>Ga0308164_10005455_pt1 | contig 10254 bp, 11 predicted proteins | sample PhyTR2_FD_201031 | JGI IMG/M metagenome (GOLD analysis project Ga0308164, IMG submission 201031) | Phyllosphere microbial communities from UC Gill Tract Community Farm, Albany, California, United States - DLSLT.R2 | ecosystem: Host-associated > Plants > Phyllosphere > Unclassified | place: USA... | reverse complement strand
CACCACCAGCAGGGTGGGCGCTTCGGTTTGCGCCAGCGTTGCCGGCATCTGGATGATGGTTTTCACGCCATCGTTGTAGACGCGCACCGGCTTCCAGGGCGCGCTGCCGGCCACATCATAGGCAAAGCTCAGGTCGCCCAGGTACTCGCCCGTTTGCGCCATCGTCCGTTCCCGTTTCTCGCGCCCTTCCCGGCTTTTGATGGCCTCCCACTTGACCACGGCTTCATCCGGATAGGTAAAGCCCACCCGCGGCATGAACTCCGTGCGGTGCGAGCGCAGCCGCAGGTGATAGGTGCGGCGGTTCGTCGTCACTACCAATGACGTTTCCAGGCCGACGTCCATCGGCTTGATGATCAGATGCTGGACCTCGCTGGGCCCGGCGCCGCTAATGGCCGGCTCGATGGTCCAGCGCGCCGTATCGCCGAGCTGAATCGAATTGACCTGTTCACCCGCCTGCAATTCCACATCGCACACCTGCAGCACCGCGCAAACGATGCTCGGCTGCTGGGCACCGAACAGGAAGCGGATCGATCCATCCGGGCCGGCGACGGGCTTCATGCCCGTGCCGCTGGCATCGCGCCAGCGTTTAGCAATGGCAACCGCCGCCTTTTCCTGCGGGGTCAGGACCGGGTTGTTGGTGGAAAAGTACGCGTCGGCCAGGTTCCTGTCGGCCGCGCCCTGCGCGGAAACGATCGAGGTGGCACTGGCCAGAAGCACCGCGGTCAGTATCGGTTTCATCATTCGCCTCCTACGGCTGTCTCGACCAGGAAAAGTCGCGCACATATATGCCCAGCGGATTGTTGCGCACCTGCTCTTCCGTGGTCTGCGGCGTGGCCGGCACCGTGTAGACCGTCACCAGCGCGCGCATCCGGACCGGCGGTCCTTTCATGACCCCCTGCCGGTCGCGCACGGTTTCCATCCAGTCGACTTGCCAGGTATCCGGCGTCTGTGGAATCACCGACACGATTTCCGTGCTGACCGTTTCCCGCGCCGCCCGCTTGAACGGACTGCTGTCCTCGGTGCCATTAAGCCATTCATTGGCCTTGGCTGTGGCTGCATCCGACGACGACAGCATCGCGTAGGCGCGGAAGACGGCCTTGCGCTGCAGGGCGACGTCCGGCGTGACCGTGCGCAGGTCGGCCATGAAGGCGGCCACCGCGGCATGTACCACCCGCGGGTCCACCGGGGCGGCGCGCTGGGCCGGCGCGACCGCCATGGCTTGGCCAAGCTTGTCGACCTCGATTACATACGGCACGAAGCGCGACTGGGTTGCGACATGGACCATGCCGCCGACGCTGGCCAGCGCAATGAGCAGCGACAACAGCGCCACGATTTGCCATGTCTGGCGCGCAGCCACCACTGAGCCGACATGGTCGTTCCAAGTCCGGCGCGCCGACAGGTACGGATTGTCGACTTCGCCATGCGGACTGGCTGGACCGACGGCGCCAGGTGCTCCGGCGCTTTCAGCTTGCGCCGCCTTCCTGAACACTAGGCCCCGCATTGCATCGCTCCAATTGCTCATGCCGCCACCTCGTAGTCGGGAACGCCAACGCCATAGTCGGCCAGGCGCAAGCCGCGCCCGGCGAGCCACACGTCCACCCAGCCTTCGCCCCACTTCGCTTCGAGCGCCTGGATCGCCTGCACCGATTCGCGGTCGGTCGCGCCGACAAAGGCCACGGCCAGCGGCCCGAGCGCCAGGTCATACAGGCGCCGGCCCTGCTCGGAGACCGTGTAGTACTGCCGCTTCGGGATGGCCGTGGCCAGGATCTCGATCTGGCGGGCATTCAAGCCCATGCGGCGATACAGCTGCGCCGTCTCCTCATCGCGGGCATACACATTGGGCAGGAAGATCTTGGTCGCAGTGGATTCGACAATCACATCCAGGATGCCGGAGTGGGCCGCATCCGACAGGCTTTGCGTGGCCATCAACACCAGGCAGTTGGCCTTGCGCATGACTTTCAGCCATTCCCGGATCTTGGCGCGGAAGGCCGGGTGGCCCAGCATGAGCCAGGCTTCGTCCAGCAGGATGGCTGCCGGCTGGCCAGTCAGCTGCCGCTCGATGCGCCGGAACAGGTACAGCAGTGTCGGCAATGCAAACTTGTCGCCGAGGCTCATCAGTTCCTCAATTTCAAAGACCGTGAAGGCCGACAGCGACAAGCCATCTTCTTCCGCATCGAGCAGGTGCCCCATGCTGCCGTCGACCGTGTATTGCCGGATTGCCTCACGGATCGCTTCATCCTGGATCGTCACCGATAGCTCCGACAGGGTGCGCGCGCCGCTCTGCTCCATGCTCAGGATTGCGCTGCCAATCTCGTTGCGCTGCGCCGGCGTCGTGATAAGGCCATTGAGCGCCAGGATGGTGTCGATCCATTCCATTGCCCAGGCCCGGTCGCCCTTGGTATCGAGAAACTGCAGCGGACAAAAGGCCAGCTGGTCGTCGTCGGCGGCCACCGTGAAATGCTTCCCGCCCGCGGCCCTGGCCAGCGGATACAGGGACATGCCCTTGTCAAAGGCATAGATCGCCATGCCGGGATAACGCCGCAGCTGCGCCGCCAGCATGGCCAGGTGCGTCGACTTGCCCGCGCCGGTGGGGCCAAAGAGGAACGTGTGGCCGACGTCGCGCACGTGCAGATTCAGCCGGAAGGGCGTCGCACCATTGGTCACGCACTGCATCAGTGGCGGCGACAGCGGGGGATACAGCGGGCATGGCGCCTGGTCGGCACCCGTCCAGACCGTACTGGTGGGTAGCAGGTCGGCCAGGTTCATTGTGTTGAGCAGCGGCCGACGTACGTTTTCCACACCGTGGCCAGGCAGGCTGCCCAAGTACGCGTCCATCGTATTGATGGTCTCGATGCGCGCGGCAAAACCCAGGCGGTTAACGAGCTTTTCGACCTGGCGGGCCGACACTTCCAGTTTCGCCCGGTCCTCGTGCATCAGGACCACCGTGCTGGTGTAATAGCCCTGGGCGACCAGGCCGCTGTTGACCTCGGCAATGGCAGCTTCGGCATCGGCCACCATCGACATCGCGTCCTGGTCCACCGGCCCGGCATGGGTATTGAAGACCTGGTCAAAGAAGCCCCGGATCTTTTGCCGCCACTTCTTGCGGAACTTGTCCAGGTGGCGCACCGCTTCATGCGCATCCATGAAAATGAAGCGCGACGACCAGCGGTAGTCGCACGGCAATTCGCCCAGCGCAGTGAGCATGCCTGGCGCGGACTCCAGCGGAAAGCCCTCGACGGCAACCACGCTGATGAACTGGCGCCCAATTTTCGGGACTACGCCGCCATACAGTTCCTGGCCACCCAGCAGTGCATCCAGGTACATTGGATTCCTGGGCAACACAACCGGGTGGCGCATGCCAGTGATGCAATACTGCAGCCAGCGCAGCAGCGCATCGTGGGTGACGGTGCACCCGTCTTCCTGCATGACTTTTTCGCCGCGCAGGCGCTGCAGCGTGAGCGCCGACGACAGGCGCGACTCGATGCCGGCGCAGTCGCGCTGGAAGGCAGCGATCAGGTTTCGAGTTCGGGCCCTGTGGTCGGGCGCGGTCGCATCGTCCTCGAACATCAGGTCGACAAACTTGCGCTGCGCCAGCAGCGGCGGAAAATACGTCACGGTGAGCACGAAGTAGCCTTCGTACATCGTGCCCAGGCGCTCGAACAGGCGCCGCCGCTCTTCATCGATGGCTTCGCATACCGGATCCGAAAAGTGCGACAGGCCCCGGTCCGGATAGGTCGGCGCCGGCCGGCGCACCGCATCGACATGGATCATCCAGCCCGAACCAAGGCCCGCGAGCGCCTGGTTGATGCGAAACGAGACCGCTTCGCGTCCCTCATCGGTGCTGCTGTCCTGATCGTCGCCCTGGTAGACCCATGCCGCAAGGAAGGCGCCATTCTTGCCAACAATGACGCCATCATCGACCATGGCAGCGTAATTGAGCAGGTCGGCCAGGCCGGCATCCTTGCTGCGGTGCCGTTTCAAGGTCGCGTCGGACTGCACCGCGCGCACGCGCAAGCCGAGCAGCACCAGCAGCAGCGCCCCGAGCGCCGTGATGGTAATTGTCAAGGTCGGAATCATTGGTAGCGCCTCGCCTGGCTGTCCGAATTGGACCGGAACGGCGTGCTGCGTGCCGGGTAGTAGCGCTTGTAGCGGCGATGGCGCAGGTACACGTCGCGCAGCCTCGGGTCCGACTTGGCCATGAGCCGGCAGACGAACAGCGCGCCGAACCACAGCAGGAGACCAAACCCGGTCGCGCGCCATTCCTGGGCGCTAAAGACAAGGGCGAAGGCGAGGACGCCGGCAAACATCACCAGTTCGCGGTCCCCACCCATGAACAGGTTGTGCCGGTTGCCCGCCCGGCGAATCGGGATCGTGCGCAGCGCCATGGTCAGCTCCAGAAGGCATACAACGGGGTCGCCGCGGACATCCGGTCGGGCAAGGCCGGGTTGCCGGCGGCGGCAATTTCGGCGCCGCGGCCAAACAGGGTGCCCATCATGTTCTGCGCGCCCACCAGCAGCGCCATGACGAGCACGATGAAGACCAGGGTGCGGAAGAAGGCGTTCAGGTCGCCGCCGAAGATCAGCACGCCGCCGGCAATGACAATGCCGATGATCGACAGCGCGAAGGCGACCGGCCCAGTCACGGAATTGCGCAGGTTCGTCAGCCAGCTTTCATAGGGTAACGACCCGCCCGTCCCTTCTGACGCCAGCACCAGGTGCGGCGTCACAAGTAACGCGCCCAGCAGCAGGGCGGCCGCAACGTAGAACAGCGTGCTATGACGGCTAAAAAAAGATGGCTGGTGCGACGACGCAGGCATGGGCATGAACGGCTCCTACAAGGGGAACTACAGCGGGCGGGTAATATAGCGGCCATCGGTAAAGCCGCGCACTTCCAGGATTTCCTCGATGCGGCGGCCCTCTGGCGTGCGGGCGATGTGCACCACCAGGTGGACGGCTTCCCCGATCAGCGGCTCGATCTCGGCCGGCGCGGACGCATTGCGGGTAATGAGCGACTTCAGGCGCGCCAGGCCGGCCGCCGCATTGTTCGCATGCAGTGTTGCTGCCCCGCCCTCGTGCCCGGTATTCCATGCATCGAGCAAGTCCAGCGCCTCGGCGCCGCGTACCTCACCGACCAGGATCCGGTCCGGGCGCATGCGCAGCGTGGTGCGCAACAAGGTGGTCATCGAGACCTCGCTTGACGTGTGGTACTGCACGCAGTTCGCTGCCGTGCACTGGATTTCGCCAGTGTCTTCCAGAATCACAATCCGCTCGTTGGGGTCGTACGCGACCATCTCATGGATGACGGCATTGACCAGCGTGGTCTTGCCGGAACCGGTGCCACCGATGATTAGCAGGTTGCGATGGTCGGCGACCGCGCGTTGGAGGACATCCTGCTGCGCGGCCGTCATGATGCCGGCATCCACGTACTGCGCCAATGTGAAAACGGCCACCGCCTTCTTGCGGATCGCAAAGATCGGGCTGGCAACGACCGGCGGCATCTGTCCGGCGAAACGCGAACCATCCACCGGCAGTTCGCCTTCCAGCGTCGGCTTCAGCCGCGTGACTTCCTTGCCGTGATAACCCGCCACCGTCTTGATGATCGCTTCGGCCTGTGCCACACGCAGCGTGCCGATGCACGTCATCTTTTCGCCCAGCCGCTCCTGCCACAGCCGGCCATCAGCATTAAGCATGATTTCAACGGTGCCCGGATCGTTCAGGGCTGCCAGCAACAGCGGGCCCATATCGCGCTCCAGCTTCCTGCGCGCACGTTCCTTGATCGTTGAGAGGTCGTCGGTCTCGGCCATGTTAATTGCCGTCCTGCTCCGTGTGTGACATTTACTGCATTTGACGGAACAGTAAACCGGGGCTCAGTCGGAATCAAGATGGACAGATCATGGAAGCCGCACCCAAATGGAAAACAACTGGAACATTTGAGGCAGCACAAAAAGCAGAACAGTTATGCCATGTCCCTCTTTGCATCTGCATCAAGTTCAGGTAGTCGCCCGATCAAGGGCCTTGTCGCACACTAAAAGGCAAGGCTGCATGGGTCCCTCACGCCTTTTTCTTATGTTTAGCCAGCAGCTTGCGATTGGCGTCATCCCACTGCCGCACGTTGAACGCCTGGTATTCCTTGAGGATGGCGCAGACCCGCACAAAGCCCTCGGGCAGGCTGCGGGGCGCTTTGCCGCCGGCCAGTGCATCAAGGCACTCGGGCGGCAGGTCAGTGGCCTCCAGTAGCATGGGCAGCGGCACATCCAGCGCACGCGCGATGGATTCCATGATTTTGAGGGAAGGATTGGCACGGCCATTGGTGAGGTCAGACAGGAAGGAAGGGGACATGTCTGCACGCACGGCCAGTTCAAACCTGCTCATGCCCTGCTCTTCCATCATCCGGATGACGTTGGTAAAGAAGATCTGGTTGTACACGTAAACGATCCCTTCATCTGGTGTTGAAAAAATTTAGCTTCGATTTAGCGGCTAAAGGAATTTCGCACGAAACGTTCTTTTGCCACTGGTTCCCTGTCATGAGGCGATGCCAGACATCGCGCGGCCCTCACAGTTACTGCAGAATGCTGACACCAAATTTCCTTAAGGTATGCACGTTTAAGCAATCTTTTCCGCCATTCTTAACTGAACTCTTGGCTTGGCCGCTACCATCAACCGTATCACAAGCCCCTGGCTTGCCAGCTGACTCTGCGCTATGTCAAAACCTTTGCACACATCTCGGGCAGTCTATCCCGCGGATGTTAAAACCTTGAACGGTGGAATGTATTTGGCCGGTGATGCTGTGAGCCCTAGTCTGTATGCGCTCAATTTGGTAGGAAAAGCGCAGTGAGAGTTACATGCCTCCTGACGCTTGCCTGGCCCGGCAGAGTGCCTACGTGGGAACAAACGGTCCAACACATGGCCGCCGCCTTCGTGCCGATCTCCGGGCTTTCTAAACAATAAGAAAAGAGACTATGAAAACAGACACAAGAAAAAATACCGCCAGCAAGACGCCACCGGCGACCACCAGGAAGTGCGCGACAGCCACGTCCAACGAGACAAGCAAGGACAAACGATCTTCTGCTAAGGGTGTAGCCCTGCCTTCAAGGAAAGCGCCGTCCGGGAGCCCGGGCCTTGGCGGGCCGCTGGCGCTGGCCCTGCGCGTGATCGACGAGGACCCGCATCAGCCGCGCACGGAAGACAATCCGGGGTTTTCAGCCCAGAGCATTGAAGAGCTTGCTGCCACCATCGCGTTGCGCGGCGTGAAGTCGCCCATCTCGGTGCGCGATCACCCGACCCGGCCCGGCCGCTACCTGATCAACCACGGCGCGCGCCGCTTTCGCGCGTCCAAGGTGGCTGGCAAGACCACGATTCCCGCGTTTGTCGACAATGACTACAACGAGGTCGACCAGGTCATCGAGAACCTGCAGCGCAACCAGCTCACCGCGCGCGAAATTGCCGATTACATTGGCCGCGAACTGGCCAAAGGCATTCGGCACGGCGAGATTGCAAAGTCCATCGGCAAGTCGCCTTCCTTCGTCACGCAGCACATCACCCTGCTGGACCTGCCGGAACCCATTGCGCAGGCGTTCAACGCGGGACGCGCCAAGGACGTCACCGTGGTCAACGAGCTGGTGACAGCATTTAAGAAGAATCCGCGGGAAGTCACGGAATGGCTGGAAGACAATGATCGGCAGGACGTGACCCGTACCGCCGTCAAGCTGCTGCGCGAATTTCTGGAAGAAAAGCGTTATCAAACGGAGGTCTTCAGCGACATGACACAGCGCAGCGATGAATCAGTCTTGCCGGCCGAAGACGACAACAGCACCGAGGCGCAACGCCCGCCCGAACGGTTGGGACGAGCCGTGCTTCAGGTGCGGCATCACCGGCGTCCAGCGCAGTTGCTCTGGCAGCGACGGCCGGTGGAGAAGGGCTTTGCCTGGCTAAAGTATGACGACACGGGCGAGGAAGTGGAAGCCCCCCTGGCTGAAGTCAAACTGATTGCCCTGCTCTAGGAACCGATCGTGCGAACTGTGGGCGGCACTGGTGCCTGTTGTCTCGCAACCGTTCCTTGCCACTTATACAAATAAAAATTCATGGGAGCCTGACGATGAAACAACGCCTTCTTGTGATGAATGGCCAAAAGCTTCTGCAGACGGAGCACGCCGGAGAGTGGAAGGTCGACAAGGTCGAGAAGGCTGGCCCCATCCGGCCAGGCATCTATAACCTCTACCTGGCGGCGCCGGCGGATCAGGCCAGTGCGCATGTCGGCATGGTGCTCCATGCCGATTCGCAGTTTGTCTATCAGCAGGTCGGCAAGACCTTCATCCGACACGATCGCACCTGGTTCGACCAGGTCCCGACCCTTGGGGCCCATGTCAGTATCCGGTATCAACATGACCAGGCCATGGTCGCAGCTGCCACGCTCAAGGTGGGCCGGAAGTTGTCCCGTTAGGAGACAATCAGCGAGACCGTACAGCCGCACGCAGGGAGATCACTGCCTAGTGCGATACAACCGTGGCCCATACAACAATCCCGCCGGCGGCCAACGTGATGCAGGCTGCAGCCAGGTTGAGCAAGGCAATCCGGCGCGCATCCAGCAGGCGGCCAGCGATTTGGGCCAGCGCGCTCTCTACCTCGGTCCTGACGGAGGCCCCTGTTGCATTGGCCCCTTCCCGCATGGCAGATGCCATCGCTTCCTGACTCCCGGCCAGGGCAGCCTGCAGGATGCGGTCAGCCCGGTCAGTCGCCTCCATGCTCCAGCGCGATGCCAGCGCTTCCAGTTCTTCCTTGAACGCGTCCAAAAGGACTTGCTGGGCGGCGGCGCTCTCGCGGGCCAGCCGGTCATTCATGGTGTGCAAGACCAGGATCGGATCGTCACGCCCGATGGCAATGCCGTGCTTGCGCGCCACCTCGCCAATGAGGTCCTTCACGACGTCCGTCATGCCAGTACCGCGGCCTGATCCAGCTGGCCAAACAGGTTTGCCTTGACGAGCTTCAAGCGCTGACGCGTCATGATCGTCAGGGATGCCGTTGCCAGCGCTTCATCGAAGGTCAGGCGCGCCTGCAGCATGTCGCTCAGGTCGCGTCCGAACGTTTCTTCCTTCAGCGTGGGCATGTGAACGATGGCAGAGACCCGGGACTGGCGATCCTGGTAGGCCCTAGTTTCTTCAAAAGGCTGCCCCTGATACTCGATCGGCCCCCAGTACGGGTTGAGCCAGACGACGAACAAGGCTTCCGACGGGAAATGGTTGGCAAGCTGACGGAAGCCATTGACCGTGTCGAGCAGCGCCTGGCCGCCGGTGACCACCGTATGCAGCACCAGCTCATGGCCCATCCCGGCCAGCAGGGCCGGCACCTGGTTACTGATGAGGTAGTGCGTCAGCGGCACAAAGGCGCTGGCGCCATTGTCGATGATGACGTCCTGTTCGGAGGGCGCAATCATTTCGACCAGGGCGTCAAAGCGACGCGGGTTGATCTCGTTGCCTTCCATGAGCCGGATTTGTCGTACTCCCAGTGCCTGGTAACCGTGGAAGGTGGCATTGACCGGGTCGGTGTCAATGCACAAGGATGGTTGTCCCTTGCTCGCCTTGTACTGGGCAAGGAGGGCGGCAATGAAGGATTTGCCGACGCCGCCCTTGCCTTGCAGGATCATGTGAATCTTGGCCATCACAGTAACTCCTCTTTGTTGGGTACCGGGTTATAGACAAAACCCGGCATTTCCAGCGGCAACACGCGCGCTGGCGTTTTTACGGGGTTGCTTTCGCGCGACGGAGGCGCCGCGGCCGCCACAGTCGTGGCCGGCTTGACCGGACTGCCAGCCGCAGGGTCCGGCGACGGACCGAGGCACCGCCTGACATAGTTGAGAAAAGTTTTGTAGCCCAAGTCGATGCGGCCGGTTTCGCGCAAGTTTGCCCACACTGTCTTGACGGCATAGCCGGCATCGATTGCCAGTTTCACGTCGTCGCGCACCGCCATGAATGCCACAAGGTTTTTTCCCGACCGCTGCAATCCCCGGTGCTGGACCCATTGCGCAAGCTGATTCGAAAAGTCTTCCGCCATGCTGCTGCCCTTTCCAGAAAGGCCGTGTCCACGGCCGTGGTCATCGTGCGTGGGACTAAAACGTACCCTTGCTTGACCGGTACAAGGCGAGCTAAAGGTAGAGAGCGGGAGTTGATGCATCTATGGGTTTTCCCTGGCTTTCCCTAACCTTCCCCGAGTTTCCCTAACCTTCCCCGAGTTTCCCTAACCTTTTCCCCAGGCTTCCCTA
>Ga0308164_10005453_pt1 | contig 10255 bp, 9 predicted proteins | sample PhyTR2_FD_201031 | JGI IMG/M metagenome (GOLD analysis project Ga0308164, IMG submission 201031) | Phyllosphere microbial communities from UC Gill Tract Community Farm, Albany, California, United States - DLSLT.R2 | ecosystem: Host-associated > Plants > Phyllosphere > Unclassified | place: USA... | reverse complement strand
CGCGCGCCCTACTCCCCCAGATATGCCGCCTGCACGCGCGGATCGTGCAGCAGATCGGCGGCATTGCCACTCATCGTCACGATGCCCGATTCCATCACGTAGGCCCGGTGCGCCGCCTGCAGCGCCAATCTCGCGTTCTGCTCGACCAGCAGGATGGTGATGCCCTGCTTCGACACGTCGCGGATCACCTCGAAGATCTTTTCCACCATGATCGGCGCCAGGCCCATCGACGGTTCGTCCAGCAGCAGCAGGGTCGGATGGCACATCAGGGCGCGCGCCATTGCCAGCATCTGCTGTTCGCCGCCGGACAAGGTGCCGGCCAGTTGCGCCGAGCGTTCCTTCAGGCGCGGGAACACCGCATACCATCGTTCGATGTCGGCCTCGATGCCCGCCTTGTCGTTGCGCGTGTAGGCGCCCATCAGCAGGTTTTCGTGGATGCTCATGCGGGTGAACACGCCCCGCCCTTCCGGCACCATCGCCAGCTTTTGCTGCACCAGCTTGAAGGATTTCGCGCTGTCCAGGGACTGGCCGAGGTAGCTGATCGTGCCTTCCACCTTGCACGGCGGCAGGGTACCGGTGATCGCCTTCAGCGTCGTGGTCTTGCCCGCGCCGTTGGCACCGATCAGGGTCACCAGTTCGCCCTGGTCAACGTGCAGGTCGATGCCCTTGACGGCCTTGATGCCGCCGTAAGCGACCTTCAGGCCCGCGATGTTGAGGATATTGTTGCTGTTCAAGCTGCGCCTCCGAGATAGGCTTCGATCACGGCCTGGTTCTTCTGGATCTCGGCCGGCACGCCTTCCGCGATCAATTTGCCGTACTCGAGCACCGAAATGCGGTCGCACAGTCCCATCATGAGTTTCACGTCGTGTTCGATCAGCAAGATCGTGACACCCGCGCCCTGGATCTTCACCAGCAGTTCGCGCAGCGCCAGCTTTTCGGTGGCGTTCATGCCGGCCGCAGGTTCGTCCAGCGCCAGCAGCGTCGGCTCGGTGGCGAGCGCGCGCGCGATTTCCAGGCGGCGCTGGTCGCCGTAGGACAGGAAGCGCGCGGTGCGGTTGCCGAACTGGCCGATGCCGACGAAATCCAGCAATTCCTGGGCGCGCGCGCGGATCGCCGCTTCTTCCAGGCGCGCCGCCTTGTGGCGGAAGATGGCGCCGAACACGCCCTGGCGCGTGCGCACATGGCGCCCGACCATCACGTTTTCCAGCGCCGTCATCTCGCCGAACAGGCGGATATTCTGGAAGGTGCGCGCGATGCCGGCCTTCGCCACCGCATGCGGCGCCGACGGCGAATACGGTTTCCCGGCCAGTTCGAATGTGCCGCTGTCCGGCTGGTACAAACCGGTGATGACGTTGAAGAAGGTGGTCTTGCCGGCGCCGTTGGGGCCGATCAAGCCGTAGATCTGGCCGCGTGCGATGCGGATGCCGACGTCGGTCAGCGCCTGCAGGCCGCCGAAGCGTTTATTGACGCCCGAAATAGTTAAAATGGCTTCATTCATGGTGGTGATTCCGCTCAGACTACAGCGCTCTCCTGTTGATCCTTGTCGGTAGCGGCGACCGGGCGGTCTTCCTTGATCGGCGAGGGCCACAAGCCAGCTGGACGATTCAGCATGATTAAGACCATTGCCAGGCCGTACAGCAACTGGCGCAGCACTTCGGCCTCGATGATGATCTTGCCGAACAGCGCCTGCTGGGCCGGCTCGACCACGTGGCGCAGCACTTCCGGCAAGGCCGCCAGCAGCACGCCGCCCATCACCACGCCCGGAATATGGCCGATACCGCCCAGCACCACCATCGCCAGCACGGCGATCGATTCGGTCAGCGAGAACGATTCCGGCGACACGAAACCCTGGAAGGAAGCGAACATGGCGCCGGCGACGCCGCCGAAGGACGCGCCCATCGAAAATGCCAGCAATTTGACGTTACGGGTATTGATGCCCATCGCCTTGGCCGCGATTTCATCTTCGCGGATCGCGACCCAGGCCCGGCCCAGGCGCGAATGCTGCAGGCGCCCGGTCATGAAGATGGTGGCGATGCACAGCAGCAGGAACAGGAAATAATAGGCGTTCACCGACGGCATGCCGAAGCCGCCGATGAACACGGTGGCGCGCGACCCCGCCTCGCCCGCCAGCGACACGCCGAAGATGCGGATCGGGTCGATCAGGTTGATGCCTTGCGGGCCGTTGGTGAAATTGATCGGATCGTTCAGGTTGTTCATGAAGATCCGGATGATCTCGCCGAAGCCCAGGGTCACGATGGCGAGGTAGTCGCCACGCAGTTTCAAGGTCGGCGCCCCCAGCAGCGCGCCGAACAGCGCCGCCACCAGGCCGGCCAGCGGCACGATGAACCACACGGACAAGTGGATGCCTTCGGTGCGGATGGTCTCGCCGAACATGGCCACCAGCGCGTCGCCCACCGCCGGCGAATAATTCACCAGCGACTCCAGCAGCGCCGCGAACTGGGGCGAAGCCAGCAGGCCGGTGAGGTAGGCGCCCACCGCAAAGAAGGCGATGTAGCCGAGGTCGAGCAGGCCGGCAAAGCCGACCACGATGTTCAGCCCGAGCGCCAGCATGATGTAGAGCAGCGCCATGTCGATGATGCGTACCCAGGAGTTGCCGAACTGCGAAGCAACGAAGGGGAAGACCAGCATCACCGCCAGCAGCACCGCCATGCTGGCGTAGGATTGGCGGGGTTTGTGGGCGGTGTCGAAGGTGAGCAGGGCCATGATCAGAGTCTCCCTGGCTTACGCACGGTCGGCCACGCGCTCGCCCATGATGCCGGACGGCCGCACGGTGAGCACCAGGATCAGCACCACGAAGGCGAAGATGTCCTGGTAATGGCTGCCGAGGAAGCCGCCGGTCAGGTCGCCGATATAGCCGGCGCCCAGGCTCTCGATAATGCCGAGCACGATGCCGCCGATCATGGCGCCGTAGATATTGCCGATACCGCCCAGCACCGCCGCCGAGAAGGCCTTCATGCCGGGCACGGTGCCCATCGCAAACTGGATCGACGCGTAATTCGCGCCCCACATCACGCCGGCCACCGCCGCCAGCGCGGCGCCGATGGCGAAGGTGGAGACGATCACGCGGTTCGAATCCACGCCCATCAGGCCCGCCACACGCGGGTTTTCGGCGACGGCGCGCATGGCGCGGCCCATCTTCGTTTTTTCGACCAGGAACACCAGGCCGACCATGGCCGCGGCGGCCAGCACCAGCAGCAGCACCTGGGTGTGCGAGATGACGGCGCCGCCGATCATGACCGGTTCCGACGACAGCAATTGCGGGAACGGCAGCGGGCTGCGGCCCCAGATCATCATGGCGAAGGTCTGCAGCAGGATCGAGACGCCGATCGCCGTGATCAATGGTGCCAGGCGCGGCGCGTTGCGCAGCCGGCGGTAGGCGACGCGTTCGATCAGCACATTCACCAGCATGGTCACCGGAATCGCCCCGACGATGGCGATCGCCAGCTGCACGCCGCCCGGCAGGCCGGGAAAGCTGCCCTCCAGCAGGCGCAGGATCGACAGGCCGACCATGGCGCCGATCATCAGCACGTCGCCGTGGGCAAAGTTAATCAGGTTCAGCACCCCGTACACCATGGTGTAGCCGAGCGCGACCAGCGCGTACATGCTGCCCAGCACCAATCCATTGAGGATCTGTTGGATGAATGTTTCCATTGTTTGCTGCCTTTTTCTCTCGATCTAACAAAAACGGCACCCGATGACCGAGTGCCGCTCTGGTGCGATGCAGGTTCGATGCGATGCGCGATTCGTGCCGCCAGGAGCGGCCTGCCACAGGAATTCCGAGCGCCATCATCATAGCGATGTTTTACGAAAACTAATATCGGAAATTCAAGGGGAAACCAAATATCGGTTTTGCGGAGGAACTGGCGGGAAGAATGGTGCACCGGGGAGTGGCGGCGGGCGGGTGCATGCGTTATGAACTGGCGTGCATGCACCTTGATGAGGCGGACGCTGCACGCTCCCTCGTCCCGCACCAGACCGTCGTCCCCGCGAAGGCGGGGACCCATACTGAGCAACAGGATTCGGTAAGTTGAAAATGACACGAATGCTTCAGAAATACGAACTTCGGGCGCTCGGCATGGGTCCCCGCCTGCGCGGGGACGACGAGAGGGCGCGGGGACGACGGTACGCTACAGTAAACAATACCGCTAACGACGCCTAGACGTCCCGCAGCGTCACCACCGGCATGCTCAATTCCCGCTTGTCCTTGAAAAACGCAATATCGAACAAGGCCGCGGCGCCGACCACCTCCTTGCCGATCTGGCGCAGCAAACTGGCAGCCGCCTCGACCGTGCCGCCGGTGGCCAGCACGTCGTCGACGATCAGCACGCGCGCGCCCTTGATGCGTTCCGGCTGGAGTTCGATGGTGGCGCTGCCGTACTCGCGGATGTAGTCGATGCGCAGCGCGTGGCCGGGCAGCTTGCCGGCCTTGCGCGCCATCGCGAAGCCGATGCCGCGCCCGTAGGCAAGCGCGCCGGCCAGCATGAAGCCGCGCGCATCCATGGCCACGATGAAATCGAAGTCGAGGTGGGCGGTGCGGGCGGCCAGCGCGTCGACGGCGAGGCGCCAGTGGACCGGGTTGTCGAAGACGCAGCCGACGTCGATGAAATTGACGCCGGGTTCCGGGTAATCCTGGAAAAATTCCAAAGGAAGAGCGTCGAAGCCATCGATGGCTTCGTGGGCAACGGTGTCGCGCATGGAGAAGCTCAGGCCGCCCTGGCGCCGTCCAGGCCCTTCGGCAGCGGGAAGGTCACGTGTTCCTCCACGCCTTCCAGCGCGCGCACGCTGGCCGCGCCCAGTTGCTTCAGGCGGTCGATCACGGCCTGCACCAGCACTTCGGGCGCCGAGGCGCCGGCCGTCACGCCGATGCGCTTCTTGCCTTCGATCCAGCTCGGGTCGATGGCGGCGGCGTTGTCGACCATGTAGGCCGGCGTGCCCATCTTGTCGGCCACTTCGCGCAGGCGGTTCGAGTTCGAGCTGTTCGGGCTGCCGACCACGATCACCACTTCCACCTGCGGCGCCATGAACTTGACGGCTTCCTGGCGGTTGGTGGTGGCGTAGCAGATGTCGCCCTTCTTCGGCTCGATGATGTTCGGGAAGCGGCTTTTCAGCGCGGCGATGATCTCGAGCGTGTCGTCGACCGACAGCGTGGTCTGCGACACGTAGGCCAGCTGGTCCGGATTGGCCACCTGCAGGGTGGCGACGTCCTCGACGGTCTCGATCAGGTGCATGCCCTCTTCCGCCTGGCCCATTGTGCCCTCGACTTCCGGGTGGCCGGCGTGGCCGATCATGATGATCTCGGCGCCCTGCTTGCGCATCTTGCCGACTTCCACGTGCACCTTGGTCACCAGCGGACAGGTTGCATCGAACACTTTCAGGCCGCGCGATTCGGCTTCCTCGCGCACCGCCTTCGACACGCCGTGGGCCGAAAACACCAGGGTGTTGCCGGCCGGGACGTCGTCCAGGTCTTCGATGAAGATCGCGCCCTTGTCGCGCAGGTCGCTGACGACGTAGGCGTTGTGGACGATCTCGTGGCGCACGTAGATCGGCGCGCCGAATTGCTGGAGGGCGCGCTCGACGATCTCGATCGCGCGGTCGACGCCGGCGCAGAAGCCGCGCGGCTGGGCCAACAGAATCTCGTTTTCCATGGATGTCTTGTGTCTAGTGATTACAGTACGGAGATCAGCTGCACTTCAAAGTTCAGCGCCTGGCCGGCCAGCGGATGGTTGAAGTCGAACACGGCGTCGTTGGTGCGCAATTCGCGCAGCACGCCGGCAAAGCGGCCGCCGCCCGGCGCGGCGAAGTCGACCAGGTCGCCGACCTGGTATTCATGGCCCGGCACCGAATTCTCTTCCAGCGTCTTCTTGGACACCGACTGGACCAGCTCCGGGTTGCGGTCGCCGAAGGCTTCGCCGGCGCTCAGCGAAAAGGTCCGGTGCGCGCCCTCTTCCAGGCCCAGCAGGCGCTGTTCGAGGAAGGGCGCCAACTGGCCCTGGCCCAGCATCAGCGTGGCCGGCGTGGCACCGAAGGTAGTGACGAGATCAGTACCGCCGGCAGTGGCCAGACGATAATGCAGGGTCAGGTAAGCCGATTCGGTGACGACAGGTGCGGTGGTGATGGACATGAGGTGACGGGGTTGCGAGCAAACCGCTATTGTAAGCCAGAGCCGCCCTTTCCGCCCGCCTCCGCCTGCCCCGATCGCTTAATTTCTGCTTATATTTTGAGCAAGGGAAGCCATGGGGATCAATGACTGGACCGAGCAGGAACGCCCGCGCGAGCGCCTGGTGCGCGAAGGCGCGGCGGCGCTGTCCAACCCGGAATTGCTGGCGCTGCTGCTGCGGGTGGGCGTGCGCGGCAAGAGCGCGGTGGAACTGGGCCGCGACGTGTTGCAGCACTTCGGCTCGCTGCATGGGCTGTTCGGCGCCACGCTGAACGATTTTTCCGAGGTGCACGGATTGGGCATGGCCAAGTACGCGCAATTGCAGGCGGTGATGGAGCTGGCGCGGCGCGCCATCGGCGAGCAACTGCAGGCCGGCGCCAGTCTATCGTCGCCGGAGTTGGTGAAACGCTATCTGCGCATCAAGCTCGGCGGGCAGCGCCACGAATCCTTCGTGGTGTTGTTCGTGGACGTCAAAAACCGCCTGATCGCCGACAAGGAACTGTTCCGCGGCACGCTCAGCCACACCAGCGTGTACCCGCGCGAAGTGGTCAAGGCGGCGTTGGCCTGCAACGCGGCCAGCGTGATCCTGGCCCACAACCACCCGTCCGGCACGCCCGAACCGAGCGAAGCCGACCTGCACCTGACGCGCTCGCTGAAACAGGCGCTGGCGCTGGTCGAGATCCGCGTGCTCGACCATTTCGTGGTGGCAGGGCCGTTGGTGCATTCGTTCGCGGAGCATGGGCAGTTGTGAACGTCGTCGCGGCGCCACCGCCGTCGTCCCCGCGCTGCCACCGTCGTCCCCGCGCTACCACCGTCGTCCCCGCGAAGGCGGGGACCCATACTGCGCTTCCGGCGTTCGTCCATCTGAAGCACTGCAGTATTTTTAACACACCGAATGCTGTGATTCAGCATGGGTCCCCGCCTTCGCGGGGACGACACTTATGCGGGCCGCGCCAGCGCCTGGTCGACACTCGCCGCCAGGTCCGCCAGCTGGAAGGGCTTGCGCAACAGGATGCCGCCGCCGATGCTTTCCTCGATTGCCCGCATGTCCGCATAGCCGGTCGCGATAATCATCGGCAAGCCCGGGAAGGCAAGCCGCGCCTTGCGCATCAGCTCGGCGCCGGTCATGCCCGGCATCAGGTAATCGGTGATCATCAGGTCGGGGCGCTCGCGTTCCAGCTGGGCCATTGCCGCCGCACCATCCGCGGCCTGGCTCACGTAATGGCCCAGCGCCTGCAGCGATTCGGCGACCGAGGTGCGCACGACGTCGTCGTCTTCCACCACCAGGATGCGCGCGCCCCGGCGGCGTTCGCGACCCTGGGCGCCATCCGGGACGGCGCCGTCGGCATCGACGTCCGCGCAGCGCAGCCAGATCTCGACCGTGGTGCCGACGCCCGGCGTGCTGAGGATGCGCGCGCCGCCGCCGGACTGCTGCGCCATGCCGTACACCTGGCTCAGGCCGAGGCCGGTGCCCTTGCCGATGCCCTTGGTGGTGAAGAAGGGCTCGAACACGCGCGCCACGACCTCGGTGCTCATGCCTTCGCCGCTGTCGCTGACGGCGATCACCACGTAGTCGCCGTCCGGCAGCAGGCCGGCCGGCGGCTGGGCGCGGCCGGCGTGGAAGCGCAGCTTGCCGCCGCCCGGCATGGCGTCGCGCGCATTGATGGCCAGGTTCAGCAGCGCCATCTCGATCTGGTTGGTGTCGGCCAGCACGCCGCCGGCGTCGGCATCGATGTCGAAATGCAGGGCCACGCTCGAGCCGACCGAGGTCGCCACCAGGTCGCGCACGCCGTCGAACAAGGCATCGACCGCGACCGGCCGCAAGTCCAGCGTCTGGTTGCGCGAAAACGTCAGCAGCTGGCTGGTGAGCTTGGCGCCGCGCTGGCAGGCGTTGCGCGCGACGGTGGCGCGTTTGCGGGCGATTTCGTCGGGCGACATCATGACGATCAAGTCCATATTGCCCTGCACCACATTCAACAGATTGTTGAAGTCGTGCGCGATGCCGCCGGTCAGTTGGCCGATCGCTTCCATCTTCTGCAGCTGGCTGACCGTCTGCATGGCGCGCTCGCGCTCGATGATTTCGTTGGTCAGCCGGTCGTTGGCCTGGGCCAGGGCGCGGGTGCGCTCGTCGATGCGCGCTTCCAGGGTTTCGTTGAGCTGGACCAGCTGCTCCTGGCTGTCGCGCAAGATCTGGGCGGCATTTTCGCGTTCGACCAGCATGTCGCGCGCCGCATACTGGCGGCGCCGGCCGCGCAGGGCCGACGAGGTGGCGCTGCGCAGGGTCTGCACGTTCAGCGGACGTTCCAGCAGGATCACGTTGCCCAGTTCGGTCAGCCGGCCGCGTATGCCGCCGCCGGGCACGCCCACCGGCCGCGACACCAGCAGCACCAGCGGAAAGTCGGACCAGGGCGGCTGTTGCTGCAAGGCCGCGACCATGTGCGCGATGGCGCCCGGGTCGAGCGCTTCCTCGGCGATGATGGCCGCCGCCGCACCGTCCTCCATGGCGGCCAGCAGCGCCTCGAAGCCCGGCGGCGCTGCGCAAGCTACCCCATCCTGGCCCAGCACTTCCCCGATCACCTCGGCATCGCGCCCGCGCGGGGCCAGGATCAGGACCCGCTGTTCGTACGGACTACTTGACGTCATCGCTGTTGAGCATCATCGGCGTCACGCCGCGGTAGGTCGGCAAACCGCTCAGCACGCCTTCGAAGCCTTCCATGGCGGTGCCGATCTGCACCCCCTGGCTGTTCAGCAGCAGTTCGTGGATGGTCAGCGCATGCGAGGTGGTGCGGCTCTTGATGACGGTGATGGCGCGCCGCAGGCGGCCGTTCGATTCGAAGAAGCGCAGCAGCACCGTGGTGTCGCTCAGGTAGCTCAGGTCGACGTCGGCGCGCATCTCGCCGATCAGGCCGTGCTGGCCCAGCACCAGCATGGTGGTCACGCCGCGCAGGTTCAGGTAGCTCAGCAGCTCGTGCATCTGCAGGGTCAGGTACTGTTCGCCCGGCATCGCTTGCAGGTAGGCATTCAGGCTGTCGATGGTGATGAACTTGGCGCAGTCGACTTCCACCGCGTCGCGCAGCTTCTGGGCGAACTCGCCCGGCGACAGTTCGGCCGGATCGATATGGTGGATTGCCAGCAAGCCGCTGTCGACATGCGGCTGCAAGTCCATGCCCAGGCTCTTGTTGCGCGCAAAAAACGTTCCCAGGCCTTCATCGAACAGGAAGAAGGCGGCCTTGTCGCCGCGCTCGAGCGCGCTCAGCATGCAGCGCGACGCCAGCGTGGTCTTGCCGATGCCGGAGGGGCCGACGAACAGGGTGCTGGTACCGGCCACCAGGCCGCCGCCCAGCAATTCGTCGAAGCCGTCCGAGCCGCTCGAGTCCAGTTGCGGGGCGAAATCGTAAGTATGCTCGGCCGCCACCATGCGCGGGAACACGCGCAGGCCGCCGGTTTCCAGCGCATAGTCGTGGAAGCCGCCGCGGAACTGGATGCCGCGCATCTTGATGATGTTGACGCGGCGCCGCTCCTTGCCGAATTCCTTGGCGATCTGCTCCAGGCTGATCACGCCGTGGGCGATGCTGTGCAGATGCTGGTCGGACTGGCTGGTTTTGTCGTCCAATAACAACACCGTGCAGGCGCGCGACGCAAAGAAATGCTTCAGCGCCAGGATCTGACGGCGGTAGCGCAAGGGATTCTGGGCCAGCAGGCGCATCTCGGACAGGCTGTCGAACACCACGCGTACCGGCTTGAGACGATCGACCTCTTCCATCACGAGGCGCGTGGTTTCGCCCAGTTCGACTTCCGACGGATGGAACACCGATTGCTGCGCATCCGGATCGAGCACGTGGTCGCTGGCCAGTTCGTGGATCGCAATCCCGTCCATGTCCCAGCCATGGCTGGCCGCCACGGCGATCAGCTCGTCCGTGGTTTCCGACAGCGTGATGTACAGCCCGGTCTCGCCCTTGGCGACGCCGTCGCGCAGGAATTGCAACCCGAGCGTGGTCTTGCCGGTGCCGGGCGAACCTTCGACCAGGTAGATGCGCTGGGCGGTCAGGCCGCCGTTCAGGATATCGTCCAGCCCCG
>Ga0308164_10005452_pt1 | contig 10256 bp, 16 predicted proteins | sample PhyTR2_FD_201031 | JGI IMG/M metagenome (GOLD analysis project Ga0308164, IMG submission 201031) | Phyllosphere microbial communities from UC Gill Tract Community Farm, Albany, California, United States - DLSLT.R2 | ecosystem: Host-associated > Plants > Phyllosphere > Unclassified | place: USA... | reverse complement strand
AACTAAGATTAGAAGACTCGCGAACCTCGGCAGCGCTCCTCACGACAGGATCGGTGCTTCACCAAAAACCGCATCAGGGTCTGATCACCCCGGTGCGGTTTTTGCGTCTCAGGGGCACTTGGCTCCGTCGACGATTGATAGGTAGCGGAAAGGCGCTTTGCCGACAAGCGGCCCTCACCAAGCGTTAAGATATGTTTAAGGTCATCTTGGGGGCCGGCGGATCCAAAAAACTGCTCACGGGGCCTCCTGACGGCTCCTGGAAGCCTTTAGCGGCGGGGGATTGCCTTCCGGTGTTGCCATGAAGCCACAGGGTGAAACTATTTGGTGCGTTGCGCTACCTCAAGGCACTCGACGATCGGTAGCGCGAATCGGTGCCATTCGAGCGCGGCTGACCATCGACCGTTACATGGACAGAGGACGTCGCCGGTTTAGCGATGACTACGATCAAATCGCAGCCGGTCGCGGCAACAGATCGAGCCCCCAACTCCGAGTTTACATCGAGCCCCTCAGGACCGCCGACCTGTCTTGGTACGATCAAACACCCAAGCCGATGATAGACGTACCTGCTCCGACTTACCTCGACCTTGAGTCATTCGAGGTTGCGCAGTTAATCGTCCATGTCCAGCGCCCGAGCACCTATGCCGCCCCCCCGAACCTACTCCCGAAAGTTGGTGGCGGTTCGGTAATGAGAAGCCGGCGTAACCCCTCGATCACAAACGGTAAGGGGCGCCCGACACAGGGGCGCCCCTTACGAATTCGTCGGGATAAGTTTGGCTATTATGCCATCGTCACCTTCGTGCGCGTCGAGGTGTGCCCGCCCGAACGATAAAGCACGTCGGCGGCATCTTCTGCACTGATCCCCGCGGCGCTCGTATCGACCGAGACGAACACGCCGCCCTCGTTGATCCGACCTTCGTAGTAGCTGGCGTCGACCCGGCTAACACCGTGATCGGTCATCACCTTCTCCAGACCGCCAACAGCACCGCCGAGCGCTGCGCCGGTGACTGCCGCAGCTGGAATGGCGGCCGATGCAATCGCACCAGCTGCGACGAGCGGACCGACGCCAGGAATGGCAAGCGCGGCAATGCCGAGCAGCGTGCCGATACCAGCGCCGGCTGCGACCTTGCCGACAAACTCCTGGGTGTCGCCGTTGCCGTCTGGGGTGGTATTTTTACCGTCGTGCTGGGCGACGATGGAGATCGCACTGTCATTGACGCCGGCAGCGCGAAGCTCAGACACGGCGCGCTCTGCTTCGGCATGACTATCGAAAACGGCGGATACTAGGTTCGTGCTCATCATCAAATCCAGTCGAGGACGGGGGTTGCAGATGAGCCTAGAAGCCGCATCGAATGCCTATCGTTCCAGACAATGAGGGTTAGCGGCGGGGTAACCTCGAATAGATCATAGCTTGCCTGCCGGCGCCATCAGTCGCTGATAGTCCAGCCTAAATTGGGCTCGCGACCACGCACTGGCTGAGCTGCTTTTAGCGCCCGCTCGAACCGCGTGTTGGTCTGCGCTTCTGGGGACGGGGAGTGTTGTACAGCGGGCTGCGCATACTTCGATGGAGGAGGAGCCATCGCTCTGACCACAGGCGCAGGAACCGTGGGAATAGCGACCGGAACGAACCCGGGCTGAATTTGTGGAGGGCGCCCGCCGCGGATCCGTAGCCTGCCGTCAACGATCGTCGTGACCTGGCTGCGCACCATGCCGCCTGGGACCAACGAAGTCACACCCCCGGTGCCATAACCTGACGAGAACACATCCCGCCCGAACTCATCTCGACCCGCCAAGATAGGCACTCCTGGCTGGGATCCGTCCGGTCCGCCGAGGACGCGCATAATTTCGAGCACGTCCGCGGTGTAACAAGTCGTCAGCTTCTTAGACCGGCAGCCGATCGGCGGCACTGCGTCATGGCTTGGACGGGCGTAGACCGTTGCCACATCTTGACCAGGCGTCTTCGATCCGTTGCCCCCTAACAGGAATAGATAACGATAGCCGAGTTCGTGGGCACGCTCTGCGGCCCGGTATAGGGCCATATCGATCGCATCAGTCCGGCCGTGTATCGCGGCATCGATGCGCCATGATCCGTCTTTCTCGGTTCGATCTTTATAGCCGGTTTGAAAGCCGATACCGTGCCAGCGCTTCATCGGACCATAGTATGGTGCATCGTCGCCACCCGCCGACGCAGGCCCCGCGATCGCCAATAGCATGAGGCAAGACAAGAAGCGCTTCATCGCAGATCCCTTCGACGGATCCCTGCGCGTTAACCGACGATCGTTAAGGTACGGTTGCCTCGTCTGAGACTTCTCTTTCGGAGCGCAGCACATCGACGTGCGGCATTCCCTGCCCGAGCTCGAGAACGTCCTGCCCGGCCGCGAGCGGAACGACGATGGCGAGGGCAGCACGGCGGGCTTCGGCGTCCGATAGGACTAATAAGGTGATAAGCGCCCCGCGTGTCCGTGTGACTGAATTTTGCGGGGCGCTGAGGGTACTCGACACTGGAAGCGAAGGCCTCAAGTGACCGATACCCCGGTATGGTTAATTTATCGTAAGCATCCCGCCCACTTCGTGTGACACCGCGTGCGCCGCATCTCCGGGCAAGCCAAAGGATATGCATTTACATATCCTTTTGGGCTCCTCAAATCTGAGGGCACTGAGGGAAAGGGTTCTCCCCCGATCAGGGGTGTGTGTTGAGCGCACACCCCTAGGTAAGCCTTGGCTCTGGTCGGGATGGGTCGGCCTCTCCCAAATCATCGTCTGCGCCGGCTGGGTCGTCGTCCTCTAACTCCGGGTCGCCATCCAGCTCGTCCAGGCGCTCGATCATGCGAGCGGTAAGACGGGCGAGGAGGGCGCGAGGCAGGCTCGGGACCGACGCTAGCAGCACGTCCAGTGGGGCCAGGTCGCACGCGGGGGCTCGGCTCGCCATCATGCCTTCCCCTTCCGCTTAGTGCCGCGTGCCGCTTTCTCGGCCTCCAGGCGGGCCAGCTCGTCGTCCATGATGGCAGTGAGTTCCGGCTTATACTTACGCATCCATTCAAGATCGCCAACGCCATAGCGCCACTTCCCGCGCTTGAACTGATTAAACTGCGTCAAGCTGGTGGCGGGGATGCGGATCAGGCGTTCGTATTGAAGCCATAGGCGCACCTCAGCCTCCTGCCGGATTGCGCCCCAGCGGGTGCCCGCGTCCTCGTCTTTGTCGTGGAGCGCCTGCGTGTGCTGGAGGTCGGCTAGAAAGTATTCAGCGTTTGCGATGTCGACCCGGCGATGCGCTTTCCACAAGCCTTGCACCACGTCTTCGGGCGTTGTGAAGATGCGCAGGTTATTGCGGGGCAGGTTCTTGCGGATGCCTACCATTTTGAGCGAGGTCAGGTGCCGCTCGCTACCCGGCGCGGTCTGCGCGAGGGCATAGGCGTCGGCCTCGAAGCTGTCAGCAACCCGCGCGATCGTGACTGTCTCCATGTCCTCGGGCCGGTTGGCCTTAGGCATTGTGATAGCGCGGCGGATCTTGACCACGACGCGGGCGGCGACCTCGGCCTGAGCCTTCTTGGCGCGCTGGGGCGGCTGCGGGGCGGCTGGGAGCGACACGCCGGGGAATGCGATAACCTGGGCCATTACAGTGCCCCTCCGTTCTGGCGGCGCTCAATGGCGGACCGCACGGCTTCAATGCAATCAGGGTGGCCGATCAGCGGGCGCATCAGGTCCTCGATGTCGACCGCGGCGCATTCCTCGACCACCAGCCAGAGCTTACGACCGGATGCGAGGGCATAGCCTCCACCGATCGACACAAGGGCACTGAGCCATGCGGCTGGGTCGAAGGTGGGGACGGGCGCGGCGCCTGGGTGAGTTGCGTTGCCATGTCAGCGACCCTCCTGAGCGAGCAGGCGGCGGGCGTCGGTAAGGACCAGCTCAATGTTGCCGTCGTTCTTCGCAAGGTCACGTTCCTGGAAGAACGCCAGCTTGGCCTCAAGATCTGCGAGGCATGACGCCGGGTAGGCGCACACGGCGTCCTCGGCTTCGACCATGAGCTCTAGCAGGCGGTCGCTTTCCTCACAGCGAGGGCCGATTCCGGAAGACTTATGCACCTGCTCCATGGCGCGTGCGCGGCGGTGGTTGGCGGCGATCAGTTTACGCGCGCGGATCACATCGCCCTTGCGGCTCGTCCGCGGGTTGTCGTTGACCATCTCCGTTGCAAGTTGGATTGCATGCTCGTTATCAGTCGCCCAAAATGTGGGAGACCCCCTCCAGACCGCTGACGGTGCAATGATCGTGTGAGGCACAGCCTCTTTCGCCGCCAGCCAGCGCTGGCGCGTCGGTGTGAAGACGGTTTCCCGATAGTGATCCAAAACGCGTTCCGCGGTTGCGAGTTTGGAAAACGCTTGGCGCAGGCCAGGGCTAATACCTGCCGGCGTCACCCCCTTCGCCTGCGACGCGAGCGCAATGCCTCCCGTGACCATCGATGCGCTGGCCGCGTAGGCGGCTGCGGTGGTGCCGAAACGCAGGAGGTTGCGGCGTGTGGTGGTGCTCATGCTCGCGCTCCCTCGTTCAAGAGGCGCTTGGCGTGGGCCAGCAGCCTTTCGGCGTTATCGTCATCAAGGCTGCTCAACCCACCGTCGCAATGGTGATCGAACAAGCGAACGAACTCGGTCCAAGTGGTCGGCGTCGCGTGATCCGCCACACGGGAGGCGGCTATCATCGACTGCATTTCCCGGTCGTGCGCGGCCTCGTCGTCGGTCTCAAGGTTCACCGGCAGGGTGTTGAAGCGGCGAGCGGCTGCATCGCTGGCGTCGAGTGCCGCACGGAACGCGGCGGAACCGGTGGGCGTGGATACCGCGGCAACAGCCGGGACGATCGCGACGGCAGCGGCAAGGCCAGCGCCCCCCAAGAGAGCGCGGCGGGTGGTCTGCGTGTTCATCGCTCAATGCTCCGTGTTGGAGGCAAGGACGGCGGAAACGGCATCGCTCGCGTTCGGCTGCTCGCACCAGTCACGGAACGGCTCGTAAGCGTCTGGCCCCTGCTGGTGGTACGCCTGCAACAGACGCTCGCCGACCTCCATGCGGATCGCCTCCAACGCCTCGACGCGATAGCCGGCAAAGGCTGTCCACTTGTCGACCGCGTTGCCGTAGCGGCTGCGCTGGTCGAGAAGGACCGGGGGAAGTACGGCACACGAGGCCAGCAGCTTCGCGGCGCGAGGGTCGGTGGTCCAGCAACGCGTGAGGTCATTTGCAGAGGCCGCTAGCGCGACGAGCGCCAGATGCGGGGTGGTAGCAGCGGGCGCACCGATGCTAAGAGCACGTGAAGCCATATTCGATCTCCAATCGATCGGTTGTGGTCAGGCTCGGCGCTGGTGCTGGTAACACCGTGCCGAGCCGTCACCCTTCTGGGGTAACGGTTTTCGTTATAGATGGTAAACGCGGGCTTAGTCAAACGGTTTCCGTTGCCCTTACCGCTTTTCGGCCGTAGGGTTGGCGGATGCTAACTCCAGCTATATGCCGCGCCGGTCGCGCACTGGTCGATTTCTCACAGTCCAAGGTGGCTGCCGCAGCGGGCGTAGGCGAGTCCACCGTCAGGAACTTCGAGGCCGGTCGGTCAGTGCCGATTGGTAACAACCTAGATGCCATACAACGCGTTCTCGAACAGGCAGGCGTCGTGTTTCTGGCTGATCAAGAAAGCGTTTCCGGTGGCCCTGGCGTCCGCCTGCGGGGTAACGGATGAGCACTCCGCTAATTGAGGGTTATCGCGCTGCTGCCGCTGGTGAGCGTTCGGCAGCGGAAGAGGCAAACCTACCGCACGTGCGCGATCGTCACCTCCGATCGGCCGAAGCTTGGGAAGCTATGGCCGATCACGCCGAGCGTACGGTGCAACTCGCAGAGGCAAACGCTGAAGGTAAGTTTAGCAGGCCTTCCAGCGAAGAGACCCGCCGCAATACTGACCTTCCCGTCCGTACGATCACAAACCTCTTTCCCCCTCTCTCTTAGAGCGGGCGGCCAGCCGCCTTTTCGCTTAAGTCACTGATGACCGACACTAGCTGGGTTGGCGGGTTACCCCAGCACTCGTGGGTTCGCGTGCTAGAACCGTTACCGCTAGGCCCGTTCTTTCAAATTTGCCGCGATCGGTACAGATGAGGTGACCACCAACCCATCCTCCGACCGCGGCTACCGGGGCAGGAGAGCCCCCGGTATCTCTTCAAACCTGCTCGGCTGGTGCAGCCTGCAAGCTGCTGACCTTCTCGGCGCACTCAGCAAGTATTCGGTTGCCTGTGTCCATATCGATCAGAGCCCAATCGAACTCTCGATGATGGGGAGGCCAAGCTGGCGTAAAGTCAGTTGCGTTGAAGCCGGGTAGAGCAATTTGCGTCAGGCGATGAACTGGCGTTCCGCCGACGCTGAACGCGCCACCACAGCCGCGCGCTATGGCCTCTGCACTCATATTGCTCGACCCGATCTTCTTGTCGGACAGGACAATGCGCCAGAAGAAATGTCGCATCCGAGCCTCGAGCAAAGGCCATTCGGCGGCAAGATCCGCGGCGAGCTGGTCGCGTTCGGCTAGGACTGCTGCAGCTTTGGTAGCACCCTCACGGCGAGCGTCGGCATCGACAATTTCCGCAAGCCGCACTTGCATCTGCTCTTGCTGCCCGCGCAGGCGGGTAACCCGGCGAGCCGACCGATTCTCGGCGTCCGCAGCTTCGTCCGCAACCTCGTCTGTCGACCCGACCGCAATCGCGATCGCATGGAACCGGATGACGTCAGCCTCAGCCGCAGCGAGCTCGTCGGTAATGATCTGGATAAGCTGCGATACGTCACTGGCGCGTGCGTTCGGCGCTAGAGCTGCATTCATGCGCTCTGCTAGTGGCTTTGCCATAATCCAGCCCCTTACTTGTTGCGGTTGTCGCGGATGGTATCCCGCGCCATGCGCAAAGCGGCGTCTTCCGCAGCTCGAAGGCCAGGAGCGGCAGCGGCTTGATCGGCGATCTGTCGGCGGGCCTTATCGCGACCGATCATAGCGCTTTGGATTGCCGCGCGTTCATCGCTGTCGGTCCAGGTGCGAGTGCCGCCGCAGGCATCGCGCACCGCAGCACAGGATTTGGCATAGGCGATAGCCTCGCGCCCTTCAGGGCTTTGCGCAAAGCTCGTCTCGGCATCGGTTAGCATGGTGTCGCGAAAGAACACGCGGCCGGGTGCCGGGCGGGAGTCCATGAACGCCATATCAAAGCCGATATGTTCGCCCGGGCTCAGCATTGCGAAGCGGTAACCGTCCTTTAGAACGCGGCCAGCGTCGAGCGCCTCCGCTTCAGTTACGGTAGCGCCATCGCGCGATCGGATATAATTCATTGCAACCTCCTGCGCTCCTGCGGTCACTGTGAAGCGCGGGAGCAAGGTGCAGCTATGCATTCCCCGCGTCGGTCATCTGCCGCCGTCAGGGGCACTCACTGACGGCGGATACACTTCTGGGCTGCGGAACATATCGCTGCCTAGCCCGCGATCAGGCCGTGGCCGGTCGTTTCGCGCATCCGGCTAAGGATCGCGTTGACGGTGTCGGCTATGGTACGGTTGATGCCGGTTAGGCCGGTGACGTCGATGTCGCCCACCGCCACGCCCTGCTGACCCACCACTTTATGCGTGCCGACCATGAAACTACTGCCAGACACGCCGTTCTGCGTGGTGCCCGGTGCGCCAGAGTTCATGCGGGCAATGACGCCTTCGACTGCCGAAGCGTACGTCACCAAGCAGTTGATAAGTGCGATGCTGTACGGCGTGCCATTCGTGGTTGCGAGGTGGTACTTCCCCGCGCCAGGGGTGCTTACCGTCGAGAAGTCCGAGATCGAACCCGTTGTGTCGTCGAACGTGATGTAATCAACGGTCGCATCGGGAATGATGATGCGCGGGTTTATGATCGTGATATCGCGTCCACGCTTGAAGTAGAACGGCGTGCCATGCCCCTCGGTTGCACAACCAATGAACTGGAGCGAGTAGCACGCGACCGTGCCGTTTAGGTTGCCCTCAAGGTACCAGTTATGAACCCCGGCATCCTGCGAAACGCAGTTGATGAAGCTCGAATAATAGAGCTGGCTGATATGGAAGCCATATGTTGCACAAGACAGCGTCCAGCAATTCAGAACCGTGAGCGACGTTCCGTTGTCGCCAGGGCTATCGTGGAACGTGTAGAAGCCGACGTTGCAGCTCTGAATAAAGAGATTGGCGATAGTCTGCCAGATCGGCAGACCGCATGCGAATCCTGTAGCACAATTCCGGATGCCTAGGTTGTGCGTGTAGTTGCCCCCGCCATAGGTCCGCAGCCCCGACCGACCCGATGGGCTTCCGTTGGCCATGGTGCCTTCGATCGATAGGTTCTCCGCCCAACCCGTTCCGACAGTGGTCTTCGTGACTGTGTCTGGGGTAAGCATGCCATCGAGCATGAAACGAGAAGACGCGCCGGCAGAGAATGCGCGCAATACGGTACCCTCACGGCTTTCACCGCGGAGCACGACTCCTTGGATCCCAACTTCGGTGATATGATAGCGCCCGCCGGGAACAAACACCGTACCGACAGCCTGCGCTGCCACTGCGGCGCTTGAGCGACGGCACGCAGCCGCTGCCGCCTGGAAATACGCCGTCAGATCGTCGTTATTCGTCCCCGCCTTGATCCCGGCCCATTTCGACTTCGGGATGAAGTCGAGCACGGACACACCGCGGCTCGCGTTGATGGTGTCGAGAGCGGTGGCCACTGAGCCGGTGCCGTGGCCAACCAAAGCGCTGCCACTTGCCGCTGCCAAACTGGTGAGCGGCACCGCGTTCACAGGGGTAGCGGCAGGCAGTGACACGAACTCGCGGTTGTTCGTGCCCGGTGCCTTTGCGATGAACTCGCCGGGGATTGGCGGAGTTTGAAACTTGAGGCCCGCTGGTCCGCGTGCGCCGGTAACCTTCACCTTCACGGGAAGGCGGCTGAACTCGCTCATGACAGGGTCTCGCTGTCAGCAACCATCTGATTGTCTGAAATGCGGCGGTAGGGCATCGCTTACTCCTGCGCTCCCGCGGTCACTATGAAGCGCCGGAGCCAGGTCTAGGTATGGCTATAGGAAAACAGCCATTTGCCGCCGTCATGGAGCGCGCGCTGCCGCCATATTGGTGCAGGGCGGTGGGAGATTAGGGAAATTAAGCCTGCCGCGCCTCGGCAGTCGGGCTGAGGCCATGTTCAACACGGCGCCCAGACCTTTAGACGTGCTGCCTCATCCCTGATTTGCCGTCCTGTGCTGCGGCTGCTCTGCAGTCGGCCAGATAGGCGTCTCGCATCCGCCTAAGTCGCTCCGACCCAACCGCGGTGAAATACCGTTGCGAGGCGCGCTTGCCAAAAATTCGGTTTGTGCGCTCCCATCCGTGCTCGACGAACACCCGCTCGAACTCGACCGGGATCGGCTCGGCAATTTTGGTGGACAGTGCTTTGCGCATGACGTCAGGCGTCCTCGTCGATGATGCCAAGACCGGCGACTTTGCGAAGCTCATTGAAATACTGGCGGGCTTCGGGGGTAGCGCGATTGTAAGCGCGGATGACATGAACGGCCAAAGTTGTTTCCGGATCATCGTCGACGAAAACCGCTTTTTCCTGCCGATAGGCAACCGCCACCTCTTTGGCCCTCCGCTCTCCCCAGCCTTCCGCAGCCGCCATCTCGAGCGTCGCAAACCGCGTCTCGTCGGGAAGGCCAGCGAGGAACGCATGCACGTCGAACGGAACGACATAATTGCGCTTGTCAGGCGGGAACGCCGTAGCGACGCGGCCGATGTTGCTGAACTTTAGCCGGTTGATGTTGAGCGCGTTCGCCATCTCGGTGATTGTCGAGCCAAAACCCTCCGCACGTGCACTGGCGACAAGATCCGCCATTGCCCAGCTCGCTACGTCGCGCTCCGCTAAATGATCGCGGAAGGTTTCGATCCAGCCCGCATATTTGGCGGCAAGATCGGGCGAGGGTTGTGTGCATGCGACCATGCCGCGAGTATTCTCATGGCGGTAAAGTGCATTTACCACCATCACGCGCGAGGCTGCTAGAACTGCGGCTAATAAGCGCCATAGCCGCCGTAAATCGGCCCGCGGCTCCATTCCTCGATCTCTTCGTCGGAGCCTATCAGCGCTCGCAGGTCATAGCCGCGGCTAGCGCCCATTAGCTCGGTCAGAGCCCAGACAAGCGCGTCCATGCGATCGGGCGAGCCGCCGCCCTGAAAGCCTGTCGTCGTCGTCATGGTCAATTGGTCCTCGAGATCGGGGAA
>Ga0308164_10005451_pt1 | contig 10257 bp, 10 predicted proteins | sample PhyTR2_FD_201031 | JGI IMG/M metagenome (GOLD analysis project Ga0308164, IMG submission 201031) | Phyllosphere microbial communities from UC Gill Tract Community Farm, Albany, California, United States - DLSLT.R2 | ecosystem: Host-associated > Plants > Phyllosphere > Unclassified | place: USA... | reverse complement strand
TACAGGATTTATCCATCCTGGTTTTGCAAATAAATTTTCAAGGTTTAAAAATCCTTGCTGCACTCTTCCGATAATGCCACCGAATCTTCTGTAACCTTTACCTTGTTCAAAACCCTCCAATTCACCGCTTGATAAAACAGCACTTCTAATTCCATTATGCAGTAAAGCATAATGTAAATTCAATGCCGCAATAGTACCCCCGCTATTATCTTTGTTTGAAATAATGTGGAGTACTTGCATCAAATTTTTTTATGTAACGATAGGCTTTATATCTTCCAATAAATTCTGCATATATCAATCTCGATATCAAGAAATTGAAATGAAGTAAGTTGTTAAGATAATGATAAATGAACTCAAATACCTTTGGCGTTTTAGTTGTAGACTTGTATTTGTAATCTAAAAGTGAAAATGAAAAATTGATTCCCTTATAAAGTCTTACTATGTATACTTTTGTTATTCTATTTGCTGTTATGTAATGTTGCAATTTCAAGTTTGAAAATTGACCAACAGCCTGGTTTTTTGCTAATGCAAACCATACTAGATCCGTATCTTCTCCCGAAGAAAGTTGGTTTCCTACTCGTCCCTCAAGCTTTAGGTTTTGATCAAGGATATAATCATAAATAAGGCTTTTATTTACAAACATTCCGGCTCCACACACAAAACTTTCTTCTTCTATGGAATTCGAAATCATTACATTCTTTTTTTTCTCCTCGATGTTAAAAATTGCACATAAATATTGATAACTATAAAACCATTTTTGAGGTTGTTTTTCAAACACAGGATTAGATATGCCGCAACCAAAAATCTTTAGATGTGGATATTGATTTAGGTTTTTTAAGAAATTAATAATATAATCGCACTCAAGCCAGTTATCATCATCACAAAATAATAACCATTCGTAATTTGCGACTTGACATCCTCGTTTTCTGGCATTGTACAATCCTGGTTTGGATTCATGAACGATATGATAATCTATTTTTTTTAAATATCGATTAAGCTCAAATTCAGCTACTTTGGAGGTTGTATCTGTGGAACAATTATCAACGATTATTACTTCTATTTGAGCTTCGGTATTTTCCACTTTGAAAATATGTTCAATAGTTCTTGGCAAACGCTTAGCACTATTATAGCAACATATGATTATAGAGATATCTGGCAAGATAATTAAACTTTAAAAGGATTTGAAATTCTTGAGATTTTACGTTTAAATTCTTTTAAGCCTATTAAAAAAGGTAATGATGGATGAATTTTAGTGGAATATAGTTGTATAAAGAAATGATCCTTAATATTGAATCTTCCAGCTCTATATACAGTTATAATTTTATCAGCTATGGCATTTATCTGTTTTAATCCAAGATTTATTTTATAGTATTTTTTCATAAAAGCTATAACATTAATTGTTTCGAAACTGGTTGCGATGCTATTTATACTTTTTGCAGATACTGAGCTTTCTATCCTTCTAAAATAATTTTGTGTAGAATAAACTAAATCTAAAGAATAGTTTTCTAAAATTAATGCCCAAAATAACCAGTCACCACATGCTTTATATTTTATTATATTTTTATCTATGGTTTCCTTATTTTGTAGATAAGCTACTTTCTTAAACAATGCAGCACTTGCATTATATATGAAATTTCCGTCAAGCATATAATTTGTAATAAAATTTGACGATTCCAAATCTACAATGCTTGACAATTTGTGTTTTGGATTAGCAATTTTCTCATTATTCTCACCTATCCATATAGATTCAGTAAATACACACCCTATTTTATCCGATGCATTAAGCTTCTCCACTGTGTACTTTAAAAAATTTTTATACGCAAAGTCATCACTTTCTGCTATCCAAATGTAATCGCCTTTACAAAGGGAAAGCCCTTTAATCCACTGCTTAAATGTATTTCCACTATTGGTTTCATTATATAATATAAATGATATTTTTTTGTGCGTTTTATACTTTTCCAAGATTGCTATACTAAAATCTGTAGAGCAGTCATCTAAAATTATTATTTCAAAATCTTGAAACGTTTGATTTAATATAGATTCAATCCTTTTTTTAAGATATTTTTCATGGTTATAATTTGGTATAATTACAGAAACTAAAGGACTACTCATTAATATTTTCTAAGTTTAAGCTTCTAACTGGGGCAGTAACATAATATTTAAATAATCTTCTAAATTCAATTAATCTTTGTATTAATGATTTATTATGGGCAAAATCGATGATTTTATCCAACTGTTTCATAATGAATTCTTCGTTAACAAATTCATTTACCTCATCATTCTTGAAGATCGGCTCCTTAAGCATAGAAAGATAAGCATCATCATTATTATCAAGATATTCTATGTAATCTATTACTTCAGTAAAACTTTTATAGTTATGGCAATTAATGAATCTTTTAGGGTTAAAATCTCTCGTTACTAAATCAGAACCCCAATAAATTGGAATACAATTAGAGATAAAGGGTTCGTAAATTTTTTCGGTAACATAGCCAGGATAAGATGAGTTCTCAAAAGCAATAACAAATTTGAAATCTTTAATGAAATTTATTTTATCAGTTAATTCAAAGCCTGTATTGTTATATAGTTTGCCAGCAGATTCCACATGCCTTCTTTTAGAAAATTCTAGATAAAATTCGTTTCTTGCTTGACCATCTGGATTAGAAACGATAAAGCAACAGAATTTCTTTTTTTGATTTAATATTTCTTCAAAATTCAATTCTCTTTTAACCAATGTGTTAGCGTCTTGATATAGCGCATAAAGTGGTAGCCGATAATTTCGTTCAGTTATTGGATAGTTAAAGCTGAATGCAAAATCACAATCCTTAAAATTCGGGCATAAATTCTCACCGGTATAAAATACTTTAGTGCAATTATATTTTTGATGATTTGTGCTATATACTGAATAGAATAATATTTCTGGTTTATCGCTTAATTCAATCTCGTATTTAGTAGATAGTCTTTTATAAAAGAAGGATTTTTCGGGAATAAAGTCTGGCCAAAAATCAGTGAACTTAATCCTAATATGGGTTTTTCTATCTGGAGTCATTTAGCTCAAAAGCCATTTTTTTATCTTTCTAAATGGATTAATAAGAAAATTACCCAACCTATAATCCAAAGAAAATTGATACATATTTTTATTTGTTTGGCTGAGTTTTATTTGACTTATCGGGTCAATAAAGTGACATTTGTAGATATCAATGTTCTTTAAGAAAATTTGCCAATTAATATTTCTATGAAGTTCAGATTTAATAGTGTTTCTGGAGCTCTCTTGAATTCTGTAAAAGAAATATTCTTTTTCTAATCGCACAACCTGCGAGTTTTCGTCTAAAAATCGAATCCAAAATTCCCAATCTTCTAATCCATTTTGCATATCATTATCATAACCGCTTGTTTTATTAAAGTCAGTTTTTTTAAATATTGCACTACAGAAAATCATATTATCCAGCAACAAATCTTTGTAATTATATTTGCTAAGACTTAAACTTTCATTCTCTAAGCCAAATTTTTTACCATTGCAATAAACTAAATTTAGGTTTGGATTATTTTCAAATGTGATAATAGCTTCCTCTAAATAGTTTTCGTGAATAATATCATCTGAATCAAGAGGTAAGATATAAAATCCAGTAGATTTCTTTATCCCATTATTTCTTGCAATTGATACGCCTAGATTGATTTGAGAGAAATAAATAAATCTATCATCTTTATTACTCCATTCTAAAGCAATGTGTTCACTATGGTCACTAGACCCATCATTTACAATAATGCATTCCCAATGTTTATAGCTTTGATTTAAGACGGAGCTTAAAGTTTCAACTAAAAATTCCCCATGGTTGAAACATGGGACTATTATTGATATTTTTTTGTCAAAATAGTTCACTCGTAACTGATTCTATAAATTAATTAAAAAATTGGGAATATCATAAATTACATCTAATAGATTAGTAGCTCTTTTATTTTTTAAAGTTGCTATCAAGTATACTTTTATGTTTCTTAATCTATCTAACAAAGAAATTGATTTTCGTTCTCTGACCAAACGGTTCCAATTTCTATATTGGTGAAATAATTTATCATCGATGTATGAACTAAATCCATAAGGATTGTAAAATGCAACAACCTCTGGAATGTATTTGGATTTGATTCTCTTATTTTTCATCCATCTTATATTATGTTGCCAGTCTGCTGCTGCTATATATACTTCCTTAAACCTCCCTATTTTTTTAAAAACCTCATTTTTATAGAAAATGGATTGATGACAAATATTTTTTGAAAGCAAAATATCAATATTATATAGTTCGCCCACAATTTGTGACTGTACGCAAACATTACCATAAAGTATATCAATGATCTCAGAGTCGAACTTCAATATTTCCTCAAGAACTTTATAATTGTACAATTCATCATCACTTCCAAGAAAATATAACCACTTTCCTTTTGCTATTTCAATACCTTTATTCATTGCATCATAAATGCCTCTGTCAGGTTCTGATATGATTTTAATTCGCCCATCATTATAACTTTTTGCAATATCTATGGTGTCGTCTTTTGACATACCATCGATTATTAAGACTTCAAAATCTGTAATAGTTTGACTAATAACGCTATCTAGACAGGATTTTAATTTTTCGGATGAATTATGAGTTGGTATTATGATCGATAAAAGCAATTTTGGATGCGTTTTAATTATAATTATTTAACTTACAGGTAAGTCTCATTGCACTTTCTATCGCTTTGTCCATATTGTAATATTCCCATTCTGCGAATCGGCCAACTAAATGTATATTATTTTTTAATAACACTTCTTTCATCTTCTCAACTTCATTGTAAGTTTTTGAATCATGAATTATGTAAGAACTTTCTTCATAATTATAGTCTAAAGGTTTTAGATCTCCGGGTAAAAATTTTATGTCTTCACACATCTGTTCGTTGCTCACTTTCCCAGAAAATTCTACAACACAAGTTAACCTGTCACTACCGCGATTATTCGTTTCACTAAAATTACCAGTGTAAATTATCCGGTGTGCCTTTGTAAAATCTTCTGGTATATAAAGCCAGGATAGATCAGTTCGGTTAGTTTCACAGAATAGATTTGATGTTCCATTTGCCTGGAGCTTCTTAATGTACTCAATATTAACACCATTAGCTTCTAATAACCCAAAGATGTCATTTGGTAATTTTCGAATATCTCCACAAAATATAAGACAATCAAAACTTTCTTTCTCAATAATTACATTGCTTTTATTAAATTTTACATCATCTATATATTTATTGTAACGAATGTTAAGTTCAGATTTTAATCTGTTAACGATAAATTGAGAACCATCTATTTTAGGATAGTAGAAAGTGGAATGTACCATATTTTGATCTGACTCTCTTAAAATGTTTGTTGTTAAAGTATCAGCAATTTTAGGCATCGGAAGTTTTCCATCAAGCCATTTCATTGGCACTCTTTTTAAGTCCACATTCCATAATTTAATGTTATATGGAAAGAAGTAAGCATCACATAGGGTTTTACCAAAAGATCCTAAAAGAAAGTCCTTGAAATTGTTGAATTCAAAAGGTGAACGAACAGGCAGTTTATTAATTTCTAATAGTTCGAAAATAATTTTAGAGGTAATATCTTTATTTAGAGAATATATATGATTTTCTATTGGGTAGCCAATAATGTCGCCTTGGTAAAGAATTTTCGCATTTCTAGTTGCTTTAACGAATTCTTTTTCCTTATCAAAGAACGACCAAAACCAATTATGTACTGATTCATTTTTAGAATTAAAAACATGACCTCCTACTTTATGGAAAAGGCAATCATTCACTCGTTTGCATTTGATTAATCCTCCGGCTTCTTCATCTTTCTCGAAAACTACTACTTCATTATTTGCAGTTAGCATATTAGCAATGCTTAAACCTGAAATTCCTGTACCTACAACAGCTATCTTCATCCTATCATATCAAATTGTCCAAAAATATTCTTCACAAAGTTGTATGCATTCATTGCGTTTTATATTACCTTTCGAAAACCAATCAATATAGACTCTAAGTTCTTCAGATGGTAGTTGGGCAATGTCTTTAATATATAATACCTCCTGTGCCTCCCAAAGAATTAGATTAATTGTCAACATCCCAAAAAATGTTTCTTCCCAAGTAGAATAATTTAGTGATTGTTTAATATTTGTGATTTTAGAATTCATTGAAGATGTTCCTGGCGATGTATGTATCATGGCTTCAATAATATCTAATGTTTGCTTAGTATATATTTCCTCAGCTTTTTGATAATTTTTATGAACTTTATTTTTTAAGGACCATTCCTTTATTATTAAAATTGTAAAGCGGTCCATGAGCATACCAATTGAATTTAAACCTTGCCAGTTATTTGAATTTCCTAAAGTGGCTATTTTTTTTTCAGTTCTTAGATTATGAATATTTATAATTTCATTTTCCTGAATTTTATCTATAGCAGGTTTTAAAATATTAAGGGCATAATCAATAGGCAATGGCTCAACAGAAATTGGTAAAGAGTGCAGTAAATTAAACGAGTAGTTATATAATTTTAAGAAATATTTTTTTTTGTTCATATAAAATTTAAAATTTCTTCGTGAACAGATTCTGTTTGATTTTCATGAAGTTCTATCTCTAATAGTTTATTATCATCTAAACACAAGCCCATTAATGATAAGCTAGTACTATCAATTAGTTTACCAGATCTCCATTGTACATGTGGATAAATAATTATTTTTTTTGTTTCACAAGTTGAAATTAAATCACAAAATCCACTACGCAAAGAAACAATTCCATGAAAGTTATTGCAAATGCTGATGGTGTCTTCTATTGGGAAATCAATACTTTCGTAGCTCTGTAAATTTTCCGTTCGAAGAAAGATAGGAATGTAACCAGTTCTCTTTATGAGTTCTGCTAACTTAATCCAAAATTTTATGTCTAATGTTGCTACAGAATTAGCTTGTGGGCATAGCAAAACTTTGTTGTTGTAAGTAGATATATTTACTACTTTATTAGGAAGTAATTTGTTGTCGGGTTTCGTATTTAGATCAATATTTAATAAGATTTTATATATATCTAATAAAGTTATTTTCTTATATCCAATGAGCTGGCTAATCTGATCGTTGAGGTCTATCGGGTGTAAAATAATTGGTACACCTTTAATCTGCTTTCCAAATTCTTTAATTAAACCGTAAGGTAATTTGTTGTCATAATAACTTAAGTTTTTCTTAAAAAAAAAGTTTGGAATATTGATTTGATTTTTTTTCTCGAAAATTAGAATAAAATCACCGTTAATTTCGGCAAATTTTTTTAATAATGTACAAACCAAATAAGCATCACCTAAACCATATTTTAGTATGAAATACCATTTATCTTGGTCATATTTTTTTAGGTACTTTCTCCATGTCAAATACCGGTTAAATTTTTTTATTGCTCTAACCATTAATTGATTACTCATTCTATTCCTTTGTAATGCTCCAATTAAGTGGGTAATAAATTAAACCAGGGCGAAGATCTTTTAATTCCTCTATGCTTCCTAAAACTTCAAAATCGATAACTGCCTGAAAGTATTCAATAGTTGATAAATCAGTATCGTTTGTGCCAACATTTACATAATATTGGCCTGACCTTAAATTTTCTGGTACTGGTATCTTTAGATGGTAAATGCCTGAAGTGTAGTGCTGTGATGCTACATCATAATCATGTGAGCAAAAAATTGATATGTCTTCCTTTGTTAAAATTTCAAATGCAATAGTTTTAAACATGCTATGATCTTTTATATCAAGTTTTATATTCAGATAATTATTTTTCTTAGCTAAAAGCTTATTTGTAATAATAGAATTATTTGTAATCCATACTTGCTTTATTAAAGCAATGTTATTAGTTGATTGTTCCGACTTCCAAATATATGAATCTTTAATATTGTGTTTAAGATATTTTTCGATCACTTTTGATGTACTAGTATATTCACTTATATATCCATTGGCTAAAAGAATAGATTTTGTGCATAATTCTCTAATGCTTCCCATATTATGGCTCACAAATAGTACGGTTCTGCCTTCGCCCGTACTCACCTCACCCATTTTACCCAAGCACTTCTTTTGAAATTCAGCATCGCCAACTGCTAATACCTCATCGATAATTAATATTTCGCTTTCCAAATGAGCGGCAACAGCGAAAGCCAAACGAACATACATGCCTGAAGAATAACGCTTAACAGGTGTATCCAAATAGCGTTCGATGCCTGCAAAATCAACAATCTCTTCTAGTTTCCGCTGAATCTCTTTTTTACGCATGCCTAAAATGGCACCGTTTAAAAAAATGTTTTCTCTACCAGATAATTCTGGGTGAAAACCTGTGCCAACTTCTAATAAACTGGCAATTCTGCCTTTGCCGAAAATTTTCCCTGTAGTAGGGGCAGTAACTTTACTTAATATCTTAAGTAGAGTACTTTTTCCAGCACCATTTCTGCCAATTATTCCAACAGCATCACCTTGTTCTATTTCAAAATTAATATCCTTTAAGCTCCATACGACGTCACTTTCCCCTTTCGTGCTGCGGTCATTTGTTTCGCCAATACGTAAATAAGGATCTTCTTTTCCTCGAATTCTGGCATACCACCGTTCAAAATCACGACTAATGGTACCTGTACCAATTTGGCCGAGTTGATAGGCTTTTGAAAGGTTTTCAACTCTTATGGAAATTTTTTTAGACAAACTCGCAGATTTAGTGGTTTGCAAACTTATTCTTTAATTTTAGAAATGGTCTCTCGAAAAAATAGTAGGATAAATAACCAAATCCAAACACTAGGATTAAATTAAAAGGAAAATAAAAGTATTGCTCTAATATTGGATAATTTCCTTTCGGTATGATGAATAATTGTTGCCAGATGTATATACTATAAGAAATAACACCAATTTTTTTTAGGAATTTGCTATTAAGTATGGCAAAAATGAAATGTGATTTTCTGACAATAGAAAACAAAATCAAATATGCTATACAAAAATCTGTAAAAATATCGCCAAATGGTACCGAATATATTCCATAAATACCTCTTGAAGATATATAATAATTCACATATATCCATATAATACAAACTATGAAGATGCTATATTTGAATTTTTTTTGTTTTATAAATTTATTTGAGATGTAAGAATTAAAGCATGATAGACTTATCAAAACCCCAGTAAATATTGAACTTGCCGGGACAAAAAACGGCGCTAAAATATAATTCGAAATCTGAGGGTTCAAATGTTGTAAAATCTTAATAAAAGGTATGATTATGATTATTATTAAACAAATCTTTAAGCTGTTGCTTAAGTATCTAAAAACAAAAGGCCAGATTAGGTAAAATTGTTCTTCTACAGCTAAACTCCATGTATGCCCAGTAAGCCAAATAGCAGAAAAAAAGTTAAAATTATTAATGTAGAGCAAAGGTCCAAGAAAATTTGATGGTATTAAATTAAGTTGAAAAATTTCATTAATAAAAAAAACTGAAATAAGATAAATGTATAAAACAGGCACTATTCTTAATCCTCTGCGAATGAAGAATTTTTTTAGATTTATCTGGCCAAACTTTATCTTCTCCTTAATCAATAGTGTTGTAATTAAGAAACCACTCAAAACAAAAAATATTTTTACACCTAGAATTCCAATTGTTGTAAATTTTAATATTGTATGAATTACTGTTCCTTTCTCTAAAGTTAGCATAAAATGTGCTTGCACGACCATTATTATCGCCACAGCTCTCCAGCCATCCAATGACGGGATGTACTTTAAGTCCAGATAGTCTGGAGTTATAAATGGCGAATCTAGTCGCTTTGTTATCGCTTTAATCTTACTTATCATTCAATTGTAGATTAATAGACTTTTGTAGGGTTTTCTACTTTGATGGCGTTCGCCATTCTTTAAATTAGCTTGAGTTTGAGGCCTACCACTTTTCTCGGTAAGTCAACGGTTAAATTGAATATTAAAAATGCATATTCCATTGATAACTTCCATACCGGTATTGCTGTAAAATTTTAATACATGGTCTAGAATTGAATTTAATTTTCAGCAGTTCGAAATATAGTGAGCAATAAGCAAAATTGATATTATTTTTTAAGCGTCCTGCAACCTCGTATTTAACTTAAACCGTATCCACAAAATTCCGTTCCACTTTATTAAAAATCACAATACCGAATAAAAGCAATGCGAAAGTAACTCCGCAAGCATAACCCAAACTTCCCCAGCTAAAACTGCCTTCCCCTAAAAAACCATAACGAA
>Ga0308164_10005447_pt1 | contig 10262 bp, 6 predicted proteins | sample PhyTR2_FD_201031 | JGI IMG/M metagenome (GOLD analysis project Ga0308164, IMG submission 201031) | Phyllosphere microbial communities from UC Gill Tract Community Farm, Albany, California, United States - DLSLT.R2 | ecosystem: Host-associated > Plants > Phyllosphere > Unclassified | place: USA... | reverse complement strand
TCGCCCTCGCCTTTGCTGACCAGGCTTTTGAGGTCGGCAAAGTGCGCGCTGACCGGATCCTGCGTAGCCGTTGGCGCCTGCACGGCTGCCGCCTGCTGCTGACCGAGCAGCGAGCCCAGGCGCTGCTTGAGTTGATCGACGTTGCCATCGACCTTCTGCCCCTGAGCTGCGAGAAGTTTTTCTTCCTCCTGCAGATCGGTTTCCCTGGCAACAGCTGCCAGCAACTTCTTCAGTGGCGAGCCGGGGCCAGAGATCACCCGCAATACATCGGCCGCCTGCGCAACGCTGGTGATCGGCACAAAGTCGATGTCGGCCAGCAGCGCGTCCCATTGGCGCACGTAGTCCTGAAAGTACAGACGCCGCACTTCGGCCGCAAGACTGGCAACGTCCTGCTGCTCGGCCTGATCGCGGCCAAGTACCCACTGTTCTTCTGCCAGCGTCGAGGCCTGATTCAGGCTGCTGAGCAGAAAACCTTCTCGATAACCCTTGGCGGTGAACAGCCCGCTGAGCGGTTCCGTCAGCGGCTTGCCGCTCTTGCGACTGAACACCAGCGCCGCGTCCCGTCCGCCGGCCTCACTGATACGGAAGTCCGGCACGCCATCGGGCAACTTCTGACGCTTGACCCGATCGTAGACCCGCTGCGCTACCGGTAATTGTTGCAACTGGCGTCGCAAGTCGTCGATCAAGCGTTGATCCAGGCGGGCCTTGGGTGGATGCCGCTCGAACAGCGCCTGCAAATGCTCGCCCAGTGCAGCACGCTGCTCCGGCGGCAGGTCGCGAGGCAGGCTGCTGTCCCAGTCCAGCGCAATCCAGGCCTTAATGAAATCGGCGTCGTAATGCTCGTTGTCGGCCAGCATCAGGTAGGCCTTCAGGCCTTCATACAGAAAGTCCGAAGAACCACCGCTCTGCAATTGTTCCTCAAGACGGGTGACCAGCCTTGGCGCGAACACAGCGATCAGCAGCTTGCGATAGACGCTGCCCGACTCGGCTTCAAGCATGTCGCCCTGATACAGCCCCAACCCTTCTGCCCAACCCGGCGGATCACTGGCCAGATGCCGAACCGCATTGAGCAGCGGCAACACCGCCAGCACGTCGCGCTGGGCCGGGCTGAGGTTCTGCACGCTCTGTCCCAACGGCGCGACTTTCTGGTCCACCTGCGCAATGTAGGCCTGGTTGGCGTTATAGCTCACGAGCCACAGCGCACCCACCAGCAACACCACGGCCGAGGTCGCCGCCAGGACGCCACGGGCAATCCATTTGCGACGTCGCTCCACCTTGGGGTCGACGCCCATCAGACCCTGCTCGGCAAACGCCACGGCCGTGAACAGGCGTTCGATGAAGTAACTGCGCCCCGTGCCGGTCTGACGCGCCAATTGCTGGCGGTCGAGGTTCATGCTCTGAGCCATCGAGCCGATCAGCCGGTCAATAGGACTGCCTTCCTGCGTGCCGCTGGTGAAATAAACGCCGCGCAGCAAGGCTCGTTCTTCGAAAGAGTTGGGCTTGAAGACGCCATCGAGAAAGCTTTGCAGCGACTGGCGCAACGCAGCGAACTGCTGCGGGAAGCCGTAGATCAGATCGCGCCGCGCCGGATCACGCTCCTGCTGCAGACGCTCCACCAGACGCTCGTTAAGTCGAAGCTCCAGACCCAGGAATTCTTTCTCGAAGTCCTGCAGCGGACCTTGAGGACTCTTGCCGTCATCCAGCGCAAAGGTCATGCCCCAGACCTGCGCGCGGTCTTCCTTGCTCAGCGCGTCGAAGAACTCCATGAAGCCAGGCACCAGATCCAGCTTGGTCAGCATCAGGTAGATCGGAAAGCGCACACCCAGTTGGGTGTGCAGCTCCTGAATGCGCAAGCGAATCGCCGCAGCGTGGGCGGCGCGTTCAGCGTCAGTGCCCAACAGCAGGTCAGACAGGCTGATGGCAATGAAAGCCCCGTCGATGGGGCGGCGCGAACGCTGGGTCTTGAGCAGATCGAGAAAGCCCAGCCAGGCCGCCTTGTCGACCTGGGCGTGACTGTCCTGAGTGGTGTAGCGACCTGCCGTATCGAGCAGCACCGCCTGATCGGTAAACCACCAGTCGCAATTGCGTGTACCGCCCACGCCGCGAATGGCGCCGGCACCCAGCTGTGCCGCCAGCGGAAAATGCAGGCCGGAATTGACCAGCGCCGTGGTCTTGCCCGAACCCGGCGGGCCGATGATGACGTACCACGGCAATTCGTACAGGTTACGACGCTGATCGCCGCCCAGCCGGGCTTTCTTGAGCAGCGTCAGCGCTTCGTCCATGCGCTGGCGCAAGGTCGCCAGCTCTTCGGCCGTCGCAACGCTGGCAGGGTCAGGCGCCGTCTCGGCGGCCAGGCTTTGCATCACTAGGGCGGCCTGGCGGCGGGCCTGAATGATGCGAAACACGCGGTAGCCGATCCAGGCTGCGAACAGCACGATGATCAGCGCCCAGCGACGGCCTTCGGGCACCAGCACTTCAAGCAGAGGACCGACGAACCAGATGATAAGACTCAGGGCAACAAGGCCCAGCAACGGGACGAGCCAGCGAATGACAAAACCGAAAAAAACCTTCACTCGACCCCCTCCGCCAACACAGTGATTTCAACCCGACGGTTCTTCGCCCGTCCTTCGGCAGTTGCATTGGAGCCCAAAGGCTCAGTATCGCTACGACCTTCTGCGGTGAAGCGTTGCGGCTGACCGGTCTTGGCGGCAAGAATCTGCAGCACCTGTTCGGCGCGAGCCTGGGACAAGGCCCAGTTGGACGGGAATCTCAAGGTTGCGATAGGCCGGTTGTCACTGTGGCCGGTCACACGCACATCGCCCTTGACCTTGCGAATGGCCTCGGCAATACGCAGCATCAACGGCTGGAAATCATCGACGATGGTGGCGCTGCCCGACGCGAACAGCTCGTCACCGCGAATGGTCACCACCGAGCGATCTACAGCATCTTCGACGGCCACTTTGCCAGCCTTGATTTCTTCGGCCAGAAAGCCCGCCAGACGCGGCCGTTCGATCAGCTTGGGCTGGACAACCGGCCGGTCGATGGACTGCACCGGAATCTCGCCCAGCGCGTGAATGTTCTTGAAGACCGGCTCTGCATCCGACGCCAGTTTCAGACGCAGAACGAACAGCAACAGCAGCAACAGCGCCAGCCCGATGGCGACGCCCACCCAAGGCGGCATAAACTGGGTCAGGCGGTCACGGGCCAGCGTCAGCCCGCGCCAGTGGGGCGACAGTTCACGCTCATGTTCACCGCGCGCACTGCGAATCGCCGCGCTGGTGCGTTCCCGCAGGGCCTCAAGTTCACTGCGTCCGTTGTTCATCACCCGGTAGCGACCTTCGAACCCCAGGCACATGCACAAGTACAAGAGTTCGAGTAGGTACAGCCGCTCGCGTGGGCTTTGCAGGCAATGGTCGAGCAACTGGAAGACCTTTTCGCCGCCCCAGGCCTCGTTATGCACCGTAATCAGCAGGCTCTGCTTGCCCCACTCACTGGTGCTGCCCCACGGCGTACTCATGACCGCTTCATCCAGCGCGGTGCACAACACGTAACGCCCCAGCAGCACTTCATTGCGTGCCACACCGGCCGCCTCGGCCCGCTCCTCGAACTGACGCAGGTAGGCCAGCAGTTGCGCCCGCAGACTGGCCGGCGCGGGGTGTGCGATGGTATTGCGCAGCCGGGTCAGCAGCGCCAGCAACGGACCGGCAGCGCTTTCCAGCGGGTTGAGACCATGCGCCTGACCGCTCGCCAATGGCGCTGCCGCCATGCTCAGCGGCGGGGTCGGATCCGGGTTGCCGGTTGGCGCACTGCGCCCGCCCGGACGCGGCATGAACTGGGTACGATCACTGGCAGGTGGAGACGAACCGTCGTCGTTGGAATGCATCGCGACTTATCCTCGAATGGCCCAGAAGGCCAGGTTCAGCCCGGGAAATTCACCCGCAATGTGAAAGGCAAAACCGCCCGAATGCATCAGTTGCTTCCAGTGCTCACTGCCGCGGTCAAGCTCGTAGTACGTCGATCCGGCATGAAACGGAATCTGACGCGGAGCCACTGGCAGCGGCAACAGACCGATACCGGGCAGTTGCAGGTTGACCAGATCACGGATGTGCTCCACGGAACCAATCTTGCTCTGTTGGCTGAAACGGCCGCGCAGGGTTTCGCTCGGGATGTCGGCGCGGACCACCAGAATGAAGCTGGCCGCGTCGATCAGGGTCTTGTCCGCCAGCATCGCCACATGAATGCCATAGGCCTTCTCGACAATCGGAATCGGCGTGGCCTTGCTGTCGATCAACATCGACAGTGCTTCGCGCAAGGCATGCATGACCGGCGTGAAACTGAGCGTCAGGTCGTCATGCTGATAGCGGGGAAACTCTTCCGGGCGACGCGTGCTGGACGAGAAGGTCGCAAATTCGCCCGCCAGGCTGACCAGCTCGCTGTAAAAGCGCTCAGGGTGCAAGGGGCTCAACTGGCTGAGGTGGTTGATCAGCGGCTCGGCGCGATTGACCAGTTGCAGCAGCATGAAGTCGGCAATTTCCGAGGCCCCGCCCGCGCCTGATGCAACGACTCGTCCGGCAAGCGCCTCACCACGCTGACGCAGCAAACCTTGCAGCTCGCTGCGAAAGGCCGTGAGCGGCCTGCTCGCTGCCACGTCGAGGACCGGTGGAATGTAACTGTCATCCAGCACCAACGCTCGATCGGCGCGCTTTTCCTTGACCCGCACCACGCCAATGCTCGCGTAATCGGTCAGACCATCCTGGGCCGTCAACAGACGCAGGGCTCGGGAGCCAACGGCTACCGGCGCGCGGTTTTCAAAGGGCGCATTGTCATCACGCACTTCGCGGACCTGACTGCGGTAGCGCGCGCCACCCAGCTCTTCGCCTTCGTCGACGGTATCCCGAACGCCAGCGCGCTTGAGCGGCAGGGCCAGGTAGACGACACCATCGCGCAGGCTGTCATCGATGTTCAACGGGCTGGGCGTCAGATCGTCATGGGGAATGCTGAACGGCGTGCCGTCAGGCAACAAACCTCTCGCCGACACGATTGCCAGCTTGCCCTGCGCCAGCAGGCCCTGGTCGATCAACAGTTCGGAAAAGCCCCAAGCCCCCGCTGACAAAGGTCGGCTGCGTGCATCGATCAGGTTTTCCAGGTAACGGTCATGCTGCTGGAAGTGCTGCGTTCCGATGAACATGCCTTCCGACCAGACCACTCGATTGTTCCAGGACATGGATACTCCGTTTGCCTATTGAGCCGGGCGGGATGGGTTGGCGACAACGTCAGTGCGCACGGCATGCACATCGAGGCTGATCTGATATTCGCTGGCTTGCCGCGCGGGTATGTCGAGCACCGCGCGCCACTGGGCGCGGTCGATTTCCCGGTAGCCGACCACAAGGCCGACATGCCGCGTTGCAGGGTCCAGATGACGTACCACGCTCTGCAATTGGCCAGGCTGGATCAGGACTTCATCCTGATCGATCAGGTCGACGCCCAGCGTGGCAGCAGCTCGGTCGGCCAGCGCGAAATAGTCCGCACGCAAAAACGACGCGGTATTTTTCAGTTCGTAGATCCGCACCCGTACAGGCGCGGCCTGACCCGAGGCGCCGGGATTCAACCCCGGGATCGCCTGAAAATTGAGCGTGACGATGCTCTCCGTGTCGGCCGCGGGCGCGTCCTTGGGAGCTTGCACATCCTTGGCACAGGCACTCAGCAGCAATACGGTGAGGGCTGCCGATACAATGCTGCGAAACATCCTTAATCCTCAATGCTGTTGTGGCTGTCTATGGGTCAGGCCGGTCGCTCAGGAGCGACGTATGCGGGCGCTGTGTTCCTCGTAGGCACGACTGAACTCGCGCCCGAAGAGGTCCTGAAAATCGTCTTCCGCCTCGCGGGTAATGTTGCTGTAGAGCGCGGTGAATTGCTGCCAGTACTGCGCGTGTCGGGAACCACTGAACAGGCTCGACAACCCATTGGAAGGTGCGCCCATGCGTGCTTCCAGTTCAGCGGGCTCGAAACGCTTGAGCAAATGCTTGATAGCCGCCTGCACGCCAGCCATGACCGCCAGTTGATGCGCGCGTAAATCATCAAAACTGTCGGTCACAGCCTGCTCCGGCCCCATGAAAGCCTGATTACCGTGCCGCAGCAGCAACAGCATGGCCTCGTCGGCATTCGGCGCGAACTTGAGCGGGTTGTTTTCCACCGGGCCGATCATGGTCTGCTGCATGCGAAATTCGGACTTGAGGCTACTGCGTGCGCGCAACACATCGATCAACCCTTCGACCATCAGCCGGTAACTGCGGCCGATGTCGTGCATCTGCGCTTCGGCCTGAGCATTGTCGATTCGCAACTGGTCGAGACCGGCACCGCGCAGGAAGGCTTGCAGTAAATCAGGCTGCCCTGAAACCGAGGCCTGTACCTGAGGCGGCTCAATCGCAGACGGCGTGACAGGGGATGACGTCTGGACAGGCTCGGGCGCAGCGGACACAGGCTCGCTTACAACAGGCGGTACAGGCGCGGGTACGAAAGCCTCTTGAGGACGGGGTGCGGCAGGAGCCACCGAGGGGTTGGCGATATCCGCAAAGGGATCCCAGTCATCAGGGATGAGCCCCGCTGCCGGAGCAGGCGCAGGTGATACAACGGGAGCAGGTTTAGCCAACGGTGCAGGCGCGCGGAAATCGTGCTGTTCAGCCGGCACATGATCGGGTTGGGTGGGGGGCGCAATGCTCGACGGAGACAGGAAGTCGAACAGATCAGGAAAGGTGTCCTGAGCCGATCCACCTTGAAACTGCGCAGTCGCGGGCGGGCTACTGAACGTTGGCGTTGGCGCCGGAGCGCTCTGGCGTCCCATCAGGGCTTCGAAACTGTTGGACGAGTCGACACCTGCTGCACTGACATCAACCATCTGCACAGCGGAATCGATTCGCGCCTGGATTTCGTATTCACCGATGCGAATGATCTCACCATCGGCAAGCGGCTCGCTGTTTCCACGGCGCAACCGCACGCCCGCGTTGACCAGTTCGACGCCATTGGTGCTGTAATCGGTCAGGTAATAGCGACCGTCTTTATATTGAATGACGCAGTGCTTCTGGGAAACAAGCCGTTCCGGGTCAGGAAGTACCCAGTCATTCTCTTGGCCACGGCCAATTGCCATCACCCCACTGTCCATTGATTTCTCAGGACATTGCCCAGGGGTAATCTTGTGGTAACTAGTAATCGTCAAGCACAGCGACATCCTGCCTCCTTGCTTATATCGCACCCAAAGAACAACCGGATTAACGCAATAGAGAATCGCGACCTACACCGACGAAAAACGTTCAAAAATATTTGAATTATTTACTGTCATTAAAGCGCAGGACTTTAAGCATAAACTTGCGGCGCTGATACGGCCCGTCCGGGAGTACCGTTCATCCTGACGTCCCCGTCACAACTGCACGAAACCGGCGTATCTTAACCTTGACAAGCGATATGTACTACACCAAAAATGCTCAACGCCATCATCAGCGTGATTCCATATTGATATCACGCAGAGGCATGCGCAACAAAGCTTGAAAAGTTGCTCATAGAAATTTCCTACCGCGCAGCACTACATCATCTGATTTGATAAGGAGATCGGTTTTGGTGGATGTTCCGTTGTTGCTGGCTGTCGTTTCCACGCACTTGCCTTGTGGCGAGGACCTGGAATATGACCCGGACTTTCTGCAGTTGGAGCGAGACGCCAAAGGCAAGCCCGAGCGCGCCATGGGCGACTCGGTGCAGCCCGCCGAACCGCCTCAATGGCGCGCGATCGAACAGTCGAGCGTGGCGCTTTTAAAGCGCAGCAAAGACTTGCGCATCACTCATTTCCTTATGCAAAGCGCGCTGGCCCTCGACGGGTTCGCGGGCGCGAGCAATGTGCTGACGCTCATCAGCGAATTACTCAAGCAGTACTGGGCAGACATCTACCCACAGCTTGATGCCGATGATGACAATGATCCGACCGTCCGCATCAACGCACTGTCAGGCCTTGCCTGTGAAGCCAATGTGCAACTGTTGCGCGAAAGCCCACTGATCCGCTCCCGCGCCTTTGGCACGATCAGTCTGCGCGCGGCGCTCAACGCCAGTGGTCTGCAAATGTTTCACGACGAAACCCTGAGCAGCGAAACCCTGGCCGGCGCCATGCGCGACAGCGACCCCGAGCAACTCAGTGCCACTCGCACGGCATTGAGCGAGGCGCGCAATGCGGTCGACTTCATCGAGAGCTTTGGCTCGGAGCAGGTGGGTTCGGCGCAGGGCGTCGATCTGTCGGCCCTCAAACAACCGCTCAGGCAAGCCTTGCAGATTCTGGGCGAACACGCCCCCGCCAGCGGTGAAGCCGAGTCGGCCCCTGCAGCGTCTGCCGAAACGGATGACAGCTCGGCACCTGCCTTTTCTGCGCCCATTTCCACCGCTGCCCGCTCGGCTGAAGACATCGCCAATCGCGACGACGTGCTGCGCAGCCTTGATCGAATTCTGAACTATTACACCCGTCACGAGCCTTCCAGCCCGCTGCCGGTGCTGTTGAACCGAGCGAAGAATCTGGTGCACGCCGATTTCGAAACCATCGTGCGCAACCTGATTCCAGACGGTATGTCCCAGTTCGAAAACTTGCGCGGACCCGAGGCTGACTGACTTACGCACTAAGTCTCAACCCGGATCACGCAATCCCGTTACCGGCAACGACCGATGACGCCAATACCGTCGCAGCAGCGACCAGGAGGAGCAACGTGGCGAAAACCAGTTCTCAGAAATTCATCGCGCGCAATCGCGCGCCTCGAGTTCAGATCGAATACGACGTGGAGCTATACGGCGCCGAGAAGAAGGTCCAGTTACCTTTTGTCATGGGCGTCATGGCCGATCTGGCCGGCAAGCCGGCAGAGCCGCTGGCTCCGGTGGCTGATCGCAAGTTCCTGGAAATCGACGTCGACAACTTCGACTCGCGCCTGAAGGCCATGCAGCCGCGCGTGGCGTTCAACGTGCCCAACGAGCTGACCGGCGAAGGCAATATCAGCCTGGACATCACGTTCGAGAGCATGGATGACTTCAGCCCTGCGGCCGTTGCACGCAAGGTGGACTCGCTGAACAAGCTGCTTGAAGCGCGCACTCAGCTCGCGAACCTGCTGACCTATATGGACGGCAAGACCGGAGCTGAAGAAATCATCATGAAAGCCATCAAGGATCCCGCGCTGCTCCAGGCCCTGGCGAGTGCGCCAAAGCCTCAGGACTCAGAGCCCAACGCGTAATCAGGACCACAGATCATGACCGAATCGAGTCGCGAAAATCAGGTACAACAGGGCACCACTGAGCAAACCAGTGAGTTCGCCTCGTTGCTGCTGCAGGAATTCAAACCCAAGACCGAGCGTGCTCGCGAAGCGGTTGAAACCGCTGTGCGCACCCTGGCCGAACAGGCTCTGGCGCAAACCGACCTGGTGTCCAACGATGCGATCAAGTCGATCGAATCGATCATTGCCGCCATCGACGCCAAGCTCACCGCTCAAGTGAACCAGATCATCCACCACCAGGATTTCCAGCAAGTGGAAAGCGCCTGGCGTGGCCTGCACTATCTGGTGAACAACACTGAAAGCGACGAGCAGTTGAAGATCCGCGTGCTGAACATCTCGAAGCCGGAGCTGCACAAGACTCTGAAGAAATTCAAGGGCACGGCGTGGGACCAGAGCCCGATCTTCAAGAAAATGTACGAAGAAGAATACGGCCAGTTCGGCGGTGAGCCCTACGGCTGCCTGGTGGGTGACTACTACTTCGATCAGTCGCCTCCTGACGTGGAGCTGCTGGGCGAAATGTCCAAGGTCTGCGCAGCCATGCACGCCCCTTTCATCGCCGCGGCATCGCCGACCGTGATGGGCATGGGGTCGTGGCAAGAGCTGTCGAACCCGCGTGATCTGACCAAAATCTTCACCACGCCGGAGTACGCAGGCTGGCGTTCGCTGCGCGAATCGGAAGACTCACGCTACATAGGCCTGACCATGCCGCGTTTCCTGGCGCGCTTGCCGTACGGCGCCAAAACCGATCCGGTGGAAGCCTTCGCCTTCGAAGAAAACACTGACGGTGCCGACAGCGCCAAATACACGTGGGCCAACGCTGCCTACGCAATGGCCGTGAACATCAACCGTTCGTTCAAGCACTATGGCTGGTGCTCGCGTATTCGCGGTGTCGAATCGGGTGGTGAAGTCGAGAACCTGCCGGCTCACACCTTTCCGACCGACGATGGCGGCGTGGACATGAAATGTCCGACC
>Ga0308164_10005446_pt1 | contig 10262 bp, 7 predicted proteins | sample PhyTR2_FD_201031 | JGI IMG/M metagenome (GOLD analysis project Ga0308164, IMG submission 201031) | Phyllosphere microbial communities from UC Gill Tract Community Farm, Albany, California, United States - DLSLT.R2 | ecosystem: Host-associated > Plants > Phyllosphere > Unclassified | place: USA... | reverse complement strand
AGCAGGCGCTCGTAGAAGTCGAAGCCTTTTTCGTTCCAGGCGCCGGAGCCGGTCGGCTGGACCCGCGCCCAGGCCATCGAGAAACGGTAGGCGTCGACGCCGAGCCCGGCCATCATCGCCACGTCGTCGCGGTAGCGGTAATAGTGTTCGCAGGCGACGTCGCCGTTGCTGCCGTCGATGATGTTGGCGGCGTTGTGGGAAAACGTATCCCAGATCGACGGGCCCTTGCCGTCGGCGTCGTGGGCGCCCTCGATCTGGAAGGCGCTGGTGGCGACGCCCCAGATGAAGTCGGAAGGGAAGTGGAGGGAATCGGTCATGGAGGAATCACCTTGCTGGAATACGGCCCGGTCTCCGAGGCAGGCTCGTGTTGTTATGGGTGCGGCAGGCAGTGCGTGCCCTGTTTTCGACATCGCTTTGAAATCGATTTCATCGTACCTGCGTGCTTGCTTGACTGTCAAACATAATTTGTTGCCGGGCTCGCTTTCGGAAGGGGGCGCCATGAAATCGGTTTCCTGCGTCGATCCGCCAATGTTATACTAACAATATGAAAAAAGAGTCCAGTTCAGCCATGGTCACCGTCCATGAAGTCGCCCGCGTGGCGGGCGTGTCGGCGGCCACGGTGTCGCGCTTCCTGAATGGTACCGCCAAGGTGTCCGAGGACAAGCGCCGGGCCATCGAAAGCGTGATCGGCCAGCTGAACTACAAGCCGAACGTGCTGGCGCGGAACCTCAAGACCGGCAGCTCGCGCACGATCGGCGTGCTGACCCAGTCGCTCATTTCCGGCTACTTCGCCGACGCCCTGGCCGGTATCGACGACGCCCTGCAGGGCACCGGCTACGCGCCGCTGATCGTGTCCGGCCACTGGCACGCGGACGAGGAAGCCGAACGCATCGAACTGCTGATCGCGCGCCGCGTGGACGGCCTGGTGATCCTGAGCGGCAAACTCACCGACGGGCAGATCCTGGCGCTGTCGCAGCGGGTGCCGATCGTCGCCTTCGGGCGCGCACTGCACGGCGAGCGCGCCTACGGCTTCAGCCTGGACAACTACCGCGGCGCCTGCGACGCGGTGGCGCACCTGGTCGGCCAGGGCCACCGCGACATCGCCTTCATCGGCGGCCCGGCCGACCACCTCGACGCGCAGGCGCGCCTGGCCGGCTACCGCGACACCCTGGCCGGCCACGGCATCGCGCTGCAGCCCGGCCTGACGCTGCAGGGCGACTTCCAGGAATCGAGCGGCCTGGCCGCGGTCGAACAACTGCTGGCGGCGGGGCAGCGCTTCACGGCGCTGTTCGCGGCGAACGACCTGATGGCCTACGGCGCGCGCCTGGCGCTGTACCGGCGCGGCATCCGCGTGCCGGAGGACGTCTCGGTGATCGGCTTCGACGACCTGCACAGCTCGATGTACACGACGCCGCCGCTGACCACGGTGCGCCAGCCGCTGTTCGACGTCGGCCGCAGCCTGGGCGGCGCGATACTGCGCATGATCGCGCAAGAACCGCTCGACACCCAGGTGCCGGAACTGAGCCTGGTGGTCCGCGAGTCGGTGCGGCGCCTCGCGTAGGATGGGCGCGGCCGGCGTAGGCACCCCGTGCCCATGCAAACGCGCACGCAACACGCTCGGCGACCATGCATTGTCACGGCGCCACTGCCGATGTCATCAAAGTGACATAAGCACTTCCTAGAATGACCGATTGCCGTTCTCTTTTACCGACCAGCGACCCGTATGCCCCGACACCCTTCGATCCAGAGCGCCCTTTCCCTGTTCACCTGCGCCGCGCTGCTGGCGCCCCTTGCGCAATCCGCGCACGCCGCGCCCAGGACCGTACAGGCCCGGGCCGGCGAAGCCGATGCCCCCAAGCTGGTCGTCGTGATGGTGGTCGACGGCCTGCCCGCCGAGCAGCTGCAGCGCTACCGCGGCCAGTTCGGCCAGGGCGGCTTGCGGCGGCTGATGGAGCAGGGCGCGTCGTTCACCAATGCGCACCAGGCGCACGGCATCACGGTGACGGCGATCGGCCATTCGGCGGTGCTGTCCGGTGCCTACCCCTACCGCCACGGCATCATCGGCAACAACTGGATCGATGCGAACGGCAAGCTGGTGTACTGCACCGAGGACGAGCGCTACCGCTACATCGGCGAAGAGACCACGGAGCACGACGGCACCTCGCCGGCCAAGCTGCGCGTGGACACGCTGGGCGACCAGCTGCGCTACGCCAGCGGCAACCGCAGCAAGGTGGTGGCGGTGTCCGGCAAGGACCGCGGCGCCATCCTGCTGGCCGGTAAGACCGGCACCGCCTACATGTTCATGGACAAGACGGGCGACTTCGCCAGCTCCACCTATTACATGCAGCAGCACCCGGCCTGGGTCGAACGCTTCAACGGCGCCAAGCCGCAGGACCGCTACTACGCCAAGTCGTGGAAGCCGCTGCTGCCCGAGAGTGCCTACCTGGACGACGCGCCGGACCCGGAACCGAGCCTGAAAAGCCCGAACCGCTTTCCCTTCACCTTCTACAGCGAAAGCGGCGCGCCGTCCGCCGACTACTACACGCGCCTGAAGGCCAGCCCCGCCGTCGACGAGCTGACCCTGGACTTCGCGCGCGCCGCCATCGAAGGCGAGCAGCTGGGCGACCGCGCCGGCACCACCGACCTGCTGGGCATCAGCCTGTCCGGCCACGATTACGTGAACCACGCCTACGGCCCGGAAAGCCGCATGTCGCACGACCACCTGCAGCAGCTCGACCGCCGCATCGCCGACTTCTTTACTTATCTGGACAAGCGCATCGGCATGGACAATGTGCTGGTGGTGCTGACCGCCGACCACGGCTTCGCCAACACCGCCGAATTCTCCCAAAGCCGCCGCATCGATGCCGCGCGCATCGATCCCAAGCCGCTGATGGCCAAGCTGGACGCCGCGCTGAGCGACCGTTTCAAGATCGGCGGCCTGGTCAAGAATTCCTACCTGCCCGAGGTCTACCTCGACTACGCCGCGATCGAGCGCCAGGGCCTGGCGCGCGCCGACGTGGAAAACGTCGCCGCCCGCTTCCTGCTGGCGCAGCCGGGCATCGCCGACGTCTTCACGCGCACCCAGCTCGAGGCGGGCGTGGCGTCGAAGTCGCGCGTGGCGACGCTGATGCAGCGCGCCTGGAACCGCCAGTTGTCGGGCGACCTGATGGTGGTGACCGCGCCGTATTCTTCCTTCGGCAGCGGCGACAGCGGCGCCACCCACGGCACGCCCTACAACTATGACACCAACGTGCCGCTGCTGCTGATGGGCGGGCGCTGGATCCGTCCCGGCGCCGTCGCGCAATACACCGAGGTGGTCGACATCGCGCCGACCCTGGCCCGCATCCTGCATCTGCGTCCGCCCGCGGCGGCAGAGGGCCGGGTGCTGAGCGAAGCGCTGCGCTGAACGGCGCCCGATCCAAACGCGCGCCCCCCGGGCCGCGTCTGGCCGCTATACTGGCGGCACCGTTTTTTTGGACAGACCCATGTACGCAGCAGTCGACCTCGGCTCGAATAGTTTCCGCCTCCACATCGGCGAGGCCGTCGCCGGCCAGATCCACATCGTGCGCACCGCGCGCGATCCGATCCGCCTCGCGGCCGGGCTGGGACCCGACGGCAAGCTGAGCGCGGCGTCGATGGACACCGCCGTGAACTGCCTGCGCGACTTCAACGCGATCCTGCGCCAGCACCGCCTGGACGCGGTGCGCGTGGTGGCCACCAACACCCTGCGCGTGGCGCGCAATGCCGACCTGCTGCTGCCGCGTCTCGAGGAAGCGATCGGCTATCCGGTCGAGATCATTTCGGGCGAGGAAGAAGGGCGCCTGATCTACATGGGCGTGGCGCGCGCCATCGCGCGCGCGGACGAGCGGCGCCTGGTGATCGACATCGGCGGCGGCTCCACCGAGATCATCGCCGGCGACGGCGACGCGATCCGCCTGGTGGAATCGTTCAGCATCGGCACCCATCCGCAGAGCGCCACCCACTTCCCGGGCGGCCGTATCGACGCCGCCGCCTTCGAAACCGCCGTGGTCGCGGCGCGCGCGCGCTTCGAGGATGCGGCCGCCCAGTACCGCGATCTCGGCTGGGACGGCGTGTACGGCTCGTCCGGCACGATCCGCGCGATGGCCGAAGTCATCGCGCGCAACGGCATCGGCGACGGCAGCATGTCGCTGGTCAGCCTGCTGGCGCTGCGCGACTGCCTGATCGGCCTCGGCCACGTCGACGCCTTCGACCTGCCCGGCGTGAAACGCGAGCGCGTGATCGTCATGCTCGGCGGGCTTTCCATCTTGATCGGCGTGATGCAGGAGCTGGGCGTGAAGAATATGACCGCGATTAACGCAGGCCTGCGCATGGGCGTGCTGTCCGACCTGGAACTGCGCGCCAACCGGCGCGACCGGCGCGACATCGCGATCCAGGATTGCATGCGCCGCTTCGGCGTCGAGGAAGGCCGCGCCACCCGCACCGCCGCCATCGCCGGCAAGCTGTTCGACCGGCTGTCGCCGCAGGACGACGCGGCCAAGGGGCAGATGCGGCCGCACCTGCTGCGCGCCACCATGCTGCACGAAGTCGGCCAGGCGGTCTCGCACACCTGCGCCCACAAGCACGCCGCCTACATCATCGAACACGCCGACCTGCCCGGCTTCACGGCGCGCGAACAGCGCCTGATGAGCACCATCGTGCTGGGCCAGAAAGGCAACCTGCGCAAGGTGCGCGAGGCGCTCGCCGCGCCCGACCTGGCGCGCGCCGTGCTGGCGCTGCGCCTGGCGGCGCTGTTCATGCACGCGCGCGTGGACGCCAACGTGGACACGCTGCGCGTGCGCATGAAGGGCCGCATCGAGATCGAGACGCCGCGCGGCTGGCTGCGCCAGCACCCGACCGTGGCGGCCTGGTTCGAAAAGGAAGCGGCGGCCTGGGGCGAGGTCGGGGTCGGCTTCCAGGTGGTGCAGGCGGCCTGAAATGCCGGACAGTCGCGGGAACGCGGCTATACTCGCTGCTGGTTTATTCCATCCCACGCTTTCGAGGAGTCCGTCCATGCAGCATGCAGTCCGAACCTGGTCCGCCGTCGCCGCGGCGTTTGCGTCATTGACGCTGGCCCAGCCGGCCTTCGCCGACACCGCCGCGTGCACCGGCCAGGCGCCGTCCGGCGAACTGACCGCGCGCCGCATCGCCGCCGTCGCGCCCTCGCGCGCCGAGGCCGGCCTGTACGAAGGCGCGGTCTGGATCCGCGACGCGCTGTACTTCTCGGACTTCAGCTTCAGCCAGGGCTTCCCCTCGCGCATCCGCAAGCTGGCGTCGGACGGCCTCACCAGCACCGTCGGCACCGTCAGCGAGAACAGCGGCAGCAACGGCCTGGCGGTGGACGCGGCCGGCAATCTGGTCGTCGCCAGCCACAAGGACAAGGCGCTGCTGCGCTGCCCGCTGGACGGCGCAGAGTGCATGCCGATCGCCCAGCGCTACGCCGGCAACGTGTTCAATTCCCCGAACGACATCGCCATCGCTGCCGACGGCACGATCTACTTTACCGACCCCGACTACCAGAAAGCCGCGGCGCCGGGCGGCCAGCCGCTCACCGGCGTGTACCGCGTCGCTGTCGACGGCGCCGTGACCCTGGTGGACGGCAGCCGCCCGAACCCGAACGGCATCGCGCTCTCGCCGGCGGGCGACGTCTTGTACGTGACCGCCGTCGACGGCAAGCTGCGCTCCCATCCGATCGTGAACGGCGTGCCGGGCGCCGGCCGCGACCTGGTGACCGGGCTGGACGGCCCGGACGGCATGACGGTCGACTGCCGCGGCAATCTGTACGCCACCGAGCACGGCGCCAAGCGGCTGCGCGTGTTTTCGCCGCAGGGCAAGCAGCTGGCGACGATCCGGGTCGATGCCAACGTCACCAATGCGGCCTTCGGCGGGATCGATGGCAAGACTTTGTACATCACCGGCGCGGGGGCGCTGTGGCAGCTGCGGCTGGATGTGAGCGGGTCGCCGTACTGAAGGGCAGGGGCCGGTCGCAGATGGCCGTCAAGCCCGCAACACGATCCGCCGCCGCTCGCGCGCCGACTGGTACACCGCCTCGATGATGCGGATATCGCGCAAGCCTTCCTCGCCGGCCACGATCGGCGTGCGGTTCTGCAGCACGCATTGCGCCATGTGGTCGAGCTGGCCGGACCACATGGTCGCACCCGGGCCGGGCGGGGCGGCGACTTCCTCGCCGCGGCCGCTGCCGATGCGCAGCTGGATGCCGCGGTAGCTCGTCGCCGGCTCCAGTTCGATGCGGCCCTTGTCGCCCATCAGCAGGATCTGGTTGCGGTTGGCGCTGTACATCGACATGCACGAGCCCAGCACGCCGGACGGGAATTCGAGCTGGAACTCGATCATGTCCTCGACTTCGCGGAAGCGCGGGTCGCTGCGGTCGGTGCGCTCGGTGGCGTAGACGGCGGACGGTTCCTCGCCGGTCATGTAGCGCGCCGCGTTCAGGGCGTAGATGCCGATGTCCATCAGCGAGCCGCCGCCCGACATCGCCTTCTTGAGGCGCCACGCGGCCGGGTTGCCGGCGATGAAGCCGTGTTCGGAGCGGAAATAGCGCAGCTTGCCGATCTCGCCGGAGCGGGCGCGCCGGATCGCTTCCAGGTTGTTGGCTTCGAAGTGGCAGCGGTAGCCGATCATCAGCTTCTTGCCGGCCTGCTTGCAGGCCGCGATCATGGACTCGCATTCGCCCGAGGACAGCGCCATCGGCTTTTCGCACAGCACGTGCTTGCCGGCCTTGGCGGCGCGGATCGTGTATTCGGCGTGCATGGATACCGGCAGGCAGACGTAGACGACGTCGATGTCCGGGTTGTCGCGGATGGCGTCGTAATTCTGGTAATTGTAGAGATTGCGTTCGGGGACGCCATATTCCGCCGCCACCCGCCTGGCCTTGGCCGGATCGCCCGAGACCAGCGCCACCAGCCGGCTGTGCTGGCAATTCTTGAACTGCGGGATGATGATGCCGAGCCCGTAGCCGCCGAGGCCGACGATCGCGTAGCCGATCTTGCGCTCGCCGGACGCCGCCAATGCCGGTGCGCCGATGGCCGATGCCGCCAGCGCGCCGCTTGCGGCCAGTACCAGGCCGCGCCGATTCATATTCACCATCCTTCGCCCCTTTTCCCGTTACGAAGAGAAATCGATTTCATCGCTGTGGCGATTCTAATATGAATTCGTGCCGGCGCGGCGGTCGGGATGGGCGCGCGGGCTCAGTTGCGGCTCAGTTGCGGGCTCAGTGCCGGCTCGGTTGCCGGCTCGGTTGCCGTCTCAGTCGCCGGCGCTGACGCTGCCGAGCCCGGCCGCCGACTTGTTGACCGTGCGCGGCTTGCCGTAATAACGCAGGCTGCCCATGCCTTGCACCACCGCGTCGAGCCGGTCCTTGGCATAGACCTGGACGTCCCCTACGCCCTGGAAGCGGATGTCGACGTTGTTGGCGATCAGCGCCTTGGCGTCGACCTGGCCCACGCCCTCGGCTTGCATCTTGAAGGTTTTCACGGCGCCATTGATGTCCATGCTGCCGGCGCCGCGGTAGTTCACGTCGAGGCGCTCGCCGCGGATCTTGTTGAGCTTGATCTCGCCGGCGCCTTCCACGCTCAGGGCGCGCAATTCAGGCAGCGAGATCAGGATGTGCTGATCCTTCGTGCTGCTGAAGTTCTTGTCGCGCATGCGCAGGCGCAATTCGCCGTTCACCACATCGCTCTCCAGGCCCCTGATGAAGCGGTCGCTGCCGCGCACCGTCAGCGACTGCGCCGGGCCGGCGTCGACCGTGACGCTGATCGGCCCCTGCACGCTGATCGAGGTGAAGGGCGCGGCGCTGCGGACTTGGTCGTCGGCGTGGACGGGCGCGGCGGCGGCGAGGGCGAGGGCAACTAGGAGTGCGGAGCGGAGCATGATTGTTTCCTGTTGGTTAAGGTGAACCCATTATAGGCAGAGTTGTTTCCTGAACTACAGCTTTTGCGATGGACGGCACGATCGGCCGGATGGGCCGTCAGGACACCGGGCGAACGGCGTGCCGGCTCCATATTGCAACTAACCGACGTGCGGCTAAATGAAAGCAGGAGGCGGGCCGGACGGCCCGCACGGTCTTCAGCGCAGCTTGCCGACGATATCCGGGCCGACGGCCAGGCGGATGAAGGGATCGGGGTCCTCGTCGCTCTTGCGGGCGATCCACAGCAGGCTTCCCTTGCGGATCTTCCACTCGTGGGCGACGCCGGAAAACAGCAGGGCGGCCACCTGGCCCAGCAGCGGGGCGTGGCCGACCACGACCACCGGCGTCTTCTGGCGCGGCCAGCCGCAGGCGTCCAGGATCGCTTCCGCCGTGGAGTGGGTGTTCAGGGCGTCGGCGGTGACGAACTTGCGGCCCAGGGCTTCCGCCGTCTGCACGCAGCGGGTGGCCGGGCTGCTCATGATGCGGCACTGGCCCGGCAACTGGCGGTCGAGCCAGGCGCCGACGCGCGAGGCGTGGCGCGAACCTTTCGGGGTCAGGATGCGCAGCTGGTCGCTCGCTTCGTCCGGCGTGTGCGGTTCAGCCTCGGCGTGGCGCCACAGGATCAGTTCCATCGTCGTTTTCCTTGTCGTGCTCGTTGGAGGGGGCGTTGTGCATCTCGATCGTGGGGCCCAGGCCCAGCATGTCCATCAGTGCGCCTTGCGCACTGAAGGGCTTCTGGCTGCCGCGCGGCTTGCGGCGGCGGTAGCGGCCGTCGCTGCCGAGTTCCCAGGCGTTGACGTTGTCCTTCAGGTAGACCTGCAAGCCCTCGCGCAGCACGCGCTTTTTCAGCGCCGGCGTGTGCACCGGGAAGGCCACTTCGACGCGCCGGAACAGGTTGCGGTTCATCCAGTCGGCGCTCGACAGGTAGATGTCGTGCTGCAGGTTGTTGCGGAAGTAGAAGATGCGCGTGTGCTCCAGGAAGCGCCCGACGATGGAGCGCACCTTGATGTTGTCCGACAATCCCGGCACCCCGGGCCGCAGCGCGCAGGCGCCGCGCACGATCAGGTCGATGCGCACGCCGTCGATGGAGGCGTCGTAGAGCGCGCGGATGACGGAGTCGTCGGTCAGCGAATTCATCTTGGCGATGATGCGCGCCGGCTTGCCGCCCTTGGCGATCGCCGCTTCGTGGCGGATCGCGCGCACGATCTCCTTTTGCAGCGAGAACGGCGCCAGCCAGATGCTGGTGAGCTGGGTCGGCCGCGTCAGGCTGGTCAGGTGGATGAAGACTTCGTTGACGTCGGCGGTGAGGGCCTCGTTCGCGGTCAGCATGCCGAAGTCGCTGTAGTGCTTGGCGGTGGTCGGGTTGTAGTTGCCGGTGCCCAGGTGGGCGTAGCGGCGCAGGCCGCCCGGCTCGCGCCGCAGCACCAGCGCCATCTTGGCGTGGGTCTTCAGGCCGACCACGCCGTACACGACCTGGGCGCCGGCTTCTTCCAGGCGCTCGGCCCAGTTGATGTTGGCTTCCTCGTCGAAGCGCGCCATCAATTCCACGATGACGGTGACTTCCTTGCCGCGCAGGGCGGCGTTGATCAGCGCTTCCATCAGCTCGGAATTGGCGCCGGCGCGGTAGATGGTCTGCTTGATGGCGACGACGCCCGGGTCGGTGGCCGCGCAGCGGATGAAGTCGATCACCGGCTGGAAGGACTGGAACGGATGGTGCAGCAGCACGTCCTGGCGCCCGAGCACGGCGAAGATGTCGTAATGCGTCGCCAGCTTGGACGGGAAGCCGGGCACGAAGGGCGGGAATTTCAGGTCCGAGCGGGTCGAGGTGTTGGCGATTTCCAGCAGGCGCCCCATGTTGACCGGGCCGTCCACCGAGAACAGGCGCGAGCGGTCGATCGAGAATTGTTCCAGCAGAAAATCGGACAGGTGGCGCGGGCAGCCGCGCGCGACTTCCAGGCGCACGCCGAAGCCGTAGTTGCGGCTGTGCAGTTCGCTCTGCAGCGCCTGGCGCAGGTTCTTGACTTCTTCCTCGTCGACCCACAGGTCGCTGTTGCGGGTGACGCGGAACTGCGAGTAGGACACCACTTCGCGCCCGGTGAACAAGTCGGCCATGTGGGCCTGGATCACCGAGGACAGCAGGCAGTAGGACGCGCCCGGCGTGCTCGATAATTCGTCCGGCAGCCGGATCACGCGCGGCAGCACGCGCGGCGCCTTCATGATGGCGATGCCGGTGCCGCGCCCGAACGCATCCTTGCCGGCCAGCTCGACGATGAAGTTCAGGCTCTTGTTGATGACGCGCGGGAAGGGGTGGGCCGGG
>Ga0308164_10005445_pt1 | contig 10262 bp, 6 predicted proteins | sample PhyTR2_FD_201031 | JGI IMG/M metagenome (GOLD analysis project Ga0308164, IMG submission 201031) | Phyllosphere microbial communities from UC Gill Tract Community Farm, Albany, California, United States - DLSLT.R2 | ecosystem: Host-associated > Plants > Phyllosphere > Unclassified | place: USA... | reverse complement strand
ACTATCTGGAACCTATCGAATTGATGCAATTTCTTCACTTCCATTAGGGAATCAAAGTGCAAAACTTCCCGGTGTATCTATCGGATGGAGAATTTCTCAGGAGGATTTCATGAAAGGAAATTTAAAATTCATTAACGATTTAAAAATTCGTGGTGGGTATGCTAAAACTGGTAATACAGATATTGGTAATTATCCGTTTGCTGGAACTTTTGGTGCAGCTACTTATGGTGTACAAAGCGGTTTAGCTTATACTCAGGTTGGTAATAGTTCATTAAAATTTGAAACAAGTGGTAAATATGATGTTGGTATTGATGCAACAATGTTTGATAGTCGCATTACGTTAACAGCTGATTACTTTAAAAACAATATCGATAATTTGATTCTTGCTGCGCCAACAGCTCCTTCGTTAGGTGTTCCTGGTAACTCTATTAATCAAAACGTCGGTAAAATGTACAATAAGGGTTATGAATTTGCGGTTAGTGCAGATATTTTTAGAGATAGTCCGTTTAAATGGAATACATCTTTTAACATCACTTTTGTTAAAAATAAAATTACGCAACTTTCTAACAACAATTCTGATATTACATATACCTATAACGTTAATAGAGTTGGCGAATCAATTGGTTCTTTATATGGATATGAATATGCTGGCGTAAATCCTGCGAATGGTAATCCACTGTATGTAAAATCGACTGGACAAATTATTCAAGGTAACATTGCTAATCAAACGTACTATGTTTATGATGCTGCTAATCCGACCGCTTTAACTACCGCTACCACTTTAGCAGCTTCAGATAAGAAGATATTAGGACAATCTAACCCAACTTATTATGGTGGATTAGTAAATACGTTCCGTTATAAAGGTTTCGATTTAAATATCAATATGGTGTTTTCTGGTGGAAACAAAGTGATGAACATTACCCGTCAGGAAAGTCTTTTAAATCAAAAATTCTTAAACAACGGTACGGAAATTTTAGAAAGATGGACCACTCCAGGACAAGTTACCAATGTGCCAAAAGTTTATTATGGAAGAGATGCCTTTACCAACTTAACATCGAGTACTTCATCTCGTTTTGTTGAGGATGGTAAATTTATCAGAGCTCAGGATCTTGTTTTAGGCTATACTTTCCCTAAATTATTTACTGATAAAATAAAGCTTAGCCGATTACGCCTTTACGCACAAGTACAAAATGCTTTTGTGATAACTCCATATTCTGGTTTAGATCCTGAATTAAATTATAGTACATCAACTAATAGCCAGGCTGGTTTGGATTACAATACCAACCCGAAAGCCAGAACATTTTTAATTGGTTTAAATGTTGGATTTTAAGAACATACTGATATGAAGAATTTTAAAATAGAAAATAAATTTATTTACGCAATCTTACTCTTAATTACATTTTCGGTAATTTCTTGCAAAAAATACACAGAGTTAAACCCAATTAACTCCCTTTCTGAAGCTACCGCTTTCGACACGCCTGCAAACATAGAACTAGTAGCTGCTGGAGTTTATAATACAGCAGCGGTGGGTACATACAGTGGCGGTTCTGGTCGTGGTTATCCTTTTGGGGCAGCCTCAATAGAGCAAGGCGAAATGAGAGGTGAAGATATGGTGAATTTGGCAACATTTTTTCAGATCACTTACGAATCTACTTATACTTCTACAACCGCAAATAACATTAATCTTTGGAGTAATTTATATGCTTTAATAAATCAATGTAATATACTTATTGCTGGGGTAGAAGCTGCTGCAGCAAAAGGAACGATAACAACTGCTGTATCTACTCAATATTCTGCCGAAGCTCGCTTTTTAAGAGCATTAGCTCATCACGAGTTGGTTATCAATTTCTCACGTCCTTATGTTGATGGAAATGGAAGTAATGTTGGCGTGCCTTACCGTACGGTAGCAGTTAATTCAACTGATGCCGTAACGTCGCAGGTTTTAGTTCCAAGAGGAACAGTTGCAGAAGATTATACTAAAATTTTAGCTGATTTAGATTATGCCGAAACAAATCTTCCTGCAACGAGATCTACCTATGCGATTACAAGAGCTACAAAAGGGGCTGCAATTGCATTAAAAACTAGAGTTAAACTTCACATGAATGATTTCGCAGGTGTAATAACCGAAGGTGCTAAACTGGGTACTTCTGCAGCAGCAGGACCATATACAAGTGCTATTGGTAATTATGCTTTAACAACATCACCTGACGGGCCTTTTACGAGCTTTAGTAACAATACAGAATCTATTTTTTCGATAGAAAATAGTGCTGCTGCGAACGGTGGCGTAAATGGCGCATTACCAAATATGTTTGGTCCTGCTAGTTTAGGTGGTCGCGGTTTGGTTGCAACAAGTCCTAATTTGTATAATGCTGCATTTTGGGTAACTGGCGATACCAGAAGAACACTTTTACAAATTCAGCAAACTACCACAGGTGCAAAATATTTCTTCAATTATAAGTTTAGAGATTACACTAATAAAACAGATTACGCACCAATAATTCGCTACGCTGAAGTTTTATTAAATGTTGCAGAGGCTTATTCGAGAACTACTGCGCTAGATACAAGGGCCTTAAACCTGTTAAATGCAGTAAGAAACAGGGCAGTTCCAACTGCCAGTCAATATACTATTGCTAGTTTTACAACTCAAAATGCACTTACCCAAGCCATATTAAATGAGCGTAGAATAGAATTTGCTGGTGAGGGTAGAAGATGGCCAGATATTACAAGGTTATCTCAGGATGCTAATTTCCAGGTAGCTGGGGGTGGAATTCCTGCTAAAATTTTAGTTACAGCCTTAAGTGGAACTGGTACTAATTGGGATGTTACTTTGAGACCAACAACAGTTGCAGGAAAAGCATCAATAGCTTACAGCGATTACAGGTACATTTGGCCGATTCCGACCGATGAACTTAACGCAAATCCAAACATAGCCAAAAACCCAGGTTATTAATATTGCTTATTTTACCAAATGCAAAAGTCATTCTGTTTACAGAATGACTTTTGTCGTTTAAACAATCATATAGTTTAATTTTTATCAAATTTTCAGCAAAACTAATAAGCTTTAATTAGTTGATTAACAAAATTTTAAAGTTAAATTTTGTTAAAATAACTGATGAAAATATAAGCTTTATTTTTAATCGATACATACCAATTATTCATCGATACTAGCTATAAAAATGCTCGTTTTCTTATGATATTTGATTCATCAAGAAAAACAAATAAGCTTTTCAATTGCTTATTAAATAAAGAAAATAGCCGTTAAGATTTTGAAAAATCGAAACGTTTTTATAAAGATACTTCCTAGTAAATTTAGGTTAGTTAATGATTAGTTAAAAAATAGAGATATGGCTGGATAGCGTATCTCTATTTATTTTTACAGGCTTTTTAAGGTGCTAATCTGTTTTTTACCCAACTGCCTTTAATAAATTCAAAATTTATTCTATCATGCAACCTGCTTCTTCTTCCTTGCCAAAATTCGATTCGGGTGGGTTTAACAATATACCCACCCCAATGCGCTGGTTTCGCAATCTCTCTGTTTTCGTTTTTAGATTTTAATTCCTCAAATTTTTGTTCCAAAACTTGTCTATTTGCTATAACCTGACTTTGAGGAGATGCCACTGCACCAATCTGACTTGCAACTGGGCGGGTTTTAAAATATTCTTCAGAAGTTTCCTTATCTAACTTTTCAACTACGCCTTCAATACGTACTTGTCTTTCTAAATCAGGCCAAAAGAAAACTAAAGCCGCGTAAGGATTTCTTTTTAGTTCTTTACCTTTTGCACTTAAGTAATTAGTAAAAAATCTAAAGCCGTCTTCATCAACACCTTTTAGCAATACAATTCGGGCATCTGGTTTGCCAGCTTTATCGGCTGTAGCCAAAGTCATAACATTTGGCTCATAAACTTCTGCTTTAACAGCTTCATCAAACCATTTTTTAAATTGAGTAATAGGGTTATTATCTACGTCAGCTTCGTCTAACGTGGCGCTTTTATAATCTTGGCGCAGGTTTTGTAGAATTTCATTTGTAACTTGCATAAACAAAAATAGGCATCTTTTATGGTGCAACAAATGATTATCATCATGCTGAACAATATAAAACCGAAAACAGGCCGTTTACTTATCTCAGAACCGTTTATGACTGATCCAAATTTTAAAAGATCAGTTGTTTTATTAACTGAACACGATGAAGAGGGTTCTGTTGGTTATATCCTAAATCAGGCTGGAAACCTGCTTTTAAAAGATGTGATACAGGATTTATGGGCGGCTGATAATCAAATTTACTTTGGAGGACCAGTAGCTTCCGATACCCTGCATTTTATACACAGAAGCTACGAAAAGCTACAAAGTGGCGAAGAAATTGGAAATGGAATTTATTGGGGCGGCAATTTCGAAACCCTGAAAATTTTAATCAATACCAATGCTATTGAAGAAAATGAAATCAAATTCTTTATGGGTTATTCTGGCTGGGATAATGGGCAGCTGAAAAAAGAGATTGAGCAAAACGCCTGGATGGTTAGCGATATCTCAAATCCTGATATTATTTTTGGAAATGATGATGAACAGTTGTGGCGTGACGTTATTGTAAATTTAGGTCCAAAATATGCTCATGTAAGTAATTTCCCAACAGATCCAAGTTTGAATTAATTAGGTTTCCAATTAATAAATCCTAATCCATCGGGATAATAGAGAAGTAAATTGCGTTTTCAAAATTATTTTCCGCTAAAACGAGATTCGAGCCTCATAAAAATAAACTCCAATAATCGTCATCAGAATTTGTATCAAAACAATAAGCTTTTATTTTGACCAGGTTGTTAAATTAATAATTAGGATAAAAAGTATAAAAGCCGATGCTATCAGAAATAATAATAATCCCATCTCTGAAAGCATTTTTTTTAGGAATTATTATTTACTTTCTAACTCAGCTGCGCTTTCTTCAACTTTTTTTCTCAAATCATCTTTATATTCTTGCATTTTAACTGTTAAAGATTCATCGGCTGTTGCCAAAATCTGAGCAGCCAAAAGACCTGCATTTTTAGCTGCATTCAGTGCAACAGTAGCCACAGGAATACCATTTGGCATTTGTAAGATAGATAATATACTATCCCAGCCATCGATAGAATTTGATGATTTTACTGGAACACCAATAACTGGAAGCGTAGTAATAGAAGCTACCATTCCTGGTAAATGAGCAGCGCCACCTGCACCAGCAATAATTACTTTTAAACCTTTGCTATGCGCTTCTTTAGCATAAGTAAACATACGTTCAGGAGTTCTATGAGCAGAAACTACTGTGATTTCAAAATCGATTCCAAACTCTTTTAATATATCAGCAGCATCTTGCATAACAGGCAAATCAGACTTGCTACCCATAATTATTCCTACTTTCGCATTCATTATATTTATTTTAATTTTTAAATCTTTAGTGCTTATTTAGTTAAGCGATTACTTTTAATGTTTTTTGAACGTATCTGGCTTTTTCAATAGCTTTCTCTCTATCGATATCTACTATGGTTACATGGCCCATTTTGCGAAATGGTTTAGTATATTTCTTACCATATAAATGAACGTAAACGCCATCGATGCTTAAAATCTTTTCCAGGTTTTCATATTTAGCTACACCTTCCGAACCTTTCTCACCCAATAAATTAATCATAATTGCGTTTGTAATGCTCGAAGTATCACCTAAAGGTAAGTTATAAATAGAACGTATATGTTGCTCAAATTGAGAAACATAGTTTCCTTCGATAGTTTGATGACCACTATTATGCGGCCGAGGAGCAACTTCATTAACCAGCAACTCGCCATCTTTACAAACAAACATTTCCACAGCTAAAATCCCTGTAATATTCATTGCCGAAGCAATGTTCTTTGCGATGTTTTCTGCTTTTTGTTGTAAGCTTTCTGCGTAAGTAGACGGTGAAATCAAAAACTCAACCAAATTTGCCTCAGGATTAAACTCCATTTCCACCATTGGGAAAGTTTTCATGTCACCTTTGGAATTACGTGCAACAATTACAGCAATTTCCTTATCAAAATCAACAAGTTTTTCGATAATACAAGGTGCATCAAACGCATGTTTTAAATCTTCAGTACCATTAATTTTCATTACACCTTTACCGTCGTAGCCATCTTTACGCAATTTTAAAATGTATGGAAATTGGAATGGACTATTTTCCATATCCTCTTTGGTGTTTACAATTTGAAAAGGAGATGTAGGGATGTCATTTTCTTTAAAAAACTGCTTCTGTACACCTTTATCTTGAATTAAACGAATTACTCGAGATTGAGGAAAAACCTGTTTACCTTCTTTTTCCAATTGTTCTAAGGCATCAATATTTACTTTTTCAATTTCTATGGTAATAATATCCGCTTTCTTTCCGAAATTATAAACGGTATCAAAATCGGTTATAGAACCATTTTCGAAGTAGTTTGCGATATGTTTACAAGGCGCATCTGGGTCTGGGTCTAAAACTAACGAAGTTACGTTGTAGTTAATTGCTTGTTGAATGAGCATTCTGCCCAATTGTCCTCCACCTAATATACCTAATTTTAATTCGCTGATCTGTTTTGCCATGAGGGGTTGAAAATTATGCTAATTTTGCACAAAAGTAACAATTTTAGGTTTAATGATGGATGCAGAAGCGATAATTATTGGAGCAGGTGCTTGTGGATTGATGTGTGCCGTGCAAGCTGGCTATCTTGGTAAAAAGGTTATCGTGCTCGAAAAAAACGAAAAACCTGGCGCTAAGATTTTAATTTCTGGTGGTGGTCGTTGTAATTACACCAATCAATTTGCATCAGCAGAGCAGTTTATCTCTGCGAATCCTAATTTTATAAAATCTGCTTTCAACCAATGGACCGTTGATGATACAATTAGTTTTTTCGAAACTTACGGCATACGAGGTAAAGAAAAAACTTTGGGACAATTATTTCCTGATGAGAAAAATGCTAAAGATGTAGTTGAGGTTTTTACTTCTATTTGCGAGGATTTTGGACAGGAGATTAGGACTAAAGCAGATGTTAAGGATATTGAAATTTTGCCGGATGGCTATAAAGTAACTTACGATAAGAACGGAAAGCGTATCTCAATAACCGCCGAAAAGTTGGTGATTGCAACAGGCGGTTTGCCTATTCCTAAAATGGGTGCTACCGATTTCGCTTTGCGCTTTGCTAAGAAACACAATTTAAAAATTGTAGAAACTGCTCCAGCTTTAGTTCCTTTAACAATTACTGGTAAAGATGAGGAATGGTTTGCCCAGCTTTCTGGTAATTCTATTTTTTGCGAAGTAAGTAATAACGATATTTCTTTCGAAGAAAATATTTTATTTACACACTGGGGCTTAAGCGGACCTGCAATTCTGCAAATTTCATCATTTTGGCGTAGGGGCGAGGTCATTAACCTCAATCTTTTACCCAACGAAAATGTTGTTTCATTATTAATTGAAGAACGTAAATCGAATGGTAAAACTATTTTATCAACTTTGTTGAACCGCTATTATACCAAAAAATTTACTGATGCATTGGGTAAGTTTTTGCCTTTAACTAAACCTGTAGCTTCTTTAACAAAAGCAGAAATAGATTTAATTGAGCAAACTATTCATCAATTTAAAGTTAAGCCAGCTGGCGATAAAGGTTACGATAAAGCCGAAGTAATGCGTGGTGGAATAGATACTAATGAGATTTCTTCGAAAACTTTAGAATGTAAGAAAATACCAAACTTGTTTTTTGGTGGCGAATGCCTGGATGTAACTGGTTGGCTCGGTGGATACAATTTCCAATGGGCTTGGGCAAGTGGTTTTGTAATTGCACAAAATATTTAATTGCAATCAGTTAAAAAGAATTATTTAATGTCGAAACAATAAATCAATCAAATTAACCACAAAAAATAAATATATCGATTGATCTTTAGGCATAAGCGTTTATCGATTAAACAATAAACAATCTCCCAATTTTTCAACAAAACAGCCATACAAAGTATATTCGTACTATCTTTATGGCTTTTGCAAATTAATTTCAGTTTTGGCTAAAGATACGAATAAGGAAACCCCATTAATGCAGCAGTACAACGCTATTAAAGCGAAGTATCCAGGCGCATTGCTACTTTTTAGGGTAGGCGATTTTTACGAAACCTTTGGCGAAGATGCCATAAAAACATCACAAATTTTAGGCATCGTATTAACCAGGAGAGGTACTGGACCGAATGGTGGTGCTTTAGAGCTGGCAGGTTTCCCACATCATTCATTAGATAATTATCTATCCAAGTTGGTAAGGGCAGGGCAACGTGTTGCCATTTGCGACCAACTGGAAGACCCAAAAACAACGAAAACCATTGTTAAACGCGGTGTTACCGAATTAATTACGCCTGGTGTAGCTTATGGTGATAATATTGTAAACCAAAAATCTAATAACTTTTTAGCTTGCGTTTTTTTCGATAAAACACAACTGGGTGTTTCTTTTTTAGATATTTCTACAGGCGAGTTTTTAATCGCTCAGGGAAACAGCGATTATATCGATAAACTTTTACAAGGTTTTAAACCTAGCGAAGTTATTTTTCAGAAATCGAAACGCCAAACTTTTACCGAAAACTTTGGAGATCGCTTTTATACTTTCGGCTTAGATGAATGGCCTTTCACTTCTGATTATGGAAATGAAACCCTGATGAAACATTTTGAAGTTACATCGTTAAAAGGTTTCGGTGTAGAGCGTTTACAAAGTGGAATTATAGCTGCTGGGGTTATTTTGCACTATTTGGGCGAAACCGAGCATCGCAATTTGCAACACATAACTTCGATTAGCCGTATTGAGGAAGACCGTTACATGTGGTTAGATAGATTTACAATTCGTAATTTAGAATTGGTGAATTCTGCTAACGATAATGCCGTTACTTTATTCGATGTTCTCGATCATACCTGTACGCCAATGGGCGCTCGTTTGTTGCAAAAGTGGATTATTATGCCACTTAAAGAATTGAAACCCATCCAAGAGCGTTTAGGAATGGTGGAGTATTTTGTTGCTAAAAGTGAATTGCAGGAAGAATTTTTAACTCACATTAAGCAAATTGGCGATTTAGAAAGATTGATTTCTAAGGTTGGCTTGCAAAAAGTTGGCCCGAGAGAATTAGTAGCTTTGAAAAGAGCACTTTATCACATTGAATCCGTTAAAAAATTAGCGGCAGATTCTAAAAATCCTTTCTTAATTAAAATTGCCGACCAGCTAAATCCTTGTTTAACAATTCGCGAGCGCATCGAAAGAGAGTTGCAACCCGAACCGCCTGCTTTGCTGATTAAAGGAAATGTGATAGCTGACGGCATTGATGAAGATTTAGATCGTTTGCGTAAAATCGCTTTTGGTGGAAAAGATTATTTAGTTCAAATTCAAAAACGCGAAGCGGAGGCAACTGGCATTCCATCATTAAAAATTGCCTTTAATAACGTTTTTGGTTACTATTTAGAGGTTACACATACGCATAAGGATAAAGTACCTGAAGGTTGGATTCGTAAGCAAACTTTAGTAAATGCAGAGCGATACATTACACCCGAACTTAAAGAATATGAAGATCAAATTTTAGGTGCTGAAGAAAAAATTCAAGCAATTGAGATTCGTTTATATAATGAATTGATGTACGAAACAGCAAGTTATATCAAACCGATTCAATTGGATTCATTTTTAATTGCACAGTTAGATTGTTTGTTGTGTTTCGCTCAACTGGCTGATAAAAACCATTACAATAAGCCTAAAGTTACCAATGATAAAGTGCTGGATATTAAGGGTGGTCGCCACCCGGTTATCGAAAAGCAGTTACCTGTTGGACAAGAATATATTACCAATGATGTTTATTTGGATACCGATTCGCAGCAAATCATTATGATTACTGGACCCAACATGGCGGGTAAATCGGCAATTTTACGTCAAACAGCTCTAATAGTTTTAATGGCACAAATGGGATCATTTGTACCTGCAAAAGATGCTGAAGTTGGTATTGTAGATAAAATTTTTACGCGTGTTGGTGCATCTGATAATATTTCATCTGGAGAAAGTACATTCATGGTCGAAATGAATGAAACAGCTAGTATTTTGAATAATATTTCGGATGATAGTTTGATTTTATTAGATGAAATTGGGCGTGGAACAAGTACATATGATGGTATTTCGATTGCCTGGGCAATTGCAGAATTTCTGCATCAACACCCAACTGCAAGACCGAAAACTTTGTTTGCAACACACTATCACGAGTTAAATGAATTGGCGAATACAATGCCTCG
>Ga0308164_10005441_pt1 | contig 10270 bp, 11 predicted proteins | sample PhyTR2_FD_201031 | JGI IMG/M metagenome (GOLD analysis project Ga0308164, IMG submission 201031) | Phyllosphere microbial communities from UC Gill Tract Community Farm, Albany, California, United States - DLSLT.R2 | ecosystem: Host-associated > Plants > Phyllosphere > Unclassified | place: USA... | reverse complement strand
TACAGCCCGGGCCTCGACACCAGGCTGGAGAACATTTCCACCGCGATCGGTCTGCGTGGAGATGATCTGGCAGGGTTCGGTTGGGACCTGTCGACCGTCTATGGCGTCAGCACCGTCCGCACGACTTACGTCGACAGCGTCAACGTGTCCTTGGGGGCTGCCTCCCCGTCGCGCTTTTACCGCGGCGGTAGCGACTTCTATCAATGGACCTCGAACCTCGATTTCACGCGAGAGATCCCGGTCGGTGACGATCAGCCGGTAAGACTGGCGTTCGGCACCGAGTATCGCGAGGAAGCCTACCGTCTTTTCTCGGGGGCGCCCGATGGTTATCGCAATGGCGGGGTATTGATCCCGGATGGCCCTAATGCCGGTCGTCCGGGGCCGATTGGTTCGCAACCTGGACCAAGCAACGGGCCCGATGATCGTGCGTCGATCGCTCGCGATAGCGTCGCGTTGTATGGCGAAGTGGAAAAGCAGTTTTTCGGCCGGCTGCTGTTATCAGGTGCGGCCAGGCATGAACGTTATTCCGACTTCGGCAGTACCACGAATTTCAAGGCTGCCGGGCGGCTCGGTCTGTTCGGCGGGCTTGCGCTGCGAGGCTCTTACAACACCGGCTTTCGCGCGCCTGCGCTGGCACAGTCCGGCTATAACGCATCGAATACGCTGATCCTCAACGGCGCCCAGGCAATCGTGCGGGTGGCGGCAGTCGACAATTCTGCAGCGCGGCTAGCGGGCGCGACTGACCTGAAACCTGAACAGTCACGCAACGTGTCTATCGGTACCGTCTTCGAGGCCGGCGGTTTCACGGCGACGCTCGATGCCTACCGGATTAAGGTGCGTGACCGCATCGCCATTTCATCGACCTTTCAGGACGCCCGCCTGACCAACTATCTGGCCGCCAATGGCCAGTCTGGCTTCGCTGCGTTGTCGTTCCTGACCAACGCAGTCGACACGGAGACAAAGGGCATCGATCTGGTCATGAACTACCGACATCGCTTTGGAGACGGAAGCCGGATCACAGCCACGCTTGCCGGCAATTACAACAAGACGACGTTCGACAGAATCGCGGGCACCCCGGCACCGATCGCGGCGCTGGGCATCACCACGCCACTCTTTGATCTCACCCAGCAGCTCCGCTTCTCTGACAGCCTACCGCGCGACAAGATCACGCTGGATCTGAATTATGCGCGAGGGCCGTTTACGTTCTCCGTCACCAACACCCGGTATGGTCGCGTCGCGACGGTAGCGTTGCTTAATCGTACGCCGGCCCAAGTCGCAGCATTGGTTCAGGGCTATGACGTTCGCTTGGTTCCCTCGACGGGTAGTGCGGCGAACTCAGACATCGTCCAGCGCTTTGGTGCCAAGATCCTGACGGATATCGATGTCGGCTGGCAGGCAACCCGTGCGCTTAAGCTAAGCGTCGGAGCGCAGAACGTCTTCGACATCTATCCGGACCAGAATATCGCCTCAACGGTCTCTAGCGTTGCGGTCGGGACCAATGGCGCCGACAATGCCGGCACCCAGCCTTACAACGCCGTTTCCCCCTTCGGATTTAACGGTAGATCCGTGTTCATGCGCGGGAGTTATAGCTTTTAGGACCCCGTGATTGAGGGCGGAATGTTGATCGTAGCGATAGCTGAAAGGGTCCTGCTACGTCGCTCCCCTCGAAGCCCGCGCGGGATCAGACTGGAGTCTCCCGCCCTTCGCACTGTCTGAACGACGAAGCCAGTTTGTGGGCACCTATGTGGAAAACCCAGTCGAAATCACTATTGTGCGACAAACAGGTGTTTTACGCCGCCTAAGACAACCCCTCCGGCGCCTCCCCTCCCTATCGCAACTAAGTTCGTGCTTTCGACGACATTCAAAACGGTTGGGATACTGCAGCCTCTGCCCCACGAATCCGCGGGCCCGCAAAGCTTACCAGCCTACCTTGGCAGCGTACCTTTGGTGCTTGTACGTCCAGGGTGAGCCAATGAACATGTTCATTCGGGAGAAGGACCTGGTTGCACAGCGCAAAATCGAAGCGCCATTCAGGGTATACCCAGATCGACGCTAAGCGTACCTTTTCGCTCGTCCCGTTTCCCCATCGCTAATCTGGGACAGTCCCGCAGCTCTTACCAAATTAAGGACGCAACGGTAATCTAGCGGCTTCGACCCTGCCCTTGCGATTGTGGATCGCGGCTGACGATCGTCGCACGCCCGTTCGCGTAGACAATCTTGGGGCTATCCCCAACGTTCGGGACTTGTGGGAAAGCGGAAATCTCGTGCCGAGCAACCCCATTGCCATGGATCTGATACACGCCCTTTCCGCTGACGTGTAAGATCGATCCGCCGTAAGTCGTCCCGTCGTCGTCCTTTGCTGGCGCAGCAGTATCGAGACGAAAAACACCTTTTGGCAGCATGCCCTGCGGGTCGGATTTCTGGACCTCCCAACTACCTTCGTACCGGCGTTCGTGAAGCCGGCTACCGTTCATTACTACGACTTGTTCCGCGCCGTCGGGGATAGATCGGCCAGCCGGTACTTTTTCTGCTAGCCCCGCCAAGGTGCTTCCTCGGCCTAAGCTCAGTAGCCCTTGCATGCCGCGTCCTTCCGCAATGACTGGTTCGGATTGAGAGGTCGAGCTGCGTCCAGCATCGCGGCTGTGAACTGCGAGACGTTCTGGATGGGGCTGGATGTTTGGGATTGGCGTTGAGGAAACCTCTTGGGTCGTTCCATTCGGTGTATCCTTTAGCTGGTTAGCCAACTGTCTTTCCATGCCCTCTTGGTAGGCAAGCACACGGTTGAGCGCCGCCTCTCCAGGCGCGCGATCGAATGTGACGCTGCCCTTCCCCTGGTCACGCAGGATACCCAGCAGCCGGTCTGGCGCACGTTCTCCATCCAACATCGACTTCCGCGCGACGGCTTGCGAATGTGCTGGCACGAGGGAACGGTTGCGTAGGGAAGCCACGCGCGTCGTTTCCTCCGTTGCAGCGGCTTGTCGCCGAGCGGCGGGTAGCAGCGCAGCTATTTCCGCTTCAGCATCGTCAATCGGTACCGTTCGGGTTCCGGCCACTGTAGCAAGGTTTTGTTCGGCTGATTGGCGTATTAACTCATCGAGCCGATCTGCATTGGCGAACCGCCGAAGAGTCTCTGCAGCTTTGAGCATGAGCCTATCACCATCTTGCTGAGACGCGCTGACGGCATCGATGGCTGGATATGTCCGACGCAAAACCTCGATATCACGCGCTTTGTAAAGCGCATCGCGCGTCACCGCATTCGCGTTGGTGATGTTCCAATCCAGCTCATGCCCAGTTTCCTCGGCAAGCTGCCGTGTGAAGCTGCGAAGCGTACGGCTGTTGCCTTCCGAGAAGGGGTGGAGATGATCGAGATCGCCATAGAGCTTCGAGATCGTGCTGACGAAGTCGGGGGTTGAAAGCCCCCTCAGAGCGTCCCCGCCGCGTAGTCCTTGCAGCACTGTTTCCAACCGATCGTCCACTTCAGAACGTAGGGCATATTCAACCCTATGTGGATTGATCGGCTCGGACTCGAGCCGGCGTTCCTTACCGTGCGATGACGCGTCGGGACGATATTCGCCCGGCGCGTACTTAGGCAAATCCTGGAAGATGAACCTGTGGAATTCGCGCAGATGCGCTGCGTCGTAATTCCCGTCTATCGGCCGCTCGACTATCTCTGCGATGCGGTTTGCAACGAGAGCGGCTTCGATGGCCTCGATGTTTTTAGGCGGCTGCAACGCCACAATATTCTAAGATAGCCGAGTTGAGGGCAGCGCGGTCGAGCTTGCCAGCTACATAGTCGGCGAACAGGGCTTCGGTATCAGTATCGAGTACGAACCCCTCCATCCTGACACTGCCGCGGGCAAAGTCGATAGCGTACCGCCGTCGGGCTTGCTCTTCCGCGCTGATCGAGGGTGGTTCGATCTGCCGATAGACGTTCATGGCGTTAGGGCCTCCAGGGTCGTCAGCTGGTGACTATAGCCGCTAAAGGGTACGATGTGTAGGCCACGCCCGCTTTCGCCAACGTGATGAGGGGCGACGCATCGAAGACGATCAGGCCGTAAACCGCCATGTCAGCGCGCTTGCTTCAGGAACGCTGTGAAGCGATCCGCGCTATCACGCAGCGCTTCGCCGTCGGGGCCATCAAAGGCGGGCGGTGGTACGCGAAGGTTCAGCCGGCCGGGACCATCCAGAATTTGAGCATAATCCAGTCCGGTATGTTCCTTTGTCTCCTTGGTCGACCTGTGTCCTGAGGCATAAGCGCGCAGCGCGTTGTCGATTGTCATGTTTCGACCCTTCTCAGGTAGCCAACATTACCGGCGTTCAATGAGAATATATAATGAGAACATAATTTGAGAAAAGCAGAATCAGGACCGGCTGTTATATGTGCACGTCCAGGATTGCTCCTTGATGAGATCGCGAAGTACGTTCGTTTGTGGGAATGTAGGCTCTTAGTGTTGGAGGCTCCAGCTTATGTGTCCAACGGACACCAAACGCCGGCCAGACATAAAATGCCCCGCTGCGGGGGGAGCAGCGGGGCGCTTTAGAAACCGGCTGAACCAAAGGGGGGCAATGCTCTGCCGGTCATAGTGAGAACAGCGCGGGTCGAAGTCCGTTCCGCGCTATTTTACGAAAAATGCCCTGCCGATCCGTGGATCAACAGGGCACTGCGAGCTTTCACCGCCGTTCCCCCCGAAAGGGCAGGACGTTTCAAGCATCTACAGAAAACCGTTTCGCGTACGTTCCGTTCCCACACTAATCTACGGGGCATGCTAATCTGCGGTAGGTAGAGCCTTTATTGCTACGATTCCCAGGCGTCGGCCAATGATTGCCCGCCCGCATGGGCAGCGTTCACAGCCCCTTTAACCGCCTCACAAGGGCTTCTGGTAGCGCATCGTCCATCTTTACAGATGCTATGACCTCGTCCTTCTCGTTGGCGATGAGAAAGGCGTGTAGCCCGATATCCCGCCCGGTGAGCATCGCTGCCGCCCATAACTGCCGGGCGGCACCAAGCGCCTCCTCACGAGCAGCTGCCAGATCCCGTAGTTCGCTGCCTTCCTCGTCTTCGATCCGCTGGGTTCCGTCATCGATATGAAGGAAGAAACAGGGCATGCTCTCGGTATCCGTAGCTTGGGTAGAAAAAGCCTGATGGTTCAGCGTAGCTGACCAATCAAGCGCTCATATTCAGCTTCCGGCACACCGTAGCCAGCGCCGGCAAACTCTTCGAGTTCGTTGCGCTTGCGCACGATTATCAGGCCGCGCGTCGCTTTGATGAAACCGAGCCCTTCAAGCGAGTGAAGCGCAATCGTTACGCTCGGGCGACGAACCCCGAGCATCAGGGCCAGAAAGTCATGAGTCAGAGAGATCTCGTCGTCATCTTGACGATCATGACTCATCAAAAGCCAGCGCGCCAGCCGCTCTTCGACCGTATGTATGGCATTCGACAACGCGGTATAGGTAGCCTGGGTCGAATACGCCTGAACGTAGCGTAGCAGCATTTTTCGGATGCTGGCATGGTCGTCCAGCACTTGACGAAAATTGTCGGCATCGATGCTGTAACCGGCGCCGCCAATTTGCATGAAAATGCGGTGCGGGGTCCGATCGGCGTCGAGAACGAGTGGCATGCCGACCAGGCCGTCGCGACCGGCAAGCCCGACTTCGATGCCCTGATCGCTACCTGACATCGCAATGATCGAGCTCAGACCGCTTTCTGGAAACCAGACATGACTGATGGGCTCATCCGGCGAAACAAGGACCGTTCCGCGCTCCAGCTCGGACCATCGCAAATGCGCGCGCAGCACGTCTTGATCAGCAGTCGATAGCGCACGAAGAAGTCGATTGTTAAAACCCATCATGGTGCCTTTGCGAAGTCTCTCGTTTATGCCGGTCGCGATAACGCCAGCTAATGTTGCAGCTGAGGCAGGCGGGTAGATGCTGATCGCAACTCGGGCGAGAGCACAGAGCAGTTTGGTTTGATACCGTACCGAACATTTTCAATCGGCGTTCATGAAGCGGGGTGGCAGCGCAGCGCGGAATGGGACGGTCAGCAAGACTTGGCCGGTTTCATCGGTAATCCGGAACGCCGTGCCGAGCGGTGCAACACCAGTCAGAATAGCGTTGGCAAGAAGCTGGCGCGCAGCGAGAATAGCCTCGCGCTCTGCTGCGCTCAGGTCGACGGCTTCGCTGCCGTCCGGGTCTTCGATAATGCCGTTCCCGGTCTGCTGATGGAGAAAGAAGCGACTCAACCAAACGGACCGATGAGTCGGCGATATTCCGCCTCCGGCTTGCCGTACATACCATCGGCAAAGTCGATAAGTGCCTCGCGGTCGACAATCGTGATGTTACTACGCCGTGCCCGGATGAGGCCGTAGCCCTCAAGCGTGTGCACCGCGGTTGTCACGCTGGGGCGCTGTACCGCCAGCATGATCGACAAGAACTCGTGGGTCAGGGCTATGTCGTCACCGGTCACCCGGTCGTGGCACATCAGCAGCCAGCGTGCGAGGCGACCTTCGATCGACTGGTTGACGTTGGACAACGCGGTGTAGCTGGTCTGGGATATGAATACGTGAACGTAGCGCAGGAGCATCTCGCGCAACGAATCCGATTGCCGGCATGCGTTGCGCAGGGCCTCAATACTGACCCGGTAGCCTTCGCCCTCGACCTGTACCAATGTGGTTTGGGGGCACTGATCGACACCGAGCAGGCAGCCGAATCCTGAAAGGCCTTCGCGGCCGAAGATGCCCGCCTCGACGCGCCGGCTGTCCGCGGTACTGACTATGATCGAGCCGATACCGCTGTTGAAGAAATGTGCATATTGGAACGGTACGTCCGCCTCGATCAGGACGGTGCCCTTTGGCAGATCGACAGGCTCCAGATACGGAGCGATCGCCGCGTAGCCTGCCGCATCGACAACCGAAAGCAGGCAATTCCGGACGAAAGACTGGGTTGGCTGCGGCATACGCCCTCGCTGTTCGAAGGGCGGGAGCAATACGCTCTCAGCCATCTACGCCCGGGGTCGTCCGTAGATGATGCATCCGTATAGCTGACATGCGGAGCCCCGTCAGCAGCCAACTCCGTCATCTATCAGACCAAACTCGCGCAATGGGTTGGCATCCACGGTAACCTATGTATCTTTCATAAACATCAGCAGGGAGATGCTCGATGTCTGATGTAGATTACAGCTACCTGGCAAATCGCCTGGTAGCTGAGCAAGCATGTGCGCGTACTGCAACATGCATAGAAGCCGCAACAGCACATCAGAACCTCGCAAACGCCTATCGCGTCCGGCTGCAATCTCTTATTCTCACACCAGATATGCGGAGCTCGCAGGAATGTTCGTTACCGAACATTGAATGGGCCGGTATCTCACCTCTACAAAAAAGGCTCAATGACTATCTGGATATGCGTATCGCCGATGCCCAGACCGGCAATTCGCTATGACAGCTATCGCATACCGCCAAGTAGCGGTTCCTGGTGAGTATTGGCCCTCTCGCCATCTCATGAAGACGAACCTGTGGCGTTCGCCTTTCCTGACACAAAAAGAGCAACATGCACTTGAACAGGCAATCACCTGGTCGAAGCGGTTTGATATCCATAAGGATTTGATTTCGGAGTCGGACAAAGCAGAAAACCTGCTGATTGTCGCTAGCGGCTGGGCTTGTCGGTATGGTTGCGTGCCCGATGGCGGGCGCCAGCTGACCGCGCTGCTCGTACCAGGCGATGTCGCCAATCTGGATACGCTGTTATTCGACCGGATTGCCTATAGCGTCCGCACGCTCACCGATGTCACCATCGTTGCGTTGCCTCGCATCCGGGCACTGGCTCTGGCTGATCAATACCCCGGTATCGCACGAACCTTTACGGGCCTTGCGATGGTAGAAAACGCAATTGCGAGCAAATGGCTCTTGTCGCTCGGTCGTAGGTCGGCGCGGTCGCGTGTTGCGCACCTGCTGTGCGAGATTGCGGTCCGTCTCGGCATTGAGGATGACGACGCCGTCACCTTTCCGTTCCCACTACGACAAGAACAGATCGGCGATCTCCTCGGCCTGACAATGGTCCACGTCAATCGGATGATCCAGCAACTGCGCGCTGAGGGCTTCATCGACGTCTGTGACCGCGTGCTGACCATCCGTGACGTCGCCGCCCTGCGTTACGCAGCGGGGTTCGATCCCGCGTATCTGCACATGCACGAGACTATCGATGCTGCTGCTCGACCCATGGGTGACGTCGCATGATCAATGATAAGCAGCGGTCATTGAAGGCCGTTCCCAGAACGCGGCGATCCATGGCTGAGAACGATCTCCTTCTCCGCGAAACCAATCACAGGTGCAGCAATGATCTGCAGCTCGTGGTCAGCCTGCTTTCGCTGCAAAGCCAACGTGCGACGAGTCTGGAAGCGCGCCAGGCTTTGACCGATGCCATGGAGCGGGTTGCCGTTCTTGCGCGCGCGCGAACGCCCGCGCGTGCTGATCATCAGCCGTCACTCAAAGCAGCGCTCCGCCAGGTATGCGAGGCGCTCCACGCCCAGGCAGAGCCCCGATCCATTCTGGTCTCGTTACGAGTTACAGACGATGTCGACGGCCTGGGTCCGAATGAGGTGACTACCTTGGCGCTGGTTGCCAACGAGCTCGCCACGAATGCGATCAAGCACGGCTACAAGGATGGTAAGGCGGGGCATATCCGCGTCACGCTTGGCCGGACAGGGACTGGCGAGATCTCGGTCATCGTCGATGATGACGGCCTACCTCTGGGGGAAACGATGAAGCCCGGTCACAATGGTCTTGGCCTGGGTTTGGCAAAACGGCTAACGGCGTCGATCGGCGGGCTTTTCATTTCCCCGGAAGCTGGATCGAAAGCATTCGAACTTCGCGTTTCCGAAAAACTGCGCATAGCCGAAACCGCGTAAAATCCATGATCGGCAAGAACAAAGCTCATCATCTCATAAATGTCATCGAGGCGTATCGACTGACAGGAGCAGTGCATTGACGAACATTCCCCCCGACAAAGCGCGAACGATGGTGAGCGAGATCGACCTGCTGATCGGGTTGGCGGACAGCCACGAAGATTTTGTTCTGGGTGCGCTTCTGTGCACCGTACGTGATCACCTTGACCCAACTATCAATGGCGATATTCCATCTGCCTCCTGACTTGCGGCGATGCTGATACCGGTTACACCTGCTCACATAATATGAAACGCGAGGGAGGGTGGCCGTGATCGATAACGACGAAGTCGCGAATCTGGCCGTTTTGATGCTGGCTTTCAGACGAAGCCGTACAGAAGAATTCCCACCCACCTTGTTCAGCGAGCCTGGCTGGGACTACCTGCTGGAGCTGTTCATTGCCGATGCTCGCGGTGTTCGTATGACCGGGCGGCAAATAAGCGAGCGCCTGCATATCTCAGCGGCTCTGGCCTCGCGGTGGCTCATGCACCTGACTGCCGAAGGCCTTATTATAGGCGATGGTAGCGGAGATCTCGACGATGAATTGACGCTCTCCGCAATGGCCATGACAAACATGGAGCGACTGCTTCGAAAGTCGGCCATAATGAAACACTTGCTGGTCAAATAAGAGCAAGATCCGAGACTCTTACCTTAATTTAATATGCCCTTATCCGCCACCTGCTCATCAGGTGGCGTGATGGCTGTTCAAATTATTTCAGCAATCGCACGGCCTTACCGACGCTAAAACCGGAGAGCCACGCGAACCGCTCTGACATTGCATTATGAATTTCGAAGGGGCATTTATCCGGCGTTCCTTCTCGTTGACCACTCTTTAAGCCTGCTTCGTATGCAGCGCGTAACTGTGGTTCGTCTGGTTCCATTGACCAGTAACGTGCATGATCCGCGATCGGACGGAGCGAGATCAATATAAAATAGCGGGACTTTTTCGTATGGTAGCGGTGCTTCGCTTTCCGAATTACGAACCTTTTGCGACAGTCAATAGACTGCACGGAAATATTCGCTTGTGCCGCACATATTCGATGCCGCAAGCGCCGCAGCGCGAAGTCCTATTCTTGAAATAGCATCGATTGTGGGAAAGCCCGTTGTGTCGGTATCGCCCAGACGGGGACGATTATGCGAAGGTACAAGCTGTCGGGTGCAATGTGGTATCCAAGGATATCCCAAGCTCAGAAGTCAGCCCTCCCCGGGGTGACCTGCTCCCCGTTTTCAGGCCGCTGATAACTTAGCTTCGGTTTCCATATGCCCCTGGCGGGGGCGGTTCGTAAACTCGGCGGGAGCCATCCCGCCAAGACTGCTGTGCGGACGCACGGTGTTGT
>Ga0308164_10005439_pt1 | contig 10271 bp, 9 predicted proteins | sample PhyTR2_FD_201031 | JGI IMG/M metagenome (GOLD analysis project Ga0308164, IMG submission 201031) | Phyllosphere microbial communities from UC Gill Tract Community Farm, Albany, California, United States - DLSLT.R2 | ecosystem: Host-associated > Plants > Phyllosphere > Unclassified | place: USA... | reverse complement strand
GTTCGGGGGTCAGGCGTTTCAGGCGCTCCAGATCGATCCGGTCGAGGATCATCTGGTGCATCAGCTTCTTGAGCTCCTGGTAGGCCTGGTTGGGCGCGTCGTGCGATTCGGCGCCGGTCGGGCGCTCCGGATCGGGCAGCGCAAGGCGTTCGCGAAGGGACATCGATGTCTCCAGAGCGTGGTTGATGCGGGGGAGCGGGTCAGTCGTCGTGGTCCTGGCGCCCGAACAGGCGCCCCAGCAGGCCGCGGCTTTCGTGGACCCGCTGCGCGGTCACCAGTTCGACCAGGTCGGCCAGGCTGCGCGCCGCAGCGCTCGAGCGCGACAGCTGCAGCACCGGCACGCCCTGGTTCACCGAATCGGTGACCGCGATGTAGTCGTTGGGGAAGGTGTGGACCACTTCGCAGCCCAGCGCCGCATGCAGGTCCTGCAGGCGCAGCTTGCCGCCCTTTTCGTAGCGGTTGACGATCAGGCGGATGTTGTCCAGCACATAGCCGAGCGAGCGGAAGATGTCGAGCAGGCGGCGCGCATCGCGGATGTCGGGCAGCGCCAGTTGCAGCAAGGGATAGATGGTGTCGGTCACGTCCAGCGCGCGCAGCGACACCGCATCGATCTGGCGCCCGACGTCGAGCAGCACGTAATCGTAGTGCTGGCGCGCCACGCGCAGGATGGTGTCGATGTGTTCGGGCTTGGCCTGCCGCTCGTGGGCCGGATCGTCGGCCGCCGCCAGCACGCCGAAGCCGGGCGTGACATGCACCAGGCACGATTCGAGAAACGGCCCGTCGATGCGCGCGATCTGGGCGCACACGTCCGACATCGTCATGGCCGGCTTCTGGTCCGACACATACAGCGCGGCGTCGCCGAACTGGCCGTGCAGGTCGATCAGCAAGACCTTCTTGCCCGCCAGCGTGGCCAGCGCGTAGCCGAAATTGGTCGAGATGAAGGTGGCCCCGCTGCCGCCCTTGCAGGCGATGAAGGCCAGCACCTTCCCGTCGCGCATGGTCGACATGCCGGCGGCGCTCGCGATCCGGTCCATCGCCTCATGGAAGGCGCGGTGCACCAGCGGCAGTTGCAGCAGCTCGCGCACGCCGGCGCGCATCGCGGTGATCAACAGGTCGGGCTGGTGCTGGGTGGTCAGCAGCATCAGTTGCGCCGTCGGATACTGGCGGCCCAGGCGTTCGAGCAGGTTCGCTTCGGACGGCTCGAGGTTGCTGGCATCGACGATCACGAGTTGCGGCGCATCCGGGTCGGGCCGGTCGAGCGCTTCGCGCAGGCCGGCGCGGGTTGCGGCCACCTGCATGGGCGGCACGCGCGCGGCGCCCTGGGAAGCCAGTTCCGCATACAGGTGGCTGTCGCAGCTGATCAGGAGCGCTCTCATGAAATCCTCGATAAGGGTGTCGCCGCGCGCTCAGTGCGAACGAATCATGGGCGCCGGCTGGCCGGTGTCCGGTTGTGCGAACGAGCGCTCGTAGTTGTCGATGGCGGCGCGCGCTGCCGGTCCGCTGAGCCCTGCCGCGGGGTGGCGGATGCTGCCTGCCGCCGGGTCGATCGTCTGCGCGGCCAGGTTGGCGCGGGTGGCCGTACCGAACTGGCTGTCCCAGTGCGGCGTGCCCGAGACGCAGCCTTGCGCGCCGCAGGCAAAGAGCGCCAGCGCCACGCAGCGTGTGAAGATGGATGCCATGCTGCTCTCCTGGTTCAGTTCTCGGGGCCGCCGGCGCCCGGCGCCGGTGCGGATGCAATGGGTGTAGTGCCAACGGCAGGCGCGCCTTCCAGCCGCCCGCCGAGCAGCACGCCGGCGCGCGACGGCACGTCGAAGCGGTCGGTCGGCAGGCTCAGGCTGCCGGCCGGCAGCGGCCTGACCAGGCGCGCCGTGATCACGAACACGAGTTCGGTGCGCTCCTGCTGGAAGTCCGTGCTGCGAAACAGCGCGCCCAGCACCGGCACGTCGCCCAGTCCCGGCAAGCCTTTCATGTTGGCGACCAGGTTGTTGCGTACCAGGCCACCGATGGCGAAGCTCTGGCCGTCGTGCAGCTGCACCGTGGTGCTGGCGCGGCGCGTCGTCAAGAGCGGCATGATCGCGGTGCCGGCAACACCGGCGGCGCTGATGCCGATCCCTTCGCGCGACAGCTCCGAGACTTCGGGCGCGACCTTCAGGTTGATGAGTCCCCCGCCCAGCACGGTCGGCGTAAACCGCAGGCCGACCCCGAATTCCTTTTCTTCCAGCGTCACCTTGTTGTTGTCCTGCGCCACCGGGATGAAGAATTTGCCGCCGGCGAGGAACGCGCCTTCCTGGCCGCTGAGGGCCAGCAGGTTCGGCTCGGCCAGGATGCGCACCAGGCCATCGAGCTTGTCGGCATCGATGCCGAAGCGGTTGCCATTGGTTTTCAGGCCGGCCAGGCCACCGCGCGCCAGGCCGCTGAGAAAATCGCTGGCCAGCGTGGTGGTCCAGCTGCCGGATCCAAAACTGAAGCGGATCCCGGTCTCGAGCCGTTCGAGCAGCGTGCGCGCGACTTCGGCCACCTTGACCTCGAGCTGCACCTGCTGGGGCGCGCTGACCGCCAACAGGTTGACCACGCGGGCGCTGGGGCCACCGGCGCCGGCCGCCGCACCGCCGCCGGTGCCCTTGTCGACCAGGATCACGCCGTCAGTCGCATTGTCCTTGTCGGGCGCCGGCAATGGGCGCAGCGGGCGGCGCACATAGGCGCCCGCCAGTTCCACGGCGCGGTTGACCGCGCTGGCGTCGCTGACGGTGCCGGTCAGCACCAGGGTGTCATTGGCGGCCAGCACCCGGATCTGCTTCTCGTCCGGCATGGCCGCGCCCAGCATGGCTTGCAGGCCGCCCGGGTCCATCGCGACCGTGATGTCGATCACGCTGCACAAGCCGCTGCGGCCCTGCACGATCATGTTGGTGGTACCGACATCGACGCCGGCGATATACAGCGTGTCCGGCGCGACCAGCATCGCCTGCACCACGGCCGGGTTGCCGACGCTGCGCCGACGCACCGTTTCGGGCAGGCGCAGCATGGTCGACTTGCCCATCTGGAGCGCCATGACGGCGGGCCGGGCCGCCTCGCCCTGGCAGCCGGCGTCCAGGCGCAGCTCAGGCCGCACTGCCGTGCCGGGCACTGCGGTTTTCCGGACGGCCGGGTCCGGGGCCGCCAGCGCCAGCGCGCTCACACCTGTCAGCATGGCCGCGAGGCAGGCGCGCAGTGCGATCGGGGGATGTCGTTGCATGATCGGTCCAATCGAAGACATCAGAAGCACTCCTGCGATGCGTGCAGGCCGTTGATGACGCTGATGCAGTCCCGGCGCGGTGCCGGCAGCGGCGCCCGCACCTGCTGCAAGCGTGGCCGTGGTGGCAGCGCTGCGCGCAGCACGACCGGTGCTGCGGGCGGCGCCGGCAGCAGGTTCTCTTTGGTGGCGCCGGTGGTGGCAGTGGCGGCCGGATCGATCTGGTTGCGCAGCGCCAGCGACAGCGCACCGACGCTGCGCGCCAGATCGAGCTTTTCGGCCTGTTCGGGCGTCACTTCGAGCGTGACGGCATTGACGACCTTGGGCTTGGTCTCGTCGCGCCCCACTTCCTGGGCCACCGCCAGCACCAGGATGCGCTCGAGGACAATCTTCGAGATGCTGTGTGCACGGGCCTGCGGGGCGTTCGGATCGGGCACCGTCTCGGTACTGACGATGATGTCGACATAGTTGCCTGGCAGGGCGAAGCCGGCCACGCCGATCACGTCATTGACGCGCACCGTGATCGCGCGCTTGCCTTCGGCGATCAGGGCCGACAGGCCACCGAGCGTGCCGGCCGGTGCCAGCTTGGCTTCGCTCACCGGCTCGCCGGCGAGCAGGCTGCTGCGCAACACCCGCCCGTTCAGCGCTTTGGGATCGGTGAACGCCCCCTTGGGCACGCTGGCGGTGGGCCAGTCCACCACGGCAAACAGCACCGGATTGAGACGCTGGCCGATGTCGATGTCGCTGCTCGCGACGACGATCCTGCCGGCCGTGGTGACCGGCGCATTGAGCAGCCAGCGCGCGGCCAGCGCCACGGCCAGCAGGCCAAGCAGCACGGCCAGCGCCATCATGATCATCGCTCGTTGATTTTTCATGCTGCGTCCCCTTCGCCGAACAGGCTGCACCAGGCGCGGGTCAGGCCGTCGATGTCGCAGCGCGGCGCCTGACCGGTATAGCCGGCGAAGTCGGCGATCCGGCCCAGCAGCTCGTGCGGACAGGCGACCAGCAGCGGGCGCCCGGTGCGGCGGTGCAGGTGCTCGATCAGGAAGGTGATCGCGCTGTCGTCGAGATCGATCCGGCGCAGCCGCGCCTGGCGCCGCAGCAGTGCACGATAGCTGTGCTCCGACAGCGGGCCGACCGGGATCCGGTAGCCGATGCGGCGCAGGCAGGCGTCGTCGAGCACCGACTCGGGCGCCAGGCTGGTGGCCAGCACCAGGCTGACATCGAACGGCAAGGCATGCGTGGCGCCGCCCGGTACCGTGACGTGGTCCTGACCCGCTTCCAGTGCGCCGAGCCAGCGGTGCAGCAGTTCGCCCGGCGGTACGCGCTGGCACCCCAGATCGTCCACCACCAGCAAGCCGTTGTTGGCCAGGATGTGGGGCGGCGCGCGCAGCACGCCGCTCCCCAGGTCGCTGCGCAGCTCGAGCATGTCGCGCGCCAGCTCGGGGCCCACATGCACCAGCGGACGCTGGCTCAGCGCCCAGCGTGCGTCGCCGCTGCGGCGCTCTTCCAGCGCGCGCGCGTGCAGCGGAACGGGATGCAGCGCCGGGTCGTGCAGCCCGATGATTTCGTGGTTCACCAGCACCGCATACGGCACCGCGATCGGGTCCTGGCGCAGGCGTGCCAGCTTGCGCGCCAGCGTCGTCTTGCCGCTGCCGGACGGACCGTACAGCAGCAGCGGGCGGCCCGAGTACAGGGCTGCGCCGATCTGCTCGCGAATGGCCGGCGCCAGGGGATCACCGTCGAGCACGGCGTCGAGCTCGGTGCGCGTGACGCGCGCTGCATCCGGCTGGCGCTGCGACTGGCGCGTGACCACGGCGCGCCACGCTGCCAGCGTCACCGGCGCGGGGCCGACATAGCGCGATTCGGCCAGGTGCTCGGCCGCCGCGCGCTGGCCCGGAGCCGTCAGCTGATAATGCACATCAAGGTCGCTGTCGCCCGAATACGCCACCTCGGCCTGCTGCGCGCCCACCAGGGCCTGCAGCACCTCGCGCAGCACGCTGACCGACAGGCGCAAGCGCCCGGTCAGCCTGGACAAGGGCGTCTTGCCGTCGGCATGCAGGGTCTTGATCACGAGCGCCGTCACCAGGCGCGCGTCGAGTCCCGTATCGCGCACCGTGCGCGGCTGGCGCGGCAGCACCGCGGCCGGATTGCCATCCGCGTCCAGCACTGGCGCAGACAGGGACAGCGACGCATCCGTTCCTGCCTGTCCGGCGGCCGATAACACTCCGATCATGACGCCTCCTGCTGCTGATGTTGGTTCTAGGAAAACCTCAATTGATTCTAACGAGCATCTATTTACGGCACTTGATGCCTGACAAGAGCGCACCCGGCGCTCACGCCAGGTGCGGCGAACCGTAACGGCCGACCAGATGCACGATCGTCCCGGCTGCGATGGCCAGGCCATACGGAATCGATCCGGCGCTGGGCCGGCCACCCTGGTCCGCAGATGGCAAACGCTGCAGGCGCAGCAGGATGGGCAGCAACATGCCCCACAGATTGGCCAGGGCCAGGCGCAGGCGCCCTTTGACGATCAGAAACACAAGCACCATCACGCCGCCTGCGCACCAGGCCAGGACCGCGATGCGCAACGCGTCACCAGCGCCGGTGAAGACGCCGACGGCGGCCATCATCTTGACGTCGCCGGCGGCCATGCCGCGCAGAAGATAGAACGGCAGCAGCACGGCCAGCCCGGTCGCGCAGCCACCCAGTGCACCCAGCAGCGCCGTCGCCGGCCGGGGCGACAGCAGATGCAGCAACAGCCCGCCCAGCACACCAGCGAGCAACAGTAAATTGGGAATGCGCCGACTTTCCAGGTCCTTGATCGCGGCTGCCGTAACGAGCAGCAGCAGCAGCGTGTCGAGGTAGGGTGTGATATCCATGACGGGCTCCGGAAAAAAAAATGCCCCCCAGGGGCAGACTGCACACCGGGGGGCACGGGGATTACGGCGCAGTCGGGGCAGCGTCCTGCAGCTTGTCCCGGATGTACTCGAACGTTTCCTTGATACCAGTGCCGACCTCGCCAGCCACGGTGGCCATTGCGACGCCGATGAGTGCAGCGATCAGGCCATACTCGATGGCAGTCACACCGTTTTCATCTGCGATGAAGGCTTTGATGGCGGAGGTAATCGTGCTCATGACAAAACTCCTTGTAGTGGTTGATAAAGTACTGGCTGCGACCGGGCCCGGTCGCCGCTGCTGTCGAACTTTGTGCCAGTGAATTGACTATAAGTATTAGTGCCATGCGGCAATTTGACGGCGCACAGTTTTCCGTGTGGAAATGTTTTTGCTTGAGGAAACGTAAGGTCGATCTGCCAGCGCGCGATGACCCGATAAAGCAGGGTAAAAATCACCGAGAATAGTTGCCGCTAGTACAAAAAAGCATTATGCTGCTTTGCTTGGCCGCTGGAAAAAGCGGCATCTCCGGCCCGGTTGCGCGTCATGCCACGCCACATGCAGGGTCTTCTTTTTTCGCGCTTGCCTGGCCTGATAACGACGACATGGATTCCCTGCTGCGACACATGGTGGACATGACTGGCCACCGCGATCACACCATGCTGGACATCTCCGTGGTGTCGGCGGTCCAGGAATTGTCGGGCGCGAGCCAGACCCGCGTGCTGGGCATTGCCAGCGTCGGCGGCCAGCAGTTCGTGCGCTCGCGCGCCTGCATCCAGGCCGGCGGCGTCGCCTGTCCGGAAGAGCCGCAAGACAGCGGCCCGGGCGAGCCGATTGCCACCTATCCCGAGCTTGACGCCTGCCTGCGCCAGCATGCCACGCGCGCCGAGGGCATCGGGGCCGACGGCTTGCGCCGCCTGTGGCTGCCGATCTGGTTCGGCGATCGTGCCGATACCTGCCTCGAGATCGCTCACGACAATCCGTTCACGCCGGAAGCGCTGTACATGGTCAGCGGCATCGTCAGCGTGTACCGCAATTTCCAGAATCTGCTTGACTACAGCGAACGCGATTCGCTCACCGGCCTTCTCAACCGCAAGACCTTCGACGACCAGCTGGCGCGCATGCTGCATGCCACGGACGTCGAACCGGCCGTGCCGGGCCTGGCCGAGCGGCGCGCGCACCACGGGGCGGAACAGCAGTGGCTGGCCGTGGTCGACGTCGACCACTTCAAGACCGTCAATGACCGCTTTGGCCACCTGTACGGCGACGAGGTCCTGATCCTGATCGCCAACCTGCTGCAGTCGTCATTCCGTACGCAGGACCGGGTGTTCCGTTTTGGCGGCGAAGAGTTCGTGGTGCTGCTGCGTTCCACCACGCTCGACAACGCGCGCCGCATCATCGAGCGCTTTCGTCTCGATGTCGAAAGCCACCACTTTCCGCAAGTGGGGCAAGTCACCGTCAGCATCGGCTTTACCAGCGTCAGCGCGGCCGATTCGCCGGTGGTCACGCTGGGCCACGCCGACCAGGCGCTGTATTTCGCCAAGGCCCACGGCCGCAACCGCGTCTGTCACTACGAAGCGCTGGTCGAGGGCGGCCTGCTGCAGACCGTCACGACCAACGACACCGCCGAGTTCTTCTGAGCGCGGCGTGCGCGTTCAGGCCACCTGCATGAACCGCAGCGGTTCGACCTGCCACTTCTCGGCCGACTCGTGACGCACGATGCGGTCGCCGCCACCAAAGCCCACCGGCCGTGACAGATCGACGGTCTCGGGCTTGATGTAACGCTGCTGCCTGGTGTGGAAGAACACGTTGACCTTTGGCGTCAGCAGGCTCGTTTCGTGCGGCTCGACCACCACGCCCAGCCGGCCTGATTCGAGCAGCACCAGCGTGCCGACCGGGTAGATGCCGACGCAGCGCATGAATTCCTGGACCAGGGCCGGATCGAAGTGAAACTTGCTCCACTCATACAGCTTGCGCAGCGCTTCGGCCGCCGGCATGCCCTTGTGATAGCAACGCTCGGACGTGATCGCGTCGTACACGTCGACGATGGCCGCCATCTGCGCCAGTTCGCTGATCGCGCCGCCGGCCTGGGCGTCCGGATAGCCGCTGCCGTCGCGCCGCTCATGATGGTGCAGCGTGATGTCCAGCGGGATGGCGCCGATGCCAGGCGTGCGCAGCAGGATGTCGTGGCCATCGCGCGGATGGCGCTTGATGATGGCAAATTCGTCGTCGGTCAGGCGCCCCACTTTGTTCAGGATTGCATCCGGTACCAGCGCCTTGCCGGTGTCGTGCAGCAGGCCGCCGATGCCGGCCTGGTAGATGTGCTCATCGTCCAGGTTGCGCGAGCGGCAGAACGCCACCAGCAGCGTGCACACGCTCACCGAATGCAGGAACGTGTAATCGTCCTTGTTCTTGATCTGCAGCAGGCCGAGCAAGGCGCCCGCGTTGCGCAGGATTGATTCGGTGATGTTCTGCACGACCGCGCCAACCGCGTCGAGTTCGACGGCCTTGCCCAGGCGCGCGTCCTGCATCACCGTGCGCACCAGGCCCACCGCCTCGCGCCGCACCGTGGCGGCGCGCTGCAGTTCTTCTCCCACCGAGACCCGCACCCGGCTGGTCGCCGTGGTGGCCAGCGCCGTCACTTCGGCTTCGGTGGCCGCCTGCGCCTGGGCCAGGGTCGGCGCATCCACGTCCATGCCGCGGCTGCAGTCGATCACGACGCCATGGATGCGCGCATCACGGATTTTCTGGATTTCACTCTCGCAAGACAGCAGGAACTGACTGCGCACGAACGGGTGTTCCATCCAGCCACAATCGAGATCGTGGATGAACATGCCGACCCGGAGCTGTGAAGCATCGACTTTTTTCAACATCTGCTGCCTCTTTCGATTACAAGATGCCGGCGCTGCGCGCCGTTATGCCAGCAGTATAACCAAGAGATTTCTTTTAATCACCTATTGTTGCTTTGTAGGCACGGGACACACAGCGGGACACGGCGTCTTGCGCTTGACGTTAACGTTAACGTCAGCTACCGTACCAGCACCCCTCGTCCTCACGCCTTCAAGGACTGCAACCATGAACGATACGACCGCTGCCGCCACACTGGCTGCCCCCGCCAACCTGCAACTGGCCAACAAGGTGCGCTTCGTCACCGCCGCTTCGCTGTTCGATGGCCACGACGCCTCGATCAACATCATGCGCCGCATCCTGCAATCGAACGGGGCCGAGGTGATCCACCTTGGCCACAACCGCTCGGTCGACGATGTCGTCACGGCGGCACTGGCCGAGGACGCGCAGGGCATCGCCATCTCGAGCTACCAGGGTGGCCACGTCGAGTATTTCAAGTACATGATCGACCTGCTGCGCGAGCGCGGCGGCGCGCACATCAAGGTGTTCGGCGGCGGCGGCGGCGTGATCGTCGCGCACGAGATCGACGAACTGCACGCGTACGGCGTCACCCGCATCTTCAGCCCGGAAGACGGCCAGCGCATGGGCCTGGTGGGCATGATCCACGCGATGCTGCAAGCCTGCGACGTCGACCTCTCGCCGTACGCCCCCACCACGCTGGCAGCGCTGCAGCAGGGCGAACTGGCCGCGCGCCACCGCCCGCTGGCGCAGCTGATCACGGCCCTGGAAAACGACAAGGTCGACGCCGCGCTGCGCGCACAGATCCTCGAACACGCCGCAACGCTGCGCGTGCCGACGCTGGGCATCACCGGCACCGGCGGCGCCGGCAAGTCGTCGCTGACCGATGAACTGATCCGCCGCATCCGCCTCGACCAGGGCGACCACCTGAACATCGCCGTGATCTCGATCGACCCGTCACGCCGCAAGTCCGGCGGCGCGCTGCTGGGCGACCGCATCCGCATGAACGCGATCAGTCCGTGGAACGGGCAGACGCGCGTGTTCATGCGCTCGCTGGCCACGCGCGACGCCGGTTCGGAAATCTCGCAGGCGCTGCCCGACGTGATCGCCGCCTGCAAGGTGACCGGGTTCGACCTCGTGATCGTCGAGACGTCCGGCATCGGCCAGGGCGACGCCGCCATCGTGCCGCACGTCGACACGTCGATGTACGTGATGACGCCGGAATTCGGCGCCGCCTCGCAGCTCGAAAAAATCGACATGCTCGATTTCGCCGACTTCATCG
>Ga0308164_10005436_pt1 | contig 10277 bp, 8 predicted proteins | sample PhyTR2_FD_201031 | JGI IMG/M metagenome (GOLD analysis project Ga0308164, IMG submission 201031) | Phyllosphere microbial communities from UC Gill Tract Community Farm, Albany, California, United States - DLSLT.R2 | ecosystem: Host-associated > Plants > Phyllosphere > Unclassified | place: USA... | reverse complement strand
AGAAACCCTGTGGGAGCTGGCTTGCCAGCGATGAGGCCCTCTCAACCACCCGAGAGTCAGGCGAGTTCGGTGACCTTGGCCGCCTTGAGCTGCGCCTCGCGCGCCTGCGCATCCGCCAGCCGGTACAGCTCGATCGTGCCATCCCAATGCTCGATCAACGCCGTGCACGATTCCACCCAGTCGCCGCAGTTGAGGTAGTCCACCTCCCCTACCTTGCGAATCTCGGCATGGTGGATGTGCCCGCAAACCACGCCATGCAACTCGCGCTTTACGCATTCATGGGCGATCGCTTCTTCGAAGTCGCTGATGAAACTCACCGCGGTCTTGACCTTGTGTTTCAGGTACGCCGACAGCGACCAGTAGCCATAGCCATAACGCGCCCGCCAGTGGTTGAGCCAGCGATTGAGGGTCAGGGTGAATTCGTAGGCCGAGTCGCCGAGGAACGCCAGCCAGCGGTGGTAACGGGTGATCACGTCGAACTGATCGCCATGAATCACCAGCAGATGACGACCGTCGGCGGTGACGTGCACCGCCTCGTCGACCAACTGGATATTGCCCAGAATCAGTTTCGAATAGCGGCGCAGGAATTCGTCGTGGTTGCCGGTGACGTAGATGACTTCAGTGCCGCGCTTGCTCATGGTCAGCAAGCGGCGGATCACGTTGGTGTGCGCTTGCGGCCAGTACATGCCGCCGCGCAGTTTCCAGCCGTCGATGATGTCGCCGACCAGGTAGATCTTGTCGGCGTGGTAACCCTTGAGAAACTTCGACAAGTGTTCCGCCTGGCAATCGCGCGTGCCCAGATGCACGTCGGAAATCCACAGGGTTCGCACCCGTTGCTTGCGGCTGGGTCTGGCGAGCTCGGCGCTGGTCATGGACAACCCTCTGCGATGTTTTCGCCATCGTGCACCGCCCCGGTGAATCGACCATGACAGGCGCAAGTCAGTCGTGTGACAACGCATCCTGACGGCGGCGGTGTAGACTGGCGGCCACTGCGGAGACTGCCTGCCATGCGACCGATCCTCACCTTGCGTCACTACACCCATGACCTGATCGTGCACAGCCATGACCATGCGCAATTGGTATTCGGGCTGTCCGGTGCGCTGGATTTCGAGGTTGAAGGTTGCGGCAGCCAGGTGCGCCAGCAGAGTTTTGTGGTGATCCCGACCGGCGCGCATCACGCCTGTGGCAGCCCCGGCGGCAGCCGCTGTCTGGTGCTCGACGTTCCCGACGGGGGGTGGCTGACGGCCTCGCTCGGTCAGCATGCCGACGCCAGTCGCCGCCTGCTCGATCAGCCGGGGCGGTTGTCGCTGGATGCGGGGCAAAGCCAGTTGGTCAGTTGGCTGGCAAACAGCCCGGTCGCCGATCCGTTGATTGCGCAACAAGGCGCGGTGTTGCTGCTGGCCAGCCTGAACCACGCGCGGCCTGCCGAACTCGCCGCTCGTCGCCTGCCCTATGCCGCGCTGGATGCGCATATCGAGCAACACGCCGCTTATCCGTTGCAAGTCGCCGACCTGGCCCGGGTTGCCGGGTTGTCCAGTGCACGATTGCACGCACGCTTCATGGCCGAATGCGGGCAGACGCCGATGGACTACATTCGCAGTCGGCGCCTGCATCTGGCGGTGCAATGGTTGCGCGACACAGCGCTGCCGATCGGCGAAATCGCCAGCCGGGTCGGCTATGCCTCGCAGAGTGCCTTTTCTGCTGCGGTGCTGCGTGAGTTCGGCGCTTCGCCGCGTCAGTTGCGCCGCGACTCCTGCGACAAAAGTCGCTAGCCTGCCGACAGATTTACCGGGCGATCCGCGGTTCAATACAGCGCTGAACGATCATCTGCGCGCTGATCGTTCCCACGCTCTGCGTGGGAATGCAGCCCGTGACGCTCCGCGTCACTGGACGCAGAGCGTCCCTTGAGGCGTTCCCACGCAGGAGCGTGGGTACGATCACGACATATTTGAAATAAAAGGATCGCAATGACTCCGCGTACCGCCCTTGGCGCCCTGCACATCGGCGCTCTGATGTTTGGCCTGACCGGTGTGTTCGGCAAACTCGCTGCCGCCTCGCCTGCGGTGATCGTCTTTGGTCGCGCCGCGTTCGCCGTACTCGCCCTGGCCTTCTTTGCCCGCTTCGCCAGTCAGCACGGCTGGCAAAAACTCCAGGCCGTGGACTGGCGTCGCCTCGCGCTCAGCGGCGTGTTGTTGGCCGGGCACTGGGTGAGTTTTTTCCTTTCGGTAAAAGTCGCCGGCGTGGCCATTGCCACTTTGGGTTTTGCCAGTTTCCCGGCCTTCACGGTGATTCTCGAAGGGCTGATCTTTCGCGAACGCATCCGCGCCAACGAGATGCTGCTGGTGCTGCTGGTCAGTGTTGGCCTGATTCTGGTGACTCCGGCGTTCGATCTGGGCAGTGGCGCGACCATCGGTCTGCTCTGGTCGGTATTGTCGGGCCTGCTGTTTTCGCTGCTGTCGCTGACCAACCGCGCCAGCTCCGGGCGAATTCCGGCAGTACAGGCGGCGTTGTGCCAGAACGTCGTGGTGGCACTGTGTCTGCTGCCGGTCGCGGCGCCGCAACTGAGCGCAGTGCGCGCACTGGACTGGCTGTGGATCGCCCTGCTCGGGGTGTTCTGCACAGGGGTTGCACACAGTCTGTTCGTCGCCAGTCTGGCGGTGATCAAGGCGCGCACGGCAGCGGTGGTGTTCGCCATGGAGCCGGTCTACGGCATCACCATCGCCTGGCTGCTGTTCGATGAGAACCCGACACCGAGAATGTTGCTGGGCGGCGCGCTGATCATTGTCGCCATCGTCGTCTCAGCGCGGATGTCCGGGCATGCCGAGAAGAAAGCCGTCGCCGCCGAGGCCGCGTCTCACTGAGTGCGGTCGTTGTGGCCGAGGTCGCGCTCCGGGTCGATTCGGTCACGAACCCTTTGTTTCAGCACCTTGGCCTCGGGAAAACCGCCGTCAGCCTTGCGCTCCCAGATCTGCACGCCATCGCAACTGATGTGGAAGACTCCACCAGTGCCCGGCACCAGCGACACTTTGCCGAGGTCGCCGCCGAAGGTGCTGAGCAGTTCCTGCGCCAGCCACGCGGCGCGCAACAGCCATTGGCATTGCGTGCAATAGGTGATGACAACTTCTGCTTTTGCGACAGTCATGTTCGCTGAAACTCCTGAGACAGAGGGCGCCGCTATAATAGCCGGCTTTATCGCTTGCCCCGAGACTCACAATGCGCCGTTTGCTGTTCTGCCTGCTGCTTGGTTTCCTGCCATTTTTCGTTCACGCCAGCGAAGCGCCGCGACCGAAAATCGGTCTGGTGCTGTCCGGCGGCGCGGCGCGCGGGCTGGCGCACATCGGCGTGCTCAAGGCCCTGGAAGAACAAGGCATCAAGATCGACGCGATTGCCGGCACCAGCATGGGCGCCGTCGTGGGCGGCTTGTACGCCTCGGGCTACAAGGTCGATGAGCTGGAAAAACTCGCCCTGAGCATCGATTGGCAAGCGGCGCTGTCCGACGCGCCACCACGCGAAGACGTGCCGTTCCGGCGCAAGCAGGACGACCGCGACTTTCTGGTCAAACAGAAACTCAGCTTCCGCGACGACGGCAGCCTCGGCCTGCCGCTGGGCGTGATCCAGGGTCAGAATCTGGCGCTGTTGCTGGAAAGCCTGCTCGCGCATACCAGCGATACCCGCGACTTCGACAAGCTGCCGATCCCCTTCCGCGCCGTCGCCACCGACATTGCCAACGGTGAAAAAGTGGTATTTCGCAAAGGTCATTTGCCCCAGGTGATCCGCGCCAGCATGTCGATCCCGGCGGTGTTCGCCCCGGTCGAACTCGACGGCCGGCTGCTGGTGGACGGTGGCATGACCGACAACATTCCCCTCGATGTCGCGCGACAAATGGGTGTCGATGTCGCCATCGTGGTCGACATCGGTACGCCATTGCGCAATCGCAAGCAACTGACCACGGTAGTCGACGTGTTGAATCAGTCGATCACCCTGATGACTCGCAGCAATTCCGAAGAACAACTGGCCGCAATGAAAGCCACCGACGTGCTGATCCAGCCCGCCTTGGCCGCCTACGGCGTGACCGATTTCGGCAAAACCCAGGAAATGATCGACGCCGGTTACCGCGCAACGCGCATCCTCGATGCCCGCCTCGCGGTGCTCAAACCCACGCAATCCCAGGACGCCGAACTCAACGCCGCGCGCTCACCCGGCCAGCGCACGCCGATCATCACCGCGATCCGCGTCGAGAACGATTCGAAGGTCGACGACGACGTGATCCGCTATTACATCCGCCAGCACATCGGTGAGCCGCTGGATCTGGGCCGTCTGCACTCGGACATGGGCACGCTGTACGGTCTCGACTATTTCGAGCAGGTGCAATACCGCGTGGTGCACAAGGGCAACGATCACACCTTGGTCATCAGTGCCCGTGGCAAACGCAGCGGTACCGATTACTTGCGCGTCGGCCTCAACCTGTCAGACGACATGCGCGGTGACAGCGCTTTCAACCTCGGCGCCAGCTACCGCGTTAACGGCATCAATCGCCTCGGCGCCGAATGGCTGACCCGCGCGCAGATCGGCGACAAACAGGAGCTGTACAGCGAGTTCTATCAACCGCTGGACGTTGGCTCGCGCTACTTCGTCGCGCCGTACGCGTCGTTCGAAGCGCAGAACGTCGATTCGGTGCTGGATAACGACCCGATCGCGCAATATCGCGTCGAGCGCTACGGTTTCGGCCTTAACTTCGGTCGCCAGATCGGCAACAACGGTGAAGTGCGCTTCGGCGTCGGCGAAGCCTGGGGCAAAGCCGATGTGCGAATTGGCGATCAGGATCTGCCGAGCGAGAACTTCAACGAAGGTTTCTATGCGCTGAAGTATTCCTACGATTCGCTGGATAACGTTTACTTCCCGCATGAAGGCAAGGACATCAGCCTGACTCTGGTGCAGTACGAGCCGGGGCTCGGTTCGGATACGCGTTATCGGCAGTGGGATTTCAAGATTGACAAGGCCATGAGCCATGGGCCGGACACGCTGATCCTCGGCGGGCGCTATGGGCGCACGCTCAACGACGCCAACGTGGTGACGTCGAGCTTTCTGCTTGGCGGTGCGCGGCAGTTGTCGGGTTTCCGTGAAGACGCGATTTCCGGGCAGAACATCAGCCTGATGCGCGCGGTGTACTACCGCCGCCTGACGCCACGCGCCTATCTGCCGCTGGACTTCCCGCTGTACGCCGGCGCCTCGCTGGAACGCGGTCGGGCGTGGAACAACGACAACGAATTCGACAGCGGTTACATCAATGCGGCCAGCGTGTTCATCGGTTTTGATACGCCGCTGGGGCCGTTGAATTTCAGTTATGGCTTGAATGATGCGGATGAGCAGGCGGTTTATTTGAACCTGGGGCAGACGTTCTAAAGTTTCGTCTGATAAACCGCTATCGCGAGCAGGCTCACTCCTACAGAGGAATGCATTTCAAATGCAGGAGTGAGCCTGCTCGCGATGGCGGAGTCAGCCGCACCACAAACAGGTCAGAGATCAACGAATCCCCGCCAACAACGTGCGCGCCGTTTGCTTCAACGGTTCATCGCCCTCTTTGAGCAATTCATTGAGCAGTGCGATTGCACTGTCGATGTCGCCGTCGTCGATGCAGGTTTGCGCCTGTTCAAGCTTCTGCGAGCAGCCAGGTTCAGGCGCCTGCAGGTCCAACGGCTCCAGCACTATGGAAGGCTTGGGATCAGCGAACTCATTGAGAAAGTCATCGTCCAGCGGCTGTGCATCCGGTTCGGGAATCCACTCAAGCTCCGCTTCTTCCCCACTCGTCGGTTCGGGCAGCTCGAAATCCTGAGGCAGTACTTCCAGCCCTGCGCCGAGGTCGGCGTTTTCGGCTGAAGGGGCTTGACGGGTGTCTTCGAGATCCCAGCTGGACTCCATCGACAATTCGCCCAGCTTCAGTTCGAAGTCGTCCTCGGCCGGTGGTTGAGCAACTACCGCAGGCGCGGCCGCGACAATCGGCACTGCAGACGCCAGCGCCGCGCTGCCGGCCAGTTTCGGATGGCGGGCGCGTGTTTCCCGTAACGGCTGTTCGTCGACGCCGAGTTCGCGCAGGTGATTTTCCTGCTGCTCATACGCCTCGCTGTCGCCCTGACGCCCGAGCACTTCGAGCAATTGCAGGCCCAGATCAAGGCGTTCGGGCTCTTTGTGCAAGGCATCACGCAGCAATCCTGCCGCCTCGTTGAGTCGGCCATAGGCGAGGTAGATCCCCACCGCCTCCAGCACATCCCCGGCTGTCGGCTCTTCGCGGTGATCGGCACTGACTTGAGGCGTGGCAGGCTCGGCAGCGTCCATTGCGTCGCTTGGCGGCTCGGCAAGCGGCGCCACCTGCGCCGGAGGCTGCTGGTTCCGTTGACGATGCTTGCGCACGAACAACGCAGCCAAGGCGCCCAGCAAAAGCACCAGCGCGGCGAGCAAAGGCCAGTTCAAGCCATCTTCGGCGGGCTCGACCGGTGTGACCACTGGCGCCGGCGCTGGTGTGACAACGGTGGGTGGCGGGGCTTTTTGCAGCTCGGCCAAACGGGTCTGCAGGTCAGCGAGCTGCTTCTTGCCGTCGGCGATCTGCACATCCTGCGCTTGCAGCTTCGCATTCAATTCGTCGACGGTTTTCTGCAATTGCTGATTCAGCAACTCGCTGGCAGCCAATTGCTCTGTGCTGTCATCGACCGGTGCAGGCTGTGCCGCAGGTGCAGTCTCGCGCTTGCCTTGAGCGGCCTGCGCCACGGTAACGGGCTCAACGGTGGGAAATGCCGAGGATTGTGCCCGGGGATCCGGCTCATCGGTGGCCGGCACGATCCCCGGTGAACCCGGTGGATCGATCAGCACCGTGTATTCACGCAGCAAACGCCCATTGGACTGGTTGAGCTGCACGAGGAAATTCAGAAAGGGTTCGTTGACCGGCTTGCTCGACGTCACCCGGATCATCTGGCGCTGGCCGTGCAGAATCGGAATGAACTTGAGGTCATTGAGAAAGAACACCCGCTCGACCCCGGCCTGAGCGAACTCGTCCGCAGTGGCCAGGCTCACCGCCAGATCGTTTTGCGTCAGCCCGCCGACATCCACCAGGGCAATGTCGGCCTTGAGCGGCTGATTGAGCGCTGAATGAACGGTGATGTCACCCAGCCCCAAGGCCATCGACCAGGCCGAATAACTGAATACGCCAGCGACCAGCAGCCATTTGGCGCCACTGCGCAGTACCACGTGCCGACTTGCGAGCATGAGCATCCCTTAAATAAGCAAAACCGACTTCTATGCGTTCGCACATCCGGTACGAACACGATATTGCCCAGTAGTTCTTATAGTCGGCTCAGCGCGATCTCTCCAAGAATCGGCACGTGGATGTGCCTCAGGATTTTTCCAGGTTGCCCAGAATGTGCCCATGAACACGCATGCACACCTTCAGGTCCGCCTCATCGACGCCATCGAACAGCTCGAGACGCAGTTGCGTAGCAATGGTTTCGATCTGTTCGATCAACGGCAGGGCCGGCGCGCGCAGGACAATTTTTTTCGCCCGGCGGTCTTCCATAACCGATTGCCGTTGCACCAGGCCCTGGGTTTCCAGACTATCGAGCAAGCGGGCCAGGGTCGGCCCTTCGACGCCGACGCTTTGCGCCAGCTCACGCTGGGTCGGCGCGTCTTCGAACCGTGCCAGGTGCAGCAGCACCAGCCAGCGCGCCTGGGAAAGCCCCAGCCCGGCCAGTCGACGGTCAAGTTCGGCACGCCAGCCACGAGACATCTGGGCCAGTTGCATGCCAAAGCGGTGTTGATCGGTTAACGGCATAAAACACTCACGGATAGACTGAAAATGCGGAAAATCTAATTATTAGTCAGCTAAGCATGAGCGGCAGTTATAGGCAAGTGGCGGTCTGTACTGAATCGTTACAACTGCTTGAAGATCAAAAGCGCCCTCATCGGAACGGCCTGATCACATCTCGAATTCAGACTGCAACGCCGCCCGCACGCAATACAGCACACCTTCCGGCACCCGTCCGGCAAACAACTCAGCCACTTCAGCGACCGACGGCAACTCGCCCTCCCCGTCAAGAAACGCGTCCTGCACTTCGCCCATCAGCTCTTCCGGCAAATCCAGCGCCTGCTCCAGCGACAGCTGCTGCTTGCCGATCGCTTCGGCCAGCATCGTGTAGACGTTCTTTTCCGAGCACTGCAACTGCCCGGCAATCTGCAGCGGCGTCATGCCGGCGCGGGCCAGGGTGATCAGTTCGTGGCGCACGTCGGCGACCGGTTTCGGCGCCTCGGCCGCGCCGCCGAGCACTTCGAGGAAGGCGTCGCCGTAGCGTTCCAGTTTGCGCGCGCCGACGCCGCTGACCCGGGCCATTTCCGCCAGCGAGGTCGGCTGGCTGCGGAGCATTTCCAGCAAGGTCGAATCGGGGAAGATGACGTACGGCGGCACGCCATGTTCTTCGGCGAGTTTGCGCCGCAGCGCGCGCAGGGCTTCCCACTGTTCGCGCTCTTCGCCACGCACCAGTTGGCTGGCCGGGCTTTTGCTGGCGGTTTTGGCGGTGACTTGCGGTTTGAGGTCGCGACGCAGCTCCAGGGTCACTTCACCCTTGAGCAACGGACGGCAACTGTCGTTCAGGCGCAGACCGCCATAACCTTCGTGATCGACATCCGCCAGATCGCGCGCGACCAACTGGCGGTACAGCGAGCGCCACTCGCTCTCGCTCAGGGCCTTGCCGACGCCGTACACCGACAGATGCTGATGCCCGAAGCTGCGGACTTTCTCGTTGTCCTTGCCCAGCAGGACATCGACCAGATGCCCGACGCCATAACGCTGGCCGGTGCGGAAAATCGCCGACAGCGCCTGACGTGCCGGCTCGGTGGCATCCCAGGTCTGCACGCCATCGACGCAGTTGTCGCAATGGCCGCAGGGCTCGGGCATGTCTTCATCGAAATAGGCCAGCAGGGTCTGACGCCGGCAGCGGGTTTCTTCGCACAGCGAGAGCATGGCGTCGAGCTTGTGCTGCTCCAGACGCTTGTGGCGCTCGTCGCCTTCGGAGTTCTGCAGCAATTGCTTGAGCATCACCACGTCTTGCAGACCGTAGGCCATCCACGCATCCGCCGGTAGACCGTCGCGGCCGCCGCGACCGGTTTCCTGGTAATACGCCTCAAGGGATTTCGGCAGGTCGAGGTGCGCAACGAAGCGCACGTTGGGCTTGTCGATGCCCATGCCGAACGCCACCGTAGCGACCATGATGAGGCCCTCCTCGTTGAGGAAGCGCTTCTGGTGATAGGCGCGCAGATCATTGGGCAGACCGGCGTGATACGGCAGCGCCGGGAAACCTTGTTCACTGAGGAAGGCGGCAACTTCCTCGACTTTTTTGCGCGACAGGCAATAGACGATGCCGGCATCGCTGCGTCGCTCGGCAAGGAACGCCAGCAACTGCTTGCGCGGCTGCTCCTTGGGCACGATGCGGTAAAAAATGTTCGGGCGGTCGAAACTCGACAGGAAGCGCTCGGCGTTCTGCAGGTGCAGGCGATCGACAATTTCTTCGCGGGTACGCTTGTCGGCGGTTGCGGTGAGGGCGATGCGCGGAACGTTGGGGAACAGCTCGGCCAACTGGCCGAGTTGCAGATATTCGCGGCGGAAATCGTGGCCCCACTGCGACACGCAATGCGCTTCGTCGATGGCGAACAGGGCTATTTCCAGGCTTTGCAGGAACGCCAGCATACGCGGCTGGACCAGACGCTCGGGCGCCAGATAAAGCATCTTCACTTCGCCGCGCTTGATCCGCGCGGCGAGGTCACGCTGCTGTTCGGCGCTCAGGGTCGAGTTCAACGCAGCGGCTGCCACGCCGAGTTCTTCGAGGGTAGCGACCTGATCGTCCATCAGCGCGATCAGCGGCGACACCACCACCGCCAGGCCATCGCGCAACAGCGCCGGCACCTGGAAACACAGGGATTTGCCGCCACCGGTAGGCATCAGCACCAGCGCATCACCGCCGCTGGCCACACGCTCAATGATTGCACCCTGACGGCCACGGAAACTGTCGTAGCCGAAGATGTCCTTGAGGACGCGTTGAGCCTGTTCGAGCATAAAAACTCCAAAAATCTACCGGTACATCCCTGCTCAGGCTGGTTCAGAACAGCCGCGACCGCTTAAACAAAAGGTAAGAAGCCGTTGCATGACCAGCGCAACGCGGGCAGGGAGCGCAAAACGCGGCAGTATACCCGAGGCCTCTCGTGCACAGGGTGCCGCTGATAAGACACTGCCCAGCCAA
>Ga0308164_10005431_pt1 | contig 10282 bp, 7 predicted proteins | sample PhyTR2_FD_201031 | JGI IMG/M metagenome (GOLD analysis project Ga0308164, IMG submission 201031) | Phyllosphere microbial communities from UC Gill Tract Community Farm, Albany, California, United States - DLSLT.R2 | ecosystem: Host-associated > Plants > Phyllosphere > Unclassified | place: USA... | reverse complement strand
GGTTCGTCCGCCAGCCGTCTCGCATAAAATGGATCGTGCCGGCGGTGCTGTTGGCCTTCGTCGCGGAGGTGGAGAACAGTGCCGTGCTCGTGGAACCCGACATCGATCTCGATTTGACGATCACGGACGACGCCTGGACGGGACTCGAGCTGCAGCGACATCTCGGCGGACGCATCGGGCCTTTCGAGCTGATCGCGCGCGTGAGGCAGGAAGCGGTCGCACGGGACGAAGTCGGTGCACGAACGCCCCGCGAGGAGCTCCTCACGCTGACTGCTGCCGAGACTGCGCTGACCTTCGCCGCGGCGGAGCGCAACCGACACCGCGTCGAGGCCGTGACGGAAGACGAACGGCGTTCGGGCGAACATCACGAAGCCGGAGCGGTCGACTTCGTCAAGACGATGGACTTTCTCTTCGAGAACGTCATCGTCCCGGATCGGGAAACGTAGGCGCGCGACCGGCGGCTTCGCCGGTCTGTAGCCCATACGGTTCCAGAAGTCGGTCGATGACGCGACTGGCCGTGTCGAAACCGACCGGCGTCATGGGCCGCGCGGATCTCGGGATGCGGGCAAGCAGAGGCACCTTGCCGAGCTTCAGACCTACCGCCGCCCGGATCGCCGTCCCTGCCTGCCACCGTCCGATGACGAGGCGTCCCGAGGTTTCGACGACGACCGACCGGACGCGTTCCACGAAGAGCGACGCATCGGATTGGGAGATCGCGATCCGAGCGCCTCGGACGGCATCGTCGCTTGCGAGCGAGGCGACCAGATCGGACGTGGGTTCGCCCGCCGTCAGCAGATGACGGACGATCATGCCGCGTTCCAGATCGACCATGCAGACGAGATGCGCCGGTCGGGGCGAACCGGCGACACCCACGTCGAGATTGAGCACGGCCCGATCGATGGCGAAGTCCGCGGTCAGACCCATCCGCGCGGCGATGGACCGTCCCGCGAGCATCTCGACTGCACGGAGGCGAACCCCGCGCCGGGTCGGGGTTCCGATCCCCTCCGCCTTGCTGAGCTCCACCACCGTTCTGTAGACCTGCGAGCCGCTCGCCGACGGGCCGGCGAACTCTATTGCCCTCGCAGTGAGGTCCGTCGTGGGGTCGACATCCTTGTCGGCCCCTTCCTTCGGGGCGTCTCGGGCCGATGGCGCAACGCCTTTCGAATAGATCCTCGCGAGCCTGTAGAACAGCGAGCGACTTATCCCGGCCTCCTTTGCGTGCTCGTCGACCGCAGCGATCGAACGATCGCCTTCCGCGACATAGCGCCGTACGACGCCGAGACGCCTTCGCGCCTCGTCCCAGTGCTGTGGCGCGGTTTCTGCAAGCATCGCGCGGACGCGGGCGTCTGTTTCATCAGTGTCATCCATGCATGACCAGCCAACTCACCACCCCTCCTCCCGTCCGGGCGAGGACCGACGGTCGCGGCACCGCCGCTGATCAGCGGATACGGTGACCGGTCTCGTCGATCACCGGTCGGCGCTCCTCCCCCGCAACCGGCAGCCGGTGGAACGTCGAAGCCCCGCTCGACGGGGACGTCGTGCAAGGGCCGTACGACGCCGCGCAGGCGGAGGATGACGCGCCGCCGCGACAGTCGGATGCGGTCGGGGTTCCCGTCGACTCCCGCCGGTACCCCGGGTTGCGGCCGCCGGACGCAGCATCTTCCAGTCTTCCGGACCCAACCGAACTATCTGCCGCCATATGGTCTTCTACCGATGCCGGGAGCAGCGCCCGATCGCGCGCATGGCTCTTCATGTACGCCAGGAACACAGTATACGCTTGTCAGCGACCTGATGGAGCCGACCCGCGGGTCCACGCATAGTCTAGATCGAATTTCGGTAATGTCCGGGATGGGGGGGAAGCGGACGGTCCGCTTTGAGAATGGGATGCCAATTAGCGGACGTTGCTCATGGGCTGCCGTCTTTCGCAAAAATGGTGGCTTTGAGCATATAAAACTTTCCTCCTATGGAAAGCCTGCCTGACGTAAAGCTTACTTTCCATGACAAGCTTCCTTCACAACGAATCGAAGGGGTTTCCAAATGACCGTCCACGTCGCCAACACCCGCTACCGAGACCCCGCAACCAAGCGCTATAATCGCCGCATGATCGGCGCGATGCTTAGCTACATCGTGTTGCTGTTCGGCGTGCAACGTGCCTTCGACCTCGAAGCGATGCGCGGCCCTGCCCGCTGGGTGCTGGCAGCACTGCCGGGCCTGCCGATCGCGGCCGTCTTCTGGCTTATCGGCGACATGATTCTGGGCATGCGTGACGAATATCTACGGCTTCTGGAAGTGCGCAAGGCGATGATCGCGACCGGCGTGACCATGACGCTGGTATCCATCCTGGGTTTCCTTGAGATGCTGGGCGGCGCGCCGCACCTGCCGCTTTTCTACGTTCCCGTGCTGTGGTTCGGATCATTAGGTATCGGACAGTGCGCCAACATGCTGATCGAGCGTCAGAGGTCGTGATCAATCACCTGCGTGCGCTACGCGCTGCTCGTGGGTGGTCGCAACAACATCTCGCCGAACGTCTCGAAGTGAGCAGGCAGAGTGTCAATGCGATCGAGACCGGACGCTACGATCCATCGCTTCCACTCGCCTTTAAGCTCGCCGAATTGTTCGACCTCACCATCGAAGCCGTCTTCGTCAGCCCTTCAAAGGAGCAATAGCATGATCCGACACCTCGGTTTGCGCATAGGTATATCCGCCATGACTCTCGGCACCGCCTTCCATCCTGTCGCAACCCATGCCGCGGCATCCACGCGGATCATGCAGATGCCGCACATTTCGGTGGTTTCCATAGGCAAAGGCACGCCAGTTATCCTGATCCCCGGCCTGTCGAGTCCCCGAACCGTGTGGGATGGCGTGGTACCTGGTCTTGCAAAGACCCACCGCGTCTATTTGGTTCAGGTCAACGGTTTTGCCGGCGATGCCCCCGGTGCGAACCTATCATCTGGCATACTCGAAGGCATAGTCGAGGACCTCCATGCGCTGATCGAACGCGAGAAGATCGCAGGTGCCGCGATTGTTGGTCATTCGATGGGAGGGCTCGTTGCGCTGAAGCTGGCCGAAAAGCATCAGGCCGATCCCGGGCGCATAATGATCGTCGACGCACTGCCTTTCATCGGCACGCTATTTTCACCCGCCGCGACGGTCGCCATGGTCGAACCGCAGGCCAAGGCGATGCGTGACGCGCAGGTGGCCAGCTATGGCAAACCTGTCAGCGACGCGGCCGCGCAGGCGATTGCGGATCGGCTGGCATTGAAGCCGGTATCGCGTGCGCTTGTGTCGGGCTGGGCGAAGGCGGCCGATCTGCGAGTGTCCGGCGCCGCGATGTACGAGGACATGACCAGCGACCTGCGCCCGGTAATGAAGACGATCGCGACGCCGATCACGCTGGTCTATCCTTGGTCGGTCGACGGGCCCACCAAGTCGCAGGCGGATGCGATGTATCATGCAGCGTACAAGGACGCGCCGCATGTCACCTTCGTCGATATTGGTGAAGCCCGGCATTTCGTGATGCTCGACCAACCCGCACTGTTCCAGGAAGCGGTCGTTGCGTTTCTGTCGCGTTGATATATCGCGATGCGCCCTACAGAGGTAGGCGGCCGCTTGCCGCTCGGACGTCAAGTCACCGGTTGACCCAAGTCGCGCGCCACTCATCGATCCAGCTTATCTCTGTCTGCAACCCCATCCCGAGACCGTCGATTTGGTAGCGTGCAGGCAGCCGTCCCGGCATCCCCTTTCGCCAATCTGTTCCCATTCGATCATTCTTGGAATTGCCAACCGGAAAATCCATAAACGGGAAAGATCGCACTTAACGAATGTCCGCTTTCGGTGTTTCGGATCGGCAATCCGAGCGTCTTTTGTTGGGCGATCATGCCCTTCTCGAAAAGGAAGGTGCAGCGGGACAGCCGTGTGGAATCAGACTTTGTGAGGCAGCTAGCAGACTGCTTTCCCGGAATCTGACCCCGATTGGGCTTTCCCGAACTCAGAGGTCGAGCATGGGAAAACGGGAAGGTTTCTCCACTCGCGACTCGTCTGCTCACTCACCAGGTCGAAACGTGACATCGACGGTAACGACGGGGAACATAAACCCGCAACCTGCCCCGCCGATCGGACTGACGGCGACGCGGGGACCTGCCTTTCCGAGAGCGGCTCCGGATGCGGAACCCCTCGAGTCTCGAACCTAGCATGGTCTGGAAACCCGGCGTGCTCCTCACCTGGCCGGTCCGATCGCAGTCGCCGGATTGAGATGGAGAATGATCCGTTTCGGTCACGTCTCCGTCCTCATCGCGACCGTTCGAGCTATGCGCAAGCCGGAGCTGATCGGGATGCCGACCGATCGCTCGGCGGTAACGGGGGAGTGGGCGGATGCCGGACGACGGTCGATACTATGCGAAGCGCGCGGAGGATGAGCTGAGGCTGGCCGCCGGCGCGACCGACACGGCGGTCAAGGCGGTGCATCTGGACATGGCCGCGCGATATGCGACGCTTCGCGAACTTTCCTCCGCCCCGCACCGCACGGACGAGACCACCGGAGCGGCGATCGACGATGGCTCCGCGAGCCTGTCCGACGCCAGCGGTTCCTGAAGGACGAACGTGCGCCTGGACGGCGATCGTGTCGCAGGGTGATCGTGGACCGGGGGGGTCGGCGGGGATCCCACGAAGCGATCCCTCCGTCGGGGTGACATGCGTGTCACCCTTAACAGAACAGACATAACGGTAGCAGGTCGCCACATCCGACCACGAGGAAGACGTTCTCGTCCCGCAGATCGTCGATCCGGAACCACGCGGTCGTCCGACTCCAGTGGAAGGTGACCGAATGGTCGTCCTCGAGTCCGGTGGAGGCCTCGATCCGATCGGCAGGCCGCGGAGCGCGGAGCGGTCGCGAGGTCGTCTTCGAATTGCGCGTCCCGGCCGGGTTGCGGTCGACGACCCTCTGTTCCACCGAGCGGACATTCTCCGGTCAGTCGTTTCCAGGCAGCCGGTGCAGGCCGTCGCCGCCGTCGTCCTCATCCCGCAGGCGGGAGCATCCTGAGCCCGAGCTTCTCGGCATTGAGCATGGCGTGCAGCAGATCCATCGGTGAGAGGTCGTTGACGATCCGGATGCTCGGCAGCGGTCCGAAGTCGACCTGGAATCCCGGGTTCGAGATGGGCTTGGACGTCGTCACGAACATGTGGTCGGACATGATCGAAAGCTCTCGAACCAGTTCATCGGACATCGTGCCGAACGATCCGTCGTCCGAATCCCGTGCGCGGAAGGCCGACGTCTCCCCCGATGGATCGCCCAGCAGGATCAGAGGGGGCTTGGCGTCGAAGGCCGGACTGACCCAGAGCGTCCTCCAGTGTTCGTCGAGCCTCGAGGCCGCCCCCACGGCCGCCGTGGCCACGACCGATCGCCTCTCCGACATGGCGAGCGACGCTTCTTCGGAAGGGATGGCATCGACGTATCGACGCCAGTCGGACAGGCGTGCGACCGCTTCGGCCACCGTCGCCATGCCGGCCGGACGGTCCTCGCGGAGGTGCTCGACGAACGTGGTCCGCCGGGGCCTGCCATCGCGCCTGACGACGACGAAGACCCTCATCTCGTGGTTTCGCAACCAGACGCGAAGGGTTTCGACGTCGCCGCCCCCGTTCTCCAGTGTGAAGAGATGCTCGTCTCCGGACGGGTACGGCGATGGCGTGCACTTCGCGAGGTTCGCGGCGACCGCGTCCAGCGCGTCCGTGGTTCTTGCCCGTTGCACCGGGGTCAGGTCGTTGTGGATCTGCATGTCGCCTCTGCGATGACTTCTTGGGGCATGGCCGTCGGCGAGCATCGAGCGATCGGGCGCTTCGATTTCATCTTCATGATCCATGCGTCCGGACCATTCCGAACCACCCCTTTCACTTTCCACGGCGACGTCGATCCCCGGGTCGGTACGGGAGACGTTCACCGCCGTTATCGAACTGCGCGATCGGTGTCTGAAGACCGCGGACGGCGCGCTGGAAGTCCCGTGCTGCGAATGCCAACTCGGCCGCCGTCCGAACGGACGTGACGATGCGCGATGCGCGACGCGCGATGCGCGATGCGATGCAGTCACGGTGTCCGCCAGTGAGCATCTCGGATCGATCACGACGGTCGGCGGCGGGATGCGTGGCGGCATGGTCGGGACGCCGGACCGCGGGTCGGGTCAGCTGGGGCGACGCCGGTCGTCGGCTTTGGCGTCGGGTTACACTGCCACCACCCCGGCAAAGAAGAGCTGTCCATCCCGGCACACGGTACCGATCACGTGGTCCTCGCCGGACCGGCGTCCTGCGCCCGGCGGCTTCGCTTCACCTGCGGCTCATGACGCAGGTTCGTCCGCGATCGGCGACGCACCGTTCCCACGATCGCCTCGTCCGCCCTTCGCTCCTTCGTTCCGGCGCGAACGCGCTCGCCTCCCGACGGGTGGGGGCACCTCTATGCGCAACAGCTCGACCCGGACCGAGCGTCCGTCGAAGCGGGCGTCGGTGCGGACGATGGTTCGCAGCGCCTCGACGAGTCCGGCGGCGTCCGTGGGCCCGCCGGCGGGAGGCCTGCCCTTCGGCGGTCGCCCCACATCGACGATCACGTAGGCGCCGTGCGCGACCCGGTCCGATATGAGGTACTGTTCCAGAAGCTGCGTGACCACCTTGTCCAGCAGCTCGGTCCACGTCCAGCCGTGGAGGAGCTTGATCTCGACGACGGCGACCGGGCCACCGGGAACCCGCAGCTCGCACCTCAGATCAGTCCGCTTCTCGCGGGCGGTGACGGTCTCCTGCGTGATCGCGTAGTGTCTGCGGTGGCGCCGATCCAGCTCGTGACCGAGGAACGCCCTCACCCCCGCTTCCGAGGCGTCGGCGAACAGCGCACGGCGATCGAACTCCGACGACGCCAGGTCGCGTTCGATGGCACGCAGACCATCCACGACGGCGTTCAGCAGTTCGTCGGCGGAATGCGGCATGCGCGTCAGCCCTGCTCCGTAGGACGCGATGTCCGCCAACGTCCAGGGCGCGGGCTCCGCGGCGTCGCGCGAGTGCAGGGACAGCCAGACTCTGGCCCACTTCTCGTCGCGCACCACGACGTGCTCTTCGACGAAGCGTTCGAGCGCGGCGCGGCCGTCGACGTCGTGCCTCTCGCCGAGCAGGTTCATGACCGCGCCTCGGACCTCCTCCCCCACCCGCCGTTCGTCGCGGCGGCGGACGCCCTCGCGCCCGTCGTCCTTCTCCGGCGGGAACGAGATCATGAGGTGCGAGGCGAGCGCGCGTAGCGTGTCCGTGTCCAGACGCACGAGGCGGTCCGCTTCGGCCGTTTCGCGGGACAGCAGGACGTCGAGCGCCCGCACCATGGCCGATCGCCCGGCAGCGTCGGACAGGGGACCTTCCCGCAGTCGGAGCAGCTCGGCGACCGCGGCGGCGTCCCATGCGGCCCAGATCGACAGCCATTCGGGGACGCGTTGCGGCGCCCCCTCCCACACAGCTTCCCTCGTCCTGCGGCGCGCCAGCCGTCGAAGCGCGTCGAGCGCCCCGGCATCGGCATCGGCGATCGTCCTGAGGCTGCGCGCCTCCCCACGCGAGGGGAGCCAGGAGCCGGATGCGAGATCGACGAGGTCGACCGCCACCGACGCCTGCAGAGTGGCGTCAAGATCGGCGATCCGACCGAGCGCATGCGGCGTGGACCGGGGGTCCGCTGCGCGGTTCCTCGCGACTTCCGCGAAGATCGTCGATCGGACCACGCCGATCCAGACGAGCGGGCGTGCCGAAGCGAGCCGGTCACCCCACACGGGCCATGGAAGGGGCGACGTCAGCGAAATCACCAGTGCGCGTTCGACGTCATCGTCGCTCATGGCGAGGAAGGACTCGGGATCGTCGACGTACGCGTATCCCCATCCTGCGAAGGCGAGGATGTCGTACCAGACGTAGTCGCCGGGGATCCGGGTCGGCTCGTGGCGGCGGGAGTGGGCCTTCGCGCCGGTCACGAGCATGCCGCCCAGCCGCCGCCGCCGGGCGGCGGCCGGGTCCAGCACGAGCAGCTCGTCGCTGCCTTCGGCCTCCAGCAGACGCAGCAGACTGCCGACGGCACGCCCGTTCCTCAGGCGGAAAAGATCACGCATCAGACCGAATAGGTCGTCAGCGCGTTCCCGCGCCACCAGCCGCCCGACCGTCCATGCGTGTTCTATTCGCCACGGCAGGTCCGCCCGCCAGCGCCGGACGGCCGCCGTCGGACCGGCGAAAAGGAGCCAGCGCATGTTCCGGAGGGTCTCGACGTCCCTTCCGTTCCGGTGGGACGAAGCCGCACGCCACAGCCGGATGCGCCACCATGCGCCCTTCGTCACCGGCATGCTGCGAATCTGACCAGCGAGGACGTCGGCGTATATCGTGCGCCCGGTGGCGGTTGCCTGCCCATAGCGCTGGAGCAGCATGGCCGCCTCCGCCTGCGCTCGTTCGGCGTCGACCACCCCCGCCGAATGGACGTGCTCCACGATTCGGTACCATGGCCCCGGGACGACACCCGTCGCGTACGCGTCCAGAATGGCCAGACGGAACGATGACGGCACGTCCTGCAGATGTCCCGCCCGTTCGCGCGGACCGTAGCCGTGCCCGCGACCGAAGCGGAACGTCCGCAGGCACCGGCCGTGGATCGGCACGAGATCAGCATGCAGGTCCTCGCGCTCCCTCATCGCGCGCCCCGCGACCACCACGAGCGAACGGAACAGGTCCGGCAGTGCCTTGGAGACGGGCGGTGCGGCCTGTGGACGTGCACCATCGCCCTGCGGGAAGCACAATCGGTCCAGTCCGGTAACGAGCACCCCCAGGTCGCCCGCTGGCGCGCCAGCGATCGCGGCCGCGAGCGGCTTCGCGTTCACCGACCATTCCTTGCCGCGGATCTGTCGGAGCAGGCTCAGGAACCGATCCGCGGTGATCGCGCCCGGATAGGCGTGACGGGCGAGCCGGTGGCGGACGTCGTCCTCGCGTTCGCGCGCGAAGCGATGGGCGTCGACGGGAAACACGGGGGCTCCCCATGCGAGCAGACATCTCGTGCACTCCGCGAGCTGCCCGGGAGTACCGCAGGCGACCAGCGCGGCCATCGCGTACACCCGGATGCCCGTCGGCGTCTGCGGATCCTCGCAGAGCTGCAGCACCGCGGGCGCAGCCGCCGCGTACCGCCCGGCAGCGACGATCTGCAGCAGATGGAAACGGCCCTCGCCCCCGCCGACGTCACCCAGGAGGCGGACGACTGCCGCCTCGAGATCGGGTACGGCGAAACGCCGCAGGTCCGCCTCGAGGAAGTGGAAGTTGCCGGGCAGCCTCGCATCGGCGCCCGCGACGTGACGCTCGAGTGCGGCGACCCTGTCCTCCAGCGCGAGCGCTCGCGGGTCGCCGTCCTCGATCAGGAGTTCGGGAGCGACGTCGATGAGGTTGCGCAGCACGGTCCCCTGCATGGAGGCGAGCCACGCGATCATGGGGCCGTGGGCACGCGCGACGACACGTCTATCGAAGGACTGGTGGAAGAAGTCCGACACGATCCTTTGGACCGGATGACCGGCCGCGACGAGGTGATCCAGGTGCTCGGCCGCCAGCATCGCCACGACCTCGGGTCGGTATGGGCGGATGAGCCCCTGTCCGGACGGGACGAACAGGGCGGTCGAGAGGAGCTCGCGCACCTGCCTTTCGTTCCACGGCAGGTTCGCCGACGCGAGCACGGCGGCCGCATCGAGGCCGACCGCACCGCCGCCGGGGAACGCCAGGTCGCGCACCTGCGCCATCGTGAGCGCGAAGCAGAGGAGTCGCGCGCCGGCGCGAGCCAGATCGGGACGGAGGTCGGATCGCCGCCAGGTCGCGTCGCGCTCGGCGAGGCGGCGGCTCACGGACGCGTCGGCCAGGTCCCGTCGCGTACCCGTCAGGCCGGACACGGGCTGCTCGATCTCCGCGGCGTGCAGGTCGGCGTAGTGGATGACGTCGAGCGGCGTCACGGCGTGATCCAAGGCCCCGCTCTCGCGCAGCGCTTCGATGAAACCGTCCCCGGCGCCACGAGAGGCGCCCAGCCTGCCGATCGCCGTGAGGGTCAGCGGCGCGAAGGTGACGGCGATCACGTCGTCGTCGACGTCCTCGGCCGGATCGCCGCCACCGCGTCCGTTGCGATGCCTCCTCCGTGCTGCCGCCATGGCCGCGGCGAAGGCGAGCATCGGCTCGCGTTCGGTCGCGTCGTGCCACTCGCTTGACCGGCAGGTCACGACGATGCGCACTCGATGTAGTCCGTCGCCGATGGCGCGGCGGAGCGCGG
>Ga0308164_10005430_pt1 | contig 10282 bp, 10 predicted proteins | sample PhyTR2_FD_201031 | JGI IMG/M metagenome (GOLD analysis project Ga0308164, IMG submission 201031) | Phyllosphere microbial communities from UC Gill Tract Community Farm, Albany, California, United States - DLSLT.R2 | ecosystem: Host-associated > Plants > Phyllosphere > Unclassified | place: USA... | reverse complement strand
ATGCGTTGATGGCGGTATTTTTCCTGTTCGTTGGCTTGGAGATCAAGCGCGAGATGCTGGATGGCCAGCTTTCGACTTGGTCGCGTCGCATATTGCCGGGGATCGCTGCCGCTGGCGGCATGATGGTCCCGGCCTTGGTGTATCTCGCGTTCAATCGTGGTCCGACCGCTGCAGGTTGGGCAATTCCAGCGGCCACCGACATTGCATTCGCACTCGGAGTAATCGCGCTTCTCGGTAACCGCGTTCCTGCATCCCTGAGGGTGTTTCTGGCGGCACTAGCGATCATTGACGACCTTGGCGCCGTGATGATCATTGCCGTGTTTTACACGGCGAAACTGTCGATACCGGATCTTGCCGGGGCGGCCGTAGCGATCATGGTTCTGATAAGCCTCAACCGCTTCGGCGTGCGTCGCCTTACGCCGTATCTGCTCGTGGGGGTTACCCTATGGGTATTGGTGTTCCGCTCGGGTATCCACGCGACGCTCGCCGGGGTCGTGCTCGCCTTCACCATCCCGATGCAGTGCACGCCCGGCTATCCCGACAACGACTTGGACAGCCCGTTGCATAAACTGGAGCATGCGCTGAACCTTCCGGTTGGCTTTCTCGTCGTGCCCATCTTCGGCTTGGCCAATGCCGGAGTGCCCGTGCTGACGCTACCTGCCGAGGCGCTGGTTGCGCCCGTGACGGTTGGCGTTACCTTGGGGTTGCTGATCGGAAAAATCACAGGTGTGTTCGGCTTTTCCATGCTCGCGGTTCGTCTCGGCTTGGCCGACATGCCAGCCCACGCGGGCAAGCGGCAGTTGCTCGGTGTCGCATTGCTCTGCGGGATCGGCTTTACGATGAGCATCTTCATCACCTTGCTCGCTTTCCCCGGCAGCCAACTTTTACAGGCGGAAGCCAAGCTAGGCGTTCTCGCCGGCTCCTTCCTCTCCGGACTTCTCGGTTACCTCCTGCTCCGGAGCGTCACGTCCGGCCGGCCGAAGGCTAATACCGGCCTCTGAGCGACGGGTGGCGCACGGACCAAAACGTGGTCGAAGCACCTGCCCATCATTGTTTTAATACTGGATACGGGAAAAAATCTTGAGAGCTGGCACATTGCCCGCCCCGATCCGCGCATTGCCTTGGTCGATGCTCGCGACGGTATTGGCGATCACCACGTTTGGGCTGGTAACGCTCTACTCGGCTGCCGGAGGGCATCTTGCGCCTTGGGCAACGAACCAGGCCGTGCGCTTCGCCGTGCTGTTTGCAGGGATGCTCGTACTCTCGCGGGTTTCCGTCGCGACGTGGAAGCGGCATGCCTACACTTTCTACGCCGTCACGCTCGCGTTGCTCCTGCTTGTCGAGTTGTTCGGGCATATCGGCATGGGCGCTCAGCGCTGGATCGATCTGGGCATCATCCGCCTGCAACCATCCGAGTTCATGAAGCTTGCGGTCGTGCTGAGCGTGGCGCGCTTTTACGACACAGTCCCGCCCGGTTTCATCAGCCGCCCCGGCGTATTGATCATCCCGGTTGCGCTGGTCGCGGTTCCAGCCGGGCTCGTGATGCTGCAACCAGACCTTGGCACCGCCATGATGATCACCATCGCCGGGACGACGATGATCTTCCTGGCAGGTACGAAAATGCGCTGGTTTATCGGCGCCGGCGCGATCGTAGGCGCCCTGCTGCCAGTCGCATGGGGGTTGCTCCACGATTATCAAAAGAACCGCATCCTGATATTCATGGATCCGGAGAGCGATCCGCTCGGCACGGGCTACCACTTGTCGCAATCCAAGATCGCGATCGGATCCGGCGGCATTTTCGGCAAGGGGTTTCTGCAAGGGACGCAAAGCCACCTGAAATACCTCCCAGAAACACACACCGACTTCATTTTCTCGACGATGACGGAGGAGTGGGGGATGATGGGCGGCCTGTTCGTCCTTCTGGCCTATGGCTACCTCGTCAGGTGGGCCTTGAACCTGGGGTTCGACGGCAAGTCGATGTTTGCTCGTCTGGTCGCTGCTGGACTTGCGATGACGCTGTTTCTGTATGTCAGCATCAACATCGCGATGGTCATGGGCCTGGCACCTGTCGTCGGCATCCCGCTGCCGCTGCTATCCTATGGGGGATCGGCAATGATGACCGTTTTGATCCTGCTTGGAATCCTCATGTCGATTCACCGAGAGCGGTTCCAGACACGCCATATCGGGGGGCTATGACTCTGCTGAATGCTATGGCTTTGTTCCGATCCTCGACGGACCAACCTAGCTTCACAACAGCGGCGTGCCGATGCAGGAGGTGGCATGCACACTGAGGATGCAGACACGGTGCACTATCGCCTGCGGCGCCAGAGTCGTACCCCAGCGTGGCTGGCCTTGTCCTGGCGGGCGCTGGTCGCGCTTGCGCTGATCGGCATCGCGCTCGCGGTCCATTGGTTCGATCGAGATGGCCTTCGTCAGAACTCGGGCGAGCCCGTGACGTTCGCCGACATCCTGTATTTCACGATGATTACCGTGACGACGGTCGGTTATGGCGACATCGTTCCTGTGACACAGCAAGCGCGGATGTTCGATACCTTCGTCGTGACACCGATCCGGCTCTTCGTATGGCTCATCTTTCTAGGTACCGCGTATGATTTTCTGCTCAAGGGCGTCTGGGAGAGATGGCGTATGTCGGTGATCCAGAGGCACCTCGAAGGTCATGTCGTGGTCGCCGGTTTCGGCACAAGCGGATCTGAGGCTGTAAGTGAACTCATCCGTCGCGGTGCCGATCCGGGTATGATCGTGGTCGTCGACGAGCGCGCTGCGGCGTTACGCACGGCAGAGAGTTGCGGCACGACGGTGATGGAGGGGAACGCGACACGAAACGCAGCGCTAGAGGCGGCCCGTCTTTCCAAGGCCCGGGCGCTTATTGTTTCCGCCGGTCGCGACGATACCTCGATCTTGATAGTGCTGACGGCGCGGCGGATCGCACCCGATCTACCGATCAGCGTGGTGATCCGGTCGGAAGACAACGAAGCAATCGCGCATCAGGCAGGCGCAAACGTGGTCATCAATCCGGCCAGCTTTGCCGGCCTCCTGCTCGCCGGGTCCACACACGGCGCACATACCGCCGAATACATGGCCGATCTTGCCGCGTCAGGCGGGCGTGTAGTTCTGCGAGAGCGCAAGGTCTCTGCCGAAGAGGTAGGTAAACCGCTTGCTTCCATCGCCACCGGGCTCGGCCACCGCATTTATCGTGGTCATCAGGACTACTGCTTCTGGGAACCTGAGGCCGCCTGTTTGGAGGCCGGCGATATGATTGTTGAGGTTGTTCCCCGCCGCTAAATCATCTCATAACAAGAAATGATCTAGCGGCGAACATGGGCGACTGCGTCTCCGAACTATTTTTTGCCACACAATCGCTTGGTTTGCTCGCGGTGGAGTCCGCAGCCGTTGAATAGCTATCTGTGGCTATCGGGGTTAAAAGCCGAAATGCATAAAAGCCAAATTAACCCGCGCGTATTTTGGGGCGCGTCTGCGATCATCGCCTTGCTGCTTGTGACGACAATAGCAGCGCCCGGCACGGCAGACTCCGCGTTCAAGGCGGCGCAAAGCTGGGCTATCGACACATTCGGGTGGTTCTATATCGCGTCCGTCGCCGTGTTCCTGGTGGTAGTGCTCGCTCTCGGCTTCGGGCCTGCGGGCAAACTCAAGCTAGGCCCGGATGATGCCGAACCCGATTTTCCGTATCTATCATGGCTGGCAATGTTGTTTGCTGCCGGCATGGGCATTGGCCTCATGTACTTCGCGGTCGCCGAACCGATTCAGCATTACATCTCTCCGCCGGAAGCAAAAAGTGGCACCATTCTAGCCGCGCGCGAGGCAATGGCAATTACCTTCCACCACTACGGTGTTCACGCTTGGGCGATCTATGCGCTGGTGGGACTGAGCCTCGCTTATTTCACTTATCGAAAGGGCATGCCGTTAACGCTGCGATCAGGCCTGTCGCCGATCCTAGGCAAACGCATCAACGGTCCGCTGGGCGATGCGATCGACATCTTCGCGGTGTGCGGCACGGTGTTTGGGGTCTCGACTTCTCTCGGCTTTGGTGTTTCGCAGATGACTGCTGGCCTCGCCTATAACTACGGCCTTCCCGACACGACTACGACCAAAGTCATCGTGATCGTGCTGGTCATGGGCGCTGCTACCATTTCGGTGTTAAGCGGAGCAGACCGGGGCATCCGACGCCTTTCAGAACTCAACCTGACGGTCGCTGTGCTGCTGATGCTGTTCGTCTTGGCAGTCGGCCCAACGCTCTTTTTGCTGCGTGCGCTCGTGCAGAATTTCGGCCTCTACCTCGATCACTTCGTCGTGCGTACGTTCACGCTCTATGCGTACGAACCGCGCGCGTGGATGGCCGACTGGACGCTGTTCTATTGGGCGTGGTGGATCGCATGGTCGCCATTCGTCGGTATGTTCATTGCCCGCATTTCCCGCGGGCGCACGATCCGGGAATTTGTAATCGGCGTGCTTTTCGTGCCTACAGCCTTTACCTTCTTATGGATGACGGTGTTCGGCAACACCGCCATCTCGCTTGACCTTGGGCCAGCGGCGGGAGGAATTGCCAGTGCGGTACAGGCAAATCTGTCTACCGCCTTATTCAAGTTTCTAGAGTACCTGCCGGCCGCGGGCGTGACTTCTACGTTAGCGATCGGGTTAGTTGCCATTTTCTTCATCACGTCTGCAGATTCCGGGGCACTGGTGATCGACACGCTGGCATCGGGTGGCGCAGAGGAAACGCCGCGCTGGCAGCGCGTCTACTGGTGCGTGCTACTGGGTACTACTGCCACGTTGTTGCTGGTCGCGGGAGGGCTCGGCGCGTTGCAGGCTGCGACGCTTCTTGCTGCCCTGCCGTTCTGCTTCATCATGTTGATGCTGGCGGTCGGCCTCGTCCGCCAGACCAACGCCGACCTTGCTGGGATAACGCTGTCCGATGACGCGGCTGCGGTCAGCGAACGGATTAAGCGGTTGCTGGTCCCGGCTCGCCGTACTGACATCGTCCAGCAGATGATACGAAACGGGGAACCCGCGCTTCGCTCGGTCTATGATGCGATGCAAGAAGAAGGCTGGACGACCAACGAACTCGCGATTGAAGAGGGCCTGATCGCGTTGACGGTCGGCGATGGTGGTCATGATTCCTTCAGTTACCGGCTCATGCCACGCTCCCGACCCCTGGCAGCTTACACCGCGTTGGAGGCGCCGGAAGCCCGCCGCAGTGTGGCTTGGACATTGGCTGCGCAGACGAACAGCCAAACACGGTTTCGTGACCTGACTGGCTTTTCTGCCGATCAAATCGCCAGCGACGTGCTGACCCAATTAGAACGATGGCGTTTGGCTGGATCTGTCAGTGCGTGATGGCACCACGCGTCGCCAAATTGCGGACTTGCTGCCGTCGCCCATATCAAGGTTTTTGAGGCATAGGAGTGCCGCCCAACTCGCTTCTTGAGGGTGCTAATGTCGCAACACCGTCCGCGCTTTGCTCTACCTGGGCCTCAGTGGGCGAGCGTAAGCGCTGCGGGCGAGACGACCATCCACACCGCCATTGCGATCATCATGAGGTTCTCCGTTAGCGACAGGAAACCGAGCGGTACGTTGCTGGACCCGCCGACGCAGGCGCACTTCAGTTCGCGCCTATCAAGGTACACTGCCTTGAACACCGACACAGCACCCACCGTCCCGATGAACAGTGCGACTGGCACCGACAACCAGGTCAGCACGCCCGCGATCATCAGCACGCCGGCCAAGCCCTCAGCGATGGGGTAGATATAGGAGTAGCGCACCCAGCGCCTAGCGAGCAGGTCGTAATTAAGGAACATAGTGGTGAAGCTTTCGATGTTCTGGAGCTTGAGTAGCGCCAGCACCGCCATGCTGAACCCGATGAACCAATCGCCCGCCCGTAAGGTAAAGGGCGTGCCGTAAGCGGCACGGCTTGCAGCGAGCGCCATCAATGCGGTCATTGCGAATAGCGCGATGATCGGCTTGTATGTCGTTGCCTTGGGATCCGCGACGGCGCTGCCGAAATGGCGGCGCACGTCGTCGTATCCGCCGATCCGCTCGCCCCCGATGAAGGTCTGCGGCGTCGTCATCACGCCGTTCTCAGCCTTGAAGGCGTCCGTTTCCTCCCGCGTGGTCAGCCAGCGGTCGTCAACGGTGTAGCCTTGGCGTTGCAGCAGATCCTTGGCCTTCAGGCCGTAGGGACAAACGTGCTTTTCCATTACCATCCGGTACAAGGTGGCGTGGCGGGGGGCAGCGATCGTGGTCATGAGCAGCGGCTTTCAAGCTGGTATCTTTCAGGCTGCCACTCATATGAGGTCCGGACCATGGTACGGAGTCAAGGTTTGGCGCAGATGACCATTGCCGGGCTGGCTCGTGGGGCAGACGTCGGCGTCGAGACCGTACGCTACTACCAGCGGCGCGGGTTGCTGGACACGCCCGAGCGGCCCAGCGGCACCGGACATGGCGGGAGTGTACGGCGCTACGGTGTTGAAGACGTACGCCGGCTGCGCTTCATTCGCTCGGCGCAGGCGGCTGGTTTCACGCTCGTACAGATCAAGGAATTGCTGGTACTGGATGCGACAGACGATCGAACACGTGCACGCGAACTCGCCAGCGAACGGATCGCAGCGTTGGACGCCAAGATCGAAGAATTGGAGCAGGCCCGCGCATCGCTGCGCCGGCTCGCTCAACAGTGCGGCAGCGGTGCGGCCGGCCCATGTCCAATCCTGACCTCGTTCGACCAGCCGGATAGCTAGATTCGAAAGGCTCGGTGGCAGTAAATGATGGGCGCAAGCCGTCATACCGACCGCATCATCCAGGCGGCTTACAGACTGATTTTGCCCCGGGCCATCTCAGCGAAGGCATACTGCGCGATAGTCGTCTCGGGCTTTCCCCTACAAATGTCGGCAAGATCGAGTAGGTCCTGGCTTCCGAGTTCTGTGATCGAAATCTTGATCTGCGTGAGACGCTTCATCGCGTCCGCGTTCTGCTCCGCCTCCTGCTTCATCCGTATTTTCAGCATGCGATCATCGTACTACTACTGGCATGAATGCGGCAGATCCCCAAAACCGAGCGCCATCGTGTCGCGAATATGCTACAGAGCGTGTGGAAAGCCCTGAGCAGCGCCTGGACAGTGGCGGTTTTTCTCTGAGCGGCCACCCAAGCCGAACACGGCGTAATCGCTGCCCTCTGACCGCATAGAGGCCTCCAGAAGCCGTTTATCCGAAGCCCAGCGGTTCATTGCGGCGCGAAAGGGCCGTTTTTCGCCCTCGCTGCGGCGATCAGGCCCGGGACACCGACCAGGCTGATGGGCCGTCTCATGTTGTAGGCGAGCGCGGTCAGGCTGAATTCGCCGCGTACGTTCTCGAGCCGGCGCATCAGGAACCCGCCCTGACCCATCCACTGCTTGATGGTGCCGAAGGAATGCTCGACGCTGTTTCGCCGGTGGTCCAGCATGTCAGGTCTGGCTGACAACCACGCCGCCATGCGGTCGAGAACGGCTTCGTTCTCCAGGCGCGAGACGCGGCGGAATGATGGGGTGCAGTGTGTTCTCAGCGCACACGCGTTGTAAATTAACGGCGGAAATGGCTGCTCGCCCGACTTGAAGTGTGACCGTGTAGGCGCCTGGTTCATCCCGAACGAGCGCCAGTACCGCGGATGCATCCATTACAACAAATGTCATGCCGGATCTCCCTGCCGGCCCGAATGCGAAGAGTCGCCTGCCTCGGTGAAGGCCTTCGCCTTGGTCGACACATCGACACGTCGACATACCGACACATCAGCGCTTCCGCTTGTTAGATGCCGTCCATCAGCCAAACGTCCACCTATGGACTGCAATATTGTTCATCGCCGGACATAGGTAGCGTCGACATCGGCGGCGCGAGTAATCCCAAACGGCTGCGGTTTTTGAGGCTGACGGGGTTTTCCGTGTAATAGCACGAAGTCTGCTTTGGTGGTCGCCAGGTTCGTGCCACAGCCCGGCGTTTTCCTCGTCAAAGCACGCTGAGCCGTACACATCTCAACGGTATTGCACCAGAATCGCGGTGCTCCCTGAGGTTTGCCCGTCCGAACCCGGCAAGCCTCGAACGATCCTACCTAATGTTCGTGCTATCACACGGAAAACCTCCTTTCCGTTGGACAAGCATGAGGCAGCGACACAGGTTGATCGCTGATAAAGGCGAGTTTGGGATAATGGGCGACGTTTCGGTTTTTCAGGGTGACCTGTTTTCGGTGCACAGCCCGCTGTACGGCGATGTCCAGGGCGAGCGGACCGTGGCTGAGTTTCCGTTTTTCGCCCTGTCGAAAAAGGCCCATATGACGCCGATGGTCTTTGAATCAGGCGAAGCCCGGATCGAGATCAATCCGAGCAAAACCGGTGTCGCGACGATCTATGACAAGGAAATCCTGCTCTATATCGCCAGTCTCATGGCGGAGCGTGCCGAAAAAGGCGAAAAAGCCGACCGGATCATGACGTTTACCGCCAACGATCTCTTTCGCGTTACGGGTACGAACTCGTCCGCACGCTCCTACACGTCGCTCAAAGCCTCGTTGAACAGGCTGCAAGGCACACAGATCGTTACCAATATCGAAACCGGTGGCGAAGGATCGGACAGCTCATTTTCCTGGCTGCTCAAAGCCGACATCAAGTACATCAAGACGTCGACGGGTGAGCGCCGTGTAAAGTGGGTTGAAGTCATGGTATGTGACTGGTTGTATCGGGCGATCCTGACGGATCAGCGGATCGCTGCATACCATCATGACTTTTTCAAGCTTGGCCCTATCGAACGGCGTTTGTACGAACTTGCTAAATTCAACTGCAAGGACGACGGTTTTACACTTGATATTGGCGAGCTGGCGGCCCGCGTAGGCTGCGCTTCGGACCGACGTGGCCTCGAATATTTTAAGAAGCAGCTCCGCGACGTGTCTGAACAGGATTGTCTGCCCGAATATACGCTCAACGTGGTCGAAACGAAAATCCCGTCGGGCCGCGGTGGTCGGCCGCGGTTGCATACGACCATCGGCTTTCGACCCAAAAGAGATCTCGAAATCCTTGAAGACGGCACCGACGCGTAATCCGTTTGCAGGTTCGCATGGGGTTTTCCGTGTAATAGCACGAACTCAAATTCGGTGATCGTCGACCGACCCGGCGCGGTGATCGAACCCCGGCCAGGGGTTTTCCGTGTGATAGCACGAACATTTCCCGAGTTTTCCGTGCGAAAGCACGAACCTTGGCGCTTTGCCCTGCCCCGATAAACCGCAAGGATGATGGAACGGCTGTCGTCGTTCGTCGAATGTGGCTTCTTCCCAATCCGACGAGCGAGGGCGTGGTCGTAACGATCATCGGCAAGGGGGGGCAAGTGTCGGGTTTCTGAGCCGCATCGTGCGCAGCGTTTACGCAAGCGCGGGATGTATACGCTGCTCAGGCCGTCACCTGCCCCATCAAGCCCATGGCATCGATAACGAAGGAATGGCTGTGAGCGGATAAAAGGAAACCCGGCACGAAGGCCGGGCATCCAAAAGCACATACTAAGTTCGTGCCGGCAAGCACAAACGATCGTCTCACAACGATCCCTAAGTATGCGCTTTTCAGATTGAATTCAAGGATGCGCGTTTTGCGCCACGGCTGACTTTTGCCTGTTTCCGCCACCCTCAAAAGGGAACGGATGATGGGGACTATTACGATAGGCGATGCCGCGCTGAAGGCGTTCGGCTTGTTGACGCGCGAGCGTGCGCCCGCGCGATCGGGCGCGCTGCACCGGACAGGCGCACCTGTGCTACGCGACAGCCTGGAGGCCGGTACCTTCGAAGAAGTCTTCTGGATGGCACCCGGCAAGGGCGAAACCGACCGTTTGCTGCATGTTGCGCGCAAAACCCTCGACGCTGCACGGCGGTTGCGGCGCGATGCGCGCTCGGGAGAACGGACGCTGACGGCCGTCGAGCGGGGTATAGCTCAGCTTACAGGCAGCGCCGTGCGGGTCTTCGAAGAGCTTCTCACGCTTGCGCGGTTAAACCGTGGCCGTGTGTACCCCTCCTACGATTATTTGGCAGAGGCGACCGGGCTTGGTCGTGCAACCGTTGGTCGGGCGCTCCGCATTCTCGAGGCGATCGGGTTTCTCGTGCGCCAGCGGCGCTTTAGCCGTGTGAAGAGTGATGGCCCCGGGCCGCGGTACGTACAGACATCCAACGCTTACCGACCTCTGCTGCCTGGCAGCGTGCAGTCCTATCTTCCGCGCTGGATGCGTCCTGCGCCGTTGCCCGACGACGTTGC
>Ga0308164_10005427_pt1 | contig 10284 bp, 11 predicted proteins | sample PhyTR2_FD_201031 | JGI IMG/M metagenome (GOLD analysis project Ga0308164, IMG submission 201031) | Phyllosphere microbial communities from UC Gill Tract Community Farm, Albany, California, United States - DLSLT.R2 | ecosystem: Host-associated > Plants > Phyllosphere > Unclassified | place: USA... | reverse complement strand
TCGGGCGCGTCGGCCGGGCAGGGCGGCCGCGGCGAGCCCGAGATCCACTGATCGACCGCGCGATCCGGCGCCCGTGATCGGGCGCGACGAGACGAAGAAAAACGACGAGACAACGAGACAACGAGACAAGGACGACCCGCCATGGCGAAGACCTTCCCGCATTTCCCGTCCGCCGGCCCGGCGCCACGCATGCGCCGCGTACTGGCGTGGCGGCTCGCGCTGTGGCCGGTGGCGGCCTGCGCGCTGCTGCTGGCCGCGTCGCGCCCGGCCGGGGCCCAGGCGACGCCCTGGCCGACGCGGCCGGTGACCTTCGTGGTGCCCTTCGCGCCCGGCGGCGGCACCGACATCGCCGCGCGCCTGCTGGCCACGCGGCTGGGCCAGAAGTGGGGCCAGTCGGTGGTGGTGGACAACCGCACCGGCGCGGGCGGGCTGGTGGGCGCCGAGCTCGTCGCCAAGGCGAAGCCCGATGGCTACACGATGCTGATCGGCAATGTCGGCACGCAGTCGATCAATCCGTCGCTCTACCGGATGCCCTACGACGCCGACCGCGCCTTCGCGCCGGTGTCGCTGTTCGCCGAGCTGCCATTCGCCTTCGTCGTCCATCCGAAGGTGCCGGCCCGGACGCCGCGCGAGCTGATCGCGCTGGCCAGGGCGGAGCCCGGCAGGTTCACCTATGCCAGTTCCGGCAGCGGCGGCTCGCCGCATCTGACGGCGGAGATCTTCCAGCAGGCGGCGGGCGTGAAGTTCGTGCACGTGCCCTACAAGGGCGGCGGCCCGGCCATGGCCGACCTGATGGCCGGCCACGTCGACATGCTGTTCGCCTCCATCCTGGAGACCTCGGGCTACGTGAAGAGCGGCAAATTGCGCGCCCTGGCCGTGACCAGTCCGCAGCGCTCGCCAGCCATGCCCGACGTGCCCACGCTGGCCGAGCTGGGCGTGAGCGATGCCGAATCCGGCTCGTGGGTGGCGCTGCTGGCGCCGGCCGGTACGCCGCAGGCCCTGATCGACCAGGTCTCGGCCGACGTGCGCGACGTCGTGGCGTTGCCCGACATGCGCCAGGCACTGATCGCCCAGGGCGCCACGCCGCGCGGCGGCACCCCGGGCGAACTGCGCCAGACCATCGAGGCCGACCGGCTGCGCTACGGACGGGTCATCCAGGCGCGCGGCGTCAAGGTCGAGTGACGACCCCGACCGCCACGACCACTTCCGCTCCCATCCCCCTCCACGACGCATCCCCTCCAGACAACGCCCGCCCCATGTCCACTCCGATCTCCTCCTCCCCCTCCCATGGCCGCCGTGCCGTCCTGCGCGCCGCCGCCGCGCTCGCCGCGCTGCCGGCCGCGCCGCTGGTCGCGCTGGCGCAGTCCGATGCCGCCGCCTGGCCGACGCGGGCCATCACCTATGTCGTGCCATTCACGCCCGGCGGCTCGACCGATGTGATCGGCCGGGTCATCGCGCAGAAGCTGGGCGAGGCGCTCGGCCAGCCGGTGGTGGTGGACAACCGCCCGGGCGCGGCCGGCGCCGTCGGCGCGACCTATGTCGCCAAGGCCAGGCCGGATGGCTACACGCTGTTCGGCGGCACCATCAGCACCCACGCCATCAACGCCAGCCTGTACAAGAACCTGCCCTACGACCCGGTCAAGGACTTCGAGCCGATCTCGCTGGTGGCCTTCCTGCCCAACGTGCTGATCGTCGACCCCAATCTGGGCGTGAACTCGGTCGCCGAGCTGATCGCGCTGCTGAAGAAGGACCCGACCAAGCGCACCTTCGCGTCGTCGGGCGCGGGCACCTCGACGCACCTGGCCGGCGAGATGCTGGCCGAGGCCATCGGCGTCAAGCTCACGCACATCCCCTACAAGGGCACGCCGCCGGCCATGCTGGACGTGTCGTCGGGCCAGGTCGCCTTCATGTTCGACCAGGTCACCGCCGCGCTGCCGCTGGTGCAGGCCGGCAAGCTGAAGCTGCTGGCCGTGACCTCGGCCCGGCGCATGGCGCTGGTGCCGCAGCTGCCGACCCTGCAGGAGGCCGGTGTCCCGGGCTTCGACATGGCGTCGTGGCAGGCCGTCTACGCGCCGCGCAACCTGCCCGCGCCGATCGCGCAGCGCCTGTCCGGCGAGATCAACCGCATCCTGCAGCTGCCCGATGTCAAGGACAAGCTGGCCAACCAGTTCGGCATGGACGTGGTGGCCGGCTCGCCGGCGCAGCTCGCCGCGCTGATGCAGAAGGAGATCCCGCGCTGGGCCGAGCTGGTGCGCCGCTCCGGCGCCTCGGCCGACTGACCGCGCCGGTGCCTTCCACTCGATCCGCTCGATCCGATCCAAGTCCGGCTTTCCCTCGCAACCTCCCCACCCCTCCCACTTCCCCCGCCATGACCGAACCGACCGCTCTCTCCCCCGAAGCCCGCGAACGACTGCGCCACGTGAGCGTGGCCACCCTGTGCACGCAGCTGTTCAAGCGCGGCTTCCGCAATGTCTACCTGCAGGGCGTCGGACGGCTGACGACGCCCAGCGGTGGCAACCTGGTCGGGCCGGCCTTCACGATGCGCAACATCCCGGCGCGCGAGGACCTCGACCAGATCAGCGCCTTCGACAACCCCGACCACCCGCAGCGCAAGGGCATCGAGAGCGTGCCCGAGGGCCACGTGCTGGTGATCGACTGCCGTGGCGAGACGCGCGTGGCCTCCGGCGGGCAGATCCTGACGACGCGGCTGAAGGTGCGCGGCGCCGCCGGCCTGGTCTCCGATGGCCCGGTGCGCGACAGCGGCCCGATCTCGCAGATGGATTTCCCGGTCTACTGCGCCGGTGGCAGCGCGCCGCTCAACCTCATCCACCACCACGCCATCGACCTGAACGTGCCGATCGGCTGCGGCGGCGTGGCGGTGTATCCGGGCGACGTGATGGTCGGGGACGACGAGGGCGTGGTCGTGATCCCGTCGCACCTGGCCGAGGAGATCTCGCTCGACGCCATCGAGCAGGAGAAGATGGAAGCCTTCGTGCTGGAGCGCGTGGAGGGTGGCGCCCGGCTCGCCGGCACCTATCCGCCCAACGCCGAGACGCGCGCCGCGTTCGGCGTGTGGCGCCAGGCCAAGGGGATCTGAGCCATGCGCCGCCGCACCTTCGTCGCCTCGTCGACCACCACCACGCTGCTGGCCCTGGCCGGCGCGCTGCCCGCCATCGCGCAGACCGCCCCGGCCGCCGCCTACCCGAGCAAGCAGATCACCATCGTCGTGCCGGCCTCGCCCGGCGGCGCCATCGACCTGGCCGCGCGGCTCATCGGCCAGAAGCTGACCGAGGCCTGGGGCCAGTCGGTGGTGGTGGACAACCGGGCCGGCGCCACCGGCATCATCGGCACCGACCTGGTCGCCAAGAGCCCGCCGGACGGCCACATGCTGGCGCTGGTCGCCAGCAGCCACGCCATCAATCCGAGCATGGTGAAGAAGCTGCCCTTCGACACCATGAAGAGCTTCGAACCCGTGGCGCTGACGCACGTGGTGCCGCTGGTGCTGATCGTCTCGCCGGAACTGCCGGTGAAGTCGGTGGCCGAGCTGATCGCCTATGGCAAGGCCCATCCGGGCCAGCTGTCCTTCGCCTCCAGCGGCAACGGCGGCGCGCCGCACTTCTCGGGCGAGCTGTTCAAGAGCATGACCGGGCTGGACATCACGCACGTGCCCTACAAGGGCAGCACGCTGGCCCATCCCGATCTCATCAGCGGGCGCACCTCGCTGATGTTCGACACCGTGGCGGCGGCCAACGTGCAGATCAAGGCCGGCCGCCTGCGCGCATTGGCCGTGACGACGGCCAAGCGCTCGTCGGTGCTGCCCGACGTGCCGACGATGCAGGAGGCCGGCATCGCCGGCTACGAGACCAGCACCTGGGGCGGCCTGCTCGCGCCGGCCGGCACGCCGGCGGCCACGGTCGCCAGGCTCAATGCCGAGGTCGTCCGCATCCTGGCCCTGCCCGACGTGCGCAAGACCCTGCAGGACAATGGCATCGAACCCGGCGGCGGCACGCCCCGGCAGTTCGGCGATTTCATCGGCACCGAGATGGTCAAGTGGGCCCGGGTGGCGAAGAGCGCCGGCATCCAGCCGGAATGACGGCGCAGCCCCGCGCCACCTCCCGACCTCCATCCGCACCCACATCCATGTCCACGACCACGACCACCCAGACCCGCGTCCTCCAGCACGGCCGGCTGCTGCCGGCCCTCGAGGCCCGCCTCGCCGCGACCCACGACGTCCATCCGCTGTGGGAGGAGGCCGATCCGAAGGCCTTCCTGGCCGCGCATGGCGGCGAGTTCACCGCGCTGGTCACCTCGGCGCGTTTCGGCGCCGATGCCGCGATGATCGCGGCGCTGCCGGCGCTGCGCGTCATCTCCAGCTTCGGCGTCGGCCTCGACGCCATCGACCTCGACGCGGCGCGCGCGCGCGGCATCGCGGTCGGCTACACGCCCGACGTGCTCAACGACTGCGTCGCCGACACCGCCTTCGCGCTGGTCATGGACGTGGCCCGCCGCATCACCGAATCCGACCGCTTCGTGCGCCGCGGCGACTGGCAGCGCGGCCAGTTCCCGCTGGCGACCCGGGTCTCGGGCAAGAAGCTCGGCATCCTGGGCATGGGACGCATCGGCCGCGTGATCGCGCGCCGCGCCTCGGGCTTCGACATGGAGGTGCGCTATCACAACCGGCGCCGGCTCGACGACGTGGATCACGGCTATGCCGAGACGCTGGAGGAGCTCGCCGGGTGGGCCGACTTCCTGGTCATCGCCAGCGCCGGCGGCGCCGAGACGCGCGGCCTGGTCTCGCGCGCGATCCTCGACGCGCTCGGCCCCCAGGGCTATTTGGTGAACATCTCGCGCGGCACGGTGGTCGACGAGCAGGCGCTGGTCGAGGCGCTGCGGGACAAGCGCATCGCCGGCGCCGGCCTCGATGTCTTCGAGGACGAGCCGAACGTGCCGGAGGCGCTGCTCGCGCTCGACAACGTCGTGCTGCTGCCGCACCTGGCGAGCAACACGCACGAGACGCGCGCGGCGATGGCGCAACGCGTGGAGGACAACCTGGCGGCCTTCCTGGCCGGCCGCCCGATGATCAGCGCCGCCGCCTGACGCGGCCCGGGCCGGGCCGGCCGCCGGTCATGCGCCTGGGGAGGGCGCCACGCGTTCGAACAGGCCTTCGTAGGAGTCCACCCAGCCTTCGTCGTCGACGCTCAGGCCGGCGCTGAAGCCCGCGAACAGGCCGAGATCGACATAGCGCAGCCGGTGCGGTCCCAGCCGCTCGTAGCGCTGGCGCGAGCGCGCCACGGTCAGGCGCGGCGCGTCGATGAAGACCGTATCGACCGTGAGGCTCCGGCCGGGCGTGGCCGGCACCCGGCGGATGGGCAGGGTGTTGCAGAAGGGCGTCGCCGACAGATCGACATCGTCCACGCCGTCGAGGTCGGGGCGCGCCACGCCATCGACCTCCCAACCGGTTCCGTCGCCATCGCCGCCACGCGCCAGTCGCAACGTCCGGTGGCCCCGGTCATCCCAGCAATCGACGTCGACCCGCCGCACGCGCCAGTCGGCGCCCAGCCGCCATCGATGGGCCAGCCGGAAACCGCCATCCTCCAGGCAGATCACCATCGACGTCGCCGCGACATGGTCGGGCGCGACCGTCAGTTCCAGCCGCTCGAGGCCGGCGATGTCGGTGCGGCGCCAGAACAGCACGGAGGTCCGCGCCGCCAACGCGCCGCCCTCAGCCGCGCACGCGCGCCGGATTGCCGACCACCGTGGCGCCGGCCGGCACGTCGCGCGTCACCACGCTGCCCGCGCCGATCACCGCATCGTCGCCGACCGTGATGCCCGGCAGCAGGATCGCGCCGCCGCCGATCCAGACATTGCGGCCGATGTGGATCGGCCGGCCGAATTCCAGCCCGGCCTCGCGTTCGGCGGCGCCGCGCGGATGGTCGGCCGTGAGGATCTGCACGTGGGGGCCGATCTGCGTCTTGTCGCCGATCGTGACCTTCACGACGTCGAGGATCACGCAGCCGAAATTCAGGAACACCCCGGCGCCGAGCTCGACATTGAAGCCATAGTCGCAGTGGAAGGGCGGGCGGATGGTCGAGCCGTCGCCGACGGCGCCGAAGCGCTCGGCCAGCAGCACGCGCCGGTCCTGCGAGCTCATGCCCAGCGCGGCGTTGTAGCGCACCAGCCATTCGCGCGTGGCGGCCAGGTCGGCCTGGATCTCGTCGTCGCCGGCATCGTAGAGCTCGCCAGCGAGCATCCTCTGTTTCTGGGTCCTGGCGGGTGTCGTCGATTCGGTGGGGTTCTTCTGCGTCATGGATCGGTCTCGTTGATGGATCGGTCTCGTTGAAGGATGGGCGCGTCGGGCCGTGTCTTTTCCTTCTTCCTCCGGGAGAGGGCAGGGCGAGGGCAGCAGCAGTGGGGCCGCCCAGGACCTCGGTCACCCTGCGCGCGCCGCCTCGATGGCCGCGACGTCGATCTTCCGCATCGTCATCATCGCGTCGAACACCCGCTTGGCCGCCGCGCGGTCCGGTCCGGCCATCGTCTCGGTCAGCACGCGCGGCGTGATCTGCCACGACAAGCCCCAGCGGTCCTTGCACCAGCCGCATTCGCTCTCCTGGCCGCCATTGCCGACGATCGCGTTCCAGAGGCGATCGGTCTCAGCCTGGTCGTCGGTTGCGATCTGGAATGAGAAGGCCTCGCTGTGTCTGAACTGCAGACCGCCGTTGAGCCCGATGCAGGGAATGCCGGCGACGGTGAATTCAACCACCAGCACGTCGCCCTCCACGCCGTCGGGGTAGTCGCCCGGGGCATGGTGGACGGCACCGACGGCGCTGTCGGGAAAGGTCGCCGCATAGAACTTTGCAGCCTCGACAGCGGTGCCGTTGAACCACAGGCAGAGGGTGTTCTTCCGGGTCATGCGTGTCTCCTGGAGAGGTCGAGCGAGTGCTCGGACGTGACTGGGGTTCCGATTGTGGTGGAGGTAGGGGACGTGATCGTCCAGGGCTTTCGATAGCACGGGAGGTGGAATTTTTGTCACACGAGCCGAACTCGTTGTATTCCTCGTCTGTACGCGGCCGCTCGGTGCCCTCTTGCCTCTCTCCTCCAGCTTGAAAAGCTAGATCCATACGAAGTTTAGGAAAGTTATCGTATTTTCATAACTTCTCTAAATTCCCTATACTGTGTTGCATGGATGCCATCAAGAACCCTTTTGCCCCGGGGGCAGGTTCACCACCTCCGGAACTCGCTGGTCGTGATGAACTCCGCGAAGCCGTACGTGTTGCCATCGAGCGCACGCGAGCCGGCAAGTCGGCGCGAAGCCTGCTGATGGTGGGCTTGCGCGGCGTCGGGAAGACCGTGCTGCTGGACCGCATGCGCGACGACGCGGAAACATCGGGCGTGCACACGATTCGCATCGAAGCACCGGAGGACCGCTCGTTGCCCGCCCTGCTGGCACCGCAACTGCGCATTGCCCTGCTGCGCTTGAGCAAGTCTGCGCATGCCAAGGATTTGGCTGTGCGCGCCCTTCGCGCATTGGCAGGCTTCGCGAAAAGTCTGAAGGTCAGTTATGCCGACATCGAGGTGGGATTGGACTACGACAGCGAGGCCGGCCTCGCCGACAACGGCGATCTCGAGCACGACCTGCAGGAGTTGCTGGAAAGCGCCGGTGCCGCGGCCAAGGCGGCCGGTACCGTGCTGGTGATCTTCGTGGACGAACTGCAATACGTGGCCGAGGCTCAACTGGCCGCTCTCATCACTGCCATGCACCGATGCGCGCAGCGCAAGATGCCGGTGCTGCTCGTGGGTGCCGGCCTGCCTCAGTTGCGTGGCCGGATGGGTGATGCGAAGTCATATGCCGAACGTCTGTTCGAGTTTCCCGAGATAGGGCCGCTCGGTGCCGATGCGGCAGCGCTCGCCATCACGAAGCCCATCGAGGCGGAGGGTGCCGGGATCACGTCGGATGCCGTCCAAAGGATCCTCGTCCACACGCGCTGCTATCCCTACTTCCTGCAGGAATGGGGTCAGAGAAGCTGGCAGGCCGCCGAGGCATCGCCGATCGAGACGGCTGACGTTGAGGCTGCGACGATGGCCGCCGTGGCTGCTCTCGACGAGAGTTTCTTCCGGGTCCGCTTCGATCGATTGACGCCCCAGGAGAAGCGCTATCTGCGCGCCATGTCGGAACTCGGTCCCGGACCCCACCGGTCGGGAGCGATTGCCGACGCTCTGAAACGCGAGGTCAGTTCGCTGGGCCCTGTGCGCAGTTCGCTGATCGCCAAAGGCATGGTCTGGAGCCCCAGCCACGGCGACACGGCATTTACCGTACCGCTGTTCGACGAGTTCATGCGGCGGATCATGCCCGGCGACGACTGGCGTCCCTGAGGACGCCCGGTCGTCGCCTCAGCGCGGATTGCGCCGCGCCACCCAGTAGATCGCCCCTTCCGCCCCATAGCGCTCCGCATGCGGCGTGCCGTGGGGCAGCTCGAAGGTGTCGCCCGGCAGCAGGTGGCGCGTCTCATCGCCGCAGGTCAGCCACATCTCGCCCTGGGTCACCACCGCGTCGGCATCGAAGGGGTGGGCGTGGTGCTCAATGACGGCGTGGGGCTGCCACTCGCGCACCAGCGCCTCGTCGTAGCCGGCGGCCAGGGCCTCGGATTCGAAGACCTTGAAATCCGTGCGGTTCATGCGCTTCATTTCGGCAGTTGCGCCAGGAAGGCCAGCAGGTGCTGGTTGAACTCCTTGGCGTGCGACACGTTGAAGCCATGCGGCGCGCCCTCGATCAGCGCCAGCGTGCTGCCGGCGATGGCTTCGTGGGTGCGCTTGCCGCTGACCTCGAAGGGCACGATGGCATCGCTGTCGCCGTGGATCACCAGGGTGGGCAGACCGTCGAACTTCTTCAGGTCCTCGCGGAAGTCGGTGCGGCCGAAGGCGGCGATGCAGTCGAGCGTGCCCTTGGGCGAGGCGCCCGAGGCGATGCGCACGGCGTACTGGCGCATCGGCTCGCTCACCTTCAGCTGGCCGTCGACGCCGAAGAAGTTCTTCGAGAAATCCTCCAGGAAGGCCAGCCGGTCGGTCTTCACGCCATCCTCGAACTGCGCGATCGTGGCGTCGTCGAGACCGCCATCGGGGTTGTCGGCGCTCTTGTAGAGGTAGGGTGGCACCGCGCCGGCGAATACCGCGCCGGCGATGCGCGCGGTGCCGTACTTGCCGACATAGCGCGCCACCTCGCCGCCGCCCATGGAGAAGCCGACCAGGGTGGCGCCGGTGATGTCGAGCTGCGTCAGCAGGGCGTCGAGGTCGGCGGCGAAGGTGTCGTAGTCGTAGCCCGACCAGGGCTGCGACGAGGCGCCGAAGCCGCGCCGGTCATAGGCGATGACGCGATGGCCGGCCTCGACCAGCGCGCCGACCTGCGCTTCCCACGAACGCCCGCTCAGCGGCCAGCCGTGGATCAGCACCACCGGGCGGCCATTGCCATGGTCCTCGTAGTGCAGTTCGATGGGTTCGCCCGTGGGGGCGGCGATCTTCAGTCGGGGCATGGAATTTCTCCTTGGGGGATGGGTTGCGGGGCGGGGAAGGGAAGGGTGGCTGGGCGGATCAGGCGTGCGTCACGACGACGGCGCGCCTTCCTGCTTCATCGGATCGGCGCGCGAGAAGGCATCGAGTTCCTCGCACGCGGCCATGATGCGCAGCACCGTCGGGATGCCGTCGATCTCGATCCTGAAGACGCGCATCACGGCGATGACGCTGGCCAGGCAGATGTCGGCCATGCCGGGCGTGTCGCCATGGCAGAAGCGGCCGGTGCCGGGCTCGTCGACCAGGCGCTGCTCCAGCGCGCGCAGGCCGGTGCCGAACCACTGGATCTGCCAGGCGCGCCAGGCGGCATCGTCGAAGCCGCCGGTGGTGGTCAGGTACTTCTTGATGCGCGGCGTGATGAGCGGATGGGTATCGGCCGCGAGCAGCGCCGCGAGCGAACGCACGCGGGCGCGGCCATGGGCGTCGGTGGGCAGCAGCGGTGGTTCCGGGTAGGTCTCGTCGAGGAATTCGAGGATCGCCTGCGACTGCGTGAGCGGCGTCGACGGCTGGCCCGGACCATGGTCGATCAACGCCGGGATGGCGCCCATCGGGTTGATCTTCAGGAAGGCTTCGCTGCGGTGCTCGCCGGCATCGACGTCGACGTTGTGTTCGCGGGGCTTCACGCCCTTGAGGTTGAAGGCGACGCGCACGCGATAGGTGGCGGAGGTGCGCCAGTACGAATAGAGCTCGAAGCGGTCGGCATCGACGCCGGCGGGGGACGGA
>Ga0308164_10005426_pt1 | contig 10286 bp, 10 predicted proteins | sample PhyTR2_FD_201031 | JGI IMG/M metagenome (GOLD analysis project Ga0308164, IMG submission 201031) | Phyllosphere microbial communities from UC Gill Tract Community Farm, Albany, California, United States - DLSLT.R2 | ecosystem: Host-associated > Plants > Phyllosphere > Unclassified | place: USA... | reverse complement strand
TATAGATTTACCTCATATTTTCCACACTCATTTTGGCGGGAGAAAACACATTGTTCTTTTCGATAATAAATGGAAAGACAGATTGTATTGCCTGCCTAACGCAACTTATGCTTTGGAAGATTATGATGTTGCAAACCCTGATTTCGAAAAATTCCCTGCCTTAAACGGCGTTGAGGGCTATGAAGTTTTTTTAGAACACGGCGATACTTTATTTATGCCAACAGGAATGTGGCATTGGATGAAATACCTTGATGGTTCGTTTTCATTAAGCTTGCGTGCCTGGGATCAATCGATTACCCGTAAAGTGGCCAGCGTTTGGAGTTTATTTACTCATGGCGCAATAGACAGTTTAATTAAAATGACTTTCAAAGAAAAGTACGCACACTGGAGAGAGAAAAAAGCAGTTAAAATTGCAGAAAAAGCGTTGGCCAACGGCCGTCCTTAAAATAAAATATGTCAAACTACGTTTAAGTGGTTTGGGGAAAGCAATTTCAACGGGGAATCGATGTATCGGTAGCCCCGTTTTTTTTGTCTATACTACTACGACCCTTTTTGATTAGCCTGCCATTGCGAGTTACGAAGCGCTCCTCTTACCACAGGCTTGCTGTCTTCGCATTAAGATGATTGAGCCCCGCTTTTTTAAAAGGCTTTCGTAGGTTGATTTGTCAATTCGTCTGATTTCGTGCAATGTAAAGCCGCTATCAGTTAATTTAGCGACTCTTCTTTTCTTAAATACCGAGAATGTTTAATTCTTTTCTAAATTAGTCCGACCAAAACTATTACATGGAGACCAATATACTTACCGAAAAACAAAAAATGCTAGCAGGCAAGGCGTACCTGGCCGGCGATGCAGAATTATCAAAAGAAAGATTAAAGGCTCGTGAAATTGTTTACGAATTCAATAATCTGGCGCCAAAATTCATCAAGCAGCGCAAGGAACTGGTGAAAAGATTATTCGGTAAAACGGAAAAGATGTTTTATATCGAACCGCCGTTTCGCTGCGACTACGGTTATAATATTGAAATAGGTGATAACTTTTACGCAAACTTCAACCTCGTAATTTTAGATTGCGCAAAAGTTAGTATTGGCAATAGTGTTTTCATTGCCCCAAATGTTGCAATTTACACCGCCGGTCACCCGATACATGCACACCTCCGCGACCAAGAGCACGAATGGGCACAGGAGATTTCGATTGGCAACAGCGTTTGGATTGGCGGAAACGTGGTAATTAACCCAGGAGTTAAAATTGGTTCAAATGTAGTGATTGGTTCGGGCAGCATTGTCACACGGGATATTCCTGACAATGTTTTCGCAGCTGGAAACCCTTGCAGGGTAATTAGACCGATTACAGATGCAGATAAAGATTTTTATTACAAAGATTTTAAGTTGGGAGAATAGGTTTTCAACCTGTCTTCTTGAGCTTGTCGAAAGATACAGTGTTCGACAAGCTCAGATTGACAATATAGTTTCTCCCATTTACCTTCATCTTGCACTTCCCTAGCTCGAGTGGTCTACAAAGATTTTCCATTCGCCGTTAAGCTTTTTGAAAAGCAAGGTAAAATAACCTTTTGGTTCATCTTTTTCGCGTTTTAAGTGCCAGCTTCCCAAAACGAAGGCTACATCTTTATTCAAAAAATCTACCTTCTTAATCCCAAATGTCAATTGCCCCATCCCGGCTTTACCCTGATAGGTTTTCTTGTAATTATCTAAAGTTTTTTGCCAGCCATAAGTTGGTCCGCTGCTGCCGACAAAAAGTAAGCTGTCGCTTTTTACATAACCTTGCATAAAGGTTTCGAGGTCGCCTTTGTTCCAGTTAAGACGTTGCTTTTCCAGCACATTTAAAATGGCTTGTTTATCTTTTGGGGTTTGCGCAATTGAGCAAAAACTGATACTGCAAAAAAGTAAAATAATTAGGTGCTTCATAATTTTAAGTCTGGATTATTGAGGAAATAAAAATGCTCAATTTTCTGCAAATGTGGAAATACAGCCTCAATAAAATTTATTTTAGTTGTTGAGAAGCACTAACTTATTAGATTGATGAACAAATCTTGTTTTAATGAGGAACAACTATAAAGTTTTATTTAGCACAATATTGCTTTTTGGAATTATTACTTTGGCAACCTCGAGTTTAGAGTCTAATGCTGATGGCGCCGACAAATATGGTTTTCCATTTAACTTTTACACGAAAGCTGTTGGCTATAACATAGCAACAAAACAAGGCGATATGAGCAGAGATTTTGATGGCTTGTCACTTGCAGGCGATATTTTATTTGCGTTGATTTTGAGTTGGCTTTTGTTTTGGATATTCAACAAAAATCGGTTAAAAAAAAGTACTCAATAAATTTTGACTTTTCAAATGGCCAAATATTCGCAATATTAATTTTCTCAAAATTGCTACATTGCGAAACTAAAAATCTACCATGCAAAATAAAGTTATCACAATCGGAGAAATACTTTGGGATGTTTTTCCTGATGGAAAAAAAGCAGGCGGTTCGAGTATGAATGTTGGGCTAAATCTTCATAAACAAAGCGTTGAAAGCAGTTTTATAAGTGCTGTTGGCGATGATGATAACGGAAAAGAATTATTAAACTTTCTTGGCAGAAATCATTTCGCGACTGATTTGATTCAGGTGAACAGTGAATTACCGACAAGCACGGTTGTAGTTCAACTGGATGAAAAACATCAGGCAACTTATACCATAAAACAACCTGTTGCCTGGGATGATATTAAATTAAATGATAAAAATATTGAAGCGGCAAAACACGCCGATGCTTTGGTGTATTGCAGCTTAACTTGCCGAGAGGAGCGGTCAAGAAAAACAATTCTTTCGCTTTTAGCACACGCAAAAACAAAAATTTTCGACATCAACTTGCGTGCGCCATTTTATGAAAAGGAATTAATTGGTGAACTTTTAACCCATGCCGATATCTTAAAAATTAACGAAGATGAGGTAGTTTGGGTTCGTGATGCTTTCGGTTTGTCGGGAAATACAGATGAACAAATTTTAAAACAGCTTTCTGTGCAATTCGACATCGAAATTATTTGTTTAACACTGGGTGATAAGGGTGCGTGTGTTTTAAAAGATGGAAAGCTGTTTAAACACGCGGGTTATAAAGTGCAGGTTGCAGATACGGTTGGTGCGGGCGATGCTTTTCTCGCTACTTTTATCGCCTGTTATTTACAAGGTTACCCGATGGAAACAATATTGGACAACGCTTGTAAAGTTGGTGCATTTGTAGCTTCGCAGGCAGGTGCAAATCCTGAGTACAACAAAAAGATTTATCATATGGCTTTGGGTTAGCCACAGACTCGCAGGTTATTTTTTGCCATGGAAAACGGCTTGATCTTTAAGACTAATCTCGTCGTCATCAATTCATTGCCGTTGACTTCAGTTAAAGGTAAAAAATTTTATATGCACATTGCTTAATACGATGGGTTTTGCGTTAGGGATTGGAAGGGTTCAGTACCGATTTTTTATCGGTACCGCAGCGAAGCGAAGCCCTGAAAAGCCCGACCCTTTCCCGATTTTCTTCGGGATTGGGGAACGCCCCAAATCATTTCCGATTTCTGATTCTTAGTTTTAACCGCTCGCATTTGTATTATGCTGGCAACCAAATATGACACCCCGCTTAAATTAATTCGAATCGAAACTTTTACCTTTAATAATTCGTTAATACAAGCACATGAGAGGTTTTCGTTTTTCTGATTATAAGCCCGGCGATACGCCAAAGGGTGGGTTCGATGAGTTGCTGAAATTATTTAGCGAATTGCTGAATTATACTTCTGGTGATGCAGCTGAGGCCTTAAGTTGGCTCAATGAACTCGACAAACAATATAAACTTACCAATAACGAGTATGGCATCGGCAATTTTATAGATGACCTGAAAGATAAGGGCTACCTCACTGAAGACAACCAATCGGGAGCGTTTAAAATTACGGCTAAAACAGAGCAAACAATTCGTAAATCGGCATTGGATGAGATTTTCGGGAAACTGAAAAAATCTGGCAGAGGGAATCACAACAGCAACCAATCGGGTATTGGTGAGGAGAAAAATGCAGACAGACGCGAATATAGTTTTGGCGATAGTTTAGACCAAATCGATATGACTGCCTCTATCCAAAACGCCCAAATTAATCATGGTATAGGCGATTTCACTTTAACCGACAGAGACCTGGAGGTGGAGGAAAAGGATTTCAAGACCTTAACTTCAACCGTGCTGATGATTGATATTTCGCACTCGATGATTTTATATGGCGAAGACAGAATTACTCCTGCCAAGAAAGTGGCGATGGCTTTAGCAGAACTAATTAAAACGAAATACCCGAAAGATACATTGGATATTGTAGTTTTTGGAAACGATGCATGGCCGATTACCGTTAAAGATTTGCCTTACCTACAAGTTGGGCCGTACCACACCAATACTTACGCAGGTTTGGAATTGGCAGCAGATTTACTTCGCCGCAGAAAAACCCATAACAAGCAAATTTTTATGATTACGGACGGGAAGCCAACCTGTTTAAAAGAGAACGGCAAGTACTACAAGAACAGCATGGGTTTGGATAGAAAGGTGATTAACAAGACCTTAAACATGGCTGCGCAGTGTAAGCGATTGAAAATTCCAATTACCACGTTTATGATTGCCAAAGACCCTTACCTTCAACAATTTGTTCGCCAGTTTACCGAAATTAACGGCGGAAGAGCATTCTACAGCTCGCTGAACGGATTGGGCGAATATATTTTTGAAGATTATATTAAGAATAGAAGAAAGACTGTAAAATAGAAATAAGAACAAAGATTATATTTTCACAATTATTAATCCTTGCTCCTTTATCCTTACTCCAATATATGCAAAACACAACATTAGGCCAGTTAAAGGCAACAAATTATAAATCTCGGAGTGTAAAAGAGGAACTTAGAGAGAACTTAATCAAGGTACTTCGAGACAAGAAAACGGAGTTCGAAGGGATTATTGGTTACGATGAAACGGTGATTCCGGAGTTGCAAACTGCAATTCTCTCTCGTCATAACATTTTACTTTTGGGTTTACGCGGTCAGGCTAAAACACGCATTGCCCGTTTAATGGTTAACCTTTTGGATGAATATGTCCCTTACGTTGCTGGAAGTGAAATTTTCGACGATCCGCTAAATCCAATTTCATGGTACGCAAAGAATGAAATTGCCACCAAAGGTGATGATACCGAAATTGAATGGCTACACCGTAGCGAACGTTATACAGAAAAATTAGCTACACCGGATGTTACCGTTGCCGATTTGATTGGCGATGTTGACCCCATTAAAGCAGCGACCTTAAAACTAACTTACAACGATGAACGTGTAATTCACTTCGGGTTAATTCCTCGTGCGCACCGTAGTATTTTCGTTATTAATGAATTGCCTGATTTACAAGCTCGTATTCAGGTGGCTTTGTTTAACATGTTGCAAGAAAAAGACATTCAAATTCGTGGTTTCAAACTGCGTTTGCCTTTGGATATTCAGTTTGTGTTTACAGCAAATCCAGAAGATTATACCAATCGCGGAAGCATTGTTACACCATTGAAAGATAGAATTGAAAGTCAGATTTTAACACACTATCCGAAAAGCATTGAAATTTCCCGTAAAATTACTTTTCAGGAAGCTAAGCTTACCGCAGAACAAAAAGCAAATATTGAAGCAGATGGCCTGGTGAAAGATTTGGTTGAACAAATTGCTTTTGAGGCTCGTAAAAGTGAATACATCGACCAGAAATCGGGTGTTTCGGCAAGGCTAACCATTTCAGCATATGAAAACCTGATTAGTACTGCTGAACGGAGGATGTTAATTTCAGGCGAAAAAAATACTGTTGTTCGTTTGGCAGATTTGGCAGGAATTATTCCTGCGATAACAGGCAAAATAGAATTGGTTTACGAGGGCGAACTCGAAGGGCCGGCTCACGTAGCTACAACCTTGATTGGTAAGGCGGTTAAAACATTATTTGCCCGTTATTTTCCTGACCCTGAAAAAGCTAAGAAAACAAAAACTGCAAATCCTTATACTGAAATTACTGAATGGTTTACAGAGGGCAATAACTTAGATGTTACTGATACACTTACAAATTCGCAATACAAAAAAGCGTTGATGTCAGTACCTAGTCTTTACGATTTGGTTAAAAAATTCCATCCGAAACTAAGTGAAAACCAAACCTTATTGTTAATGGAATTCGTGTTACATGGTTTAGCAGAATACTCGCAACTGAGCAAAAACTTTTTAAACGGCGGTTTCGGATTTTCGGATATGTTTGGCAGTTTATTTAATGCCGAATTTGATGAAGAAGAAGACGAAGACGATTTTAGGTAGTAATTAAATTAGACATTTTATTAGCTTTGATATTTCTTTCCGTAAGGATAAGAATATCAAAGCTTTTTTATTTTTCAAACATTTTAAATGGGACGATTACCTTTTATCATTGCCGCATGCATACTTATCACAGCTTTTGATATTTACTTTTTTAAAGCCATTGTTTCAGTATTTAAATGGAAACCCCGAACCAAAAAAATATTTGGTGTTTTGTACTGGAGCTATAGCATACTGCTCATTATAGGTGTTTTCGCAGGTATATATCTTAACCTTTTTCTCACGCTCAGGGCCATCATTTTAGTTGCTTTCTTTTTAACCGTGGCCTGCAAACTGGCGATGTTGCCTTTCTTGATTTTGGATGATTTACGACGATTATTCATTAAGCTATTCAGGAAGAAAGAAATCATAAAAGACCAGCCTATAAACGAGGCTGAGCCGATATCCCGCTCAGAGTTTCTGGTAAAGGCAGGCTTGGTAGCCGCAGCAGTTCCTTTAACTTCATTAAGTTGGGGCATTATTTCAGGCGCTTACGACTATCAAGTAAGAAGGGTTAATTTAATTCTACCTAATTTGCCCAAAGCATTTGATGGCATAACCATGGGCCAAATTTCCGACATCCACTCGGGCAGTTTTTATAACAAAACCGCGGTTAAAGGTGGTGTAGAAATGTTGCTCGGTGAAAAGCCCGATTTCATTTTCTTCACAGGTGATTTAGTTAATAACTTAACCAATGAGGTAAAAGATTATCAGGATATTTTCTCAAAAGTGAAAGCGCCACTAGGTGTTTATTCATCTTTGGGAAACCACGATTACGGCGATTACTATTTCGGAAAAGAGTCATCGCCGGCCAAAGTAAAAAATCTTAAAGACATGGTTGATGTCCATAAAGTTATGGGTTACGACTTATTGATGAATGAAAACCGACGCTTAAAAGTTGACGGCGAAGAAATCGGAATTTTAGGCATTGAGAACTGGGGCATGGGTCGCTTTCCGAAATATGGAAAAATGGAACTTGCCGTTCAAAATACCGATGATTTGCCTATAAAGCTTTTGCTAAGTCACGACCCGTCGCACTGGCGTGGCGAGGTGCTGCAAAAATACCCCCAAATTGATGCGATGTTCAGCGGGCATACACACGGAATGCAGTTTGGTGTTCGTTTGAAAGAATACCAATGGAGCCCTGTCCAATACATTTACAAAGAATGGGCAGGATTGTATCAGGAGCAAAAACAACAGCTTTACGTTAATGTTGGCTATGGTTTCTTAGGTTATCCGGGTAGAGTTGGAATATTACCCGAGATAACGATTTTTACGTTGAAGAGGGCTTAGAAAATTGCTGAAGGCGGATACATTGAGCTTGTCGAAAAATGTTTAGCTTACCGACAAGCTCAGGATCACAACTTTTTTTTATCCGGCGTTAAAACGATAACCTACGCCCCTTACTGTTTGCAATAATTGCGGATTATCAGGATTCAATTCAATTTTTTTGCGCAAGCGAACAATGTGCATATCTAATGTACGTGTGTTCACGTCAGAATTGTAGCCCCAAACTACCAGCATCAACTCATCGCGGTTAATAACCTTGCCGGGATTACGCAGGAAATAAAGCAAAATGCGATTTTCTAAAATCGTAAGCTCAATTTTCTTACCATCTCTAAACAAAGTATGAATATTGGGGTGATGCTCCATATTGCCGAAACGATGAATTTCTGCCATATCTTTGTTTACAATAAATTTCACTTTACTTTCCAGCATGGCAACCAAAACATCCATATTAAATGGCTTGGTTATGTAATCGGAGGCACCAAAGTTATAGGCATCAATTTTATCTACATCCTGGGCTTTGGCAGTCATCATGATAATCAGGTTTTCGAAGCCTTGTTTACGAACGCTTTCGCAAACTTCAGCTCCTTGTTTTCCTGGCATCATCCAGTCTAACAAAACAATATCAGGCTGGTCGGCAATAATCATTCTTTCGCCTGCCTCGCCGTCATTCGCTTCCAATACATTATAGCCTTCAGTTTTTAATCTATGAGCTACTAAAAAGCGGAGATTTTCATCATCCTCTACAATTAATATTTTTACTTCTTTAGACATTTATGTGTTATTAGGGTTGAAAAGTTTGAATTCTATAAATAACGCGGAATTCAAACCTTTCGAGATTTGATTTACTTTTAACTATTATATGGCAGCACTATTTTAAATTCAGTACCCACTCCTACTTTACTTTTTACCGAGATTTCGCCCTGCATAAAGTTAACCAGTTCTTTGCAGAAAGCCAAACCTAAGCCAACACTTCCCATTTGGTTGTATTCGTTCTGAATTCTGAAAAACTTTTTAAATATATTATTTAATTCTGAAGAAGGAATGCCAATGCCTTTATCCGCAAAGCGAAAAACTAAAACTCCTTTTATCAGCTTAGCGCTTATGTTAAGTTTCTTACTTCCGGGGTTCGAATATTTGTAAGCATTTTCTGCTAAGTTATCGAACAAGCTTCCCAGCAAAACAGGGTCTGTGATAAAAGTTTTAAAACCAACAATTTCGTAGGTTATCTCAAAATCAGGATGTTTTAAAGTGTGCGATTCTATTGTACTCTCTACAAAATCTTCAATATTCACTTCTTCCTGATTTAACTTAATGGCCTTATTTTCAATCTGCGTAAAGGCCAATAGCTTATTCATCAAACCATTCAATTTGTCGGCTTCCTCATCCAATATTTTGCCATAAAGCTGCTGTTCTTTCTCAGTAAGTGCAGTTGCACTTTTTATATTATTTCCCGCAATTTTTATAACGCTAACAGGTGTTTTAAACTCGTGCGTTAGGTTATTTACAAAATCGTATTGAAGCTTAAACATCTTACTATTGATATTCAAATTTCGATAAATTAAAAACGCAACTAGCAGAAGCACACCGTAAACCAATAACAACACTAAAGCAATTGGCATGAAATAAATAAAAATTTCTTTTTTTATATAGGACTTTGACGATGTGAAATATAACTTAAAATCAGAAAAAGCACCCGGCAGTGCGATTTCAGTTGTAATATTCTCGTCAGATGTATCAATAGGATCGTAAGTTAAAGGCTCTACCCGAATAACCTGATAGAGCAAAGGCCTGGTATTTACGATTTTAATTTTCTTGGGGTCTAAATGAAAGACAAGCATGTCCTGTTGATAAACAGGTGAAGGATTGAGTTTACTTTGAAGCATCTCCTTGTAAACTTTCAAATCTTGCCGGGGAGGAATATTGAGGTAAGTGATTTTATTAGAGAGCACGACAGAAAAATTGGTAAACAGCTCTTCTTGTGTGGGCACAGATGCGGTATCTAACTGATCGATAAATCGAACCAATTTAAGGGCCATACTGTTAAAATCATCATCAACCCTAAAAGATCTTGTATCCAGCTCAGAAAACAGTTTTACAGAATCAGGGTTGATTTTTTTGCCGAATTGGAATATCGATTTCGGTCCGATGGAAAGGTGCCCAATATTAACACCGTCTCTTACGGGTGTATTTTTCACCTCCGAATCGTAAAACATTACTTTCGATATAAATGGAAACTTAATCGACAACGTATCTACAAATTTTGAAGCCGTGGCCGAATCAAGAAAGCCGTTATAATAAGATACTTCGGGCATTTTATTTTGAAAAAACTCGTTGTATGGCTTTATACTTTCCTCTAAAACATTTACCTTTTCTGATACAAATTCGTTTTCGATTGATTTTTTACTGTAGTTAAATGCCAAGAAAAGGGATAGAATAAACAAGATCGAAATGAGCACAATGAAGGTAACACTCAAAGAAAAATTTTTACGATAACCACTCTTCTTCTCCGCAGACATAATTTATTTTTTATTCAGGTTTTCTTTCAAAAAACCTTCCAAAGCCTTATACAGAGCTGTTCTGCCTTGCTGGCGCAATACTGGATTAGAGCTTTCTTCCTTCTCTATG
>Ga0308164_10005425_pt1 | contig 10291 bp, 10 predicted proteins | sample PhyTR2_FD_201031 | JGI IMG/M metagenome (GOLD analysis project Ga0308164, IMG submission 201031) | Phyllosphere microbial communities from UC Gill Tract Community Farm, Albany, California, United States - DLSLT.R2 | ecosystem: Host-associated > Plants > Phyllosphere > Unclassified | place: USA... | reverse complement strand
CGTCGCTGGCGTTGTCCGTGCGTTTGCGCAGGAAATACAGGATGTCTGTATAAAACCCGCGAAAGGCATCGGCCGACAACGGGTCGGGCTTGGGACGAGACATGGATATCCTTCTTGGCGAAGCACGACGTAGAAAAGTCGCGAATGATATCGAGAATTATTGTCATTTGTCTCTGGGTAAAAGAGGTATTCGGTCAAAATGTGGGCGCTGGCCTGCCCGCGATGCAAGCCCCCCGGTTGGCCAATTGCATGAGGGGACGCCGTCGCGGCGATGCATCGACCCCAAAACCAGCTCCCACCTAGCGCTTTTGTTTTAGCGCAGCAATGCCTGAAGTTGCTCGATCCCGGTTTCACTCAAAGGAAAAACCGGCAAACGCGGGTCGCCCACATCCAGCCCGGTCAAACGTAGCCCGGCCTTGATCGTCGCGGGCAACCCGCCCTTGAGGATGAACTCCAGCAACGGCAACTGGCGATAAAACAGGTCTCGCGCCTTGGCCAAGTCATTGCCCAATACCGCGTCATACAAATCCAGGTTGAGCTGTGGGATCAGGTTCGGTGCCGCCGTGCACCAACCCTTGGCACCCGCCGCGAAGGCTTCCAGCGCCAGTGGGTTGCAACCGTTGTAGAACGGCACGTCGCTCTGGCGATGCAACTGGTGCATGCGCTGAATATCCCCAGTGCTTTCCTTGACCATCGTCACGTTGGCCACCCGCTTGATGATGCGCAGAATCAAGTCCACCGACATGTCCGTACCGCTGGTGGCCGGGTTGTTGTAGAGCATGATCGGCACGCCGATGCTGTCACCGATCGCGGCGTAGTGGGCGAGGATCTCCGCTTCGCTGAGTTTCCAGTAAGACGTCGGCAGCACCATCACTGCATCGGCGCCATTGGCTTCGGCGTAGCGGGCGCGACGCACGGCTTTGGCGGTGGTCAGGTCCGAGACACTGACGATGGTCGGTACGCGCCGGGCGATCTTTGCCAGGCTGAAGGCACTGACTTCATCCCACTCGGCGTCACTCAAGTACGCACCTTCGCCGGTGCTGCCCAACGGCGCGATGGCGTGCACGCCGCTGGCGATCAGGCGGTCGATGGAGCGACCCAGGGCGTTGAGGTCGATGCGTTGGCCGTCGGCGCTGAACGGGGTGATGGTGTAGCCGATGATGCCGTGAATGGTTGGGCTGGACATGGAGAGTCTCCGGTCGGAAAAGGGTAAATCAGTTCAGGCAATCGGCGTGTTGACGCAGGTTCTGCCGGGCGTAGTAGTTGAATGCGGCGCCATGGCGCTTGGGCCGGGAGATCCAGTCATGGGCCTCGCGACCCAGCTGCGGCACGATCGGCTTGATGGTGCCGGCCGCCATCGCCAGCAACTGCAACTTGGCCGCTCGCTCGATCAACTGCGCGATCACGCAGGCTTCCTCGATACTCGCCCCGGTGGACAGCTGGCCGTGGTGCGAGAGCAGGATCGCGCGCTTGTCTCCCAGCGCCGTGGTGATGATTTCGCCTTCTTCATTGCCCACCGGCACACCCGGCCAGGCCTCCAGGAATGCGCAGTCTTCATACAGCGGGCACAGGTCCATATGGGACACCTGCAGCGGCACTTCCAGCATCGACAGCGCGGCGACGTGCGTGGGGTGCGTGTGGATGATGCAGTTCACATCCGGACGGCCACGGTACACCCAGCTGTGGAAACGGTTGGCCGGGTTGGGAATGCCGTGGCCCTCGAGGACTTCAAGATCCTCGTTCACCAGCAGCAGGTTGCTGGCGGTGATCTCATCAAAACCCAGGCCCAGTTGCTGCGTGTAGAACGTGCCCTGTTCCGGTCCGCGCGCGGTGATCTGCCCGGCAAGGCCGGAGTCGTGGCCATTTTCGAACAGGATGCGGCAGGTCAGCGCCAGCTTTTGCCGGTCGGTCCACGTATTATCCGCCAGGGTGTTTTGCATCTGGATCAGCGCTTGCTTGACCAGTTGGTCTTTTGGGAGTGCTAATGTCTTGGCCATATCGGTGTCCCTTGGGTGGTTCAATGGACGTCTGTTTTGCTGCTCTCCCGCTGCTCGAGAGGCCGTTGGGTGACTGCAAATGACACTAAAGATGCTATATGACACTTTGTGTCATTGGCAAGCACAGCTCATCGCTTATTGCCTGGATTAATCGCAGCGCATGTCTATCCGTTTGAAATTATTAAGAAAAAAACTTGGCGTTACCTTGGAGGCGCTGGCCGAAAAGTCGGGGATGACCAAGAGCTACCTGTCCAAGGTCGAGCGCGGGCTTAACACGCCGTCGATTGCCGCCGCGTTGAAACTGGCCAGGGCATTGAACGTGAAGGTCGAAGAGCTGTTCAGCGAAGACAGTGTCAGCCTCGACAGCTATAGCCTGGTGCGCAGCCATGAGCGGCCCGACACGTCACCGGGTTACGCGGTGCTGGCCCATCAGGTCAGCGAACGCAGCCTGCTGCCGTTCATCATCTACCCGCCGGCGGAATTCACCGACAAGACCTTCAAGGAGCACTTGGGGGAAGAATTCCTGTTCGTGCATGAAGGCCGGGTGGAGGTGGACTTCATGAGTGAGCGCGTGATCCTGGAGCGGGGCGATGCGCTGCACTTCAATGCGCAGAAGCCGCATCGCTTGCGCTCGGTGGGGCCGGTGCAGGCACAGTTACTGGTGGTGGTGCACAGCGCGGAAGAATGACCACGATGCAGGGTTGAAGTAGGGGCCAGTCTGGGAGCGAGCAAGCCCGCTCCCATATTGTGATCAGCGTTCGACAGGGACGGACAGGGCAGGATGACCCAATGGATGCGTGCGCGCCGCAAAGAATTTCAGTTCCACGCCAGCCCCCTCAAACAACTCCGAATACCGCCGCTTCTGCTGACGAATAAACCCATCGCTGCGCCCCGACACCGAGATCGCCAGTGTCGTCACATTGGCCTGGCGTATCGCATCCACCACGTGTTTATCCTGCGGCCCCAAGTCATGGCCGAAGATGCACAACGCGCCCTCATGGACCAGCAACTGCTCATAGCAAAACGACAGGTAATCCGAACTGCGGATGGTCTTGAGCTTCTCCTCCACCTTGCCCTCGCTGACGAACAGTGGCACGTCGTCGAGGGTCTTGAGGGTGTTGTTGATCGCGAAACTACTGAGCAAGGTGCTGTCGGTGGTCGGCAATTTGCGCGCGGTGCCGTCGAGGTTGCGCACCAGGTGCAGGCCGCCATGCAAATACAAAATGCGTGTGGCATCAGTGCGGGTGTCGCGCAGGTTGAAGCTGGCGTCGGCGCTGCGAAACAGGTCATCGATGCCGGGGGCATGCAGGATCGCCCAGTAGTTGAGCAGGTCGTAATTGGTGGTGAATACCGTGGGGTAATTCTTCAATTCATGGTTGATTGTTGCCAGCGTCGACGGTTGCACCAGGCGCCAGGGGATATGCACGGCGTGGATGGTGTTGATCAACGCTTCCTTGATTGCGTAGTAGCGATTGCGCGGCGCGGCCGAGCTGACCGCCAGGGCCTTGTTGACCCGGCTGGTGGTCTTCAATGCCCCCAGCGCCTGCTCGAAACTACGGGTTTGCAGGGCATCGAACACGCTGAGTTCGGATTGGCTCAGGGGCTTTTCTTCGACGGTGCGGGCGTTTTCGAACAGCGAGTCGTAGGCAAAGTCTTCCCAAATCGTGCGGCTTGCGCCGCTGAAGTCGAGGGTCGCGCGCAGCGCGCTCCAGTCTTCAAGGTGGGCGTCAATATCCTGGAAATCCTTCATTGCGGCGGGTCTACTCGAAATCGGCTGGACGGTGACTTTATCACGGCTTGGTGTTGATCCTGATCAAGATGCGGCCGCTGGCGCAGGTTGATGCTGTAGGCATAAAGCCTCTGAGGATTCGCCATGAGCAGCACCTTCTTTATCCCCGCCGTCAACATCATGGGCACTGACTGCCTTGACGAAGCCATGAACGCCATCCGCAACTATGGTTTTCGCAAGGCGCTGATCGTCACCGACGCCGGCCTGGCCAAGGCGGGCGTCGCGAGCATGATCGCTGAGAAGCTGGCGATGCAGGACATCGACTCGGTGATCTACGACGGCGCCAAGCCTAACCCCAATGTGGAAAACGTCGAGAAAGGCCTGGCCCTGCTGCAACAGAGCGCCTGCGACTTCGTGGTGTCCCTCGGCGGCGGTTCGCCCCATGACTGCGCCAAGGGCATCGCTTTGTGCGCCACCAACGGCGGGCATATCGGCGACTACGAAGGCGTCGACCAGTCGAGCAAGCCGCAACTGCCGCTGGTGGCGATCAACACCACCGCCGGCACTGCCAGCGAGATGACGCGCTTCTGCATCATCACCGACGAAACCCGCCACGTGAAAATGGCCATCGTCGACCGCAACGTCACGCCGCTGCTGTCGGTCAACGACCCGGCGTTGATGGTCGGCATGCCCAAGGGCCTCACCGCTGCCACCGGCATGGACGCGCTGACCCACGCCATTGAAGCCTATGTGTCCACCGCCGCCACGCCGATCACCGATGCCTGCGCCATCAAGGCCATCGAACTGATCAGCGCCAACCTGCGCCTGGCGGTCCGCGACGGCAGCAACAAGGTCGCGCGGGAAAACATGGCCTACGCGCAGTTCCTCGCCGGCATGGCGTTCAACAATGCGTCGCTGGGCTTCGTGCACGCCATGGCCCATCAACTGGGTGGTTTCTACGACCTGCCCCACGGCGTTTGCAACGCGGTGTTGCTGCCCCATGTGCAAAGCTTCAACGCCAGCGTCAGCGCCAAACGCTTGAGCGACGTCGGTCGTGCGCTGGGCGCCGACATCAAGGGCATCACCGACGAAGAAGGTGCCCAGGCCGCCATCGCGGCGATTCGCAGCCTGGCCCACGACGTTGAAATCCCCGCCGGATTGCGTGAGCTGGGCGCCAAGTTGCAGGACATTCCCTTGCTGGCGACCAATGCGCTGAAGGATGCGTGTGGCCTGACCAACCCACGGCGGGCGGATCAGCGTCAGATCGAGGAGATCTTTCGCAGCGCGTTCTGATCGGCGCGGCAGCGGGCGACGCACACCGATGCGGCGCCCGCCAATGCCACACACAAAACCGCCAACGGCCATGCCTGCTGACTCACCAGCAGGCTCGCCACGCCGCCGACCAGCGCTGCCATCAACTGATGCATAAAACCACTCAACGCCATGGCGTAGGAGCCGCTTACGGGCGACTCATCGTTGGCGACCGACAAACTGATCGGGTAACTCATCGACTGCCCCAGCACTGCCAGGCAATACGGCAGCCACAGCAATAGGGCAAGCCCGCCAGCAAACACGCTGCCCAGCAGCATCATGGCTGTTCCCACTAGAACCAGGGCCACGCCCCAGCCCATCATCTTCAGTCGCCCCGTGCGAGCCACGAAGCGATTGACCATCAATGCCCCCGCCAGATACGCCGCGCTGATTGGCCAACCCAGCCAGCCATATTGCGCCGCGCTCCACTCGAAACGCCCTTGCAGAATCAACGGTGCGCAGGTGTTGAACGCGATGATCACCCCATAACCCAGACCACCGGCCAAGGCTGCGTGCAGAAACGGCGGATGCCGCACAATCTTGGCGTAGATGCGCCAGGCGGATAGAGACGCCTCAGCCTTCACCAGTGCCGGGAACGTCACCCGCTGCAACACCAGCATCAACCCGACCGCGCCTATCGCCAACCCGTAGAAAATCGCCTCCCAACCGAAGATCACCTGCAACAACGAACCTGCGAATTGGCCGATACCCAAGGCGATCACAAAGGTCATGCCCAGCCACGACAAACCCTTAGCCAGCAGGGCACCGCTGAAACTGTCACGCACCAATACCCGCGCCATCACCGAGACACCGCCCGCGCCCAGCCCTTGAATCAGCCGTAAAGACAGGAAGGCTTCAATGCTGAACGCCAAAGGGATCGCCGCACTTGCCAGGGCATATACGGCCAGCGCCGCTGACAGCACAGGCTTACGCCCAAAACGCTCGCCCAGGCTGCCCCATAGCAGCATCGGCAATGCCATGCCGACCAGGTAGACCGCCAGGGCCAGCGCGACGTGGTCTTCGGCAGCAGGAAGGGCACGGGCGATGGCGGGCACAGCAGGCAGGTAGCTGCTGATGCCGACCTGGGCGAGGAAGGCGGCGCTGCAGGCCAGGGCGAGTGTGGTGGTATTGTTCAAGGGCAGTCTTTTCCTTTTTCAGCGGTAAGCTACAAGCTGCTAGTGTGTTTGTCTCCAACGTGCGGCTAATCGTTTGTAACCAAGGAACCAACCCATGAGAGTTCTGTTATTCGGCGCCACCGGCATGGTCGGCCAGGGCGTCCTGCGTGAGTGCCTGTTGGCCGCCGACGTCCAGGAAGTCGTCGCCGTTGGTCGCACGGCATTGACCCAGGAGCACGGCAAGTTGCACCAGGTGTTGCACGGTGACATGCTGGATTTCCAGCCTCTGGAAAACCTGTTGCAAGGGTTTGATGCGTGCTTCTTTTGCCTTGGCGTCTCATCGGCGGGGATGAAGGAAACCCAGTACACGCACCTCACCTACGACCTGACGCTTGTCGCCGCGAGCACGCTGGCGCGGCTCAATCCACAGATGACGTTTATCTATGTCTCCGGCGCCGGTACAGACAGTTCCGAGGCGGGCAAATCGATGTGGGCGCGGGTCAAGGGCAAGACTGAGAATGCCTTGCTGCGCCTACCGTTCAAGGCCGTGTACCTGTTTCGGCCGGGGGTGATCCAGCCGTTGCATGGCGTGCGGTCCAAGACACCGTTGTACCAGTCGTTTTATTCGGTGCTCGGGCCGGTGCTGTCGTTCGTGCGCCGGTTGAAACCGGGCTGGGTGGTGAGTACCGAGACGGTGGGCCGGGCGATGTTGCAGGCGGCCAGCCACGGCGCGCCGCAGCCCGTGGTGGAGCAGGCCGAGATCAACCGGCTGGCCAGCGAGCGTCGCTGATGTTGCACAAGAGCCTGGTGCGTCGCTTGGATCTGATCACGCTGCAGTTGTTTGTGGCGGTGTTCGAGGAGGGCACGCTGACCCGGGCCGCCAACCGTGAAGCCATTGCCGTGTCGGCTGCCAGCAAGCGCCTGATGGAGTTGGAGCAGGTGCTGGGCGTCAGCCTGTTCGTGCGGCGCGCCAAGGGCATGGACCTGACGGCGGCCGGCGAAACCTTGCTGCACCATGCGCGGCAGATGCTGTTCAACGTCGAGAAGATGGGCCTGGAGCTGGGCGAACACAGCCATGGCGTGCGCGGTTATGTGCGGATGCTGGCCAATCTGTCGGCGATCATTCAGTTTCTTCCGGAAGACCTGCGGGACTTTTCCGAACGGCACCCCGAAGTGAAGACCGACCTGGAAGAGCGTCCCAGCAAGGGCGTGGTGCAGGGGGTACTGGATGGCGTGGCGGACCTCGGCATCTGCTCCAGTGACACCGACACCAAAGGCCTGCCCAGCGTGACCTATCGTCACGACAAACTGGTGGTGCTGATGCCGGCAGATCACCCGTTGGCGGCACGTAAAACCCTGGCGTTTGCTGAAACCCTGGGCAGCGATTACGTCGGCCTGCACGCCGCCAGCTCCATCAATATGCGCACCCACGCCGCCGCACGCGAGGCGGGCAAGATGCTGCGCCTGCGCATTCATGTGCCGGGGTTCGATGCGATGTGCCGCATGGTCCAGGCCAACATGGGCATCGGGATCTTGCCGCAGAAAGCCTATGAGTTGTTTGGTCGCGCATTGGGTTTGCATGCCGTGCCGCTGACGGACGACTGGTCGGATCGCAGCCTGATCCTGGTCGTGCGCGATGAAGCGCAGTTATCCCCGGTAAGTCGCCTGCTGTTCGACTACCTCAGCGGCCCCCTGTAGGCGGCCGCCTTGCCGGTTCCTACCAGTGCGTTCGCGTTTGGCGAACGCTTCTTGCCAACTGACGGTTGGATTTTCTGTGCACCGGCCCTCTAGTCTTTGCGTCACATTCCAAGAATAAGAGGTGCACCCCATGACGGCTCCCCTGAGCGGCATCAAGGTGATCGAGATCGGCACTCTGATTGCCGCGCCGTTCGCCGCCCGGCTGATGGCCGAGTTTGGCGCCGAGGTGATCAAGATCGAGGCTATGGGCCAGGGCGACCCGCTTCGCAAATGGCGAAAGCTGCACGAAGGCACGTCGCTGTGGTGGTACCTGCAATCGCGCAACAAGAAATCCCTGGCGCTGGATCTCAAGTCGCCCGAAGGCCTGGAGCTGATCAAGCAATTACTCGGCGACGCCGATGTGCTGATCGAAAACCTGCGCCCCGGTGGCCTGGAAAAACTCGGCCTCGGCTGGGACGTGTTGCACGCCCTCAACCCCAAGCTGACCCTGGTGCGCATCTCTGGCTACGGCCAGACAGGCCCCTATCGCGACCGCCCAGGTTTTGGTGCCATCGGCGAGGCCATGGGCGGCATCCGCTACACCACCGGCAACCCGGATTCGCCGCCGGCGCGAGTCGGTGTGAGCTTGGGGGACTCCCTGGCGTCGTTGCATGGCGTGATCGGCGCGCTGATGTCGCTGCTGCGGGTCAAGACGGGGCAGGGTGATGGGCAGATTGTCGATGTGTCGCTGGCTGAAAGCGTGTTCAACTTGATGGAAAGCCTGGTGCCGGAATACGACATGCTCGGCCATGTGCGCGAACGCAGCGGCGGTGCCTTGCCAGGCATAGCGCCCTCCAACACCTACCTGACAGCCGACGGTGCGTATGTGGTGATCGCGGGCAACAGCGACCCGATCTACAAGCGCCTGATGCACACCATCGGCCGCGCCGACCTGGCCGAGGCGCCCGAGTTTGCCCACAACGATGGACGCGCGGCCAAGAGCGGCCTGCTCGACGCGGCGATCACCCACTGGACCAGCAGCCTGCCTATCGACCAGGTGCTCAGCGCCCTTGAAGCCGCTGAAGTTCCTGCCGGGCGCATTTACTCCGTCGCGGACATCTTCAATGACCCGCACTACCAGGCGCGCGACATGTTGCTCAAGGCCGAGCTGCCTGGCGGTGTGTCGGTGAAGATGCCCGGTATCGTTCCCAAGCTGTCGCAAACCCCTGGTGGCGTGAACTGGCAGGGCCCGACCCTGGGGCAACACACCGACGAAATTCTCGGTAGCCTGGGCCTGGCCGGCGCCGATATCCAACGCCTTAAAACCGCGGGAGTGGTGCAATGATTGCAGACTATTCAGACCCCCTGATCGTGCAGGAAGTGTCCCCGCGCGATGGGCTGCAGATCGAGCCGACCTGGGTCGAGACGGCGGATAAGATCGCCTTGATCGATCAGCTGTCCCTCGCCGGTTTTTCGCGCATCGAAGCGGGTTCGTTCGTCTCCCCCAAGGCGATTCCAGCATTGCGTGATGGCGAGCACGTGTTCCAGGGCATCCAACGCAAGGCGGGTGTTATCTATGTGGCGCTGATCCCCAACCTCAAGGGCGCCCAGCGTGCCATCGAGTCCCGTGCCGATGAATTGAACCTGGTGATGTCTGCGAGCCAGACCCATAACCTGGCCAATATGCGCATGCGCTGCGAAGCGTCGCTGGCGGCGTTTGGCGATATTGTCAGCTTTGCTGCCGACCATCCGGTGAGGCTCAACGGCAGCATCGCTACCACCTTTGGCTGCCCGTTCGAAGGCAAGATCGACGAAGACCGCGTGCTGCAGATTGTCGAGGCGTATCAGGCGCTGGGCATCCAGGGCATCAGCCTGGCCGACACCACCGGCATGGCCAATCCGCGCCAGGTGGGACGCCTGGTCAAGCGCGTGCTGCAGCGCGTATCCGCCCGTGACCTGACCCTGCATTTTCACAATACCCGCGGCCTGGGCTTGTGCAATGTGCTGGCCGCCTATGAGGCCGGTGCCCGTCGTTTTGACGCGGCGCTCGGGGGGGTGGGCGGTTGTCCGTTTGCGCCGGGGGCATCGGGCAATATCTGCACCGAAGATTTGGTCAACCTGTGCGAGGAAGTCGGGATTCACACCGGTATCGACCTGCCGCACCTGCTGCACATGTCCCGCCGCCTGCCGGCCCTGTTGGGCCACGAACTGCCCGGTCAAGTGGCCAAGGCCGGGCGCAATTGTGACCTGCACCCACCGCCGGCCTACATCGCCGCGCTGTAGCACCACACCAGACAACAAAAACAAACGGGCGCCTGTGAGCAGCCCGCTGGAGAGAAACCATGAGCACTAATACGTTGGAGGCCGGCGCGCGCCCGGCCGCTGAAATCGATGCCGAAAAAGCCTTGGTCAGCAAGGTCGCGTGGCGCCTGATGCCGCTGATCATGGTGTGCTACCTGTTC
>Ga0308164_10005424_pt1 | contig 10291 bp, 13 predicted proteins | sample PhyTR2_FD_201031 | JGI IMG/M metagenome (GOLD analysis project Ga0308164, IMG submission 201031) | Phyllosphere microbial communities from UC Gill Tract Community Farm, Albany, California, United States - DLSLT.R2 | ecosystem: Host-associated > Plants > Phyllosphere > Unclassified | place: USA... | reverse complement strand
TGGGTGAGCCAGCCAATTATACAAAACACCTCACGGCTGACAAGTCAGCCATGCCTTACTTTATCAACCAGATCACTGGACTGCCTTATCCTCCCGAGACTCCTGCCGAGCTTTTTGTTATACCAGCCTGGCAGCAGTCTCTCATGACCTCCATTTTATTGGCCGGTACTTTCCTTGGTGCCATCATAGCTGGTAAGTAGGACCATTCTTATTGATCGATCAGATGTTGATTTACCAGGTGATCTGGCCGACTATTTCGGGCGCAGGGTCACCATCATCAGTGGTTGCGCCGTCTTTAGCGTTGGAGCAATTTTACAAACTGCCTCCACTGGTTTGAACCTCATGACAGCAGGTCGACTCATTGCTGGTTTCGGAGTTGGGTAAGCCATCCTTCACGGACGATCATGCTGAAGTATAAGATTCGTCTCGGCTGTCATCATCTTGTATCTTTCAGAGATCGCCCCTCGAAAGGTCAGAGGAGCCATCGTATCGGGTTATCAGTTCTGTATTACCCTCGGCATCCTGTTCGCCAACTGTGTAGTCTACTCTACGCAGAACAGAATGGACACTGGATCATATCGGATCCCGACGGCGGTTCAATTCCTGTGGGCCCTCATCCTCGCCGTGGGGCTCTTTCTCCTGCCCGAATCCCCTCGTTGGTACGTCAAGAAGGGCAGAGTCGATGCTGCCGCAGTGGCTCTTGGAAGAATCAGAGGTCACCCAGCCGACTCGGACTACGTCCAGCATGAATTGGCCGAGATCGTCGCCAATCACGAGTATGAGACCGAACTCATTCCTTCCGATACCTACTTTTCTTCTTGGACTGCATGCTTCTCAGGATCTATCTGGAATCCAGGCTCAAATCTGAGGCGGACAATCCTCGGGACGTCCCTCCAAGCGATGCAGCAGCTCACCGGTAAGACATTACAGTGTTCGTGCTGGCGAGGAAAGCACTAACGCCCCTAGGTATCAATTTTATCTTTTACTTCGGTACCGTCTTCTTCGTAGGTTGCATCATCGTGCTTAACTGTCTTGGTTGCTAAATCAACAGACCAATCTCGGCACGATCAGCAACCCCTTCCTTATCTCCCTGATCACTACCCTAGTCAATGTTTGCTCTACCCCACTGTCTTTCTGGACAATCGAACGATTCGGTAGACGAGCTCTCTTGATCTACGGCGCTATTGGTATGCTCATTTGCGAGTTTATCGTGGCCATTATCGGCACAGTGAAGCCAGACGACCCTACCGTAGTGAAGGTACAGATTGCGTTCATCTGTATCTATATATTTTTCTTCGCCTCGACTTGGGGGCCAGGTGCTTGGGTGGTTATCGGAGAATCTTTCCCCATTCCCATCAGATCGCGAGGCGTAGGATTATCGACCGCGTCTTGTTGGGTATGTTATCCCTCTCCAATGCGAGAACTCGATTAGCTTACATGGTAGCTTTGGAATTGCATCTTGACGGTCATCACACCATACCTCGTTAGCCCCGACCAAGCCGACCTCAAATCCAAAGTGTTCTTCATTTGGGGAGGTACCTGTATCGGATGTGCCATGTAAGTCTCCTTTGCAGACTCTGGTAATTCGTCGCTGATAGCTTAGCTACGCATACTTTATGGTGTGGGAGACTAAGGGGCTCACTCTCGAGCAAGTCGATAGAATGATGGAGGAAGTGGGCTCGCCACGACGGTCTCTGGGCTGGAAGCCCCACTCCACTTTCGCTCACGATATGGCTACGGACTCCAAGGCACATGGAGGTGAAGTCGTACACGGCGAAGGAAAGGCACAAGCGAGAGTATGAGTGGAGGGCGAGGGATGATTGTGGTAGCCTCATTGAGATAATAGCAGCCGTAATTTTTGTACACGTCCGGCCGAAATCGATGTCCATGTATCGCGATCAAGCCATCTGACACTGAGCTCACTTGTAGCGAGAGGTCAGCGAAAGGAATGAACAGACGCGAAACAAGCTCGAATGAGGTCAGGGACACACGGGCTGCCATGCATGATCTGCTAACTGTCGGTGTCCATGACTGGCCCTGCCTGGCCATATATAGGATCCTGCTCGAACCACTTCAAAGCCTTGATCCTCTCCCCTACCTCTTCGCCCTCGTTTCCTGTGCAATGATCCCAGTTATCTGCTCCAACGGGATAGCTGCCTACCATCTGAAATCCACCAAGATCCTGCTCCATAGCATGACCCGTTCCTGCGGGCAAAACCATTACATCTCCCTTGGTCACCTCCTGCCGGACACCCTTCGGATTTCCTTCTCCACCCAAGAATAGCCTGGCACTCCCGTTCACAACGACCAGTACTTCATGTGTAGTCGAGTGGTAGTGATGCTGCTTGTACATCGGGTATACCCATGCTGGCTCGACGACCCCGACCGACCTTAGATGTGATTGGATGGCGGGGATCGAGGCGGTAGCTGCAAAGCACTCGTGATAGATCAAGAGAGGGTAAGGGTTGAGCGATGTATTGGGGAATCCACCGTGTGCCGGAATCAAGTGGCGTGTGACTCGAAGGTTGGAAAGGGGTGAGACCAGAGAAGACATCTTGAGTAACGTCAAGTAGATCCGCTGATTCTGTTTAGGCAGCTAGGGCGCATCGATGACCATTCGCCGTACTTCGCAGCACTTCATCGACCAGTCTTGAGCGAGTATAAGCGAGTCGCAAGGATTCCAATACAAATTCGGCCTGTAGATGTGCGAAAGATTGGGTGTAGTTGACGAGTTCAATTCACTAGGCAACACCTTGGCGAAGATGTTCCGAGCTTCCGAGACGACGTCTTTGGTACTTTCTCTGCCGGCGCCGGTAAGGCTTCCTCACGAACGACTGCTATATTTGACGTCAGCATGCGCTTGGCCCGATAGAGTTTGTTACGCTAAATTGTTCTGTGGGGTCTTTGCGGGAGTGGCTTGGAGGCTTTACGGAATCAAGCCAGGGCGCGAGAAGGAGAGACATGAGTAAATCCGCCTCTTTTTACCGCAGACATGACGTTCGTACATGACTGACCAGAAAAGGTATATAATCAGCGGAACATGATGAGCGCTCGTCTCTCAAATCTTGATCAACCATGCTCGTACATTCGACGCTCTTGAGCGTAGCGCTAGTATGGCTACGACTCACACCGACTGTCGTTGCGACTCCGGTATATCAGCTGGGTCAACGAAATCTCCTACCTAGGCAGAACGAGACTACCGAGGAGGATGCTCCTGCGGAAAGCGAGGAGCCTGCAATTGTGCAGATCCCGTCACCAGTGAACCACACCGGCAGCATCGAAGCATGTCAAGGCTACCAACTCAGCAACTCAACCATACTAGACGACGGTGCCGGTATTGATGGTACCCTGGAGATCATTGGAAACTGTAGTGCATACGGGCCCGACTATGAGACGCTATCGCTCACTGTGAGGTATGAGACCGACGACCGGATTCGTGTCCGCATTGTCGACTCGGAAGGTCAAGCTCACATCGTTCCCGACGACGTCGCTCAATGGCCCACAATCGGTTCTAGTAGCTCCAACAACGAGTCGTGCAACCTATCTTTCGAATGGCAAGAGAATCCCTTCTCCTTCAGCATCACCCGGAAGTCAGACGGGGAGGTCATCTTCGATACGACCGGCCAGCCACTGATCTTCGAAGAGCAGTATGTCAGGATCCAGTCATCTCTAGCCAACGGATCCCATATTCAAGGTCTTGGCCAACATAATGACAATTTCACGTGAGTATACCTCTTCCCCCAGTAGACTACGCTCATCATTAGACTCCCTATCGAGGAAGAAGATTACGTACGAACTTTATGGACCCGAGATGCCTACGGCACACCATCCAGGACCAATTTATACGGAGCCCACCCGATTTTCGTCAACCAGAAGACTGGACAAAACGCTTCAGCCAGCGGAGTCTACTTCCTCAACTCTAACGGAATGGATGTCAAATTCCCCGAAGGCGGAGAAAATATCGAATACAATATACTCGGGGGTGTGGTCGATTTATTCTTCCTGAATGGACCTACTCCTGCGGACGTCGCCAGGCAGGGCACTCAAATCTGGGGTGTACCCGCAGAAGTACCATATTGGAGTCTTGGTGTGAGTCGAATAGTCACCGTACGAGATCTCGCTAATCGTTACAGTTCCATAGCTGCAAGTATGGTTACCTCGATATCTTCGATGTCGCAGAGACAGTCAACAACGTAGGTCATGGCGTCCTTCGCTCGGATATCGCTGATAGCTAGTACACAGACGCAGGAATTCCGATCCAGACTCAGTGGATGGTGAGCTCCATCTCGTAGGCACATGTGACAAGCTGACCTTCAGGATATCGACTACATGTACGAGCGATGGATTCAAACCCTCGACCCCGACAGGTTTGCCCTCGACAAGGTCCAATACGTGGTCAACACCCTCAAGGATTCCGGTCGAGACTTTATCGTCATGGTCGACCCAGCAGTATTTAGCGGAACACCCAACTCCTCGGTCGAATCTTACGAGACCTACCAAAGCGGTGTCGAGCAAGATATATTCATGAAGCTAGACAGCGGGGATATCTACGAAGGCGTTGTCTGGCCCGGACCCACTGCTTTCCCCGACTGGACACATCCCAACGCCCAGTCGTGGTGGTCACAGGAATTTGATCGATTCTTCAATAATCAGACTGGATTCGATGTTTCGGGTATCTGGCTCGATATGAATGAACCTGCCAACTTCTTGCCATACGTGAGTCTATACCATCAAAATACTCGCTGATAGTAGCTCGAGGCCAACATCTACCGAGTCTCTCTTGAGCGACCTGTTCCTCCCCCTCGAGAGTTGCCTAGAACCGTCCCACGGGAGTTGAGCGATTTCCCAGCATTCCAATCGGGACTCAATATTTCGGCTGCTTGGAACACAAGCGATGCCGGTAGCAACAACACCATGGGCCAGCGGTCAATTGCGCAGAATATGTGGAAGAGGCAGGATGCCAACGAGACCTCCGCAGACTCTGAATCTTTCGGTGGCCAGACTTTGGCTGACTACGTCGATCCTTCGCTGGACAATCAGTGGCTCTACCCTCCTTAGTAAGTAATCAAATCCCTTTCCGTTGACCAGTACTGAGCTGCTAGCCGAATTGACGATCGACGAGCGGCTCCTTCGGCAGGTGACACTGAGGGCAACACTGGCAACAAGAACATATCCGACTTTTCTGCTCGAACCGATATCGTCCAGGCCAATGGAGCTAGGACATACTCTGAACACAATCTGTACGGGTCTCGACACGCGATCGTTACTCGAAATGCCTTACTGGATCGAAAGCCGGGAGAGAAGCCATTTACCATTGCTCGATCTTCGTTCAGTGGCACACCCAGTGCTCTATGGCTTGGGGACAACATTTCTAGCTGGGAGCAATACATCCAAACGATTCGACAGATGCTCCAATTCGCTGCTGTTCAGGGTATTGGAATGGTCGGTGCTGATAGTTGTGGCTTCGGAGGTAACTCGACCGAGACTCTCTGTGCACGATGGGCCTGGTAGGTCCGATGCCGTCGTCTTCGCTACTCATGCTGATGATTCAGGCTCGGAGCTTTCAATACCTTCTACCGAAACCACAATGAGCTCGGCAACAGGCCTCAAGAATTCTACAGATGGCCTATCACGACAGAGGCAGCCGTTGCAGCAGGAAAGACCCGACTCCGTCTTATCGACTACATTTACTCTTTCCTTCATCACCAGCATGTGGATGGTACACCTGCCATGTGGCCCTTGTCATGGGTACACCCTGAAGACGAGAATACCATCAATATCGAACATCAGTTCTACTTCGGTCCCTCATTGCTCGTCTCCCCAGTTGTCGCCGAGAATTCCACCACGGCAACATTCTATGTCCCCAACGAAATTTACTACGACTTCTTCACTCTCTCACCGGTCCAAGGTGAAGGCGCTGAGATTACGGTCGAGGATGTCGGCTACGACACCATGCCTCTTCATATCCGAGGTGGATCGATCCTACCACTTCGATTCGGTGACGCCAACACGACCGAGCAGAATCGTGAACTCCCCTTCCACTTGGTTATTGCTCCCAACTCGACCGACCAAGCTTCGGGGTACTTGAGACTCGATGATGGTGTTTCGCTAGACCCAGGAGATACGACTTCGGATATCATGATGATGTACGGTAACAATACTCTGGAAGTCTCAGGCTCGTTCGGCTACAACGAAGGCAACATCATCGATGCGATTGTGTTTGCGGGTCAAACAGAAAACAAGACTATCTCGGTTAACGGCGAGCCCGCCGCCAACATCGTGTACGACTCTATCAACCAGACTTTGACCGCATGGGGTCTAAACGTGCCATTTGGCGAGATGACCATCACCCTCGGTGTGGCACAGGAAGGTAACGGCTCTACATCCGGACCGACCTCTGAAGCTTCCACACCTTCCGAGACCGCCTCGAATGCTGCGAGCAGTATCACTGGGAGCGTCACGACCCAAGCGGCCTCGGGCGTTGCCTCGGCTTCCGCCGCAGTAATTTCATCGGTATCTGAGGCTGTAGCTTCCGAATCTGTGTCTGCTACCGCTGCCGTTTCAGCATAAATGCATTGGTATTGGCAGAATAGGACAATGTAATTGAGTAAAGAAGGGAAGGAAGACATCCATATAGTATAATCTAGCGTATGCAGAGCTTGCAGCAGGAGCGAACGCAGAGGTTTCTTGATGACTTGATGACCACCCGGTTGGGGTCGTCGAAAGTAGCGTAAGATGAGGGATTCGTTCGGCGATCCTGAACCGTCAGCTCACCTGTCCTCTCCCTGGGACCACATACCCTTGATGAGCAGTCTTCTAATCAAGCTGTTCCGATTGGGGTACTCCCGATGTGCAATCTACGCACAATGATGATCTGTCACCCCGCTGATTGGTCCTCGTAGTCGATAGCGGCCCTATCTTCCGACGCTATAGCCCGTCACCTCTCCATCTTGCACCAAGCTCCAGACCCTCTCGATCTTCAAATCCTCATTGAAACGGTAAAAGACATGTTCCGTCAGTCTCTTGCCAGCCACCGTAATATCAAGTCTTGAGGCGACTTGTCGAGCGTCTGGATCCACGATCAGATCAGCGACAACGAAGTGGGTTTCCGGAGGGATGAGTCCACGATATCCTTGATGATCCAGCTTTGTGCCGTTATGATTGACTGAGTCCGCCAAGAAGGATGGCAATTTATCCCATTCGTGTGCATTCAGACTGGAAATGTATGCTTGATATCGCTCTCGTAGTGCTTCTGCTGACATAGCGGTAGACATGATCGATAGTTGGAAGTACGGAAGCGGAAGAAGTGTTTACGTCGCTCAAGCTGACCGGAGGGTACTCAACGAACGTGCATGATTTCCATCTCTCTTTTCTACCTTATCATAATCAATGATATGAACACATAGATTCCGTACATAAAGAAGATCATATTGGCCAATCTTCCTACACACTCCTTTCATCTGTACGAACCCAGAACCTCGACCGCCGATCATGTCATACCCACCAAGCGGCGGCAACTACGACACCCTACCCACTGAGACCGACACATCAACAGCACCCAAAAGAATGTTGAAACCTCTTCGTGGGCTACTTCGGCCTCGAACGCAATCTGCCAGATCACTACTGGACGAGATCATTCCGACCCCGACTTTAGAAGAGGACCGTTCAGGCAATGGATCCTTATTTTACCTCGCACGACGGACTGGATCTGTTGCTGTGATCAGTATCTTTCTGCTCAGTATAATCTTCTTGGCTAGCACTGAGGGACGCCGGAAAGACACTGGAGATAGTCTGCGCCATGTTTTTGGGGGCGAGGGAGTCATCAATAGTAATGTCGCTTGGTCTGCGAGTGATGCGGAGCAGGATATCAGGCCACATCCGAAAGATGGTGAGCTGGCTAGTTTTCATCGGTGAGATGTTGTGCTGAAGCACAGACTTCGACAAGTATATCATGCTCCGCACTGTCCAGTCAGCGGACTACAAGCTTTCGAAAGATCATCGTCTGATATTCATTGGAGACATACACGGATCTTACGACCCTCTGGAGTGAGTATCGTCCTTGCCAAAAACTTTTGCCAAGACTGACTTGTCAGACGTCTGACGTCAAAAATCTCATACAATCCCTCGAAAGACGTCCTCATCCATGTCGGAGACCTTATCGCCAAGGGAGACAAGAATGAAGAAGTTATTCAATGGATGGTCAAGCACTCCATCCAAGGTGTCAGGGGGAATCATGATCAGCCGGTATGTCTCGACTACGGCCGGTATTGACGGCGCTGACAATATCAGGTGATCCAATGGCGAGCATGGATGCAGTGGGCGGGAGGCGAAGATTGGGAAAGTTACGTCGACAAGCTCGCGGATGATGTCGAGGACGGAGTCATCAAGATCTTGAACAAGGACAAGAAGTTGTATCCCAAGAACTGGGAGTGGAAGGGTGAACATTGGAAGATTGCCAGGTGCGTCCTTGATTGATCTCTCGGGCCCGTTGCTTACCCATAGACATTTGACACCGTCAAGCTACAAATACCTACTGGAACTCCCCCTCGTCCTACATTTCCCCTCTTTGCATACATTCGTAGTCCACGCCGGTCTTCTTCCTCACGACCCACTCAAAGCGCTCTCAGATACGGAACAACCCTTATTCTCCGCCGACACCACTCTTAACAACCCCAATTCCCGTACATCAGAGGAACTATCGATCTTGCATAATGTCGCCCAAAATACTGTACCTTGGAATCTGATAAACATGCGGTCTGTGAGGACAAAGGGTAAACGTAAGGGCGAGCCTACCAAATCGAGCAAAAAGGGCAAACCATGGAGTAAACTCTGGAATAAGCAGATGGGCCGCTGTCGGGGTCCAGGAATCTGGGAAGATGAGGCTGAGCTCGATTCAGAGACCTGGGAAGAGGATGAAGAAGATGTGGTACAGGATGACGAATTGGGGAGGCGGGATGATGAAGACGAAGAGGATGACGAAGTCGAGGAGGAGGCACTGAAATGTTCGCCTGTAACTGTCATCTATGGGCACGCTGCCGGACGAGGCCTGGACATCAAGCCATTCAGCAAGGGAATTGACACGGGCTGTGTGGTGAGCAAAACATTCAAATCTGGATCCCCAGCTGACGTCCAGTACGGCAAAAAGCTTACAGCACTCATCCTTGGCGACCATCACGAGAAGGGCAAGTCGGTGCGAGTAGGTGATGAAGGAGGAGTTCTGGTCAGTGAATCGTGTAAGGAGCATGGATACTAGAGAATCTGGATCTGTAAAACCAATGTAGCCTTAGCAAATGCATTACTAGATGCGACACCAGCTTAATGCTTTCCTGCCGCCTTGTTTTTCCTCTCTTCCTCCTTTCTACGCCTAGCGTCTTTCTTCTCCTCCTTCAACCTCTTTTTCTCTAGCTCCGCTTCGCTGACTTTGACTTTCTTCTCCTTCATGATATCGCTTTTGGCCTGCCAATAAATCACATCGGTTGTTTTGGTAGTCTCCCTGTCTCTCCATGTCACCCCATGCTCCTGCATTCCTTCCTCAAAGAATGCGATCATATCCTCTTTCCGCGCCTGACTGACTTCAGCTGGTGATCCAGATGCCTTCGGAGCAAAGACTAGGTTCACTCTATCCCCTCGCTCTAGGAAACCTTTGGCGATATCTAGCTTGTGTTGTAAATCACCATCCGCACTCGCCCAACTGATCTGAACTTCCTTTTCCTCGAAAGCAGTCTTTCTGTTCATTTTCAACTTGATCTCGAGCAGTTTCGCCTTTTCAGCCTCTTCGGCCAAATCAATAAGTTTGACTACAGGCGGTGAGTCGGAGACGAGTCGAAGTTCATGTGTCGTCTTATCATATCTGATGGCATGGAGAGGTGTGGGATCGCTGAGTTTGTTGGTGCTCGAATCGACTAGCTGAACGACTCGATGTGGGATTCGGGGTCCCGTAGCAAAGGTCGGAGGAGGAGGCGCTTGGACGTGTTTGGGATTGGGGCGGGCCAGTCGAAATGGTGTTGAAGTTATACTCCGAGATGTAGAAGGCCCAGCGGCGGCGTTGTATGCAGTATGACGAGGTAATTTCGAGACCGTTGAGCCTAATACAGGCCGCAGCAATGTTGGTAATATTATCGACATGGCAGTATGCGATAAAGCAATAGGGTAACGTGTAGAGTAGTGAGGTGGATTGGATTGAAGGGCTGCAACTCTTGTTCCTGAATAGCTTCATGTACCATCTGTGAAACCCCTCGTCACATTCACACACCCCGGTACATACAGGCCCTGCTATCTCACTTCACTCGCC
>Ga0308164_10005423_pt1 | contig 10292 bp, 5 predicted proteins | sample PhyTR2_FD_201031 | JGI IMG/M metagenome (GOLD analysis project Ga0308164, IMG submission 201031) | Phyllosphere microbial communities from UC Gill Tract Community Farm, Albany, California, United States - DLSLT.R2 | ecosystem: Host-associated > Plants > Phyllosphere > Unclassified | place: USA... | reverse complement strand
GGAGCGGCCGGCATCCTGCTAGCCAAGACCTTCGGCGTCACCGCCATACCGGTCGCGGCGGGAGCCGCAGCTGCGATGGTCGGGTACGCGGCGGTCGTTCAGACGTCTGGGACGGGCCGTCTGCGCGCCGATCAGGCCGGAGACAACTGCTACTATCTCGGCTTGATCTATACGCTGATCAGTCTCGCGTACGCGATCTTCTTCTTCGATCCCGCGACCACCGCGACGACGGTGGTGCAGGGGTTCGGCGTGGCTCTGGCCACGACGATCATGGGACTGATCCTCCGCGTCTTCTTCAGTCAGAGCCGTGCCGATCTGGTGGAGACCGAGGACACTGCTCGGATCGAACTCGCGGATGCCGCGGGACGGCTCAAGGCCGAACTGCAGGCGATGACGATCAGCATGAGCGACTACGGCCGCGAGACGCGGCAGGCGCTCGAGGAACTGCGATCGCAGGTCGTCGACGCTCTGGTCGGCGTGCAGAACGATGCGAGCAAGGCCATCTTCGAAACGTCGGTCGCAGCGGGCGAGGCGATCCTGACGATGTCGGCGGACGCTACGGCAGTGGTCACGCAGCAGTCCACCGAGGCCGCCGCCCGCGGAAAGCGGATGTCTGCCGCGACTGACAAGGTCATCGTCGGCATCGAAAAGCACGCTGAGGTGCTGGGCGGCATCGAACGATCGTCGACCGCCATCGCGGCCAGTCTGGCGTCGCTTGAAAAGGTCGCGAGTCGGACCGAGCGGAACCTTGGGGAACTTTCTCAACGTGCCGATGGAATGGCGGGGGCTCAGACCCTTCTGGCCAAATCGGGCGACGACCTCCGCGAGGCGGTTGCGGGGATGACGCAGCACGTGAGGACCTTCGACGCGACCGCGACGCGCGTCGACGCGGCCGTGATCGCTCGCCTGGAAGAAATCAAGCAGTCTCCCGGGGACATGCTCGCTCGCACGGCCGATGCTTTCGGTCGGGCATCCGGGGCCATGCAGGACCAGTTCGCGATCATCACGCGGGGTCAGCAGGCATTCGCCGAGGACATCGCCAAGCGTACGGCGGAAAGCGTCGCGCTGCTGGATCGTCACAATGCGGCAATCGAGCAGGAACTCGGCCGGTCCCGCGAGAATGTGGCGAAGGTTCATGGTGCGCTCGTGCAGATGACCGACACGCTCGTTGACCGGGTCGGAGCCGATCGGGCGTGAGCGGATCGCAGCTCGATCTCCGGCAGGACAAATCGTATCGCAGGGGTCTCGTCCTGGGGCTGACCATGGCGGAGGTCATGATCCTCCTCCTGTTCGTCCTGCTGATGGCGCTCGCCGCGGCGTTGCAGAACAGGGACGCCCGCATCCAGGTCCTGGATCACGGCGGCGCTTCCAGGATGGTCGAGCAGCTGCAGCGTGCGTATCCGCAGGCACGCAGCAAGCAGGAGTACTTCAAGGAGCTTACTCGCGCGATCGAGGCACGCCGCCAGATCGAGGAGGCTGGCGTCGCAAGCGGAGCGAAGAATCTTCTAGCCGACGCGGAGGTGGGCAAGCAGGTCCGCGAGGCCGCGGCATCCAGCGGCGTCAATGATCCGGCTAAGTTCGTTAAGGAGGTGGTCGCAGCATCGTCGCGGGGACGGAAAGGGCAGTGGCCGCCCTTCTTCAGCCTGAGCGAGGCCGGCGGTTACTTCTTCGACAGCGGCAAGGCCACCCTGCGTCCCGAGTTCGAGAGGAATCTGAAGTCGCAGGTGATCCCGATGCTAGCACGCAGCGTGGAGGACTACGACGTCGACGTCGTCGAGGTGATCGGCCATACCGACGAGGTGCCGATGTCCGGTCGAAGCAACCTGGACTCCGCGCTGATCCAGGCGTCGATCGGACGCGTACCGGTCGGTGCGCTGCGATCGACGGACAACGCCGGTCTCGCGATGGCGCGGGCCGTTGCGGTCGTCCATCTTCTTCGAGCTGATCCACAGTTGCGACGGGTGTCGATCCTTCCTCTGTCCGGCGCGCAGATGATCGTTCCCGTCGATCACGTCGCCGATGGCACGGCCGGAAGCGACGACCAGCGTCGTCGTCGCATCGAGATCCGGCTTCGCAAGTCCACTCAGCAGTCGTCGCCGACGATCCGGCGCTGATGGATCGTCTGGATGCCAACCTGGAGGCGTTGCGCCGCGCCGTCGAACGGAAGGTCACCGGATCCGGCGGGGCCGCCGACGTATCGGCCTTGAGCGCTCCGAACCCCATCTATACGACTGCCATCGATCCGCCTGTTGAGTGGCAGCCGACGGGTTGGCTGGCTCGCCTGTTCGGCGGTCGGACCTGATGGATCGCCGTGACAGGCGTCGATCGGCCCGACAGCGTCGGGCTCTCCAGGATCCCGCCAGACCTCGACCCATGATCGGCGCCTTCGAGCGTTTCGCGCTCGTGGCCGTGTCGCTCGCCTTCGTCGCCGTGTTCGCCCTCACGTACATGCGTGCCGAGGATCGTCGGTCCGCCCCCTTGTCGCTCACGACGGCTGTGGATGGGTCTTGGGCGGCTCAGGCGGGAGACGGTGTTCCTGGCGCGATGGCGGCGACCGAGTCCGACCGGGCGGCGAGCCGATCTTCCGAAGCCGTCGCAGCGCCGTCCGGGCCGGGAACGTTCTCCATCTGTCACACCGGCGGCGGCACGAACTGCGTAGTGGATGGCGACACGGCTTGGATCGGCGGCGAGAAGATCCGCATCGCCGACATAGATGCTCCGGAGACGCATCCGCCCAGGTGCGATCACGAGGCCGAACTCGGCGACGCCGCGACGGCCCGATTGGCGGCCCTGATGAACCTCGGCCCGTTCGAGATCAGGATGATCGACCGGGATACTGACAGGTATGGGCGAAAGCTCCGTGTGCTCGCCCGTGGTGGACGTTCGATCGGAGATCAGCTCGTCCAGGAGGGTTTGGCACGGACCTGGGAAGGACATCGACGACCATGGTGTTGACGACGACGCCGCTCGTCGGCTGGTGCGTTCACGCCGTTGCGAGCCTCGGGCTTCATCGAATGGTCGGCTCGAATTACTCACAACGGGACGAGTACCACACCCATCCCCCGGTGCATTGGGGACGTCCCCCATGTGACGGGGCGGGGGCACGGTCCGACCGGCCGGTTACGTTGCGGCCCGCCAGCGGCCTGTAGCGCCTTCCAGCGTGAGCAGTACGCCATCAGTGCCTCAAATGGGTACGTGCGTCTGACCGTGGTCGCCTAGTCGCCCAGTTCGATGCCGAATGCCGCTGCATTAATGGGGCGGAATCCATCGCGCTTCGACCAGTCCATGTGGGCCCCGAGGCGGTCCATCACGGCGGCGGGTTCCGCCCTTGCAAGATTGAGCGCTGCCAAGGTCTGAGCGGTCGCGCGGAGATGGAGGACCGGCGCGGAGTCGAGATGACCGCTTCCGCGATCCAGCACGTCCGTGAGCATGAGGACCTCGACTTCGTCGATCGCGAGGGACGTCTGCAGCTCCAGGGCGACCCTGATCGCGGTCGAGCAGATCGCGTCCCGGTGCATTTCGGCGCGTTTCCCCACCGCGAGGTTCTTCACGGATGCCTTGCCCGACTTGAGAAGGGTCACCGATTCGTGCGGCATGTCCTCGAGATCGAGACCGTCGACGATCGCGATGATCCGACCGTCGAGGAACAGGGTGTCGATCCCCTCGACGGAGAAGGGCAGGTCGCCGAGACCGCTGTACCGGTCCAGTGCGGACACGATCGCGTCTGGCTGCCGTTCGACGATCCGCTGCGCTTCGACGATCTCCGAGTTGCGCCGGTGCGCATCCGACACCGCGGCGGCGTGATCGGCGTCGTCCTTCGCCCGTGCCGCCTCGACGTCCCGCTGGAGCCGATCCCGTGCGCTTCGTTCGCGTCCGAAGGTGCGTGCGAACCACCCCGGCACGTAGGCCGCGAGCCGTTCTGCCGCGGCCGCTTCGGCGTGGTCGCGACGCTCGGGAACGCCGACGCGCGGCGCGGTGGCGGTCGTCAGCCAGTCCCGCCTCGTCAGGCGGACCCGGTGAGCTCCCACCAGCGCTTCGACGATCTCGTCGTATTCGGACGCCGCGCGAGCCGACGCATCCAGGTGCGCCTGACGATCAAGGGACTTCATCCTTGCGGCCCTTTGCCGCTCCGCCTGTTTCGCGGCCCGGTCCATCGCGCGCATCGTGCGTCCGACCCCGCGCACGAATTGTCTAGAAGTAACCATATGCCCCCCGGCCTCACCATCGGTCCCGTGATGCCGGCCATAGCGGGCCGGCTGCGCGTTGCCAAAGGCTCATGCCGATGATCCGGACCCGATCGCGGGCGGGAGATCGCCGGGGCCGAGGGATCAGCGCAGCGTCCGCTCCTGGGGTCTCGGAATGTACTCCGCCGCGGCGTTTCGATCCTCCTCGACCCTGATGCGCTTCAGCGGCGTCGCGCCGATCGGCAGCGATCTTTCGATGACCAGTCCGCCGCCGTCGTCCCCCAGCTTCGCCTGAAGCGCGGAGACGTCGCCGCACCATATGGTCTCGGCATCCCGGTCTCTTGACGCGCTGGGGCCGTACCCAGCCGCTTCGAACGCTACGGGGCGCATCTGCATGCGTTCCCCGGCGGCGTTGATCTCGACGCCGTAGTCGGATCTTGTGGCGCTTCGCAGCACCAGTCGGCCTTCTGCGGCGAAGGTGGTCCGCATGCCTTCGTTCACCTCGTAGCCGAGACCTGATAGTCCTTCGAGTACGGCCGCACGTCGCGTGGCCGCCGCGCGAGCGTCGCGCTCGGCCCGGAGCGCTGCTCCGGCCTCGGCGATGCGGTCGGCGATGGCGGCTGCGTCGAGGGCGTCGATCCCCGTCCTCAGGGCCGTCGTGTCGATCCCGGTCGTATCGAGTTCCGAGAGGACGAGCTGGCACTCGGTCAGGGCGGCGGCGCGGGCGCGGGCGTCCGTGAGGGCTCTCCCCGTCGCGACCTCGAGACCGTCGAGCAGCAGTCCGCGCCGCATCTCCTGCGCATCCGCCGCCTCGTCCAGCCGGGAGCGCCAGCCGGCTAACGTCCGATCATCGGCCAGCGGTGCGAGTTCGGCGAGCCTGAGTTCGATGCGGTCGATCGCCGGATCCGAAGCCGCAGGACGCGCCGCCAGCCATGCGGCGAAGGAAGCGGGGGCCCGGTCATCACGAAGGCGACCCGCCAGGTCTCGCGAAGCCGTCGGCGCGTTGGCTCTCCCGGACAGGATGCCGAATCCCTGCGCGATCGCGTCCGGTTCTCCCCGCTCGAGTCGTTCCAGCAGGTCCGCATCGACGACGTCGCCGCCGGTCCGCAGCGTACGCAGGAGGCTGGATGCCGCTTCCCGTTCCCGACGTCCGCGCGTCCGCGCCGCGGCCTGTTCGGCTGCGACCTTCGCCAGGCGCGACTGGATGTCGTCCCTTAGGAAGCCCTCCTCGATCGGAGCCTGCTTCTGGAGATCCATAAAGCGGTCCCGAGCGATCAGCGCCGCAAGTCCGTTCCGACGCCCGACCGCAGCCGCGACGGCATCGTCGTCGATGCACTCGTTCCGCTCGCCAATGCGTCGCCATTCGGCGAGCGCGGCGTCGACGCGGGCCAGCATCCCGTTGCAGATGTCGAGGATCTCCTCGCGCGTGACGATCCTGACGACTTTCGGCCCGCTCACTTCCGTTCTCCCATCGCAGCCGTCACGGCCGCGCGCAGATGCTGCCGTTCGCGTTCCGGTTCGTGGAACCAGCGATGCGACGATACGCGGTGTATCACCGGAATCGAGCGTTTCAGTATCGACGGTCTCCACAGTTCGCGTGCCCGGGCGGTATCGAGAAGCCGATGTCGAGGTGCGTCGCATTCGATGCCGATCCCGTACAGGCCCGTTCGCGGATCCTCGATCGCGAAGTCCAGGCCGAAGGCGCCGTCGTCCTGCACGGGCGCGGGGTTCCATCCCAGCGCCCGGATCTCTGCGGCGACCGCCTCCTCCAGACCATCGTCGACGTCGCGGTCGGATCTGGCGGGTCGCCGCTGTTCCGGCGTCAGTCGCGACAGCAGTGCGGATGCCGCGTCGAGATCGCCGTCGGAGAGGTTGCGCGCGTATTCGAAGTAGGCCTGGAGGAAGTCGCGTGGGCTGCTGGCCTGACGCCGCGTCGTGAGCATGTCCGAGATCGCGGAGATCGGCATCGACGTGACGAGCATGACCTTCCTCTTCGCCCGCGTGACTGCGACGTTCAGGCGCCGTTCGCCGCCCGTCTGGCCCAGCACGCCGAAGGCGCGGCGGAACGTGCCTTGGGCGTTCCGTCCGAAGGTCGACGAGAAGACGATGATGTCGCGTTCGTCGCCCTGGACGTTCTCGACGTTCTTAACGAAGAACCCCATGTCCTCGCCGCCTTCGATTCTGTCCCGCTCCCTGGTGAGCGCCATGCGGAATGCAGGATCAGCCTCCGCGCGGTCCTCCAGGAGATCCTCGATCAGGTCCGCCTGCTTCCGGTTGAAGGTCACGACCCCGATGGTCGGGGGATTGGGACCGCCGGCGGACCAGAGATCACGAAGGACGTCGGCGACCCGCTCCGCCTCGGAAGGGTTCGTCTGGTCCTCGTAGAGGCCGTCCACCCGGATCATCTCGATCGGGCGCTGGCGGCGGATCTCGTCGGCGGGATGCCGTGCGGGAACGCTCAGCCGGTTCACGTAGAACGCCGCGTTCGAGAACTCGATCAGTTCGCGGTACGCTGACCGGTAGTGGATCTGGAGCGTGGTCGACGGAAGCACGGTCTTCGCGAGTTGGAGAAGGTCCGGACAGTCCTTGATCTCGCGGCGGTTCCAGGTCTCCGCGGCCTCCTCGCGCTCCTCGTCGTTGAGACGGTCCTCGGCGTCCTGACCCTCGAACACCTCGGCTTCGTCGCTTTCGGCCTTGCCCGAGAAGAACGCGCTCGGCGGCATCTGCTTCTCGTCGCCGCTCACCACCATCGTCCTGCTGCGGTAGAGCGTCGGCAGTGCGTATTCGATCGGCATCTGCGAGGCCTCGTCGTAGATGACGGTGTCGAAGAGCGCCTTCCGAAGGGGAAGAAGCCGACTCGCGACGTCCGGGTTCACGAGCCATACCGGACGGAGCCGCATCAGGCCGAGGTCTGCGCCGAGATCGACGAACTCGCGCAGCCTCTTCGCCCGGATGCCGGTCAGGCGGGTGATGTCCTCCCATTCCCGCATCGGACGCAGACGTGACGCATCGAGACCCTCGACGAGGAGCCGTCGGTTGAGCCCTCGCATCTCCCGATCGGCGGTGCCCAGCGAGGTCGCCTTCGCTTCCAGTTCACCGGCCTCCAGCAGGAGGGAAGGGTTCTCGCTCTCCAGTCGGTTCTTCCAGGCCAGCCGCCCCTCCTTGGCGATGATCCGGCGGATCGTTGCCTCGAGTTCGGCTTCGTCGAGTGGGGCCAACTGGTCCCGGATGCGTGCGAGTTCGGCGAAGGCCGCCATCGTTGCCGCGCTCAGCTGCGGTACGCGCACGCGGAAGCGCTGATACGCCGCGATGTTGGGAGCCTCGGCCTCGACCGCGGCTATCTGCGCATTGCTGGAGGCATCGCGTCTGATGGCGTCGGAACGAGCCTCGATCCATTCGTCGGCCATCCAGGACGTCAGTCTTCCTAGTGCTGCGGCGCACGTGCTGCGGGCGGCATGTCTCGCGAGACCCTGATCGATGCCCTCGATCATGTCCTCGACCGCCTGACGGCTGGCGCTTCGGACCATCGCGTGGGCGGTGGAACGTTCCGGATACGCTTCGAGACGGACGATGAGCGCCTCGATGGAGGCTAGCAGCGCCAGCTGCCTGCGCGTCTCGCCCAGCAGATCCGTCGTACGCATCGACTCGAACGCGCCCGTCGGTTCGCCGGCCTCGAACACCGACGTGACGAGCCGCTCACGAATGGGCCGGAGGCGCTGCTCACGGTGCAGGGCCTCGCCGAGCGCCCCGGAATCGTCTAGTCCATGCTGCTTGAGCAAAGAACGCCGACGCCAGGTCGCGACCCACCGCGAAGGCGACAATCTTTCGAGGAACGAAGGCTTGGCGAGCAGACGGTCGGAGACCGTGATCCAACCATCGAGTTCGGACTGGTCCATGTTCCGCGCGACCTCGACCGCGTCGTCGGGCGCGTCGTCGGACGGAAGGGCCAGGAGCGATCTCTCCGTTTCTGAGAGTGCGACCTGGAGGCCGGTCGTTCCTGCGGTTCTGCCGGAGGCGCCGGCCAGCCGATCGAGCCAGCGGGCCAGCCGTTCACGCGTCACGTTGTCGATGTCGCGGAATACGCGGCCATGGGCGGTGGCCCATGATCGGTAGGGTTCCGGATCCGTTATGGCTATCGCATCGGGCGTTCGTTCGATGACGCCGAGGCGCTCCCGCTCGAACAGTGCGAAGGCCTCGATGTCGGTCCTGAACGTCGCTACCGTGCCGTCGTCGATGCCGAACGACCGCGTATCTGCAAGGGGACTGCCTTCGTATCGTGCGGGCAGCCACAGTCGAGCCAACGGCGCGCATGCTTCTTCGAGCAGGGTCAGCGAGCCCGGATCCAGGGCGCCGATCTGGTGCCTGAGGGAGGGAAGGGCGGGCGTGTGTCCCTTGGCTGCCAATCCGATCAGGTCCCCGAGCATGAGACGGTACGACAGCCCCGTCTGTGCGTCCACCGCGTGGAGGGCATGATGCTGTCCGTCCAGGTCCCGTTCGAGGGTCTCGATCCGGGCGGCGGCCTGTTGCCGCTGCTGCCGCCATCCCGTGGCCCCCTGCGGCCGCCGAAAAAGCTCCTCGAGCTGTTCGCGGATCGACTGGATGACGGTCTTCCGGTCCTTGTTCACGTCGTTGACCATGACGATGCGTTCGCCGAGGCCTGCGGCCTCCAGCCGCTTGTGCACGACTTCAAGCGCCGCCTGCTTCTGGCATACGACCAGGAGGCTGCGTCCGGTGCCGATCGCGTCTGCGACCATGTTGACGATGGTCTGGCTCTTGCCGGTTCCGGGTGGGCCCTCGACCAGGAGGCCGCGACCGGTCCGGGCCTCCAGCACGGCGGCTTCCTGGGAGGGATCGCTGTCCGCGGTGAAGTAGCGCTCGGCCTCGGCGGCACGGACGGGTTCGGCTCTTTCCACCTGCTCGCCGACCCTGAAGGCGGTTTCGAGGCTGGAGCCAGTCGCGGGCGCGGACTTGAGTTGTCGCAGATCCTCCATCACGGCCTGACCCAGGAACGCGAGATGGAAGAGCGCTGCCGAGCACACGACCCTGTCCTCGCCCGGCCGTACGTTCAGGTCCTTGGAGGGGAGGGGGATCAGTTCGCGTCCATGGACGCCCGCGAGTTCACGGAAGGCGTCGACGACTTCGGCCGGCGTGACGGTGGCGCGACCGAGCATGTCGTCGGCCGCCGCCTGCCAGCGGGCGGCGGTCTCGATGCCTAGCAGCGTTTCGAAGGCGGGGTTGAGGCGGACCTCCTCGCGTCCCCTGTCGAACGCCAACGTGACGCGTCCGCGCGAGCCGACCTCGGGGTGCAGCTTTACCGGCCAGAGGAGTATCGGCGCGATCCGCGGCCTGACGGTCGCCTTGGCCTCCTGCATGACAAGGAACGGGAAGCCCAGATAGAGCCCGTCGATGCCGGTGTCGCGACGGTAGAGGGTCGCGTGCGAATGGAGCGTGCGGATCCTCCGTTCGATGCGGGGATCGTCGGTGAGCGGGGCGGGGTCGATGTCGATCGTCTGATCGTTGCGGAGCAGCAGATGGTCGAGAAGCTCCGACGCGCGGCGGCGGGGGCTGTTCAGCTCCGTCATGTCGATGCGTGCGGTGGTCTTGCCGATGACCATGCGCGTCAGCGGTCCGCGCATGATCGAGGCTGTTATGCGTCTTGCGTAGAAGTCGAGCAGGGTCGCTATGTAGGACTGACGGGGCGGCTGCCGCCATTCGGAGTCCGGAACCGCGAGAAGCGCGAGCGCGTGGGCCAGCGGCAGACGACGTTCCAGTCTGAACTGATCAGCCCATTCGTCGATCCGGTCGTGTCCGCAGCGGGCGAATCCCTCGACGCAGGTCTCGATCTCGGCGTGCATCTCGCGGCGCGGCCACGAAAGTCGGACCAGCGCTTCGTCGCGATCGAAGATGGTCAGACCCGCTCGGGTCGCGGCCTGCGCGGCCTCTTCGACGATCGCGTCCGCGGCGCGGAACTGGGAGGACGCCGCACCGAGCAGCAAAATGAGCTCCTCCTCCTCGGTGATCCTTCGTTCGACGATCGCGAGCAGTCCGGGGTGGTCGGTGTCGGGAAGGATGCGTCTCCGCTCCTCCCAGACCGCCGCCAGCTGGCTG
>Ga0308164_10005422_pt1 | contig 10293 bp, 9 predicted proteins | sample PhyTR2_FD_201031 | JGI IMG/M metagenome (GOLD analysis project Ga0308164, IMG submission 201031) | Phyllosphere microbial communities from UC Gill Tract Community Farm, Albany, California, United States - DLSLT.R2 | ecosystem: Host-associated > Plants > Phyllosphere > Unclassified | place: USA... | reverse complement strand
GGCGAGGCATCGATCGATCACGCAAACTACCGTCACTATGAGGTCGACGTCGCTGACCCAGCTGCCGTGCAGAGAGCGTTTGGCGCGATCGGCAAAGACGTCGGCCCCGTCCAGATTGTGGTCAACAACGCGGCGGTCCTCACGTCGCAATATGCAATGATCATGCCTCCTGCGGCTGCACAGGACATGATCAACGTCAACCTATTAGGGCCGTTCATGGTCAGCCGTGAGGCTTCCAAGATGATGCGGCGCACCAAATGGGGCCGCATCATCAATATCGGTTCCATGGCAGCGAGCCTAGAGCCGATTGGCGATTCCATTTATGCCGCGACTAAGGCTGGCGTGGCGACGCTCGCCAACGTTATGGCGCGGGAATTAGGTCCGTTGGGCGTCACCTGCAACACTTTGGCGATTACAGCGATCGACAGTGACATGCTGTCGCAGTTACCCCGCGATAAGATCGAGGTGATCATCCAGCAGCTGCCAGTGCCGCGCTTCTGCACCGCCGATGATATACTTAACGTATTGGACTTCTTGGTATCTGAGCGTAGCGACTACATCACCGCACAGACGATCTGGCTTGGTGGGATAAACTAAGGTGCGCGAGGTTGCTGACGGCGTATGGTCGGTGACCGCTGGTGCGTTCCCGGCCAACAGTTATGTTTGCCGCGCGGATGTACCGGGTGGGGCTGTGCTGATCGATGTTGGGCTTGACCCGGTACCGATCGACGAAGCGCTGGACAAGATCGGGGTACGGCCGGCGCACGTATTTTGCACACACGGCCATTTCGATCATCTTGGCTCTGCCAGCCACTTCCAGAGCAAATATGGCGCGACGGTCCATCTGCATGCTGCCGATCTCAAGATTGCCAAAAGCAACAATTTTTTGCTCATGGCAATGAAGATGGCGGATCGGATCGTCCTGCCTAAGCTGACGCTGTTAGAAGGCGAAGCTGCCTTCACGCTCGGCGGCGACGTGCTGCGGTACCGATCAACCCCCGGCCATACGCCGGGAAGCTGCGTCTTGGAGTGGGGAACGAACATGTTCACAGGCGACACGCTGTTCGCCCGCGGCATCAGCCTGTCACGGCTACCTGGCGAACAACCGGATCGGTTGCGCAACAGCATCCAGGCGCTATGGAACGCTCTCGACCCGTTCACCATTCATCCTGGGCATGGTCCCAGCGCCCCAGGTGACATAATAAAGCGTGACAATGTGCGGCTGCGCCAATTCCTTGGCGAGACGCTCGAACCTGCGAGTACTTGACCCTATGCAATTCGACGACGGCATCTGTATTTCCGGCGTTGGCCATCGCCTGCCGGAGAATTGGGAAGACAACGAAACGTTATGTCAGAACCTCGACGTCACGCCCGAATGGATCATAGAAAAGACTGGCATCCAGCGGCGCTATCTAGCTACTCCCGGTGAACACGCATCGGATTATGCGGTCGCGGCCGCACGCCAGGCATTGGCGATGGCAAACATCCCGGCCGAACAGATCGACGTCATCGTGGTCTGCACATATTCGGGCGACTATGTCTTCCCGCCATTGTCGGCGAAGGTCCACCTGGAGATCGGCGCCGGCGAATGCCAAATTTTCGACCTTCAGGCGAACTGCGCAGGATTCGTCGCCGGTCTGACGGCTGCATCCGACCGGATGCGCGTCGATCCTACAGTTCGCAACGCACTGGTCGTCGCGGTGGAGATGAATAGCCGCTACATCGACCGGAGCGACGTCAATACTGCCATTTACCATAGCGACGGAGCGGGAGCGGCGATCCTATCACGCTGTGCGCTCGACCAAGGTATCAAGGCCAGCGCTTTCCACACCGACAGCTCTAACTACGAGACCGTCCGGATGCGGGGCGGCGGATCTAGCTACGGCGCTCTAGGGCGCGACTACGACGCCTCTATCGATTTCATGGAGATGAACGGAATTGCCACCTGGAAGCAGGCGATCACCCATATGCCCACGGTGATCCGCAAAGCGTGCGAGAAGAGTGGTGTGTCGCCGGCCGATGTCGATTTCATGATTTTCCATCAGGCCAACTACAACTTGATCGAATATATCGTGCGTAAGATGCGACTCGACATGACCAAGACCTTCACCAACGTAAGAGAAATCGGCAACACCGGGGCTGCGTCGTTGGCGATCGCGTTGAGCGAAGCGGTCGAGAAGGGATTACTGAAGAACGGCCAGACCGTGCTTTTTGCCGCTGTTGGTGCAGGCTTCAACTTCGGTGCGAGTGTCTGGACCTGGCACATGCCAATAGTCGGAGAAGCCTGACATGTTCGCCGATTTCGACTTGATCAAGGTAGGGGAGACCCGCTCGCTCGTCCGCGTCATAAGTGAGGCGGACGTGCGCCGCTTCGTTGAGATGACCGGAGACGACAATCCTCTTCACGTCGACCGTGCATTCGCCGAGGAAACAGCGTTCAAGGACATCGTCGTCCACGGCATGCTCGGTGCCAGCTTCATCTCGACCGTGATCGGGACCCAACTGCCTGGCCCTGGGGCATTGTGGGTATCACAGAGCCTAGATTTCTTGTTGCCGGTCAGGCTGGGAGATGAGCTCACGGTTAGTTGCACCGTGACAGCGAAGCATCTGCGCGATCGGTTGCTGGATCTTGACACCGCCATCGTCAATCAGAACGGACAGGCCGTTCTGACCGGGCGGGGCAAAGTCAAGGTGCTCGCCGGCAAACCACCGGTGGAGGCATCTGACCTTGCCGCTCGCCAGCGGGTGGCGATCATCACCGGCGGTGCGGGTGGAATCGGCAGCGCGATATGCCGCCGCCTCGCGGCCGTGGGCGTTCGGGTCGTCGTCAACTATCGGCGCGATCGGAGCCGTGCTGAGGCATTGGTCGCAAGTCTTAATGCCGAGGAACGCGTCGCGATCGCGGTTGCCGCCGATATTGCAACCGAGGAGGGGGCAACCGATCTCTTCGACGCGGCGATGAAGGCGTTTGGCGGCGTCGACATCCTGATCAATAACGCGTCGCCGCGGATTAATCCTAAGCCGTTCACTAAGCTCAAATGGGTCGACTTCCAGACCCACCTAGACGTTCAGCTCAAAGGGGCGTTCCTGATGGTCGACCGGTGCGTCCCAGGAATGACGGAGCGCCGCTGGGGACGGATCATCAACATCAGCTCGCAGGTTATTGATGGAGCGCCGTCATCGGGATGGACCAGCTACGCCGTTGGCAAAGCGTCGGTAGCGATGCTGTCGCGCTATCTGGCAGCGGAACTTGGACCGAGCGGCATTACCGTCAATAACGTATCTCCTGGGATGACGGAGACATCGTTGATCGGTGACGTGCCGGAGAAAGTGCAGCTTATGGTCGCTCGCCAGACGCCGTTGCGGCGATTGGCGACGCCTACGGACGTGGCGGCAGCGGTAGCGCATCTTGTGTCGGAGGACGCCGGGTTCGTTACCGGACACACATTGCGAGTCAATGGCGGACTAGCAATGGCATGACGACGCTCCCGCACGAGATACGCGCCGCGCTTGCCGGTGCCGATACCGGGCTTGCCGCGCTGATGAAGGCATTGTCGGCGGCCGAGCATGCGCTGGTCGACGCGCCCGAAGTCGCGATCGGGCTGTCATCGAACGTAACCATCGACCTTCTGGGCCTCTTCCTGCGGCGGGAGGCGGCGCTGGCAGGGGTGCGTGCGCGGATCGTTCTGGGCAATTACGACGATCCAATTGGCGACATCGAGCGGTTCGTTGAGGCGGGGGTGGAGCGCGTGGTGCTCCTTCCTTTCTTCGACAACATCTTGCCTGCATTCGAGGCCCGCGCCGCGATTTGTGAACCGGACATGCTCGCTGCCAAAGAGGAAGAATTCCGAACACGTTACCGGCTGGCGTTAGCGGCGGGAAATCGGTTCACGTCGATCCAGCTCGGCCTTCTTCACCGCATGTGGCCTGCAACGGTACCCGACGGGCGCGATGCGGTCGCGCTGCTGGTCGACCGTTTCAACGAGATGCTGTGCGAGGAAGCGAAGCGGCACGCCAACGTCCAGCTGATCGATGTGGGTGAATCAATCGCGACGGTCGGGCGGGCCGCAGCATTCGATCGCCGCTTCTACCTACGCTCCAAAGCGCCCTATGCAGCACCTTTGCTGTCGGATTTCGCCGCGCGCCTTGCTGCCGGCACCCGCGGGTTCGGCACCCGCTTCTTGAAGGTGCTCGCCCTCGATTGCGACAATACCCTATGGGGCGGAGTGGTTGGCGAAGATTTGGTGGCCGGAGTTAAGCTCGACCCCTACGACTATCCCGGTAACGTCTTCTGGCGCGTTCAACAGGCGATCGCGGCGCTTGAACGGCAGGGTGTCTTGCTCTGCTTGTGCACTAAAAATAACCCGGCGGACGTCGAGGAGATGTTCGATCATCATCCGCACATGGTCCTGAAATCTGCCCAAATTGCCGCCCGACGTGTTAACTGGACGGACAAAGTCACCAACCTTATCGACCTTGCTGCCGAGCTCAACGTAGGTCTCGACAGTATGGTCTTTCTCGACGACTCTTCGGTCGAAGCAGAGGCCGTACGGACACGCCTGCCGCAAGTAACGATGATCCAAGTGCCGACCGCGCTGCCCAATTATCCTGCGGCGATCGACGGGATTGCGCGGCTGTTCCTGGGCGCGGGCTCATCCAAGGGCGGGCCCGCCAAGACCGAGCAATACCGAATCCGCACAGCGGCCGCGGAAGCTCGATCGGAATTCTCGTCGCACGAGGACTATTTGACATCGCTCGAACTGCAGGCGGTGCTGGGCATGAACCGGCCTACCGAGGCGCCGCGGATCGCAGAACTGTCGCAGAAGTCCAACCAGTTCAACCTGACGACCCAACGGTATACCCAGCTAGAGGTCGAGACGCTGATGGCAGCTGACGACGCTGATGTTTTCTCGATCACCGTGCGCAATCGCTTCGGCGACTCTGGCCTCACCGGCATTCTCGTCGTTCGCTACCGCGGCGATGTGGCGGAGGTAGAAAACTTCCTAATGAGTTGCCGCGTACTAGGGCAGGGGATCGAGTTTTCACTGTGGGAGGCCGTTTTAGCCCGAATCCGCGCACGGGGATCGACCTCCATCGAGGCGGCATTCGTTGCGACGGCCAAGAACGCCCAAGTCAGCGACTTTTATGATCGGCTGAGCCTGACGCTCACGGATGACAACGGTACGATCCGGCGCTACAGTAAGGCAGTTGACGGCTTTGCTCCGCCGTCCTCATCTTGGGTAAGGGTCTTGAATGTTTGAAGAAGACAAGCTGAAGCAGGTCGTTGCCGACGTGCTGGAGGCTGATCCCGCAACGATCGGCCCTGATTTCAGCATGGATACGGTGGAATGCTGGGATTCGTTGCGCCACATGACATTAGTGTTGGCGATCGAGGATGCCTTCAACATCTCGATTCCGGATGACGAGGCGGCCGACGTTACCTCTTGGCCGTTGATTAAGCTGGTCGTTGAGGAGCAGCTGGCTAACGCTTAATCGACTTCAATGCCGGGTATCCGTTTGCGCGTCTTGACGTGAGCTTCGGCTTTCATCCAGCCGGGACCAGAGACCGTAGGGTGGTGTTGCAGGGTACGCAGCGCAACTTAAGCTATGCGGAGCGGAGCCGCCCGGCAGATCCCGCTGGGATGGTATGTCCGAGCGCGGCTGCTCAGTGCTGTATTTCTCAACACAACTCGCGACGATGTCGCGGGCATAGCTGATGTAAGCTGCAGCGCTAGCGCGCTGGTCACGCGCAACAGCGCCTCGGCGTCGACGGTCAGTCGTACAACCCGAAGACAGCTCGATACCGATCTTCCGCTTTGCCCGGGCGTCCACTGCCATCTCGGCGGTCGGTGCCAACAGCATCACGGGCGGCTTCCAATCCGGACTTGGGCAAATGTTGTCTGTGGTCGGGCCGTCACACGGCGCATGGCACCCGACATCGCTTGGCGTCGCAAAATCTCGATCTACTTCGAGCGTCGTTCATAGGTAGGAATCGGTGTGTGATCAGGCTCTTTCCGCAGAGGCGACCGTTGAACGATTTCACAAAGGCATTGTCGCTGGGCTTGCCCGGTCGGCTATAATCCAGCGTAACGTCGTTCTCGCACGCCCAGCAATTAGGCGCTTTCGGGATGAACTCCAGCCTATTATGATCCATGCAAATGGTCTTTGGCGCACTGCGGACCGACTAAATTCGTGCCATCGCTTCGACCACGGGCTCGCCCTTGAGCCGCCGGTCGCCGTCAATCGCCGCCAGAGCTTCGCGGGTGAAGGCGTCAACAACGGTCAGCGCGTGTACCCTCGACCGTCGAACAGGGCGTCCGAGACAAAATCCGTCGACCACATCTTGTTCGCCGCTAGTGCCGCAGGTTGACAATCGTTGGCAGTACCGAGGAACCCTCGACGCCAGCGCCTAGCAACTGCGCCGTCCGCTTACAGTATGAGAGGTAGCCCCGGTTGTCTGAACAGGCTCGCGATCTGGATAAGTGGATCGCCGCTGGTTGATCATGCCGCTGCGAGAAGCGGCTGGTCGAAGTATACCTGGCCCGGTGTTCTGGCACCAAGGGCTGAATGTGGCCGGACGCTGTTATAAAATGCAAGATATCTGCCGATGCCAGCGCGGGCTGCGGGAACCGAGGCGTAGGCGTTGAGGTACACCTCCTCATATTTCACCGAGCGCCAGAGGCGCTCCACGAACACGTTGTCGCGCCAGCACCCTTTGCCATCCATGCTTATTGCTATCTCTTCGCGGTGCAGGACGGCGGTGAAGGCGGAACTCGTAAACTGTGAGCCTTGGTCGCTGTTGCAGATCGCGGGCTTACCATAACGGGCAAGCGCTTCCTCCAGCGCCTCGATGCAGAACGCGACGTCCATTGAGATCGATACGCGCCAGGCCAGCACCCGCCGGGTGAACCAATCGACGATGGCGACCAGATAGACGAAACCGCGCGCCATCGGGATGTACGTGATGTCGGTCGCCCATACTTGGTTCGGCCGCGTCACCGCCAGCTTACGCAGTAGATAGAGATAGATCTTGTGCCCCGTCGCCGGTTTCGACGTGTTCGGACGGCGGTAGATCGCCTCGAGGCCCATTCGCTTCATCAGCGTCCCGACATGCCGTCGCCCGATGACCACGCCTTCCGGCCGAAGCAGATCGCGCAGCATCCGGCTGCCAGCGAATGGATAAAGCAGGTGAAGCTCGTCGATCCGCCGCATGATCACCAGATCGGCCGGCGAGACCGGGCGCGGGAGATAGTAGATGCTGCCGCGGCTGATCTCTAGCTGCTGCGCCTGGCGGGCCACGGGCAGCTCATGGCCACGGTCGATCGCCGCTTTGCGCTCGGTAACAGACCGGCTTTCCCGAGCGCACCGGCCAAAAAATCGTTCGCCAGCGTCAGCTCGCCAATCTTGGCGTGCAGCACGGTTATATCGACCACGGGCTCACTCGCTGGCGGCACCGCTCCGAACACGTCTGCCGCCCCCTCCAGCAGCTGCGCCCGCCACTGGTTGATAAGGTTGGGATGTACGTCAAACTGCTGTCAGCTCGGCCAGCGGCTTCTCGCCTCCTACGGCAGCTAGCGCCACCTTGGCCTTGAATGCCGGGCTGTGGTTCCGCCGGGGTCGCTTGCTCATCTTGCCTCCTCTTCGCGGTCAGCATGGCCGCTGTCAGATCGGCAATCCACTTATCCCCGCTGTTTAGATTCCTAGAGCCACCTCTAGGCGCGGCGCTTCTTCTGCCGCGCGGTGTAGAGCGGCCCATCGGCAAGCACGACTTTGGCCGGCACTTTGTAATTGGCCAGCGCCGCACTGCACGCCGTTCGGATGCGACGCTTCAGTTCGGTGACGCTCTCCGGCTCGGTCGTCAACACCCTGGCCACCACGACGTTGCCGAGCAGCGCGTGCGCTTCGCCGAACACGGCCACATCGGACACATTGTCCAGTCCTAAGATCACATCCTCGACTTCGGCGGGATAGACCTTCTGCCCCCCGACGTTGATAAGGTCGGTTACCCGCCCCAGAATACGGAAATAGTCGCCATCGACTTCGACCCGGTCTTGGGTGTTGAACCAGCCATCGGCATCGAATTCGGAGGGAGCGTTAAGATATCCGAGCATCGCATATTCGGATTTGATCCATAGAATGTCGTCAATGACCTTAGTTTGGAAGCCCTGGCCGCCGACCCGCACCCACAGCGACCCGTCGTCGCGCGACTGCGAGCGCATGACGCCAACTTCCGACAATCCATATGTCTGCTGTAGCGTTACATCAGGAAATTCTCGGCGGACCCGATCTAGCGTGCCTTGGGGCATGACTTCAGTGCCGTAAGTGATCCGCTTCAACGACGACAGATTATAAGCACGATAGAGGTTGGAGGCCATTAGCATCGTCAGAAACGAGGGTGTGGTCGGCAGCAGTTCGACACGGTTTTTTTCAATCGCGTGGCAGATGCTGTCGATTCCCCGGTTGGCAACCGTAACGACGGTACCCAAGCTGGAGACGATCGCGAGGATGGTGTTAATCCCGCCGAAATGGTCGATCATCAGAAACGGGATTGCAATCACCGCGCCGCGGCGCTTCGAGAATTTCTCCGCAACACGATCGAAGTCGTGGAGGATCGCTTTAGGCTTGCCCGTCGATCCCGACGAAAACAGAAGAAGCCCTGGCTGGCTGCCGGCGCGCAGTGTGGCCAAAAGCGGGCTCTCGGCCGCGATCTCATGCCGCGCTACACTCGCCGAAATCCCCGTTTCGTCGAATTCGATCAGCCATTCGCAACCGGAGATCGCAAGCGCGTTCTCCTTTTCCACGACGGCCTCGCGCGATAGCGGAATGACGATGTTGCCGTTCAACGCCAGTGCGAGGAGCATGCAGAACAGTTCCGGCGAGTAATCCCCCAGTACCGCAACGCGATCGCCGCGCGCAATCCCATGCTTGGCTGACAGCGCGCCGAAGCTGGCTATCAGCTCGACCACCTCGCCGTAGTTGACGGTTCGGTCGCGATGGATGAACGCTGCCCGCGCAGGTTCCTGCGCGAACCTGTCGATCAACCACTGCATGCCACGTTGCTCTTCCATTATGTCGTCCTCAGGTATTTGTACGACAGCCGCTTCAGCCAGACCGGTGCGGTGCGGACGGCGAATAGACCCATATATTTCGCATAGTTGCGAAGCTTTAGCTGATCTATCGCGCGCGCATAGTCGATCCGCATTCGAATCTCGCGTGCGGCGCGGGTGACACCCGATCGTCGCGTAAAGAACTGGTCTTCGACACGGAACCACAGCAGATATTCGGGGACGTTGCCGATCCGGTAACCAGCGACGACCAGCCGACGCCACAGGTCGTAATCCTGCATCAGCGGTAGCGCCGGATCATATCTGAACCCGCCGTCGAGCACCGTGCGGCGGAACATCACCGTCGGATGGTTGAAGGGGCTGCGATAAAGCATGAAGCGCGTCAGATCGGCATGGGTGGTGGGAAGGCGCTTGTGGAAGATTGGCACGCCCGGCTCGTTAAATTCGATGCACCAAGTTCCAGCCACGTCGACATCAGGGTGGCTGCCGAAATAGGTGACCTGCCGTGCGATACGATGCGGCAGCGAAAGGTCGTCGGCGTCCATCCGCGCGAGAAAGGTGATCGTGGGATCGGTAAGCGCGGCGTCGATGAGCGTATTGAGGCCGTGGGGCAGACCTGCAGGTCGTTCGCCCCTGAACAGTCGGTTGCCGCCGTCATCGCAGCGCAATTGCGTGATCACCGCCTCATGCGCCGGGCTTAGCGGACCATCGGCATAGAGATAGATCCGCACGTCGACGGTCGTCTGTTGCTGCATGCTGCGCAGCGCAGCAGCGAACTGCAGCGGATCCGCGCCACGGTGGACGCACATTAGGATCGCGACCGCTCCACCGTCACCCGATATGACGTTTTGCATCGCGTCGTCGCTCAAGACGGCTTCGCCGGCATGACCGGCGGAGAGCCGGGTGCTGGTCCGTGCCGGCGCAGAAGGGCATCGCGCACACCGGCGCCGACATGGCGAAGCCGCAAGCCGCGCTGCGGCATTAGCAGGGCAATGACTCCCAGCTTGATTGGCAGCTTTGTCAGCTGTTCCAGCCGCCACTGCCATGGAGTATGCGAATAGCTCATCAGCCGAAGGATGTTCCGATACTGGAAATAATGGCGGATCGGAGAAGGTAGGCCTAATCCAGCTACGCGTCCCTCTCCCAACCGATGGGTGATCGCGGTAGCGCGGCAGAGGTAAAGGGTGATCCCCGAACGTATCGCCCGCCAACCCCATTCAAAGTCGAC
>Ga0308164_10005421_pt1 | contig 10294 bp, 5 predicted proteins | sample PhyTR2_FD_201031 | JGI IMG/M metagenome (GOLD analysis project Ga0308164, IMG submission 201031) | Phyllosphere microbial communities from UC Gill Tract Community Farm, Albany, California, United States - DLSLT.R2 | ecosystem: Host-associated > Plants > Phyllosphere > Unclassified | place: USA... | reverse complement strand
CCGGGCTTTTTGGCTTGCAAAACGTGCCGGGTGCCGACCTGCTGCCCGTGCCCGTGTACCCCGACCGCAACTCGTATCGCCTCATTCCTTACCACCGCCTTGACCTGGGTGTGGTGTGGAAGCTCAAGCCTGTGCGCTTTGGCACCGAGCGCGACCTCACCTTCAGTATTTATAATGCCTACGACCGCCGCAACGCCTATTTCGTGTATTTCGAAACCACTCGCGACCCGAGCACCGATATCATTAATGGCTTCCAGGCCCAGCAGGTATCGCTGTTTCCGGTGATTCCGTCGGTGACGTACAATTTCAAATTCTGACCGCAGATTTAACGGATTTAACGGATTTCGGGGATACGCCGGCTTCGCCGGCTGGCTAGGGTAGGTAGTACTCGGCTGGGCTATCGGCTAGGGGTTGTTGGGACTAGGGGCGCTTGCGGAGGTACGTTTGCCTGCGGCGGGCTCGCCAGGCTTTGGGATGTTTTTTGGTTACTTTTTGGGATGAGTTATGAGGTTTTTAGTTGGAAAATTACTTGGGGGGGTGGGGCTGCTGGCGGCTGGCGGGTGCAACCTCGAAAACGAGGCTAGCGTGGTGCCGCCCGCCTACACCAACCAGCTGGTGGTGGAGTGCTATTTGGAAGCTGGGGTGGTGCCACGCCTCACCGTTACGGAATCGGGCTCTTACCTGCCCACCACGCCGGGCACGGGGCAGGTGGTTATTACGCCGCCCTCCAGCTCCTCGCCCAGTGTGGGGTTTACCCTGCCCAATGGCACCACGTTGCAGCTACCCCTTGATGTGACGGTGAACCTGACGCTGCCCAGCGGCCAGGTGATGCCCATGCGCTTCGCGCCGGGCATTGACCTGGCCACGCGCCGGGTGTACACGCACATCGGCACCGCGCCGCTGGCCGCGCAGCCGGGCCAGCGCTTTTCATTGGATGTGCGCGATACCCGCGACCACCACGTGACGGGCACCACCGGCGTGCCCACCTTCATCCCGATTGACTCGGCGCGCTACGGCTTTAACGGGCTGAGCGGCGCCGACCGGGAAGCCAATTTCGTGACCCGCTGGACCGACCCCGGTGCCACCGCCGACTACTACCGCCTGCTGCTGACCACCCCGCGCGAGCCCACCGACTCGGAGGGCGACTACCTCATCAGCGACCAGGTTTTCAACGGGCAGTCGTACACGTTTCCAACTACTTACCGCCTCACGCCCGGCGATACCATTACGGCCACGCTCTTTCACATGGAGCCCGCGTACTATGCCTTTCAGCAAAGCGTGCGCAACGCCATCTCGGCCAATGGCAATCCCTTTGCGCAGCCCGCCCGCATTCGCAGCACCGTGCAGGGGGGCCTCGGCGTGTTTACCGTGCTCGTGCCCGACCGCCGCACGCTCATCCTAAAATAAGCGCCCTGGGCGGCGGCCGGCCACTTTTACAGCAGCGTAATGCGTTTGATAACCCGGCCCGCCGGCGTTTCTATTACCGCCAAATACAGCCCGGCCCGGCAGTGGGCCAGGGGCACGGTAAGCTCGTCGGCAGTAGCCGCCGGGCTAGCCCCGGTGGCTACCAGGCTGCCAAGGACATCATAAATGCGCACCTGCTGCACCACAAAATCGGCGTGGCGCCAGCTGATGGTGACTTCTCCCTGGGCCGGAGTGGGGTAAACCGTAACCGCCTCGCTTAGTGGTAAGCTGTTGACGGTGAATGCTTCCCGCGACTTGCCCTGGCCACCGGCGCCGGCTACCGTTAGCACGCCGGGGCTAGCCCCGCGCGGCACCAGCACCTCCGCGCTTGTGGCAGTGGCGCGCACCACGTGGGCGGCCAGGCCGCCCAGCAGAATGGTATCGCGCAGCCCTTCTTCCCCAAAATGCAGTCCGGTAAGGGTAATAGCGGTGCCCACCGGCCCGTGCGTGGGGCTGAAGCTGGTAATAACCGGGGCCGGAATAACCCACAGGCTCGCGCTGGTAGTGGCTAGCCCGCCGGGCGTTTGCACCTGCACCGGGCCGGTTTGGGCGGCGGCCGGCACTCTCACCACCAGGCGCGTGGGCGACGCGGCCAGCACCTGCCCCACCTGCGCGCCCCCAAACGTGACCACGTTGCGGGCCAGCGCCTCGGCGAAGTGCGTGCCCGTTAGCGTCACGGTGGCGCCGGCGCGCACCCGCCCGGGGGCCAGGCTGCCGAGGGTAGGCGGGTACCAAACCATAAACGGCTGCGGGCTCTCCGCTAGCCCACCCAGCGTTCGCACGCTGATTTTGCCCAGGGTGGCGCCCGTGGGTATTTCCACCTGCAAGCTGGTTGGCGTAGCCCCGAGCACCCTGGCCACCACGCCGTTGAAGGCCACGGTATCCTGCGTGGCCAGTGCCGAAAAGTGCGTGCCCGTGAGCGTTACGGCCGTGCCCGGCTGCCCCTCGCCCGGCGCCACGCTGCTGAGCGTGGGCGGCTGAAACACGACGAAGCTGGTGCTGCGCGCGCCCCCATCGGCGGTAGTTACCGTAACGGCGCCGGTAGTGGCGCCGGCCGGCACCCGCACGGTAAGCGCCGTGCTAGTGGCACTCTGCACCGGCGCCGCTACGCCGTTGAACACTACCTGATTACCGGCCGGGATAGCCGAAAAGTTGCGGCCCGTGAGCGTAACCAGCGTGCCCACGCGGCCCTGCGCCGGCGCAATGCCCACAACGCTGGGCGAGGCCAGTACTTCCGCGTAGCGCAGCGCTAGGGCGGGCTCCACAACCAGCGGCATGTCGTAGAGGCGGTTAGTCGTGGTATTCGTCCGCACCGGGTCGTTGTAATCGAAGAAAATATCGGCGGCGTTGTCGATGCGCGTGCGGGCCGGCAGGGCGGCCTTCGGCCGGATGCTGAACTGCACAAAGCCGTTGCTACCCGCCTGGTCGTGGGCGCTGTCGGGCAGCATAATATTATCAAACGTGAAGGTGAGTACCGGCCGCTGCTGGCCCGCTAGGGTCAGCCGGTAGGGGTGCGACGCGGCGCCTATTTGCAAGGTGCGCAGGTCCAGGTCGGCGGCTAGAGTATCGACTACCGCCACCCGGTACGCCACATCGTTGCCGGTGTTCTGAAACCGGATTTGGTAGCGCAGCGCCTCCGTGGTGGGGGTATAGTGCTGGGCCGTGCGCCCCTGGGGCACCACCTGCTTATCGTTGGGGTCGTACGAATCGAGAATCGGCTGGCAATCCTCGGCGGCTTCGGGCCCGGTGGTGCTGGGGGGCATGGCAAACATGGCCGCGCTGGGCAGGCCGCCGGGGCGCAGCGCGGGCACTTCCACGGTGGCGCTGGCCAGCGGCCCGTAGGGGTGGCGGGCCGGCTGGTCGGCCTCTACCCGCACCACGGGCCTGGCGGTGGTCCAGCGCAGCACCAGGCTATCGCCGGCGGCCAGGGCAATTTTACGAACCAATGCCAGCTCCGCATCCTGAAAAATGCGTAGCCCCAGGCTATCGGTAGTGGCGCCGCTGCCTTGGTTGCGCACCACGAAGCGCACCTGGTTGCCGGCCAGCACCTTGCTGCTAACCGCGATGGACGCGCTGTTCCAGCCCACCGGCGCCGGCACGGTATTCAGGGGCCGAATCCAGGCGCGGGTGCACACCGTGCGGCCGCGCAGTTCCGGCTCGCCGCACCGCACCGAATCCTGCATGGTAATGGTACCGCGTTGGTTTGGCTGCAAGGCGCTCACCTGAAACACGTAGTGGCCCGCCGCATTGCGGGTGTGCGGCACGTCGGCGCTCACAAAAATGACTTCCGGGGGCAGCGCTACCGTTACGGTAGCAGCGGGCGCGGCCGCAAAGCCCGTGTTGGCGTAGCTGATGGCCGTGGTGTTGCGAAAGCAGCGCCGCCGCCGGTTCGAGGCCACGCTCACCGCCAGGTGGGGCGCGGTGCTGACCAGGTTGCCAAAATCGGCGCCCGCCACCGTGTTGCCGTAGGTGCGGAAGGCCACCACCGCCGGGCCGGCGCACAGCTGCTGCACCACCCGGCCCGGCTGCGGCGCCGGCAAAAGCTGCTGCACCGCGTACGTGCCGGTGTCCACGGCCATCGTGTAGTGGCCGGTTTCATCGGTAAGCCCATAAAAGCCACCCGGCTCGGCCACCACGGCCATGTTGGGCAGTCCCGGCTCGCCAGCCTGCTGCACGCAGTCGTTGTTGAGGTCCGAAAACACTTTGCCGCTAATGGTATTTTCGGGCGCCTGGGTCGTGGGCACGTACACCTGCATGGCCGTACTAGCCTGGTAGCCACAGGTAAGCCGGGTGCCGCGCTGGTTCACGGTAATGAGGTTGGCCCCCATCGTCAGCTTCACCTGCCGCGTGCTGTTGCCTTCAAAAGCGGTGATGTAATTGTTGCGCCCAATGCTGGCGTACACGTTGCCCGCGCCATCCACGGCTAGCCCCGCATCGCCCGGCGACAGCGACGGCGAGCCGGTAAAAGAAGCCGGAAAAGTCGATATAAACTCGCGCAGCACCTGCCCGCTGGGGCTGAACTTTTGCACGCGGTGGCCGGCCCCGTCCGATACGTACACGTTGCCCCGGTAATCGAGCACCACCCCGCGGGGTGCGTAAAACTTGCCCGGGCCGGGCCCGCCCGGCGCGCTGCCGCTCCCGCCCGCGCCTATCAGTTGCAGCAGCTGCCCGGTGGGGCTGTACTTGCGCACCCCGCTCCAATAATCGAGCACATAGAGGTTGCCGTCGGCATCCACCGCCAGGTCGGTGGGCCAGTAGCCGTTGGGATTGGTGCGCGGGTCGGGCAGCAAAACTTTGCTTATAAAGCGCCCCTGGGGGTCAAATTTTTGCACCCGCGGCGGAAAGCTGCTCCCCTCCAGCGCGTAGATGTTGCCCTGCAAATCGAGGGCGAAGCTAGTGAGAACACTAATCTGCCCATCGGCTAGCCCCGGCGTGCCGATGGCGGCCACCGGCTGGCCGGCCGCGTTCACCTTCACGACGCGCGGCTGATTTTGGTCGATATAATAGAGGTTGCCCGCCTCGTCTTGCCGCATCCGGCCGCCCGCCACCACCGCCGCCGTGATTTTGCGGTCGAGCCGGAAGTCGCGCAGCTGGGCCGACGCTCCGCCAACGGTCGCCAGCCAACAGACCAGAAATAAAAAGAAAAGCCGCTGCGGCATTCCCTGGCCGCTAGGAGCCACGCGCCGCGCCAAGCGCGCAACGCATTGGCCGAAAGCCAGCCACACACAAACCGAAAGTAGAAGTTTAACCATAGCGTGCGGAATGGGCTTTGCCGGTTTTAGGATAAAATCGCGATAGCGGGCAAAGATATAGCCCAGGGTAGCAAGGCAGCCAGCGCGGGTTCGGCTAGGGGCTAACCCCGAGGTTCAGCTGCCGAGCTTATCGGAGCAAGGTAGTTTTATTCTCCCAGTGATGACTTGCCTAGTAAAGATTATGTCCTAAATTGTTCAATGAAAACAGGGTGAAGTAAAATCGTATTTAGCCTGTGAGAATGATTATTATCGCTGTTTTACAGCTCGATAAATAAGTAAGTATCAGTGATTGCTCGTTGAAAGCAGTAAAAAACTTTATTTGATAAGTACAAAACAATTTTCCCTCTACTATTCCCTCAATCATAGCTTGTATGAAAATTTCTGTACGCTGCTACCATCTTATGTTGCCGGCGCTGCTGGTGCTAGGGCCCGTAACCAGCGCCAGGGCGCAGGCCGCCGCTGCGCTCTTTGTGAATGACGGCAGTACGAGTGGCGACGCCTTTACCAGCGCCACCGGCAACGATGCTACCGGCGACGGCTCGGCCGCCGCGCCGTTTGCCACGGTGGCGCGGGCGCTAGCCCAGGCCACCGCAACGACCCAAACCATTTTTATCGACGCCGGCACCTACACCGAGCGCGTGGTGCTGAACAAGGCGGTGAGCCTACGTGGGGCCGGCACGGCCAGCGCCCGGCCGGCCGGCGCCACCATCTTCGACGGCGGGCTGCTGCCGGCGGCTACCCAAACCGGTGAGGCCGGCCTGCTGCTCACCGTGGGCGGCGGCACCAGCGGCCAGCCCCTGACCATTGCCGGTATCACGTTTCAGGCGTATGACTTTGGTATTCAGTCAGAAGGTAGTGGCCCGCAGGCGTACCTGCTGCTCGAAGACGTGGAAACGACCCGCAACCGCCGCCAGGGTATTTTCTGGAACAGCATTGGTGGCGTGCAGCACCTCACGCTGCGCCGCGTGCGGGCTACCTACACCGCCGAGGCCGGCAACCCCACGGCCAACGGGGCCGGCCGGGGCTTCTTCCTGGCCAACGGCACCAAGGCCGATATTGTGGTGGAAGACGGTGTGTTCTCCTTCAACCGCCGCAGCGGCGTGGACATCAACGACGGCAGCGTGAGCGGCTTGGTAGTGCGCAACTGCCAGTTCGAGCAAAATCAGGAGCCGGCCCTGGCCGTGCTGGGGGCCGGCGGCGCCCGGGCGGCCGATGGCAGCTACACGAGCATCGCGGCGCTTATCGAGGGCAACACCATTCGCACCGGCAGCGCCAGCGGGCTGGAGCTGAAGTCGTGCACCGGTACGGGCGCCGGCCGCGGCTCCGGCAGCTTTGTGGTGCGCGCCAACAACATTGCCCGCGCCGCAGGCGCCTCGGCTAGCCTCAGCGCCGACAATGCGGGGGTGCTCTTTATTGACCGCGACCGCAACGTGATTGCCGGCGGCGGTGGCGCCACGGGCGACTTGCTGACGGGCGGAGCTTTCGTGGTGAACAACACCATCAGCGGCTACCAGGCCGATGCGGCCAGCTCGGCCGGCAATAATAATGGCTTTGGCCTGGTGCTGGAAGGCGCCCGCAACAAGGTGTTTGGCAATGCACTAACGCAGTGCCAGTACGGTATTCAGGTGCAGGACCGCCCGGCCAATACCCCGGTGGGTACACCCTTTTTTGACATCAGCCGCAACAGCCTGCTCGTGTCGAGTGGCGACAGCATCCGTGGCAATCAACTCGACGACTGCGCCGTGGCCATTCGGGCCGTAAACCTCACCAGCCCCGTTGATGCCTCGCTGAACTGGCTGGGCACCGCCGACGCATCAGCCGTGCGCGGCGCGGCGGGCACCGGGGGCCGCGTTGTCATACTCGGCGGCCCGGCCGCGAGCTTTGCCGAGCTGTCGGCGCTAGCCCCCGCCGGGTTGGTCGACTACTCGCCTTTCCTCAACAGCCCGGCAGACGCCGAGGCTAGCCCTGGCTTCCAGCCGCAGCTCGACTACCTGAACGTGGACCACGCCAGCCCGCAGTCGGGGCCGGCCACGCCGTTGGCCGAAGGCCTGGCTTTGGTAGCCGAAGGCGGCACCCTGCGCCTGACCGCCGCCACCTACGACGAAAGCCTGCGCATCGGCAAAAGCCTGACGCTGCAACCCACCGGCGCCACTACCCTGCGCGACCTGACGCTGGCCGGGGCCGGCAAAGTGCTGACCCTGGGCGCCCCGCTCACCCTAGCCGGCTCGCTGACGTTGGAGGCGGGCCTGGTGCGCACCACGGCGAACGCCTTGCTTACGCTGGCCGATGGCGCTACCGCCACTCCCGGCAACGCCGCCGCCTACGTAGATGGCCCGCTGCGCAAAGTAGGGCAGCAGGCCTTCGTTTTTCCGGTGGGCAACGCCGGGCAGTGGGCGCGCCTGGGCATCTCGGCCCCCGCTAGCCCCAGCGCCGCCTTCACGGCCGAGTACGTGGCCGCGGCCTACCCCACGCGCACCGTGGCCGCGCCGCTGAGCGAGGTGAGCCAGGTCGAGCACTGGACCCTGGCCGCTGCCGGCACTCCCGGCGCGGTGCAGGTGCGTTTGTTCTGGGAGAACGCGTTCCGCAGCGGTATCGACAATTTTTCGAATGATATTCAGGTCGCCACCTTCACGGGCACCGGCTGGGAAACGGCTGGCAACGGTGGGCTAGGGGGTGATGTGGGCGCCGGCTCGGTGGTATCGGGCCAGCCGGTGGGCACGTTTGCGGCCTTCACGCTAGGGTCGCTTTCGCCCACTGTCAACCCGCTCTCGAAGCAGCTGCTGACCTTCGCCGCCACCCAGCCGGCCCCCCAGGTAGTGGACCTGCGCTGGACGCTGGCCGACGAAACCAACACCTTCGGCTACGCTGTGGAGCGCTCGGCCGATGCCGCTACCTGGCAGCAGGTGGGTTTCGTGGCTAGCCAAGGCCTCACCACCCAGGCCCGCACCTACACCTACCAGGACCAGGCCGTGCCAAACCTGATGCAGGCCTTCTACCGCCTGCGCCAGAACACGGCCACGGCCGCCCGCTACTCGGCTGTGGCTACGGTGGCGCTGGCTGGCAGCCCGCTGGCTACCGTGGCCGCCGCTGCCACTACGCTGGCGGTTTACCCCAACCCGGCCCGCGGGCAGGTAACCCTGCGGCTGCCGGCCCCGGCCAGCAGCGGCGCCCAGGCGGTGCTCACCGACCTGAGCGGCCGCACGGTGCTGACTTACCCACTGCGCGCTGCTACCGAAACGACGGTGCCCTTGCCCGCATCGCTGGGTACCGGCGTCTATTTGTTGCAAGTGCGGGGTGCCGGCCCGGCCAGCAAGCCCCAGCGCCTGGTAGTGCAGTAAGGCGCGCGCGGCCCCTTAGTGGGCTGCGCGCGCCCTGGCGCTCCTAATAGGAAAGCTGCTCCCAAAATAGGAGAAAAAGCCAGCCAGGAAGTAGAAAGAGCAAAGCCAATTGGCTGAATTGCGGCTTTCTACTTCCTGGCTGGCTTTCTCTTTTGCCCTCACCAAAAGGGCCGGGGCGCTGCGCATGATTTTTCGCTTTTTACCAAACCTGTGTCAGGCCATTACAAAGCAAAATAAGCTGCCCAGTGGGCAACCGGTCTACCATTCGGTGCCATTGGCGTTGGGGATGGTGAGTGGGGTAACGAGCGCACTGTGGAGCGTAGTGGCGGCCCGCGCCACGGCCTCATCAAACGCCTTGCGAAAGCGGGTGGCGTAGGAGTTGCCGCTAGCCTTGGGCAGCGGGTTCTGCGCAAAATAAGACTCCGCGGTTTGGTATGTAGCCAGGCCCGCGGTATTGCCCGTTTCCAGCGTCAGCTCCTCAAACTTGTACTGGTAGCGGCCCTCCCGCAAGGCCACCTGGGCCAAGTAGTAGAGGGTTTGGGGGGAGCTACCATTGATGGGTTCGATAGCCTGGGTTCCGGCCACAATCAAGATATCGGTGCCCAGCTCGTTCACGGCCAGCGGAGGCTTATTGGGTACGCTCACCCGGTTGGCCCACACCCTGGCCCGCGCCAGCAGGCTGGCCTGCACTACCCCAGGGGTAGGCACCACATCGGTGTAAGTGACTAGGCCCGTGGCGGTGCTTACAGGCAAGGGCGGCAGCAGCTGCGCCGCAACGCGCTGCCCACCAAGAAGTAGCAGTAAAAATAAAAGGAGTGGTCGCATGAAGTAGTCGCTTGGGCCGGCCGAAAGATAAAACCCCGCTGCCCAGCTAGGGCGTTGCCGGTAGCAGTATAGCTAGGGCAGCGAGGTTTTATCTTTCGGTAGGCGTAAAATACCTGCTAAACAGGCGCTCCACGACTAGGGGCCGCGCTAGCTCAGGCGTGGGCCGCGGCGTCGGCGTTCACGCCGATGTTCGTTAAGTATTGCTTGAAGTGACCCACCGTCCGGGCCAGCAGGGTTTCCTCGGCCAGGGGGCGCGGCAGCATGGTGCCGCCCGTTTCGTAGGCGGGGTTGGTTTGCTGAAGCCAGCTCGTGGCCTGCTCGATGTCGGCAAAGAGGCCGATGTTGAGCTCTGGCAGGTGCTGCACCACCTGCGCAACCATGCTGTAGCCTCGCACACTGGGCGCGTGCACCCAGGCCAGCTGCTCGATGCCGGCGGCCCTGAGGCCGGGGAAGAAGTGCCTGGCCAGCCACGGCGCCACGTCCCAGGGCATACTCGTGACCTGGGCATTGCTGTTTAGCACGCGCGGGTAGGCGTGCTTCACAAAGCACTGGGCCACTTCCAGGCAGGCGTACTGCACGGCCGCCAGGGTCAGGGCGCCTTCCCACTCCACATAGAGCCAGTTATTCCAGGAATCGAAATAAATGGTGACGTGCGGAGCTGCGCATAAAAACGTTAGATTCATTGGCTGATTGCAAGCGAAGCTGCAAAAATCCATTCGCTGGCGCAGTAATAAAATAGTGGATAAATACAAAAAGCCTCTGCCGCATCAGTAAGGCCTTTTTGAGGTAAAAAATAAGGTGAATACCTGGCAAATATTCGTTGAGCGCTAAGCTTTTGAGCCACGTGTGGGCCGCAGGTTGCCCGGCCAGCCGGGCGCAGCCCACGGATGGGTTCTTTGAGCGGTAAGCCAGGCA
>Ga0308164_10005420_pt1 | contig 10294 bp, 11 predicted proteins | sample PhyTR2_FD_201031 | JGI IMG/M metagenome (GOLD analysis project Ga0308164, IMG submission 201031) | Phyllosphere microbial communities from UC Gill Tract Community Farm, Albany, California, United States - DLSLT.R2 | ecosystem: Host-associated > Plants > Phyllosphere > Unclassified | place: USA... | reverse complement strand
CCAGCACGAAGCCCAGGCGCGACGGCGCGATCACCGGCTGGCCATTGCGCTCGACCTGGTACGACAGGCGCCCGTCAGGGGCCACCTGCAACGACACCTTGAGCACCTTGCCGGGCGACTCGACGGTGGCCATCAGGTCTTCGGCGGCGAACGCGCCGGTACTGATCACCATGCCCAGCGCCACAAGGCTCATCTTCAATAAACTGGTACGCATCCTTCGTCTCCTGTCTCGTCTTGTTTTCTATTGCATTTTCAACCTGAAAGCGGTCGCCCCGGATAGTCCGGCATCGGGGATGCGCGGTCAATGTGCGGCTGAAGCGAATCTGAAGATTCGTCGCGGCGCCCGAAGCGCGGCGCACTGATACACTTCCGGCATGAAAATTCTGATGATCGAAGACGATCTGGCGATCGGCCAGGCCCTCTTGTCGGTGTTCCAGGACGAAGGCCACACGGCAGTCTGGCTGCGCCTGGCCCAGGGCGCGGCCGCGCGCATGCGCAGCGAATCGTTCGACGCCGTGGTGCTCGACCTGGGCCTGCCCGATGGCGACGGCACCGACGTGCTGCGCGCGCTGCGCGATGAAGGCGTGCGCCTGCCGGTCCTGATCATCAGCGCGCGCGACAGCCTGCAGGACCGCCTGAAAGGGTTCGACCTGGGCGCCGACGATTACCTGATCAAGCCCTTCGAGATTCCCGAACTGCTGGTGCGCCTGCGCGCGATCGTGCGCCGCAGCCACGGCGCGCTCGAAGAAAACCTGTGGGTGGCGGGCGACATCGAACTGGACGAAAACCGCATGCTCGTCACGCGCGCCGGCCAGAGCGTCACGCTGTCAAAAACCGAATTCGCGCTGCTGCTCACCTTGATGAAGCAGGCCAACCGCGTGCTCACGCGCGTCGAACTCGAACGGCGCGCCCTGCCCTCCGGCGAAGGCCAGAGCCAGACGCTCGACGTGCACATCTTCAACCTGCGCAAGAAAGTGGGCGAAGGCGTGATCCGCACCGTGCGCGGCGTCGGCTACATGGTGCAGCGTGACGTTTAGGCAGTCCTCGCTGTTCCGGCGCCTGATGTTCAGCTTTGCCGGCGTGATCGTCAGCGTCGCGATCATCGGCGTGCTGTGGATGTTCTACGAAGCCAAGGTTACGCAACGCACGCGCACCTTCAGTGAAAACAAGGCGCACACGCTCAATATCCTGTCGCACCTGGTCGACACCGGCGCCCGGCCCGAGCGCATGCTGCTGGCGCTCGCCGCGATCGAGGTGAACCGCGAACGCATGTTCAAGGAGCTCGATTACCACTCGCGCGTGCGCGTGCGGGTCTGGCTCGATGGCCGCCTGCTTTACAACTCGATGCCGGAGCTGCCTGACGTGCTGCCTGACGTGGCCGCGCGCGGCGCCTACGCGTGGGTGGGCTGGACGGCGCATGACGCGGCCAACCGCATCGTCGTCGAGCGCCGCCACGAAGTCGACGACGAGTGGATGCTGACCATCTGGGGCGTGAGCTTCCTGCTGTCATCGACCTTCTTCAGCCTGCCGCTGCTGTTGATCCCGGCATGGCTGATCGTCGGCATTGGCCTCCGGCCGCTGCGCTCGATCGCGTCGAGCATCGCCCAGCGCACGGATGCCGACCTGACGCCGCTGCCCGACTCCAAGTACAAGGAACTCTCGCCGCTGGTGGTGGCGATCAACGGCCTGATGCATCGCCTCTCTCAGCGCATCGAACACGAACACGAGTTCCTGACCGACGCCGCGCACGAACTCAAGACGCCGCTGGCGGCCATCCAGATCAATGCCCACGTCTTGATGAGCCGCGCCGGCGCCGAGATGGCCGAACGCTGTGCCGAGCCGGCGGCCGGCCTGCGGAGCGGCGTCGCGCGCGCCACGCACACGGTGCACCAGTTGCTGGCGCTCGAGCGTGCCAGGGCCGAACCGCAGGTGGCGCAGGCGTGCCCGCTAACGGACGTAGCCGACTTCGTGCGCGAGCGCGTGGCGACGGCGGCGCACCTGGCGGTGCAGCGCAATATCGAGATCGAATTCGACGCTGCCCCGGACGCCGGCGGCGCGCTGCCGCTGCACCTGGAAAGCATGGCGTCTGCGGTCGATAACCTGATCAGCAATGCGATCAAGTATTCGCCGACGGATGGCCGGATCACCGTGCGCCTGACCCGCGCCCCTTCTGGCTACCGGCTGGCGATCTGCGACGGCGGGCCGGGCATTGCGCCGGATCTGCGCGACAAGGTGTTCGAGCGGTTTTACCGGGTGCCGGGGCAAGAGCAGCTGGGTTCCGGACTGGGACTGGCGATTGCCGAACGGGGCGCAGCGAGAAACGGCGGCACGATCTCGCTGGAAGATGGCGAGCATGGACGCGGCGTGTGCGCGACCATCACGTTCACTGGCGCCGTGGGGTAGTTTTCCAAGCGATGCCTACAGCCAGCCGACGCGCTTCAGACGCCGGTGCAGCAGCGCGCAACCGGTGACGATCCCGAATAGTACCGCCGGATAACTCCAGCGCCAGGCCAGCTCCGGCATGTGCTGGAAGTTCATGCCATACAGGCTGAACACCATCGTCGGCACCGCCAGGATCGCGCCCCAGCCAGCGAGGCGCTTGACGACGTCATTCTGACGAATCGTCACCTGCGCCAGCGACACCTGCATGGCGGCATTGATCATCTCGCCGATCCGGTCTGCCGTCTGCGTCACGCGCGCGACATGGTCGAGAATGTCCCGGTAATAGATGCGGTTTCCGGCCGGGATGATGTCGCCGTGAAAACGCAGCAGTTCGTTGCAGATGTCGATCAACGGCGCAGCCGCCCCATGCACCGACAGCAGCTCGTTTTTGAGGTTGTAGAACTCTTCCAGGTTATCCGACGATGGATTCGGCAGAAACAACGCCTTCTCCACTTCGCGGAACCGGTCCTGCAGCATATCCATGCAGGGCTGGTAATGGTCGACGATGAAATCGATGATCGTGTAGAGCACGTACCCGGGGCCCGTCGCGAGTTTGGCGGGCACGCTCTCGGCGCGTTCGCGTACCGCGCGATACCCGTTGGACTTTCCATGCCGGATCGTCATCACAAAGCGCGGCCCGACAAACACGTGCGTCTCGCCAAAGTGGAGCACCTGCTCGACGAGAGACACCGTATGCAGCACGACAAACAGGTTCTCGCCATACTCTTCGATCTTGGGCCGCTGGTGCGCCTTGCGCGCGTCTTCCACCGCCAGGTCGTGCAGGTCGAATTCGTCCTGCACCATGTCCATCAGCTCCTTGTCCGGCTCGAACAAGCCAAGCCAGACGAAGGTGTCGTCGTCTTCCAGCGCGACGCTGATGTCCTCGATCCGGATCTCTTCCAGCTTGACGCCCTTGCGGTACACGGTGCAGTTGATGCGCGCCGCCACTTCATTCACTGATCGGCTCCTTCAATGCGCGCTGACCAGGGTTGCGCCCCCTGGCGATGTCTCGGCGGATAGTCATGCGGTCTCTCATGCAAGATTGATCGTGGCCGCGATTCTACGCAGCCCCGCGTAAAAATTTTGTCAAAAATGCGGCAAACCTGTCAGCACGGCGCGCCCGGCACCTAGCGGTGCAGCAGGTCCAGCCGGCGCACGAATTCGCGCAGCACGATCCGGTACAACTCGTCCCCGAGTACGCTGTCTTCGGCGCCGGCATCGATGTTCGGGTTGTCGTTTACTTCGATCACCACCGGGCCGCGCGACGTCATCTTCATGTCCACGCCATACAGGCCGTCGCCGATCAGGTTCGCCGCGTGCAGTGCGTGGGCCAGCAAGTCGGCCGGCGCTTCGTCCAGCGGCACGGCGCTTGCCATGCCGAATTCGGCCTTGCCATTGGCGTCGCGCTTGGCGACCTGCCAGTGGCCTTTGGACATCCAGTATTTGCTGGCGAAGATCACCTGGCGATTGAGTACGCCAATGCGCCAGTCGAATACGGTGAACATGTATTCCTGCACCAGGATCAGCGCCGATTGCTGCAGCAGTTCTTCGGCCACGCGGGCGAATTCAGCCGCATCCTTCACCTTCAGCACACCGCGCGAAAACGCGCCATCCGGGATTTTCACGACCATCGGATAATCGATCTGCGCCTCGATGGCGGCCAGCGCTTGGGCGTCGGCGTGCTGCAGCGTGAAGGTGCGCGGTGTCGGCACCCCGTGCAGGCGCAGCAGGTCGGCCAGGTACACCTTGTTGGTGCAGCGCAGGATCGAGCCGGCGTCGTCGATCACCACCAGCCCTTCGCTCTCGGCTTTCTTGGCGAACAGGTAGGTGTGATGGTTGACGGCCGTGGTCTCGCGGATGAACAGCGCATCGAATTCGGCCAGGCGTGCAAGGTCATGGCGGTCGATCAGTTCAACCGTCAGGCCCAATTCGCGCCCCACTGCGCCAAGTCGCGCCAGCGCCCCGGTGTTACTTGGTGCCAGCTCTTCATGGGGATCGTGCAGCACCGCGATGCGGTAGCGGTAGCGCCGCGCGCCAGGCGCCGGCTGCGGCAAGCCCGTGAATGCACCGAGCGCTGCCTCGCAGGCCGCGCGGCCATGCTCGCCCAGTGCCTTGAGTCCCTGGGTGCGGATCGCCGCGATGTGCCACGCTTCGCCACGCTCGTCGACGCGCGCAAATTCGACCCGCATCAGCGGCGCCGGAAAGGTCTCGAAAATGCTGCGCGCCACGGCTGCCAACGGCGTGTAGTCGGTGCGGCCGAACCGGATGTCCATCGAAAACTCGACCGGCATCGGGGCGCTGCCATCGGCGCCCAATACATCATTCAGGGCGCGATCGAGTTCGCCCGTATCGAGTGAATAGATCGCCTTGCGCGACAGGTCGTTGATCGTCTTCACCGACGGCAGCACCTGCTGGCCGCGCGCCTGCGCCATCAGCGAGCAGTAGTAGCCGGCCGACAGGTATTTATAGCTGCGGCACAGGTTGATGACCAGGATGCCTGCGTCCGGCACGGGGTTGGCCAGGAAGGCGTCGGCTTCGATGACGGTGCAACGAGGGCGCGCGGCGCGCCAGTCGCCGGCACGATCGACGATGATCAGGAAACCGGGCGCATCAGGTTCGGGATCGGGTTCGGCGGGCGCTGTCTGGGTCGCCGTGACGGCGGGGGAAATCATGCGAAGCGTGGTCATTGACGGTATCGGAGTTGATCGGGGGTGGATCGAAACGCGCGCCTGGCATGATGGCCAGCGCTGTCCAGACTCTAGCGACTGGCCCGTAAAAACCGCGTAAAGAACACGGCGCATCGCGACACGCCCGCGTAAATGACGCGGTCATCGCCTCGCGCAGGTTTCACGCAGCTTGTTCGGCGCGCAGCAAGGCCCATAACTGAACGTCGATCGCTTGTTCATCGACACGCCAGCGCGCGCGCAGAAGCCCTTCGCAGCGAAATCCGAGACGAGCCAGGAGCGCCGTCGATGCGTCGTTGCCGGGGACAACCTCGGCTTCGATGCGGGCCAGGTCGAGCACATCGAAGCCGTAAGCCAGCAGCGCGCGCACGGCTTCGCCGGCCAGGCCCTGCCCCCAGTACGGCGGCGCCAGCAGATAGCCGAGCGTCGCGCGCCTGTGCTGTGAATGGATGTCGAACAGCGCGCAACTGCCCGCCAGGCCGCCGTCGCTGCGGCTGACGATGACCAGATGCAGCCCGCTTCCCCGTTCAAGGTCGGTCTGCGCTTCGGCGATCGCCGCACGCGCCTGCGCGGGACATGTCCACACCGGGTGGCTCCAGTGGCGCATCACTTCGCGGTCGCCATACAGCGCCAGCAAGCCGTGGGTGTCGGCGTCCGTCGGCACGCGCAGGCAGAGGCGCAGTGTCACCAGGCTGGCGGGGTCGATCGGGGTCATGGCGTGGCTCGCTTCGCAGTGGAAAAGCGCGCAGCTTAGCCCGGCCCCGCAGGCCGCGGCAGGCTACGTTTACACGGCATTGACGGGGGTGCCCGCCCCTTTTGTCCTGTTTTTACGGGCGCCCCGCTACGCTGATGAACATCGCATCAACTTCGGAAGGTTTCAATGATCATCGCCATCGTCAACCAGCACGGCACCCCTGAACGCACCGTCGTGGCGCGCAACCTGGCGGTTCTGCGCGCGCGGAGCAGCAGACGCGTATGCCTGATGACCACCGCAGCGGGCGCGGACAGCGACTGGTGCAATGACCGCAGCAGCGCCGGCGTGCGGCCCTGGATCGACACGCGCCACGTCGGCAGTCGCGCCGTCGAAACCCGCCTGGCCGCGCTGCGCCCGCTGTTCAACGACATCCTGATCGACGCCGGTGTGCGCGATACCGACGGTTGCCGTTGCGTGCTGGCAGCCAGCCGCCTGGTGGTGGTGCCGGTGCGGGGCGGCGCGCTCGACCTCGACCTGCAATACCGCCTGCTGGCCCGGCTGAACGGCGCGCGCGTATTGAATCCTGGCCTGCGGGTGCTGTTCGTCGCCGTCAGCGGGCCGTTTGGTCCGGACGCCAACGAGCGCGCCGCCGTGCTCGCGCACGTGAGTCGGGTGCAAAATGCCACGCTGGCCTCGACCGTCCTGCACGCGCCGGCCGCCTTCGATTACGGCCTGGGGCGCTGCGTGTCGGATGCGGCGGCATGCGACCCGGATGCCGCCGCCGAGATGCAGGCGCTGTACGACGAGGTCTATGCCGTGCTGCCGACGATGGCGCATTCGATCGAAGCGCAAGTGGGCACGGGTCATGCGCTGTGGCGCTGAAGGTGCTGACGCCGTGTTTACGCGCGGCGCGTCACTATTTGCAGTTTATTTATACGTGATCGCGCAACGCGAAGGAGATTGAACATGTCGCACACGACTGACGATGATCCAACCGCGCGACGCACAGGAGACGTGACCACCAGATCTTTTGCGAACGGCGCCATCAGGCTGGCAATAACGAGCGACATCGCGGCCTTGGTGGCCATTGAAAACGCCAGCTTTCCCGGCGACCGGCTTGACCGGCGCCGCTTTCGCTATCTGCTCACACAGGCCAACAGCGTGACCTTCGTCGACGTGGATGGTGCGGCCGTGCGGGGCTACATCCTGCTGTTGCTGCGGACTGACTGGCGCGGTGCGCGCATTTATTCCGTGGCCACGCATCCGGCCCACCTGGGCTGCGGCGTGGCTGCGCGCCTGCTGACTGCGGCCGAGCACTGGGCTGCGGCCCATGGCTGCGTGGAAGTGCGCCTCGAAGTCCGGACAGACAACGCCGCCTCGCTCGCGCTGTTTCGCAAGCGGGGCTACGTTGTGTTCGGACGTTATGGTGCGTATTACCACGACGGCATGGATGCACTGCGGCTGCGCAGGCTGCTGGGTCTGTAACCGATTTACCGGGCCCGGCGCTGGCGTCAATGGCTGTCGAGCCACTGGTGCAGCTCGAACTCGTGATCAATGTCCGGCTGGTGCATTGGGGATCAAGCAAGCTTTCTAGGTATAACGGCCAGCGGCTGTCTACAGCTTTCCGCCGCACGTAAAATTCATCAAATCGGATTTGCTCGATCCGGAAACCGGGTCAGTCCACTTCCCGGGCGAACCAGCAATCTTATCCGGTCCCGCTTCGCTGTATCCCATATCCCGATACTGCATAGATTTGCAGTTAATCTCAGTTTTCGAAAAACCAGTCTCGTTGACACCGACACGTTTATGCAAAGTTGTCGTGAGGCTGCCCTTGGTTTTTTTTTCCAACAAGTAGTATGTGCCTTTGTCGTACATAGTGCGAGGAATCTTTACCTCAATAGCACAAGCGGATGTGCTGAATGTCGCGACGACGATCGTCAAACTTAGTGCAAATAACTTGTGCATGTGTCGAACTCCATCATTGGTTGCAAATAGTTTTATTTTATTACTCATACGCCGGTACCGTTCCAACTCCATTAAATCAACGGGCCGGTGATGCGGACCGCGCGTGCTGGTGTGGGGAGTTTTCCTCGACGACAACTATCTGCATAGGAAGTCAGACCTAACTTGAAGCTGTGTGCTGTAGGCGGCCAGCCGCGACAAACCGTCCCATCCGTCATGAACGGGTTCTCGCAGCCTTGGATCATATAGTTCAGATTCTTCGAGCGTCCACTCGCCGCGCCCGAACTGGCAGCAATAACATGCAGTTACGAAGTTTGAGTCTTCGTTTTTCCCGCCTCGTCCGTGCGGCACTACGTGGTCAAGCGAAGACGCCAGTGCGTAGAGCGCTGAGTGTTTTTGATACTCTGGGCCTGTCCAACGCGACTCGACCACGAATGCGTTTGTAATCACTGCACGTGCTACCTTGCAAATTACTTTCGTTCGGCAAAAGCGGCAGCGCCAGCCATCCCGCCTGAAGATGGCGCGCTGGTCAATGACACTTGGCATCCTGGTCGGATGCCGATCACAATTAGGCAGGCACTTCGGCCGTTTTATGCTCTTGTGCACTTCTACACTCAAGGGACCAACCGCACGTTGCGCATATTTCATGATTTCTGGCAAATCAGCCTGGACGAGCAAGCTTGCTGCTAACGAAAATTTACCAGCAAGCATCGCCGATGCTGATGCATCCAGCAGCTTCGCTGCCAGATCGAGCTCGGGGATGGGGATAAGAATTGAATGTCGCACTTAAGCTTCTTAGAGGTTTTATGATACGCAAGCAGGGAAATCGGCATACCAATTTGAGAAGCCGCTTTCGTTGTGAGCATTCTTCAGCAGAGTCTGCTTCGTCACGATATAACTTGTGATCGTCTTCTTCGGTCTTTCGTGCCACGATAAATTGAACGTGCACATACCAGCGCCATCGAAAAACTCAAGCTCGCTGTATGGTAGGTGATCGTGAATCCAATAGGCCAACGAGCGCCAATCCGCGCCGTTCGCATAGCGATCGGTGAACCATGGGATCGCGATACACGCAGTCGCGCCACGCAATCCCTCCTGGTCACGACGATCCCAGATATGCCGTGCGAAGTTGCTTTCAGACTTCGCACAGTTGTGTCTTCCGACACCGAGATCGTTGATTGCAACCGATCTATACGACGACCTTAATACAACTTGGCCGAACGTTGCGTTCAACGGTTCCAGCAGATGTTCGCACAACTGCTTACCGACGTATATCGCCATCTCCGGATCGTCAGGTACATTAGCGACGCCGTGAATCGCAGCAATTTCACTGTACAGAAAATCTCGCATGTAGAAATTCCGTGACAAACGAATTCTGCCAAAGGTATCAAGTGAGTCCACAGATTTTGGCTTGCGCATAATTTTCCGATTCAGCAGTGCGCCAAAAACGGCAGCACCCGTTCAAGCAGCACATCCGGCGCCTCCTCAGCAATGTAATGCCCGCACGGCAGCGCCCCGCCCTTCACATCATCCGCCACCCGTTGCCACTCCTTGAGCGGATCGAAGCAGCGCCCCACCACGCCCTGCTCGCCCCACAGCACCATCAGCGGCAGCGCCATACGGTTCCCGGCATCGCGGTCAAACCGGTCGTGCTCGAGGTCGATCGTCGCAGCAGCGCGGTAGTCTTCGCAGATGCCGTGCGCGGCGCCCGGTAACGCCAGGCAGCGCTGGTACTCGGCCAGCGCGCGCGGATCAAATGGCGCGAGGCCCGCGCTGCGCTTGCCCATCACGTCCCGCACATACGCGGCCGGGTCGGCCTCGATCAGGCGCTCGGGCAGCGGCGCCGGCTGGATCAGGAAGAACCAGTGCCAGTAGGCACGCGCAAACGTGTCCGATGTTTGCTCGTACATTGCGAGCGTGGGCGCGATATCCAGCAGCGCCATCCGCTCGACGGCCTGTGGATGGTCGAGCGCCAGCCGGTGCGCCACGCGCGCGCCACGGTCGTGGGCCAGCACGCGGAACGTGGCAAATCCCAGTGACTGCATGACCGCCACCATGTCGGCCGCCATGGCGCGCTTGCTGTAATTGGCGTGGTCCGGCGCGCCCTGCGGCTTGGACGATTCGCCATAGCCGCGCAGGTCGCAGGCCACGACCGTGAAGTGCTCGGCCAGGCGTGGCGCGACGCGGTGCCAAATGGCGTGCGTTTGCGGGTGGCCGTGCAGCAGCAGCAGCGGCGGACCGGAGCCGCCGACGACGGCGTTAATGGTGATGGTCGGCTCGACCTCGACCTGCAGGGCGCGAAAATGGGGGAAAAGTGCTGTCATCGTCTCTCGTATCCGGTGAGCGGCGTGCTGCCGCAAGATCGACTATACACGGCCATCGTTTGAAAAAAAAAGACCGGTCCGCGCGTGCGCCTTTGCCCTTACACGAACCTGACATTCGGCAACTGTTGTAATTACGTCATTCGCGATTAGCACGAATTGACACCCCGGCGAGCGCTGTCCAGTATGGA
>Ga0308164_10005411_pt1 | contig 10300 bp, 17 predicted proteins | sample PhyTR2_FD_201031 | JGI IMG/M metagenome (GOLD analysis project Ga0308164, IMG submission 201031) | Phyllosphere microbial communities from UC Gill Tract Community Farm, Albany, California, United States - DLSLT.R2 | ecosystem: Host-associated > Plants > Phyllosphere > Unclassified | place: USA... | reverse complement strand
ACGTCACCATCACTTTTACCCCGAAGGATGATGACGCCACCAACGCTGCGGCCGATGAGGCGGAACGCCATAGCACGGGCCGTCGATCGCGGCGTGAGGGCACTGCCGATACCATGGTCGATGCTGCTAGCCTTATCGCTGTAGCAGCAACGCGAATGTCGGTTTCCGATACCCTACGCTGGCCCCCCGACGACCGGGTGGATGAATTCAAGACTCCAGAACTTTATACGATCGGCCAGACCTTGGGTGGGGGCCATGCCGTCCAACGGCTCGCCGACCAATACGTCAGAGTTTTAAAGGATCGCCGTCGCCAGCTTGTTGGGGACGCTCTTAAGGCAGACTGGACGAAATGGGTTACGGGGTGTTCCGCTAAGTGGGGGCGAGCCTAATCCGTTTCCAATAATGCCTGTTGCTGCTAACTGTTAGCTGACAGCGATTTGAAACGATGCACAACGGGGTTCCGATCAATGGCTTACACCTTAGGCGAGGCTGCTAAGGCCACTGGCATCAGCAAGGCATCCATCTCGCGCGCGATCAACAGCGGCAGAATATCGGCAGTTAAGAATGAAGGAGGGTCATTCTCCATCGAACCGGTTGAGCTGCACCGGGTCTATCCCCCCAAATCGTCTGCAACGGTTAGTGGTACACCTACTGAAACGGTGAGCAACACCGAGGGTGACACACGTAACACCTCTGATTCCAACGTGTTACAGGCACGTCTTGATGCCGCTTTGGAACAGTTACGCGATCGAGACGGTACGATCGGTGACCTTCGTCAGCGCCTTGATCGATCGGATGAGGAACGGCGCGAAGCGCAGGCCCGAGTGATCGGTTTGCTAGCTGGTCCTGGCTCAACAGAGTCGAAACGGGGGTTCTTTGGCCGCTTGTTCGGCCGGCCCGACGAATAATCCGTGGCGTTGCAAAAGGGGTCCCATTTGCAACGCTGGAACTGCCTATCGCCAGACATTGATGGAATCGCGCAGGTTAGTAATAGTCAGACGGCTTGCCGTCATGTGAAGGGTACCCGTGAAAATCTTATATGGATGCCTGATTTTGGGCCTCACAGCGTCCGCAGCGTCAGCTGACACGCTTCCCGCAGCTAAAACGCCGGAGGTCGTAAAAGGCGTCCAGTCTTGCCTGACAGCAGTTGATAGTCATCAGGTGAATGTCGAAAATCTGAAGAAAGATGGGTGGAGCGCAGTGTCAGCTTCCGAGGCTGGAAAGCCGGTAGGGTTGCCGATACCGCTATTTTCCAAGGGAAATCTTCTACTTCTTCATAAATCGGACGCAGAAACTCCAATCTGCGCCATTATGGCCAAGGTTCCTAATGTCTCCGACGTTGGTGATATTGCAAATGCGATTGATATCGCGCTTAAAACCGACCGGAAGATAAAGGATGGTAAGGCCATACCTGCCTATTGGTTCCCCGCCGAACACATTGTTGAACTTGCAACAACAGGCAGCGTCGACGCACCAGGCGTTCGGATCGTCGTGGGATACCGTAAATAATTTACGGTCGATGCTTTATCATCGATGACCGGTGCCTGCCAAAAACTACCATCGCCTCATTCCTGATGCAAAAATCAAAAGTTTTGCATCAACCCTCAATGCGGATCAGTCTTTACCGCATGATATTTCCAGCATTGTCAGACCGGTACAACGTTCGATACACCTAGGGCTGCTTCCGGCCGTATCGTCACTACGGCAAGAGAAAAACGAGGAGTTGAAGATGAAAGACAATCTTCGAGAGAGATACCTACCGGTCGTGATGCTTCCTACGATCATGCCCGTTGTACTGTTACCGGGAATGAAAGATGAGCTTCAGGCCTATCTGTTTTACGGGATTTGGGTCGTTTCGTTCGTCTTAGCGATCGCGGGTGTTACGTGGATGGCGAAGGGTGTGCTACGCTACTCCGAGGATAGCTAGACGCGATCGGGCCTAGGGCTTTAATCTAATCTCGTAGCCCGATCGTTTGAGTCAAAGGAGTACTAATGGTTATGGATACCCTTCGATCTCAGACGCGGTTGGTTAAGCAGTATCCACTGCTTGCTGTCTTCTTCGTAGCCTTCGCTATTGGAATGTTCGGCTTCATTTTTGCATACGGACTCGCGCACTGAATCTCGAACCCGTTGTCGCCTGATGCAAAACTCACAATTTTTGCATCATGCGGAAAACGGCTGAATTACAAGCGCTTCCATGATGCATAAATCTAATGCACCATAGATGCATGATTTACGGCTACGCACGCGTTTCATCCAGCGGGCAGGATCTAGCCCAGCAGCTCGCTCAGCTCGATGCGGCCGGCTGCACGAAGGTCTATCGCGAGAAGGTCAGCGGCGCGACCGCCGAGCGGCCTCAGCTCAAGCGCGCGATCGGCGCGCTCGATACCAGCGACGTGCTTATGGTGACGTCGACTGATCGCCTCGCCCGTAATACCCGTGACCTGTTGAACATCCTCCATGCGGTGAAAGAAGCCGGTGCTGGCTTCCGCTCAATCGCGGAGCCGATGGTGGACACCACCTCGCAGTTCGCCGATGTCATCATCGCCGTGCTGGGGGTCGCAGCCAGCTATGAGCGCCATCGTATCACCGAACGCACCACCGCCGGCAGGGTCCAGGCCAAGGCACGAGGCGTAAAGTTCGGCCGGCGTGCCGCCCTTACCCCTCACCAGCAGGCCGAGGCGCTACAGCGGCTTGCGGCCGGTGATACGCAGCGCACCGTTGCGGCCCTGCTTGGGGTCGACCAGGCGACGATATCGCGGCTTTACCGAAGGCATAACTGGACCACCGATATCGGCGAGCTGATAAAATCAGGCACATAACAAAATTCTTCGCTGCGGAGGGGCAGCGAGGCGCTTAGCGAACTAGCTAGCTAAGGGGGGCAACCGCCGGTCTGACGTAAGGCCCAAGTGCGTAAAAATTAGTTCCCAGTCTCTCGATGACAGCGGCACGTTGCGACCGCAATGCCAGCCGAGGAGATTGTGCAGAGGCCCAGTCTAACGTCGACGGTTATGGGCACGTGACGCAGGCACCTATCATTACCGCGAGGGGCGTGAGGGCAAATAACAAAGGTACCAGCGACTTCATAACCACGTATCCTTGGAACGATGCCGGCATAATGCGCGATGTAGTGAAAGGTTTCGAGGTGCCGTCCCATGATGGACGATGATCTGCAGCATATGTCCTAGGTTTGCAGAGTTTGATGCAAAACTCGTGATTTTTGCATCAGGAATGGCCGGGTCTGGTGGGAAGCGGCCCGTCCGCTTTCGGGCGCCGGCCGCAAAAAGCAGACATTCGTTCAGTCGGCGGAGCAGGGGCGTCGAACGGCTGTCGGTGGTGGAAAGCGGCCGGGCGGCTTTACGAATGGCCCCCGCCAACAATTACCGTTCGTTTAGGTGAGTTCACCAAGCAGGCCCTTTGTATTCGGGCTTTACGCGCTTTGGCGTCGCCCAAATTAACGGTACTGCGCTTATGAACATTGCAGTCATCCACACGTAATATCCGCTAAGAAGTTCAATCGCTCGATCCCCAATGTCGGTGCCGACATGATCCCAAAATATCGAATTAATAAAGCAACATACCGTGACATAGCGAAGCCACCTAGCATTACTAATTAGTAAAAGCGGAAGAGCAATGTTTCCTAACCAGCCAAATTGCCACATGAGAGGCCCGAAAATCCCTGCCACAAGTATATGGTAGCCATAACCCGCCCCCGGTTGGCCAATCTGAATCATAGTGGGGAGAAACAATGATAATAATAGCAGCGCATTCGCAACGCGACTTAGCACCATCGACCTTTGCAATACCTTCTCTTCGTTCACCGTTAAGCCTTTAGTCTGCCTATGGTGCGCATGTGGCGCGAGACGAGCGGCACGTCGCCATGTTGGAGATTAACGTCAAAAGCCAAGAGATGCCGGACGAGCCATGACCCACATCGCGACTGAAACAAAGCTTTTTGAGTTTTGCATCAAGGCATAGTTGAATTGGCATCATCGTCATGAACGAGTGTCGGCTTCTGAGGCTGCGAGTTGCCCAATTGAACGTCCGGGTGTGGGCGTTAGCCGTCATTCCCGAAAACGATCAAATTTCGGGAATGTCCGGGTTTGGTGGTTCGCCGACATTCGCGATCAAGGACGCTTTAGGTTAGGCGAACATAAAGGCGGTTGAAGGGCCCACCCTAACACGCGCAAGTTTGCTCGTGGCGCGTGATACATTACCCCCCCAATCGCGCGAAATGGCGTTTCCATATTGAAGCGCAAAATAGCGGTAGCATTACCCTCATCGTTGTCTGGCGAAAGAGATATCTCGAATGGACCGCTGCGATCTTCTTCTTGGCTAAGGAAAGTTCGCATCGCATCACCGCGCCCGAAAAGCACAACTGACTGAGATTTAACTTCCGCCATGCTCGTTACGCATTGGGGGATCGGGGGTGGCGTGGATAACATTCGATAATCGTAACGAGGTGTCCAGCGTCTGGGAATGGGCGTCAGCGGAATGGCCGGGATGGAGAGGTATCCGCCTATTAACTATTCGCCTGCATCGTCAGCGCATGGTTGCGGAAACATCGTTTAAGGTTTGCCTGATCGGCATTATCGCGCTGAGTGCGGCGCAAGCTTTTCTCGGGACAAAGGGCTTCTTAGCCGTCACTCGTTATGATGCAGCAGAACGCGTCAAGCTTGCCCGACCCTTGCTTTTGCTCTGCGTGTCCAATTTGGCAATGTTCGCCACTTCTTTGATCGGCCTCCACGCGGTTGATGACATTGCTAGGCCTCTCGCGCATACTCAAGCTGTCGATCTTCGTGGAGAGGCCATTCCTACATACCTCGTAACTCTGATTGTATGCCCATTGTACGCGTGGGTTACAGGGTGGATGTTCTTTAGGTTTTCACGATCGAAGCCTTGGAGGACTGTCCAGGAACGAGCGATCCTGGGACAGGTCGTTGTGGCTGGCATCATAGGCGCTTGGTCAACGCTGATCCTTCTCCGGTGAACGAGCGGCTGCATCGAAGATAACGGACAAAGAGCGTGAATGTCTGCAAGTCCGCGCTTTCTGCCGATCCCCCCTTTCCCGAAAAGGAAGGGCGAGCGAGACAGCAAGGCAGGGTGAGTGGTCCCGTCACCTCCAACGAGGCCGTTTTCCCGGAATCTGTTCCCAATTCGATTTTCTCAAGATGGCCCGGTGCACATGGAGAAGTGGGAAAGGCTTGCGGGCGTGTATCGATTTTGATACACAACCCTTATGAAGCCGATCGCTTTCCTCGGTGACAGCCTCGACCGGTTGCGCGACTTCCCCGACGATGCTCGATCGGATGCCGGCCACCAGCTCAACGAGGTGCAGAACGGCAACGACCCCGACGACTGGAAGCCGATGAAAACGGTAGGTCCGGGGGTCCGAGAAATCAGGATCAGGGAGGATTCCGGAGCGTTCCGGATTATCTACCTGGCAACGCTACCTGACGCGGTTCTGGTCTTGCACGCCTTTCAGAAGAAGACGCAGGCGACACCACAACGGGATATCGATCTGGCGGCAAGCCGCTTGCGCGCATGGAGGCAAGAGTGATGGAAATTCAGACTTTCGACAACGTGTTCGACGCACTGGCAGACACTCCGGCCGAGGCTGCGAACCTCAAGGCACGTTCTGAGCTACTGTCGGCGCTGAAGGCGCGTGTGCGAGCCTGGGACCTGTCGCAGGAGGTTGCGGCTAACCGTCTCGGGATCACCCGTCCTCGCCTCAATGACCTCCTGCAAGGCAAGATGGCGAAATTCTCTCTCGATGCACTGGTGAACCTTGCGACCGCTTCCGGTCTGGCCGTGCATATCCAGGTCGCCGAAGCAGCCTAACGCCAACCTCAATCGCGGAATGGGAGATCATAATGGCGGTGATCGACGTGGAGGCGCTGCGCGCCCAGGTACGTGCCATGAACTATGCTCGCGGCACACCTGCGCAAATCGCACAGTGGCGCGAGGACGACGAGGATTCTCGCGCCAATCTCGTGATCGAAGGCATGACTCCAACTGCTGACGAGGACGCCATGTTCGCGATGCTACGGAACGAGGGCGTGCCGCCCTCGCTGGCCTCCTCGATCATCCTCGGTCTCTACGGACCGACGACGATCGCCGCCTGACGCTATCGCCCGCGCCCGCCGCGATCGAGGTCGTCGCGCTCTCGATCGCGCTGCGCCTGTATTTGGTCGCGCGCCTCCTGCATCTGTCGCTCCTGCGCGGTAGCCTGCACGGTAGGCGGCGTCCGATCCCGACCGGGGGTATCGCTACCGGTCGCCGGCACTAGCCCTGCACCCCCGCCACGATCCAACTCGGTACGCGCCACCCGCGCCGCACCCTGTACCAAGCCGGCAAAGCTCTGCGCTGCCAGCTCTGATCCTGACCGCATCCGCTCGCCCACCGATCGCAGCCACTCCCGACCGCGCTCGATATACTCACGCGCCCGTCGGCTCTCTCGGACTATCTCGTTGAACATGCCGCGCACCGTTACGGCCTGGGGCTTCTCGCCGGCCGGTCGCGCGCGTTGCGCGCGGCGCTCGAGCGCAGCCGAGGCGTGGCCTAGCTTTACTGTCGGCTCGATCCCGACGCCCTGCCGCGCATAGCTGCGATGATCCACCCGCTCATCCCGGCCCGCGCGTTCGAGTGCGTGGTTGACCATCCCTGCCCAACTCTCACGCAACGCCTCGACCTCGACCGAGGCGGTCGACCGCACGTCGAGCTGGCGGGTCTTGGCCCCCAGCATGTCGGGACCGATAGCGCGAGTGGTAGTCAGCACATGGGCATGATGGTTGCGGGTGTCCCCGTAATCATGCGGCTCATGGATCGCGACATCGACCGCCACCCCGTACCGCTGCACCAGATCCTGCGCGAACGCCTCAACCAGTTCGCGGCGCTGACCGGCATCCAGTTCGGCCGGTAACGCCAACTCATATTCCCGCGCGGTCTTGGCATCCTTGCGCTTCTCCGCTGCCTCGGCCGCATTCCACAGCGCCGACCGATCCTGTCCCCACTCCGCGCCTTCCGGGGTGACGATGAACGTCGCCTCTACACCGCCACGCCCGCGATAGTCGTGGACTAGACCGTCACGTTCGTTCTCGATGCGATCGCCCGAGCGATACGCAGCAGCCGCCACCGCGCTGCGCCCGGTCGAACGCGACACCGACTTCACCGCCAGATGGTAGATCGCCATCGCTCGCGCCTTCACTCAAACGTAGTCCAGCGGCATGACGCTGGTCGGGGTGTGGGGCTGAGGCCCCGCTGTCGCTTGCGACATGGGTGCAGGGTATTCCTGCCGCACGCATTATGCAGTAATGCTAAAGTGCGCCCTTGTCTCCTCTGTCGTCAAGGGTGGTAAGACCACGTGATGTACGATATCCTCCTGTGGTCGTGGTCGCATGGCGGCCACTCAACTATGCGAGGCGTTGATGGCTGCACCTTCCCCCGAACGGATCGCCAAGGCCAAAAAGGATCTGGAACAAGCCAGGGTCCGGCTCGCTGATCTCAACGCAAGAATGGCCGCGGAAGGTCGCCGTCTCGACACCCGCCGCAAGATCATCCTGGGTGGCCTCCTGATCGATGCAGCGGTCAAGGATCAGCAATACGCCGCCATCGTTACCGAGCTGATGACCCGTATCAACCGACCGCAGGATCACACCGCGTTCGAGGGTTGGTCCCTTGCTGATGAGAAACGCCCATGAGCCACGAATACGACCCGTCCGATTTCGACGATCCACCCGAACCGCAATCAACCCCTGCCGAGCTGGCCCGCGCACAGGCCGATGCCGCCAACGCCGGTCGGCTCATGTCCAATATCCTCTCCACCAACCGCCAGATTCTTGCCTCCGTTTCAGGGCTTGATGCGATTGCTGCCGATCTGCGTGCCATGATGGCGGACGGTGATGCCCGTGCTGCCGAACGCGCCGAACACGAAGCCGCACGCGATCAGCGGATCACGGACCGCCTCATCAACCCTGAACAGCTCGCCGGCAGCGCGGCCAATGGCGCGAGGGCGGGCATGGTTGAGGTCCTGACCAAGCCCGTCACCGCACTCATGGCCAAGATCACTGCCGAAGCCGAAAAACGCGATGCTTTGGCCCATCAGCTCGAAACCAGCCACGCCGAACATCTCGCCCACCTCAAGGCAGAACGTGCCGAACGACTGGCTGAGGAAGCGCGCGAGCGGGCTGAGTGGCAGGCCGAAGCAGTACGCCGGCGCAAGCATGACCGATATCGCAACATCGCTGTCTGGTGCAGCGCCTTGGTGGCGGTCGGTGGATTTGTTGGTGGGTATGAACTCGGCCACGCCGCTGGCGACGACGGCGGCTATGCGCGTGCCAGCGACGAGGTTGCCGCGGCGAGTTGGGCCAACACCGCCAACGGCAAGCTCGCCCACCAGCTCGACCAGGCCAGCGAACAGACCATCCCCGCCATTGCGGGCTGCCCCAAGGATCGCGGATGGAAACGCGAAAAGCGCGACGGAGCCTATTGGTGCTTCGGTGCGAACCCTGATGGCAAACCCTACACAGGATGGCTTCTACCATGACCCACCCACCGATCAGCGAAGCCGAACGGGCACGCCGTGAACGCGAAGTCAGCTTTGCGCGGGGCAGTGTCCGCTACGAGGGAGGCATCCTGCCCGATGAGATCGAGCGGCTTAATGCGCGCTACATCGACGGCGAGATCGATAGCGACGAGCTGACCGCTGCCATTCTGGCATCCACGACGGTGGGTCATGGCTGACACCCACCCCGGCAATCCGGCCGAACAGGCCGTTTATGCCGTCGTACTAGCCGACCTTGCCAGCCGCGACCGTGGCAGCGAGGCGGTCGCCGTCTTTTGCGAGGTAACCGACCCGGCAGGGGCGGTCATCGCCGATGCCATGGTTCGCGCCGGCACCGTCAGTGATGATCTCTACGCACGCCTGCTCGCCGTCGCCGATCGGCGCTATGCCCGCCAACCAGTTACGCGGGCCGTTGCGTTCGATGCGTTTGGCACCCTCGTCCATATCGGCCGTAAGCGGCATCCATTCGAACGGTTGATCCGGCAGGCACGCAATAGGGCGGCGGAACTGCCATCGCCGATGATCCAGCCGATCGGCCTCGCCGACTATGCCGCCATGCTGGGATTGCCCCATCCGGACGCCGGGTTGGCGGCACTGGACGAAGAACTGGCGACGATCGCGCTCTACCCCGATACGCTCGATGCGCTGCGTATGGTTCGCGCGGAGGGCGTGAAGGTTGCCGTCGCCTCCAACCTCGCCTTGCCCTATGCCGCCCCATTAAAGGCCCTCCTGGGCGATTTGGTAGACGTTTGGCATCTTTCCTTCGCCGAAGGCGCGATCAAGCCTGACAGGGCATTCTACGCCGGCCTGACGGCCAAGCTCGGCTGCGAGGCCAGCGAGTTGTTGATGGTGGGTGATACCTGGCGCGACGATATCGTCGGCGCCGTCGAGGCTGGATCGCGCGCCCGGTGGGTCGATCGCGAAGGCCGCGCTTCCCATGCCCGGCGATTTATCGCCGTGCGCGGGCTAGGCGATGCCTATCCTGAACGAGGCCCAGCAACCCAAAAAACGCAGATGGAGCTTCTCATCGAAAGTATCGATGCGAACCTTGATTATCTCCATGGCCAGCGTTGGGCGGTCCAGGCCGGACGGCTACGCCACGCCGTTGCCAATGCGTACGGGGCGCAAAGGGCAGCGGCAACGCAGGCGTTGAACGATCATTACGATACCCGCGATCAACCCGGAGTCAGTCGTGCCGCTCTGATCCGGGATGCGATGGCTACTGTCGAAGCACGACGGCGGGCCTAACTTTTTTCCGCCAAGCCTGCGGCCGATAGGTCGCACTGTGACGGCGTAGCCGGCACGCATCATCAGCGCATTGGCCGTAAGCCAATTCCGCTTTTCATCCTGTTATTGTTTCTCGCGTGCTCGCGATGATTCTAGATTCTCTATGATTCTATGATTCGGGGATCGTAAGTCGTTGATATAAAAAGGGTAAACAGCTCCACCTACGACAAATGGGGTGCTCAGTTACGACAAATGGGGTGCTGACCTACGACAAATGGGGTGCTCAGTTACGACAAATGGGGTGCTATCGTGAGAAATAGGGTGCCTATGCGATCTATGACATCGGTGTTGATCTTATGTCGTAACTGACTAAGCTTCATGCTGTGCCCGACAACCTCCCTATCGGCCGCACTATGAAAGCGGCTTCCACGATCTCGGTTCGTGACGGTCATGCTATCGTCAAAGCCGGCGAGTTCATCGAAGCGCGGTTTGGTGCGGGTACATCGCCCT
>Ga0308164_10005408_pt1 | contig 10302 bp, 5 predicted proteins | sample PhyTR2_FD_201031 | JGI IMG/M metagenome (GOLD analysis project Ga0308164, IMG submission 201031) | Phyllosphere microbial communities from UC Gill Tract Community Farm, Albany, California, United States - DLSLT.R2 | ecosystem: Host-associated > Plants > Phyllosphere > Unclassified | place: USA... | reverse complement strand
ATGTACGTTATCCCACCAGTTCGAATCACTTTTTTCCAATTCATCATCAGTGTAGCCCCAAAATTCGTTATTGGTTTTCGAGAAAAAAGTTTTACCCGTAATAAAATCGTGCTCCCAAACATTACCAATTTTTTCGAGTGCTATTCTGAAGCGGTTTTCCGATTCTTTTAAGCGCTCCTGTACCGCTTTTTCTTTTGTAATATCTTCAATCAAAGCAAAAAAACCTGTTAGTTCACCGCTTTGATTGTGAATCGGCTGCCCCTTTATCCGCCCCCAATACGGTGTACCGGATTTTGAATAGTTGTAGATATCAGCATTAAATGCCTGGCCATTTACCACCTGGCGATTTAAATAATCGAGCGTATTCTGACTCGTGTTTGGCCCGTGCAGCAAATGTTCAGGCTTTTTACCTATTGCTTCATCAAAGGTGTAACCAGTCATTGTGGTAAAACTTTGATTCACCCATGTTATAATATCATTACTATCAGTTATAATTACAGTATTGGTATTAACTTCGGCAATTTGAGAAAGAATCAAAAGCTGATCTCGTTGCGCCCTTTTGGCAAGATTGCCAAGCACATCCTGATCCTTATTTTCTGCTAAAACGGTAGTGCCGGTAAACAAAACGCTATTTCCATGATCTGAAAATTCAAGAGATCCCAAAATTGATTTATTTAAATCGGGTTTAAAGGTAATCTTAACAGGATTTGCAGAAAGCTTTTTTAAATCATAGAAAGTCAATCTTTCATTTTGAATGTGCTCAACAATGAATTTTTCACTGAACAGAAAATTTTTAATATCTATACCTAATTCCTCGTAACCGCTTCCGCCCGACTCTATAGTTAAGTTATTATTGATAATAATATAAAATGGAAATAAACGGTTTAGTTGATTTTTGTTAAATGAAAACAAGGATTCGTCCATATTTTTCAATAGTAATTTAGTTTTCGAAGGGTTACTTCGAAGAGAGATTAATATTTAGTAGATGATTTTCTTCTAATCTTACTCGTAAAGCGGAGCAAAACAAGGTGTTTACATACCGTATCATGAAAAATAATTGTTACATGAAAGGTTATTAAAAATTAAAGATATGGCTTTAATTTTTAAAAATATATATTGCCTTTTTTTTTTACAATCGGCACAAACAACATAACAAAAGGTTTTAGGCGTTTCGTCTAAAAAAAATAAAAAAACATCTTGATAATCATATCCTTAAAGCTCAAAAACTTCATTTCGTCAAATAAAAAAAATATTCAGTCATTATACTTAAAAATCAGTTTGTATTTAGCTGTCTTTTATCTATAATTGCACAAATATCATCGCCTTATTAATTTCTTGCGAGTAAACTGCATAAACATTACAGGTTATATGCTTTAGAAGTATAGAAAGATTTGGTTTTTGTTAAATCCCGAACAATAAATGAAACCTATTTTTATCCCGACCCTTGAACCGCAATTTCAAAATCTTCGCAATTTTCAGGCTTTAAATTTACCGGTTGATGATTCAACACTTTGTTCAATTTTTAAATCAGGATTTAGAGGAGCAATAAGTTTACACTAAAATTCACTATTGAATTTAATTAAATATTAAAAACCCTATTCATTGTTTATACGTTAGTTAAGCACAGCGTTTTAAAACCTTAATCCCAAAATGAATTTATCCGTTACAAGAACAATTAAAATTCTTATAGTTGAAGACGATGTTTTTATGCAGGCGATACTTGAAGAAATTTTGAGTTCGACATATTCAATTGAGATGACATCCAACGGGATGGATGCCTTGGCTTTTTTACAGAACGGAAATATACCCGACCTGGTAATAGCCGATTTAAATACGCCTAAACTAAACGGATTACAATTAATTGAACAAGTTAAGGTTAGCGATTTTTTCAATTCAGTACCTATTATAATACTTTCCGGCGAAGAAAGTTCGGATAAACGAATTAAGTGCCTTGATGCAGGTGCTGATGATTTTATCGTTAAACCGTTTAATCCTGCCGAACTTGAAGCCAGAATACGAGTGGTTTTAAGACGGATGGGTAAGTTGACTGCTTAATCTATGAGTGAAAATATTTACCCTGCTAAAGGCGCACCCATCATTGCACTCGTTGGTTTCGAAAATGCATTCGCAGATATGTTTGCAGATTGCAACTTCGACAATAAGGAACTCGTTCATTTCGAAAACGGAATGAAGATGGCCTCAATATGGACAGATCAAAATCTAAATATTGCGGCAATCATATCTTATAGTGAAATAATGGCGCCGGGCGGACTTGCCTTAATAGAAACGTTAAATAAAAAAGGACTTCCTTTGGTTCCCTTTTTCTTAGTTGTGAATTATTTTAACCCCAACTTAAGAAAACTTGCACTTTCTGCCGGTATTTCTGATGTTTTCAGAATCCCGCTTAAAGCGGTTAGAATAGAGAAACGAATTAACTTTCTGATAGATAACTGGAATCAATTAAAGGATAACATTAAAGCTGAAGTACCGCCAATAAAAAACATCGGCTTTGCTAAACGAGTTTTTGATGTCTTTTTTGCAGGTTTAGCCCTTTTCTTCCTTTCTCCATTATTTCTTATCATTTACGTATTGATAAAAATTGAGTCGAAAGGCCCTGTTTTTTATTACTCTTTAAGAGCCGGAACAGGTTTTAAAGTTTTTAAGTTTTATAAGTTCAGATCGATGTTCGTTAACGCCGATCAGCGTATTAAAGATTTAAAGCACCTTAACCAATATGATATAGATGCCGGACTTAAAGAGCCTGATGGCGTTATAAGAGAAAGTCTTTGTAACCAGTGTGCGGGCGAAGGAAAATGTCAATATCCGCTATATGCAGACAACATTCAATGGTGTGAAAAAGATTTTAAATATTCCAAAATGGTGAATTCAGGTTCTGCTTTTTTCAAAATTAAAAACGACCCCAGAATAACTAAAGTTGGTAATTTTATCAGAAACACGAGTATTGATGAATTACCGCAATTATGGAATGTTATAATCGGCGACATGAGTATTGTAGGAAACCGACCACTACCGTTGTATGAGGCAGAAAAGTTAACAACAGACAAATATGTACTGCGCTTCGCAGCACCTGCAGGAATAACAGGCTTATGGCAGGTGGAAAAACGTGGTAAAGGAGATATGAGTGAAGAGGAACGCCTGATGCTTGATAATACTTATGCCAAAAATCAGAGCTTTGTAAACGACATAAAACTTATACTTAAAACAATACCTGCGCTATTACAAAAAGAGAACGTGTAACACGAGGTCGATTTAAAAATCTTCAGCACCTTTTTTTGAAGCAGAGCCAAAAGACAACTTAAGCCAGATTAGTCCGTAACTTCTACATCCACGGCAACCAAGCCGCCCTTACTTAATTCAATTTTAAAGCTAACGCTTGATCCGTTAATAGTTTTAGAGACAATTTCTCCCGTTAAAAAGGGAATTTCCTGATCATTTTCATCAGTTATCATTCCTGAACCATCTTCATTAAAGGATGTGATCTTACCTTTTCTCAGCATTATTTATATTTTAAACAATTCTTTAATATTTGACGGCAATTATATTAATTTTTGTATTATAAATTCGTATGACTAAAATTACATTTTACAACTTTTCTGAATAAAGAAAAACTTTTACTTATGGCTTACAAAAAAAGCAGAAGGCATGAACCTTCTGCTTTTGTACTAAACTATGGGTAAATATGGTTACTTTTTTATCACTTTAAACTCTGTTCTTCGATTTTTAGTTCTTGCTACCGGATTATCCTTGCCGTTTTTGAAATTATTTGGCGCAACAGGCATACTTTCTCCGTAACCTTTAGATGTCATTCTGTTTTGACCGATATTTTTGCTCACCAAATAATCAACACAAGATTTAGCTCTTCTTTCCGAAAGATCTAAGTTGTAGGCTTCGGTACCGATGTTATCAGTATGAGCACCCAGTTCAATTTCCATTTCAGGATTGTCTTCCATAACGATCGCCAATGCATCTAAAACTTTCTTTGATGACTCGGTTAACTCAGCGCTGTTAAACTCGTAGTAAATATTATCAAGTACAATAGGTACATTTATTTTAAAAGCATTAATGCAATAATCTGCATACATCAATGTATCCGCCTTGGCTATTTCTTCGAAGCTGTAGTTTTTGTTTAAAGCGAAATAATTATCCTTCGTCATGTTTAACTTAACTTGCCTGCGACGATCCATTTTGAAATCATATTTACCACTATTATCAGTAGTTAATATTTGTTCGTGCTCCTGATCGGAGAGTTTAACTAAAACGCCGCCCAAAGGTTTTTTCGTTTTACAATCTGTAATAATTCCCGAAACGGAAATGTATTCACGCTTAACTTCGAAGATTTCCAGGCAACAAGAAGATTCCCGGTCCGAGCTTATGTAACCTCTACTTGCATCGGCGTTTATAGCGGTAAAGTAAACATCATCTTTACTGGAATTAAATGGATAGCCCATATTTTTCGGGGCAGTCCAGTTTATGAAGTCACCGGTTGATTCGTAAAAGTCCAAGCCTCCGAAACCAACTCTTCCGTCGGAGCTGAACATTAGTTTTTTGGTATTGACATTGTAATAGGGTGCTTTTTCATCGTATTCTGAATTTATTTCGGGACCTAAATTCACGGCTTGTCCTAAAGAACCATCAGCCCTTATGGCGCAATACCAAAGATCGTACTTACCGAAGCCGCCACTTCTGTCTGACGAGAAGATTAAAAACTTACCATCCCCGGTTACGAAAGGCTGTGCAGAATTAAAATCTTTACTATTAATTTGTAAACCTAAAGATCTCGGCTCAGTCCATTTCTCATCAACTTTTGATGCCGAAAAAATTGCATATTTTTCCTTATCCCGCCATGCGGTAAAATATGCCGTTGAGCCAGAAGGATTAAAGCTGACGGCCGCAAACTCCATATCCTTCGGGAAGTTAATGTCAACTGTTTTCACCGAAATCTCATCACCCGTCAATTCATCTTTCGCCATGTAAATGTTGTTCATGAACGGATTTGCTTTGGTGGTAACTTGTGTTTCGCCTCTGCCTACCTTGATAACTTCAGGCTTCCCGCTAACATTAACGGGCCTGGAAGAAGTGAAGTAGAAACCGGAACCGGTTTTGACGGGTGCATAGTTAGAACCCAAACCATTAACATTGCTGGCAACTTTATTTACCTGAACCAAACGCGGAAAGCGCATTTCGGCGATGGCAAATTTGCAAGATAGTATTTCGACCTGAGCAACTTTAACCAACTCACCCGACTTGTTTTTAGCTATAAACTGTTCGAATACAGGTATTGCCTGTTGAAATTTTTTGTTTGCCCGTAAACTTTCCGCATAATAGAATGATGCATTTTTATACTTAGGATTTGTAAAGGTACTTGCAACGGCATAGTATTTTTCAGCCTCAGAAAAATCCCTGTACATCCTGCTCGATTCTGCCAGGTTAAATAACGATCCTTCATAGTCTTCGATTACCTTTTCATCAGAATTCTGTTTTTTATCTTTTGCATAAGGCAAAACAATTTGCGAACTATCTGAGGTAATTTTTAATGCCTTTTTATAAAAGGTAGACGCAGCATAATAATCTTTATTTTGAAAATAAGCATCGGCAACCTTTTTATAGTTTACAACATATTGAGCATTTGCGGTACTACTCAAAATAAACATGTAGAGTATTAATTTTTTCATAAACATAAATTATAATCTAGGACAAAAAAAGTTGGGACCAATGATGCCGTTTCGGCCAATTAATGAAATTGAGAGTTCTAAACCACCATTACTGTTTGATGCTCTTTGGAATGTAGATGTATTGACATCATAACTTAAGCCGAAAACCATATTCTTAAATTGGAGGCCTACAAACGCAATTGCGGCATCTTTAACCCGGTAATTGCCCCCGAAAAGAATATTTGATTGGTTATTAATCATTAACTGCCCGTAAGCACCCACAGAAACCTCATTTGTATTTCCCTGATACATAACCAATGCATTAGGCACGATATCAAATATTTCAGAAGCTCTTATTCTTGCACCGCCATGTGCAGTAAAACGTATTGGCGTTCTTGAGCTATTATCGGTAAATCTTTCGACAGGCCTGTTAAGGTGGGCCGCACTTGCTCCGGCGAATACATTTACATTCTGATTCGGATTTCCGTCGAAGTACATAATACCCGCATTTATGTCGGGAACAAATGATGAGGTTGACGAAAAACTCTCACCGCTAAGCATGCCGCCGTCATAACCCGTTGCCGGATTGTATTGGTTGCCAAAACGCCCCTGCGAAAAATCGAAACTTCTGTTTACGAACCCTGCCTGCAAACCAAAACTGATCATTTGCAAACCTTCCAATCCAAATCTTAACCTATAAGAACCTGAAACAAGTGCAGTAAGGTAATTAAAATCAAGTTCGCCCGCTCGCTGATTTAAAATTGTTGCGCCAAAAGCGAAGTTTTTAGTCGGCGCCACATCGAAAGATGCGCCTCCAGTTAAAAATGAGTTCGACAATGCGCCCCACTGCTGCTTAAAGTTTACCGATGCACGGTAATCGCCGTCGATTACCCCTGTTAATGCCGGGTTTAACCATAACGGGTAAGCATAATATTGTGAAAAATGAGGATCGGTTTGCGCTGATGCATTCAATGTTGCAATGCCGAACATCAGCATTGCAACATATATTTTTAGGAATGATAAAATTTTCATAAGAATGATTTATAAGTATATAGCCTTCGTTATCTGATTAATGTTACTGTACCTTTTTTCAAAACTTTAGTTCCGTCTGACGATGTTGCCTCAATCATGTAAACATAAACGCCGCTAGGTTGAGGAATTCCTTTATAAGTACCGTCCCACCCTGTTGTGGCAGAATCAACCTGGAAAATAAGTTGTCCCCATTGGGTATAAATATTCATTTTAACAGAAACGATTGTTGTTCCGTAAACCAGAAATATATCGTTCTTACCATCATTATTCGGTGTGAAAACGTTTGGAATATAAATCTCGTTACCCAGAGGGTTTGTTGCCATTCCTGTAATGGTTACGGAGTTTGCACTGGTTTGACAAGCAATCTGACCAATTGCCCTAACCAAAATTGTAACACGTTGATTTGGATTCAGGCCGGTAACCAGATGATTTGTAGATGCAGAACCGCCTGTTGGCGACTGCCAGCTTTGCCCGTTATTTAATGAAACTTCATAACCGGTGGCTCCGCTAACTGCATTCCATACAAAGTTTACACTATTAATGGTCGATGATTCAACCCTCACCACAGGCGTGGCGAGAACAGGTAATATCGTAACCGTGACAGGTGTTCTTGTTGTACTTACACAACCGGCTGCATTTGTGCTTTCTACGTAAAAAGTGGTGGTAGCACTCAATGCACTGCTGTTGAAGCTTGAACCCTGACCCAAGGCAGTTCCGCCCGAACTTGTTGCATACCATCTGTAAACAAGTGCAGGATCTGCAGATGCAACGTTTAATGTCGCTGTACTACCCGAACAAATTGTGCCGTTTACTGCACTAACCAATGGCGGCGCAACAGGTACGGGTAATACCGTTACGCTTACCGAAGTTCTTCCTGCTGACGAACAATTACCTGCTATACCCTCCACATAGAAAGTTGTGTTTGCTGTGAGTGAAGGTGTTGTGAATGTTACGCCTGAGCCTAAAATAGTTCCTCCTGTAGCTGATGTATACCAATTGTAAGTTACTCCTGCCTTAGGGTTGGTTACAGATAAACCTGCCGGATTGCCTGAACAAACGCTTACGGTACTGCTTGAAACCGTTGGTATAGCAGGTTTCGGATTTACGGTAACCACAGCCAAGGTTCTTCCTGCTGCATTTGCACAGCCTGATGCACCAACTGATTGCACGTAGTAATTGGTTGTTGTTGATAACGAAGGTGTTGTAAATGACGTGCCGGTAAATAAAAGGTTACCCCCCGTTGCAGCATTATACCATTCATAAGTAGCTCCTGCCTGAGGGTTCTGAATAGTTAATGTAGTTACATCACCTCCACAAATTGAAGTCCCTGTTGTTGAAACTACGGCACTTGCCGGAACCGCACTAACAGTAACCTGAACTACCTTGGCGTTGCCTGAAGTATTTTCGCACCTGTTATCGCCCTTTACAGTTACATAATATGTTGCATTCGCAGTAAGTGGTGTTGTGGTAAATGTTGCACCTGTAAAAATTACATTTGTAAGTGCGGCATCGCTGTACCATGTGAAAACAGGATTAGTTACCGTTGTACTGCTTGCGGTTAAAGCAACAGCACTTCCGGTACAGGCAGCAACATTTCCTGTAACAGCTATATCATTGGCGATAGCTAAAGGATTCACAGTTACCGTAACTATTTTCGCATTTGCAGCCGAACTTTCGCAAGTATTTGGTCCTTTCACTGTAACGTAAAAGTTTGTGGTTGCTGTTATGACACCGGTGTTGTAATTCGGCCCTGTAAAAATAGGCACCGTTAACGAAGCATCGCTATACCATGTAAAGACAGGGTTGCTAACGGTTGTGCTACTTGCCGTTAAATTTGCAGAACCTCCTCCACATAATGCAGTATTCCCTGAAACAACGATATCACTCGACGTAGCTGAAATGTTAACGTTAATTATAACCGAACGGCCAGTTGCCGGAGAATTTTCACATCGGTTATCACCTTTCACGGTCACATAATATGTTGTATTGTTATTCAAAACCGGAGTGGTAAATACGGATCCTGTAAATACAACATTTGTGAGTGCAGCATCGCTATACCATGTAAACACAGGGTTTACAACAGTTATACTGCTGGCGGTTAATACCGTGGTGCTGCCAGCGCAAGAAGTTGTATTTCCCGAAACAGCGATGTCGTTCGCATTTGCACGCGGAGTTACCGTAATCGCCACTACTTTGGCATTCGCTGATGCGTTTTCACACTTATTACTTCCTTTTACGGTTATATAATATGTTGTATTTGCGTTGAGCAACGGCGTTGTAAATATTGAGCCGACATTCGCCACATTCGTCAGTGCCGCATCAGTATACCATGTGAAAACAGGATTAGTAACCGTTGTGCTGGTTGCGGTTAAAATCGTGGTGCCTCCCGCACAGGCAGTAACATTTCCTGTAACAATGATATCGGTTGTAGTTGCCAGCGGATTCACATTTACTGTAACCGGTTTAGCATTTGCAGCCGAATTTTCACATGCATTTGTTCCTTTAACGGTTACGTAAAAAGTTGTCGTTGTGGTAATTACACCTGTGTTATAAGTAGGCCCTGTGAAAACAGGAACAGTTAACGAAGCATCGCTATACCAAGTAAATACCGGATTTGTAACGGTTAAACTTGAAGCGATTAAAGTAACCGATGATCCTGAACATGTATTCGCATTACTCAATGTTATATCGGCTGCAGTTGCATAATCCTTAACGGTTACGGTGATTACCTTTGCGGTGGCCGGTGTATTCAAACAACTATTATCACCCTTCACAGTTACGTAGTAGTTTGTTGTAGCTGTTAATACCGGAGTAGTAAATGATGCCCCGGTAAACACTGCATTAGTTAAAGCAGCATCGGTATACCAGGTAAACACAGGGTTTGTAACAGTTGCAGATGATGCCGACAATGAAGCTGTAGAATTTGCACATATAGTTGTTAAACCGCTTATGCTAATGTCTGCAGCTGTTGATATCGGGTTAACACTCACGGTAATTGCTTTTGCAGTTGCGGCACTGTTTTCACATTTATTTGTCCCTTTTACAGTAACATAAAACGTTGTTTCGGTGGCAATGGCAGGGGTTGTGAAAGAAGACCCTGTATATGCAATACGCGTTAATGCGGCATCATTATACCATGTATAAACGGGATTTGTAACACCTGAAGACGTTGCCACCAATGTGGTGGCGCTTCCTGCGCAAACTGTGCTTGGCCCCGTAAGATTTATATCTGCAGCTACCGCAATCGGATTTACCGACACAGTTACTATTAAAGCATTACCCACTGTATTAGCGCAGCGATTGTTTCCACTAACGGTTACATAATAGTTAGTGGTGGCCGAAATTTGAGGTGTGGTAAATGTCGGGCCTGTAAACACAAGGTTGGTGAGCGCAGCATCGCTATACCACTTAAACTCGACCGTTCCGGTTACGGTTGTGCTCGAGGCAGTAAGCGTTGCCGCACCGGCACTGCAAATAGAAGTATTGCCGGTTACGTTTACATCTGCGGCAAGTGCATTTTGATTTATTGTAATTGAGATTGGTGTCCTTACAGAATTTGTACAACCCGATGCCGCAGCAGATTCAACGTAATAGGTAT
>Ga0308164_10005407_pt1 | contig 10302 bp, 7 predicted proteins | sample PhyTR2_FD_201031 | JGI IMG/M metagenome (GOLD analysis project Ga0308164, IMG submission 201031) | Phyllosphere microbial communities from UC Gill Tract Community Farm, Albany, California, United States - DLSLT.R2 | ecosystem: Host-associated > Plants > Phyllosphere > Unclassified | place: USA... | reverse complement strand
GCATCGCGGCTAGCCTTGCCAGGAAAGCGATACCCTAGCATCACGTTTTCCGACTGCGGCCCGACTACTTCTTTGACGATGGGTGCCGTAATGGGCTTTTCTACCGGCGGCGCAAACGCCGGCGCCGACTGGCCCTGCCAGGAGCCGAAATACTTGTCAATCAGCCGGATGGTCTGGTCGTAGTCCAGGTCGCCGCTCAGGCAGAGCGCCACGTTGCCGGGCACGTAATACTGGCCGAAGTACTTCTTGATTTCCGTTATCGACGGGTTTTGCAGGTGCTCAATCGTGCCGATGGTCGTCTGCGTACCATAGGGATGCGTCGGAAACAGGCCGGCGGTCAAGGCCTCAAACTCTTTGCTGAAGTCGGAGTCCAGCCCGCGGTTTTTCTCCTCATACACGGCCTCCAGCTCGGTATGAAACAGGCGCGGTACCATTTCGGTGAAGCGCTCGGCCTGCACGGCCGTCCATTTCTCAAGCTGGTTGCTCGGAATATCTTCCTGATATACTGTTTCCTCTACCGAAGTATGCGCATTCGAGCCCTTGGCCCCGATGCTGCCCATCAGCTTATCGTACTCGTTGGGCACGGCATAGCGCGCTGCTACCCCCGAGATAGAGTCAATCTGGTGGTAGGTGCGCTTGCGGGCCACCGGGTCGTTGCGCTCGGCGCGGTAGCGCTCATACAGCGCCTCAATTTTATCCAGTTCCGGCTTTTCCTTGCGCCAATCCTTTGTGCCGAGCTTCGAAGTGCCCTTAAACACCATGTGCTCCAGGTAGTGGGCTAGCCCGGTGGCAGTGGCGGGGTCGTTTTTGGAGCCCGCCCGCACGGCTACGTAAGTTTGGATGCGGGGCGCATTTTTATAATCTGACAAGTAGACAGTGAGGCCATTGTCGAGTTTGTACACGCGCACGCCAAGCGGGTCGTTGGGCGCGGTTTCGTAGCGGTACTCCTTGGGAGCAACTGGCGCCGAGGCCGGAGCAGTAGCGGCGGCCGTAGTGGCAGGCTTGCTCGATTGGCACTGGGTGGTCAGGCCCAACGCTGCCAAGGCAGGCAGCAGGAGCAGCAACGGTTTATTCACAAACTTACTAGTCAGAGCGCGGGGGAGGTTACAGGGGCACAAAGGTAGAAGTTCATGCGGGGAATAAAAAACAAAAAAATCAATTCCGCAGTGTTACCTTGCGCGGTTGCAGCAATAGTACTAGGTGCTTAAAAGACACGCGTTTGCAGCAGATAGCCACGCGCCCTTGCCCTGGCAATGCCCTAACGCCGGGTACTTATCCGCAGTATTTGCCGCCGCGCCGGGCTAGCTTTTGTTCGTGGTTAAAGTCATCGCCCGCCCATTCGTATAACCCGTAAGTAATAGCCTATCGCTCAGGGTCAAACCCTGCCTGCGCGTACTTCTTGCCGGTAAGGCAAATTACCACTGGCGGCTAGCCCCGGCCACAAAGCATAAAGCCCGGCCAACCATTGGTTGACCGGGCTTTATGCTTTGTGGCCTAGCGTGCTTGCTACGAGCAGCTACTCGGCGCCAGGGGCCACCGGGGCATCCGAAGTAGCCGTGGGCGTGGTATCATCAGTAGGGCGGGGCCCTTTGCCCCGGTTGCGGCCACCGCGCTTGCGGCGGCGCTGGCCTTCGGGCTTGTCGCCATCGGCGCGGGGCTCGTGCGGAGTGGCATCTTCAGGGCTGCCTTCGGGGCGCGGCGCGCGGGGGGGGCGTGGAACGCGGGGCGTCTGGCTGGCGCCGTCGCTGGCTGCTCCTTCGGGGCGTGGGGTGCGCGGGGGGCGGGCTTCGCGGGGCGGGGCTACGTAGGCCGTCACGGGCGTTTGGCCGGCGTCGATGGCCGCCAGGCGGGCGGCGGCCTGGGCTAGGCGCTCGGCGCGCTGCGGGTCGTTTTTATCACCACCGTCGCGGCGCGGGCCACGGTCGCGGCCACCACCCTGGCGGTCGCCTTCGGCACGGGGCGGGCGCGGGCCGCGGTCGCCGCCTTCGGGGCGGGGGCCGCGGCTGCCACCGCCGCTGCGGCCACCTTCGCGGGGGCCACTTTTGCCATGCAGGCCACTAAAGCGCTTGGGGTCAAACTCGGGTGCGGGGCCATAACCTAGCCCTTCCGTGATGGCCTGTTTCTCAATCTCGCGCTCGATGAGCTTCTCAATTTTAACGATGCGGTCCTGGTCCTGGTCGGCAATAAACGTGATGGCCGTGCCCGTGGTAGCGGCCCTGGCCGTGCGGCCAATGCGGTGCACGTAGTCCTCAGCAGCGCGGGGCACGTCGAAGTTCACCACGTGGCTAAGTGAGTCAATATCAATGCCCCGGCTCACTACATCGGTAGCCACGAGGATGGGGAACTGCTTGTTTTTAAAGGCGCGCATGGTGGCTTCGCGCTCCTCCTGGGTGCGGTCCGAGCTGATGCCCTGGGCCGGGTAGCCCAGCTTGTTGAGCGAGCGCACGATGCCGGCCACGGCCGCCTTCTTACTGGTAAAAAGCACCATGCTCTGCACATCCTGGGCCTTGATGAGGTGCTCCAGAACCGGCAGCTTCTGGTGGTCGAAGGTCATGTAAAACTGCTGGTTGATGCCCGCGGCGGGCTTGCTCACGGCGAGGCGCACCTCATCGGGCTCAATCAGAATCTGCTGCGAGAAGTCGCGGATTTTGCTCGGCATGGTGGCCGAAAACAGCAACGTCTGGCGCGACTTGGGCAGCTGGCGCACGATGTTGAGAATGTCATCGGCAAAGCCCATGTCCATCATCTTGTCGGCCTCGTCGAGCACCAGGTACTTGAGGTCGTCGAACTTAACGTACCCTAGCTGCATATGGGCGATGAGGCGGCCGGGCGTGGCGATGATAATGTCGGCGCCCGAGGTGAGGGCGCGCTTTTGCTGCTCCCAGTTTTCGCTTTTGCCGCCGCCGTAAATAGCAATAGAGGAGGCTTCTACAAAGTAGCCGAAGCCCGTCACCTGCTCGTCAATCTGGGTGGCTAGCTCGCGGGTGGGCACCAGCACCAGGGTGGAGGTGGTGCCGTGGCCAGCGTGCGAAATCTTATCGAGCAGTGGCACCAGATAGGCGGCCGTTTTGCCGGTGCCAGTCTGGGCGCAGGCAATGAGGTCTTTGCCGGCCAGAATTTTTGGAATCGCCTGCTCCTGAATGGGCGTGGCGTTGAGGTAGTTCATGGCATCCACGCCAGCCAGCAGGTCGTCGTGGAGATTGAATTCGTGGAAAGTCAAGGTGCAGCTAATGAAGTGAGGAATAGGGGCTGACCTTGTATTTCCGGGCCAGCAAACCGCTTGAGTGAGAACAAAGGTAAGCCGGATAAGTGCCCCGCTTGCGGGCCGTTGCGTAGGGGTAGCGTTAGCTTGCCGCTTTATCGGCTAGCCCTGGTGGCGGCAAGCTAGCCCTACCCCTACATTCCTTATGGCCCTCGACCGTTTTTCCGAACAGGCGGCGCAGTATGCGCGTTACCGCATTGATTATCCGATTGAACTCTATGCCTGGCTCTTGCCCCAGGTGGCCAACCGCCTGCGGGCGTGGGACTGCGCCACCGGCAACGGCCAGGTCGCTACTGTGCTAGCCGACTACTTTCGCGAGGTAGAAGCCACCGACCTTAGTGCCAGCCAGCTAGCCGAGGCGCCGCCTCGGCCCAATGTGCATTACCAGGTGGCCACGGCTGAGAAATCGCCCTTCCCCGACGACCATTTTGACCTCATTACTGTGGCGCAGGCCGTGCACTGGTTTGACCCCGAAGCCTACCACCGCGAGGTGCGGCGAGTGTCGGGCCCCGGTACCGTGCTGGCCGAGTGGGGCTATGGCCTGGGCCTCACCGGCGAGGCGGCGCTCGACGCCCTCATTCGGCGCTTTCACGACGAAACCGTGGGGCCGTACTGGGATGCCAACCGCTGGCACGTGCTCGACGAGTACGCCCGGCTGCCTTTTCCCTTCGCCAGGGTGCGGCGGGCGCGCTTCGATGTGCCCAAGCAGTGGTCGGCCGCCTGGTATCTCGACTACCTGCGCACGTGGTCGGCGGTGGCCAACTACAGCCGTCAGCACAGCGGCGCCGATGCCGTGCTGCTGGTGGCCGACGAGCTGACGCAGCTGTGGGGCGCGGGCGAGCGCGAGATTGTGTTTCCGGTATTTGCCCGGGCCGGCGTGGTGTAGGCGCCGGCCGTAATGAAGCTGACGCGCTGCACGATATAGGTAGCCACCATTCAATTTAGCTGGAAATGTCTGCCACCTTACCTTTTGATGGCCTGCGTGTGCTGGAACTGGCGGCCGTGCTGGCCGGCCCGCAGGTGGGCCAGTTCTTTGCCGAGTTGGGCGCGGCGGTGCTCAAAATAGAGCCGCCCGCCGGCGATGTTACGCGCACCTGGCGCACGCCCGGCGACGACCCCGAAAGCTCGGTATCGGCCTACTTCGCGGCTTCCAACTGGGGCAAAACCTCGTTGGTGCTCGACCTCACGGAGCCCGCCGCCCTGGCCGAGCTGCACCGGCTGGCCGCCCAGGCCGACGTGCTGATTGCCAGCTACAAGCCCGGCGATGCCGAGAAGTTTGGCGTGGAGTACGCCGCGCTGGCCGCCGCCAACCCGCGCCTGATATATGCCCACCTCACCGGCTACGGCCCGGCTAGCCCCCGCGTGGGCTACGATGCCGTGCTGCAAGCCGAAACGGGCTTCATGCACCTCAACGCCGCTAGCCCCGATGACCCGCCCCAGAAGATGCCCGTGGCCCTCATCGACTTGCTGGCCGCGCACCAGCTCAAGGAAGGAATTCTGACGGCGCTCTACCAGCGCGAGAAAACCGGCCAGGGCGCGCTACTCACGGTGAGTTTGCTCGATAGCGCGCTAGCCTCGCTGGCCAACCAGGGCGCCACCTGGCTCGTGACCGGCCGCGACCCCGTGCCGCTGGGCTCGGGCCACCCCGGCATCGTGCCCTACGGCACCGTGTACCGCGCCGCCGATGGCCAACGCCTCGTGCTGGCCGTCGGCACCGATGCGCAGTTTCGGCAATTGTGCCTGGTGCTGATGCGCCCGCACTGGGCCACCGAGCCGCGCTTTGCCACCAACCCGGCGCGCGTGCGCCACCGCTACGCGCTGGAGGAATTGCTGCTTATGCGCATTGCCGAGCTCAACGGCGCAGGGCTGCTGCACGAGCTGGCGCGGCTAGGGGTGCCGGCCGGCGCGGTGCGCTCGGTGGGCGAGGCCCTGGCCCACGACTCGGCCCAGCGCATGCTGCTGCCTGCGCCCGGCCGGGAATTTCCGTACCAGGGACTGCGCACGGTGGCTTTCCGCAGCAGCGCCTGGCCGGTGGTGGCGCAAGTGGCGCCGCCGCCGTCTTTAGCACAGGAGCAGGGCTAGCCAGGCAGATTAAACTCGGCGGTGCAACGCCGGGCGGGGCTTTACCGTTGAGCCAACTCTTACTCGCTTTTCATGACTTCTGCATCTACGTCGCGCCTGCTCGGGGGGCTGTTGCTAGGGCTGCTGCTGCTGGTGCAGCGCCCGGCCCAGGCCTATTCGGTACTCAGCCACCAGGCCAATATTGACTCGTGCTGGCTGCCTTGCCTGCGGCCCGCCATTGAGCGGCGTTTTCCGGGTGGCACGCCCGATGAGTTGCGCGACGCGAAAGCCTACGCCTACGGCGGCTCCATCATTCAGGACATGGGGTATTACCCGTTTGGCTCGGCGCTCTTCACCGACCTTACGCACTATGTGCGCTCGGGCGATTTTGTGGAGAACCTACTTAAAGAAGCCAAAGACCGCAACGAGTACGCGTTTGCGCTAGGGGCGCTAGCCCACTACGCGGCCGACATTTACGGCCACGAGATGGGCATCAACAAGTCGGTGCCGCTGCTTTTCCCCAAGCTCAAGGCCAAGTACGGGCCCATCGTTACCTACGAGCAAGACCCCGTGGCCCACGGCCGCACCGAGTTTGCCTTCGACGTGACGCAGCTGGCCGCCGGCAAGTACCGCTCGGCCGAGTACCATGGCTTCATCGGCTTCAAGGTAAGCAAAGAGCTGCTGGAGCGCGGCTTTGCCCGCACCTACGGCCTGGAGCTCAAGCAAATTATCTTCAACATCGACCTGGCGCTGGGCTCGTATCGCTTCGCGGTGCGCAACCTTATTCCGCTGGCTAGCCGGGCCGCCTGGCGGGCCAACCGCCACGAGCTGCGCAAGGTAAACAAGCGCATTCGCCGCCGCGACTACGTGTACAAGGAGAGCAAAGAGGAGTTTGAAAAGGAATTTGGGACGGGCTACGAGCGGCCTGGTTTTGGGGCGCGCATCGTGGCGGGCATCATCCAGGTATTGCCCAAAGTGGGCAAGCTGCGGAGCCTGAAATTCATCGCCCCCTCGGCCGAGGCGCAGGCGTTGTTCCGGGCCAGCTTCCGGCAAACGATTGTTACGCTCTGCCAGTTTTCGGAAAACCAGACGGCGGCCCTGAGCCAGGCGCCGACCCTGCCCAACACCGATTTCGACACCGGCCACCCCACTAAGTTGGGCGAGTATAGCCTAGCCGACCGCACCTACGGCGAGTGGGTGCGCGAGCTTGACAAGAATGACTTTAAGAATATTTCGCCCGTCATGCGGCAGAATATTCTGGCCTTCTTCTCCAATGCGGCGAGTACCCCGCGCGACCTGGAAGAAAAGGAAAAAGACAACCTGCAAAAAACGCAGGAGGCGCTTACCCACCTGCGTGCCCTGAAGCTCTAAGCGGGGCTAGCCTAGTCGTCGCCCCGGTTGCCGGGCAGGCCGGGCGGCGGCGTGCCTTGGTTGCCCCGAATAGTGGGGAAACCCATTTTTTCCTCGCGCTTCTGCTGGTAGCGGCTAAATTGGGCGGGTGTGAGCACGTCCTTCAGCCGGTCGAGGCGGGCTAGGCTCACATCGTCGATGTAGCCGCGCAGCTTGGCGGGCTCCTGGCCATAGCGCTGGCGGGCGGTTTCCACGTTGCGTACAGCGGTAGTGTTAATGGCCCGGACTTTTTCCTGCTGGGCGGGCGTCAGGCCCAGGGCCTGGGTCATGTTGGCGGTGAGGGCTTCGGCGCGGGCGGCCGCGCTGGTAGGGGCAGGCACCGGGGTTTTAGTATCGCGTGGAGTGACCGTCGTGGTAACAGCGGTTTGAGCCATGGCAGGCACAGCAAGGCCTAGCGCGAATAGCAGGCCCAAAGAATTTTTAGCAAGCATAAAGTAAACAGGAGAAGCTGCGAAGTTCGGAAGAAAATAGAGGTTGGCGTAGCTCCTTAACAGCCCTGGCCAGCCGGTTAGTGCACCGGCTAGCCCCAAAACAAAAAGGGAGCCACTGTTTGCACAGTGGCTCCCTTTTTACAAACGCGAAAGGCAGTTGCCCTACTTCACCGTGAAACTAGCCCCGGTGATTTTGTTCGAAGCATCAATGGTACCCGGCGTGAGCACGATGGTATAATTGCCGGCCGCTGGTACGGCGATATCAGAGCCATTTTGCGATAGGGTGCCCCCGGTTGCGCTCCAAGCGCCACCTAGGTTCAGGTCGTCTTTCCACTGGCCCCCATACCGGAACTTGAATTTATCAGCCTTGAGCGGACCAGTGTAGGTGTAGGTTTTCGACGCACAGTCGTACTGCAGCTTAACCTCCGTATCCCAGCTCACGCCGGCCGGGCCAATGATTGCCCAGGCGCGGGTGGCAGCAGGCTGCTCGCAGAATGCGTAGGGCGTAGCCGATAGGCTGCTAGTGGCCGATGCCACGGTGGGGGCAGCGGCACTTACCGAAGCTACCACGCGCATGTCAACTGCTGTGGCAACCGGAGTAGTGGCGGCGCTTACCAAGCCTTTGCTCTGATACACCGAGTTCAGGTCTGCAACGGTGAGCGTTTTGGTGGTGGCCGTGCCGGCATCGAATGCTACCGGGCTGCTGAAATCGCCGCCTTTCTTGTCAAATTGTACCGAATAAGTTACTGGCGTTGAGTAGCCGAAGGTTACTGGCGTCCAGGTATAAGTAACGGCGTTATTGGTGCTGTTGGGTTGCGACAACTCAATGTTGGCCTTGGCCGACGAGGTAACGGTGGGCGCGGCGCCGGGCTGAATGACGGTGCGCACTTCGTCTTTCTCGCAGGCAGTCAGCGAAAGCAGGCTAACGGCTAAGGCGCCGAAAGCGAGTTTAGTAGTCCAGAGTTTCATGCTAAGCAGTGACAAATGAGTGGGAAAATGGTGCGTAAAAAAGTCTTAGGCTCCGGAATGCTTCATACTAAGAAAAGATTCCGAAGCCTAAGAAATTATGCTGCTAGCCTAGTAGCCGGGGTTTTGCGGCAGGTTAGTGTTCAGTACACGCTCCGTGTTAGGGAGGGGGAAAAGGGTACGGAAGGATTCGATGTCCTTGCCCGCGCGCACCCCGCCTTTAAACGACCAGTTGTAGCCGGTGGTGTAGCGCTCGAAGCGGATGAGGTCGGTGCGGCGGAAGCCTTCCCAGTAGAGCTCGCGGCCGCGCTCGGCTAGGATATCGCTGAGAGCAACGGTGCCTAGCTCGGGCACTTTGGAGCGCCGGCGCACGTCGTTGACCTGGGCCAGGGCCGTGCCCGAGGTGCCGCCCGTGCCGCCGCGCAGCACGGCTTCAGCGTACATGAGCTTCACGTCGGCGAGGCGGAACATGAAGAAGTCAGTATCAGGGAAGTTGCCCGAGGGGTCGGAACCGGCCGCGCCGGTCGAAGTCACGTTGCGGAACTTACGGATAAGCACGCCGCTGCTGAAGGCGGTGAGCGTATCCACGTTCGGGTTTTGCCCTTTGGTGAAGAACAGCGCCCGGTTGTCGGTGCTGCTGGTGCCGCCATCGAAAAGGCTCACAAACTGCTGCTTGGTGCGCAGGCCACCCCAGCCGCCGTTGATGCCGGCCGTGGCGGGGTCCAGGGCGCGGCCCACAGGGGCGCGCACCAGGTAGGTCATACCGCCATAGCTGCGGGTGTTGATGCCATCGAAGGTGATGGTGAAGATGGACTCGTTGGCCGATGTTACGTTGTTGTCGGCCAAGAACAGGTTGGCGTAAGTGGGGGCCAGCGTGTAGCCGCCCTGCTTCAGCACCTTGTCAGCGTAGGTTACGGCATCGGTAGCCCGCTCCGAGCCGGTGTAGGTCTTGGCGTTGAGGTAAAGCTTAGTCAGCAGCGTCCAGGCTAGGCCCTTGTCGCCGCGGCCGTACACGGCACGCGGGGCTTGCAGGTCGCTGCCCGCTTCCAGCTCCTTTAGCTCAGATTCGATGTAGGTAAACAGCTCCGACCCCTTGCGGTAGGGCGGGATGGTGGTAACCACCAGCGGGTCGTTCTCAGTGATGAACGGGCCACCGCCAAACAGGTCGAGCGCGTGCCAGTAGCTGAGGGCGCGCATCAGGCGGGCCTCAGCGCGGTACTTGCGCACGGTAGCGGCGTTAGCTTCCGTAATGCCACGGCGGGCCAGGTTGTCGTCCGAAGTCTGCTGAATGAAATCGTTGCAGAGGCCAATCTGGAAGTAGATGCGCTGGAACGTGGCGCGCACGTACTCATTGTCAGCGTTCCAGGTGTTGGTGTTGATGGCGGGCAGGTTGCCATCATTCCAACCCAAAATAGCTTCGTCGGTCGTGATTTCCTGGAGCTGCCAGTAGGTACGGATGTAGTTGGAGAAGCCCCCGTCTATACCCGAAATGTCAGATGAGCCGCCCTCACCGCCCTGGCCGCTCACGGCGTAGGTAGAGTAGATGCGGGTCAGGAGCTGAAAAATCTGATTTGGGTCGGCGTACACCACGTCCGGGCTGCTAGCCAGGTAATTGGGCGTCTGGTCCAGCTCCTTCGAGCAGGAGGTCGACAGCGCGGTGAGGCTGGTGGCTAGGGCCAGCAGTCCCAAAGAGCGAGTGAAATATGAGCGCATAAGAAGTGGGGTGGGAAATTAGATGCCTAAATTCAAGCCAACGGTGAACGTACGAGGGCGGGGGTAAATCGTATTGTCGATACCACCAATTACCTCCGGGTCAAGTCCTTTGTACTTGGTCACAACGAACACGTTCTGAACTGCGAACGAGAGGTTTAGGTTCGTGCCTTTCCGCACCAGGCTGCCAAAATTGTAGCCGAGCGTGGCGTTGTCCATGCGCAGGAACGAAGCGTTCTCCACGAAATAGTCGGAGAAGTACTGGGCGCTGTTGAAGCCGGTGTTCAATACGTCCACATTGCGGTTGTTCACGAAGCCGGTCGAAGACTGGTCGAAGAAGGAGTTCGAGCGGACGTTGTTGTACACGTAGTTGCCCAGGTTGGCACGTAGCGAGAACGCCAGGTTTACGCCCAGGTAGCTCACGTTGGCACCACCACCGAGGATGTAGTCGGGGCGGGGCGA
>Ga0308164_10005406_pt1 | contig 10303 bp, 9 predicted proteins | sample PhyTR2_FD_201031 | JGI IMG/M metagenome (GOLD analysis project Ga0308164, IMG submission 201031) | Phyllosphere microbial communities from UC Gill Tract Community Farm, Albany, California, United States - DLSLT.R2 | ecosystem: Host-associated > Plants > Phyllosphere > Unclassified | place: USA... | reverse complement strand
GTCAGTTCAGTCACTGATGTGTTGCTTTCAAAAAAGGCATCGCCGGCAAGCCGCCTCCCACAGTGCGTTGGTTGCAGCAAGACGTTTATATAACGGTGTGCATCTGGCGTGTGCATTCAGGCGGTGACGCTCTGCGTCACATTATGAAGCGGTGTTATCACGCAGAGCGTGGGAACGGATCATCACATTGAGAACAGAAGAACCCGCATGCGCAAACTGATAATCGAGCCGTTGACCAAGGAAGCCTTCGCGCCGTTCGGTGACGTGATCGAAACCCATGGCAGCGATCACTTCATGATCAACAACGGTTCGACCATGCGCTTTCATCGTCTGGCGGAGGTTGAGACCGCGCAGCCGGACGACAAGGCGATCATCAGCATCTTCCGCGCCGAGGCGCTGCCGATGCCGTTGACCATCACCATGCTGGAGCGTCATCCGCAGGGCAGTCAGGCGTTCATACCGCTGCTCGGCAACCCTTTTCTGATCGTGGTCGCGCCACTTGGCGATGCACCTGAATCAGAGCTGACCCGTGCCTTCGTCTCCAACGGCAGGCAGGGTATCAATTACCATCGCGGCGTCTGGCACCATCCGGTGCTGACGATCGAAAAGCGGGATGATTTCCTGGTGGTTGATCGCAGTGGAACCGGCAATAACTGCGATGAGCATTACTTTGCAGAGCACCAGTTGCTGGTGCTCGATCCCGACTCCCAGGAAGGGCCTGAGCACCCGTGAAGTGGTGACAGGTATTTAGGTAAGCACCGTGGCTGCACATTTGATGGAATGGCTGAATCTGGGCATACGCTGGATTCACATGATTGTGGGCGTTGCCTGGATCGGCGCATCGTTCTACTTCGTCTGGCTGGAAAACAACCTCAACCGCAAGAACCCGCGTGACGGGCTTTCGGGGGATCTGTGGGCCATCCATGGGGGTGGCATCTATCACCTGGAAAAGTACAAGCTCGCCCCGCCGACCATGCCGGAGAACCTGCACTGGTTCAAATGGGAAGCCTATTCGACCTGGCTATCGGGCGTAGCTCTTTTGTGCGTGGTGTTTTACGCCAATCCGACGTTGTACCTGCTGGCACCGGGCAGCAGCCTGTCGGGCGCGGAAGGCGTGCACATCGGGCTGGGTTCGTTGTTAGTCGGCTGGTTCATCTACAGTTTTCTGTGCGACTCGGCACTGGGCAAACGCCCTGCCCTGCTGGGCCTGATCCTGTTCATTCTGCTGGTCGCGGCAGCCTACGGTTTCAGCAAGGTGTTCAGCGGCCGCGGCGCGTACCTGCATGTCGGGGCGATCATGGGCACCATCATGGTCGGCAACGTGTTCCGCATCATCATGCCGGCGCAACGTGCGCTGGTCGCCGCCATCGCCGAAAACCGCACGCCGGACCCGAGCCTGCCGGCCAAAGGGCTGCTGCGTTCAAGGCACAACAACTACTTCACCCTGCCCGTGCTGTTCATCATGATCAGCAATCACTTTCCGAGCACCTACGGCAGCGAATACAACTGGCTGATCCTGGCGGGCATCGCCCTGCTGGCGGTGCTAGTACGCCATTATTTCAATACCCGCCATGACAGCCATCGCTTCGCCTGGACACTGCCGGTGGCCGCGCTGGGCATGCTCTGCCTGGCGTACGTCACCGGCCCCGCGCAACCGCCGCAGGCGACGAAGATTGTCTACCAACCGTTGCCCGGCACGGCCGTGGGTGGGCATCGCGCCGATGAGAAGCCGCCGGAACCGGTCGCCGCACCTGCCCAGCCGGAACCAGCCAAGGTTGCGGGTGCAGGTTTCAGTCAGGTCCAAGACGTGATCCGGCAACGCTGCACTGTCTGCCACTCGGCCAGCCCCACCAGCCAGTTGTTCAGCGTCGCACCTGCCGGGGTGATGTTCGATACGCCGCAGCAGATTCAGCAGCAGGCGCAACGAATCAAGGCCCAGGCCGTCAGCTCACCGATCATGCCGCTGGGCAACATCACGCAGATGACCCAACAGGAGCGCGACCTGGTCGGCGCCTGGATCGATCAGGGTGCGAAGCTGGATTGATTCCCTCGGGCGGCCCTCTGCGCGACGGCCGCCCCGTTTTCGCTCCAGCCGCCCTGCGCTGGAGCACTTGAGCGGGATGGCGCTAGCCAGTATCCTCCGCCGCCGCTGCAAAACAGGCCGATAACGGCCTGCTTTATCCAATTCGATGCACATCCCTGCCAGCAGGCTGTGCATTCCAGCGTCTGGCATTCCAGAAAACAACCAAAACCGACGTCAAAGTGGCGGTTTTCGTATTACGTCGGCTTTTTTTCGGCGATTGGCGCAGCTCTTGCTAACTAGTGGAAGTTGACCAAACAGACAAATTATTACACCCCGGGACAAGGTGCCATTCAGAGCGCCGGTCTGCTCGATCATGATCTTACTCAAGGGATACACCGAATGAACCGCACACTTTCCAGCGTGTTACTGGCCAGCAGTCTGCTGGCCGCTGCACCCGCCATGGCCGGGGATATCTTCCAGTGGCAGAGCAACAGCCTGACCTATCTGAATGGACGGGACTTTACCGTCAACCCTGAGATACAACAGACCTTCACCTTTGAACATGCGGACAGCTGGAAATACGGCGACAACTTTCTATTCGTCGACAAGATCTTCTACAACGGCAAGAAAGATGCGAACGCGGGCGATAACACCTACTACGGCGAAATCTCTCCGCGCCTGTCGATGGGCAAGATCTTCGGACAGAAGTTCGAGTTCGGACCTATCACCGATGTGCTGCTGGCCGCCACTTATGAATTTGGCGAAGGCGATAACGAGTCCTACCTGATCGGTCCTGCGTTCGACCTGAAGATCCCGGGCTTCGATTACTTCCAGCTCAACTTCTACCAGCGCCACACCGAAGGCAATCGTCCGGGCGATGGCGTATGGCAGATCACGCCGGTGTGGTCGTACACCATTCCAGTGGGCAAATCGGATGTGTTGATCGACGGCTTCATGGACTGGGTGGTCGATAACGACGAGACGTCGCGCGGCACTTACCACTCCAACCTGCACTTCAACCCACAGATCAAATACGACCTGGGCAAGGCACTCAACTACCCGGAGCGGCAGTTGTACGTCGGTATCGAGTATGACTACTGGACCAACAAATACGGCATCAAGGACACCGGCTCGTTCGACACCGACCAGAACACCGCGAGCCTGCTGGTGAAAGTGTTCTTCTGATCACACGCCGGGACGCGGAGCGTCCTGAGTGGCATTCCCACGCGGAGCATGGGAACGATCAAACAAGTCAGCCTCAACACCGATCGTGCCTACGCTCTGCGTGGGTATGCAGCCCGGGACGCTCCGCGTCCCGTTGGCATTCCATGCCCGATCAAGGCTACGCCCGCGCAGCCTTCCACGCCTTGCCCGCGAACGTGACGATCACCACCAGTACAGCACCGGCAATGATGCCTGCAACGGCGTCGATCAGCGTCGGGATGATCACTGACAATCCACCCACCGCACCCGCGGCGCTTGCCGTCACACCTTCCACCCAGTGGTGGGCGAATGGCAGGCCGTGGACCAGGATCCCGCCACCGACCATGAACATGGCTGCCGTGCCGAGAATCGATAGCAGTTTCATCAACACCGGTGCCATCCATAACAGGCCAGCGCCGAGTTTCTGTGCGAACGAACTGGCGCTCTTTTTCAGATACAGACCCAGGTCATCCAGCTTCACGATACCGGCCACCAGGCCGTAGACGCCGACCGTGATCAGCACCGCTACGATAACCAGCACGCCGACCTGATCCATGAACGGCCGCGCCGCCACCACACCCAGTGCCAGCACGATGATTTCCGCCGAAAGGATGAAGTCAGTACGAATCGCGCCTTTGATCCGCTCTTTCTCGAACGCCACCATGTCCACCGACGCATCGGTCGTGGCCTGCTTGCGCTGCTCGTGTTCGTCGGCGCCCTCCTTGTGCAGCCATTTGTGCGCGATTTTCTCAAAGCCTTCGAAGCACAGAAACGCACCGCCGATCATCAACAGCGGCAGGATCGCCCAAGGGGCGAAGGCGCTGATCAATAGCGCAGCAGGCACCAGAATCGCCTTGTTGAGCAATGACCCCTTGGCAACCGCCCAGACCACCGGCAATTCGCGGTCGGCCGACACGCCAGTCACCTGTTGCGCATTGAGCGCCAGATCATCACCCAGCACACCTGCGGTTTTCTTGGTGGCCAGCGCCACGTCATCCAGCAGGGTGGCAATATCGTCAAGCAGGGTAAGCAAGCTTCCAGCAGCCAAAATCAGAGTCCTTGAGCAAGTAGAAAAACAAAACGGCGCGTATTGAATCACAGGCTACAGTCAGTCACATCACTCTGACTCGCAGCGCGCGGGAACGTTTGGTCGCGTGCCCTCAAGTCTGGTGCCTTACAGCAATTATTTCCAATACCTAGCGATACCCTGACTGTTCTGATTGCCGTTCTTGACAGGGAGCGATCATGAACAGCATTTTCTGGCCCAAACGACAACAACACATCATCCGGGCCGTTCGGCTCGAGAAGCCTGAAAACTTTTCCCCCACGCTGACCAGCGCATTGAGCCAACTGGTGCGGCAGGCCAACCTGATTCGCGAACTGGAGCGCGCAGGCGAAAAGGATTCGATGCTGGTGCAGACCATTCTGGTGACGATTGCCAACCATCTGGCGACGGCGTCAGGGCAACTGGCAGACGAAGCGTCCCGTGAAGCGATGGGCCTGATCGCCGAAGGCTTGATGGGCTCCGTCTGGATCAAGGACACCGGCGCCCAACTGGCGGGGCTTGATGAGCAGGAACTGGTGAGCTACGTCGGGCCTTTGTCGACCTGGCTGGGAAAATCCCGGGAGACCGGTTTTTCGGCGTTCTTCGGCACGCCGAACCTAAGGCTTCAGGCGGTCTCCAACATCGTCGATCATTACCTCGACAGCAGCGTCGCAAGGCTTTCCCGGCAGCTCGGCGCCGAGCTTCAACAGCTACCTGCCTGCTCGTACAAGATCATCGATCTGATTGCCATCGGCGGCGAGGCCGACACGTTTCCCAAACATTTCGCCTATTTCATGCCCGAAGATCAGGGCATCAAGTACTCGCCCGTCAAACGCACCATCGTCTTCGCCAACACCTACCTGAGTCTCTACCAGCAGATTTCGCTGGAGCAAAAAGTCATCTTTGGCTGGACCGATGATGACCTCCCTGCAGCTCGGGACATAGAGCGCTACATGATGAGCTGGTTCCGGGGCCACGATCTGGGGCATTCCATCGTCTTGCCCGCCACCGATTACCGTCGCCTTAGCCGTCATGATCGCTGGGGCTCGATGGTCGCTCAGGAAGCAGTGGCTGACGTGTTCGGTTTCCTGCTCGCCCTCACGCCCGATGTCGCCGACTGTCTTGAACTGGAATCTGACAAAATGGTGCGGTTCTATGTTCTGGAGTTGTTCCGCTACCTGCGGCGCGGCCCCGAACAGTTTCCAGATGCAGGCGCCGCCTACGCGCAGTTGAAAATGCTTGAGGATGCAGGCGTGCTGTCGGTGATTGCGCCAGACAGGATCCACATTGATTGCGCAGCCTTTCCGGCCGCCATGATGCGCATCGCCAAAACGTTGCTTGATGCGGTCATGTCCGACAATCTGGAAACCTTCGATCGTTTCCTGAGAACCTATGGCGTGCATCACACCAGAAACACGGATGTCTTGTTCGGACTGTCGCTGTGCGAAACATCCCTTTTTTATGAACAGTCCCTGCTGGAGAGCAAGTAAGTGGAGTTTTACAACGGTTTTTTACTGAGTCTGTCGCTGTGTCTGGAGATCGGCCTGGCGAACATGGCCATGATCACCCTGTCGATGCAGCGCGGCTTCAGACAAGGTGTGTGGCTCGGTCTCGGGACCTGCATCGGCGACATGGTCTACGCAATTCTTGCGCTGGCGGGCATGGCGGTGCTGCTGCAGTACGAGGCGGTACGCTGGGCACTGTGGCTGGGCGGTTCGGCGGTGCTGGCCTACCTGTGCTTCAAGATGGTCGCCAGTGCCATGCGGGTCAAGACCGGGGTCAGCGGCTCGGAAACGCAATGGGGTCGCACCAACTTCGCGCTGTTCTCCAAGGGGATCGTGCTGGCCATGTCGTCACCCAGCGCAATCCTGTGGTTCGCCGCGGTCGGTGGCGCGATCATCGCCAAACAGGGCGTCGACATGAACAGCTCGATCCTGTTTCTCTCGGGCTTTTTCAGCGCCGGGGTCTTCTGGACGTTGGTGCTGTGCGGTCTGGCTTACCATGGCGGGCAACTGCTGGGCGAGAAGATGCTGAGATGGACCTATATCGCATCGGCGCTGATCTTCGCCTATTTCACGTTATACGTTGTGGTTTCCGGCTATATGGAGTTTGTCAGCCCGCAGCCCGTCTTTGAGCATTGAGGCGTAGCGCATCGGTGAAATGCCCATCACCTTGCGAAACGAATTGCACATGTGCCCCTGGTCGTAGAAGTACAACTCGGTAGCGACCCGGGCCGCTGCATCGCCCCGACGCAGCCGTTTGCGCACTTCGATCAGCCTGAGCTGTTTCAGGAACTGCATCGGCGCCAGGGACCTGGTCATCTTGAAGCTGCGCACCAGGTGGAACTTCGAGATGCCCGCCATGGCACTGATGTCCTGCAGATCAATGTCTTCGTACAGGTTGTCCTGCATGTATTCCACGACCCTGGCGGCCATATCGGGCTCCACGATCACTGGGGCCTCGCCGCGAAACCTGGAAAGCTCGGCCAACAGTTCGTAGGGCGCTTCTTCGCGCCGCGAAGGATCATTGGCCGCGTGCAACGTGACAATGGCCTTGAACAGGGCATCGTCCTTCAGCGCGCCTTCATCGAACAGTGGCCCCTGCACCTCGCCGAACACCGACGCGACGTGTCCCGCATCGAGGTGGACGCTGATGAAGCGTGCGCCTGTCGAGTCGAACAGGGAAGACTGGACCGTCATGGGGTTGTAGAGCGTGACCTGCCCCGGCTGCACGTCCTGCGATCGACCGTCATACCAGATCCGTTCGCTGCCCGAGAGGTTGGCGCTGATCACGTATTCTTCGTGGGTGTGACGGGGAAACTCGGCGTCGTGGGCCGACACCAGCGAGCATTCTGCAAAGGGTTGTTTCGATAAGGCTTCGATGATCGGCGTCATGTTGTCATTCCTTGAACGGCACGCGATGTCCAGTCCCTGCGCAAGTGGGCGAGATTATCAGCGGCCCCCTGAACAGGCAATGCGTGCCATGCCGGGCCTCAGAGCGGAATGTGGGTCGTCGACAATACCTGACGCAAGCCCATGAACGAACGGATCTGCCGCACGCCCGGCAAATACAGCAGCTGCTCGGCATGCAGGCGGTTGAAGCTCTGGCTGTCCCTGGTGCGCAGCAGCATGAAGTAGTCAAACTCGCCGGTGACGACGTGAAATTCCATGCACCCGGACACCTTCTGTGCCGCCGCTTCGAACTGCGCAAACGAGTCCGGCGTCGAGCGGTCCAGCACCACGCCGATCAGCACCACCATGCCGGCATCCAGCACTTCACCGTTGAGCAGCGCCACCACGCCCTTGATAACACCACTTTCCTTCAATCGCTCCACGCGCCGCAGACAGGCCGGCGGGCTGAGCCTGACCTTTTCCGCCAGCGCCACGTTGGAGATGGAGGCATCGACCTGCAGAGTCTTGAGAATGGTGCGGTCAATCCGGTCCAGCGGCGGCGTCTTCTCTGGCGTGAGCGTTTTGCCGGTTTCATTTATTGCTTTCATGTGTCTTTCCACGAAATAAATAAAAGTTTTACTGGACCGACACTAACGCTAATTCTGTCAATGAACAATTCTTTGCAACCACGGTTATCCAGCTATTTCCTATGATAGGACCTGTCTCAGGCACAGCGTTAACACCTCATGCCTGGCCTCACCTCTCAACGGAGACTCGATATGAACCTGAGCAAGTTCAAGCGCTACCCTCTGACATTCGGCCCCTCGCCCATCACACCGCTCAAACGCCTGAGCGAACACTTGGGTGGCAAGGTCGAGCTGTATGCCAAGCGAGAGGACTGCAACAGCGGGCTGGCCTTTGGCGGCAACAAGACGCGCAAGCTGGAATACCTGGTGCCTGAAGCCATCGAGGGCGGCTACGACACGCTGGTGTCCATTGGCGGCATCCAGTCCAACCAGACCCGTCAGGTCGCAGCCGTGGCAGCGCATCTGGGCATGAAGTGCGTGCTGGTACAGGAAAACTGGGTCAACTATTCCGATGCGCTGTACGACCGGGTCGGCAACATCGAGATGTCCCGCATCATGGGCGCCGATGTGCGTCTGGATTCGGCAGGTTTCGACATCGGTATCCGCCCAAGCTGGGAAAAGGCCATGGCCGATGTGGTCGAGAGCGGCGGCAAGCCCTTCCCGATTCCAGCGGGTTGTTCGGAACACCCGTTCGGCGGCCTGGGGTTCGTACGCTTTGCCGATGAAGTGCGTCAGCAGGAAGAACAACTGGGCTTCAAGTTCGACTATATCGTCGTCTGCTCGGTGACTGGCAGCACCCACGCTGGCATGCTGGTGGGCTTTGCCGCTGACGGACGCTCGCAGCGGGTCATCGGTATCGACGCCTCGGCCAAGCCGGACAAGACCCGCGAACAGGTGCTGCGCATCGCCCAGAACACTGCGAAGCTGGTCGAACTGGGCCGTGAGATCACCGCCGACGACGTCGTACTCGACACCCGGTACGCTTACCCCGAATACGGCCTGCCCAACGACGGCACGCTCGAAGCCATCCGCCTGTGTGCGCGCCTTGAAGGCGTGCTGACCGATCCGGTCTATGAAGGCAAATCCATGCACGGCATGATCGACATGGTCCGCAACGGCGAATTCCCCGAAGGCTCGAAGGTCCTTTACGCCCACCTGGGCGGCGTCCCAGCCCTGAACGCTTACAGCTTTCTGTTCAAGGATGGCTGAAGGCTGATTGCGAGCGTTTGTGACCTTATCGAAAGCCCGCGAGTATTGCGGGTTTTTCATTCGATACACCCATAGAGAAGTGTCCTGGGCTGAACGCACCTATTCTTTGCTTGCAGTAACTATCAGTTCCGACCCGATCCGCAACATCGACCGCTAAAATTCAACTAACCAGTGAACGCTCGGCGCACTTGTACGCTCTAACCGCGCAAGCTCAGCCTATTTACCAGAGCGTCAGGTCGATGGATAACCTCAACTCTTCTCAGTCAAACAACACAGCTGCACTGTGCTTTCCTGAAGAGAGCGCGCAGATCGGTGCGCTTCTGCAAACGGCGGTGATGAATCAGTCGCCTCTGGGGCATCCTTCCCAGTGGTCCGTTTGCCTCAAGAATCTGATCGCCACCGCCCTGCCGGTGCACGCACAGATCGTGGTGTTCTGGGGGCCGCAGTTCATCGCGCTGTACAACGATGCGTATGCGCCAAGCATTGGCGATAAACACCCCGGCGCGCTGGGCCGTCCGGCCATCGAGAACTGGGGCGAGCTCTGGGATGACCTCGAACCGCTGCTGCAGGGTGTTCGTGACACGGGAAAAACATTCTCGGCCAAGGACCGTCCGTTCTATATAAAGCGTTTCGGTGCCGGGGAAACCGTTTATTTCAATGTATCCTACTCCGCTGTTCGCGAGGCTGACGGTTCGATTGGCGGCGTGCTGTGCATCGTCACCGAAACTACCGAGCGCGTACAGTTCGAACGGCGTCAGGCGTTCCTGATCGAGCTGGGTCGAACATTGCCCTCCACCTCCGATCCCGGCGCTATCGAGCGCCATGTGCTGAACCGCCTCAGGGGGGAACTGGCGGTTCAGCACATCGCACTTATCGGGATTGACGATGACGGCTCTCAGCTGAAGACGCTGCCGGCAGACCCGAATGATTCATTGTCCGCAATCCGCCACCTGCCCGAATGGACGGACAGCATGTCAGCGGACCTGCGCGCCGACAGTGCTGTGCTGCATGAAATAGCGGCCAGCCCGATCATTCCTGCCAACACAAGGATGGCTCGCTACACCGTCAGTCGACCTCCCTGCACGATTTATGTACCCGTGGTGCTGCATGGAAAGCTGGAAGCGATGCTGACCATCCAGCCGTCGATCACGAGTACCTTCGGCGATCACGAACTGGATCTTGCCCAGGAAGCCGCGAAGCAGGCCTGGCTGTGGATCAATCAGGCGCGCGCCGAACGCACACTGCGTGACCTGAACGAAAGCCTGGAACAGCGCGTCGTGACCATGCTCGCCCAGCGCGAGAAAGCCCTCGCCCAATTGCATGAGTCTCGCAAGATGGAGATGGT
>Ga0308164_10005405_pt1 | contig 10305 bp, 14 predicted proteins | sample PhyTR2_FD_201031 | JGI IMG/M metagenome (GOLD analysis project Ga0308164, IMG submission 201031) | Phyllosphere microbial communities from UC Gill Tract Community Farm, Albany, California, United States - DLSLT.R2 | ecosystem: Host-associated > Plants > Phyllosphere > Unclassified | place: USA... | reverse complement strand
CCGATACCGCGATCCTGGAACAGCGCAAGCCGCGCACCGACATGCGCACCCGCGACCTGGTCAACCAGGCCGTGGCCTCGGTCCCGAGCCTGGGCTTGCAGCGCGCCGCCGAGTTCCTGGCGGCCATGAACGTGCCGGCCGAGATCGCCGTACGCACGCTGGTCTACCCGCACCGGCGCCGCCACGGCTGAGACAGCCGGGCAGCGCAGGCAGGATCCTACTGACGCTGCGGTTCCTGGGCCGCGATGTCGGCCAGCGATTCGCGTCCGCGCGGCGTCAGGACATAGCCGCCCTCCTCGCGCGCGGCGATGTGCGACTTGCGGCTCAAGAACTGCACCACGTCATCGTCGATCGCCGACACCGCGTCGGCGTCGAGCGCGCGCAGCGCCGTCACGCAGCGGCGCAGGAACAGGACTTCCTGTCCCTTGCCGGTGAGCGCCAGGCTGCCGTTGCGCTCGTACTGCACCATCTTCAGGCCGGACAGCCGCTTGGCATTGCGCCCGATGCAGGGGTTGGCACGGGTGCCGCGGCGGATCCATTCGAGGGCGTCGTACTCGTCGCCCGTCAGTTTTTCATTCTTCATTACGGCTTTCAACAGAGACAAACCTGCCATGGTACCCGCGGCGGGCCTGTCCGGCAACCTGCATGCCGGCACTTTGCTTGGAACCCGCGTTCTTAACGAAGAGCACGCCGTGCGACCCACACCAGGCCGATGCCGGCCAGCGCGCCGAGCGCCAGTGCCGTCACCTGCATGTGGCGCGAGCTCAGCAGCGAGCTGCGTCCCAGGTAGATCTTGTTGTGCAAGGTGCTGCCCATCATGGCGTTCTCCTCCGTGTTAGTGGCCAGTGGCCATTATAGAAACTCCGTCGCCGGCTTATGTACGCTGACGTACGAATACTGCATATTTTAGCTTCAAAGCAACAATACCGCATGCCGGCGCCTGTCCGGCCCTCCCCTATTGCGCGCCGGCGGCCTTCATGCACTGTTAGTATCAGCTCAACATGACAACGCAAGGAGAGAGTGATGACCACGACCACGCCAACATCGGATCCGGAAGCCAAGGACGGCGGCAGCGGCATGCTGCATGAAGCCGACATCGGCAGCGGCGAACGTTCGCCGGGCCAGCAGGAAACCGATCAGATGATCAAGGAAATCCCGCCGCTGAACGGCCAGCTGCCCGGCCAGTCCGACAAGCCGGCCGCGGACTGAGCCCGGCCGGCCGATCGAGGCCTACCGGAATGACGCCGGCGCCGCCTTCACGGGCGGCGTCGGCGCATCCGGCTCCTGCACCGGCGCGCGCGCCGGCGCCGGGATATCGTCGGGATCCGGGCTCGGCGACGGCGAATCCGGATTGGTCGGATCCGGCGTGCTCGGGTCCGGCGTCGAATGCGCGCGGATGCCGTCGTCCTGTCGGGTTCGGTCCTGCAAGCCTTCCCTACTCATCATGCGTCCTCCCACATAAAAAACTGCCGGCGGCACGGCAGGAAGCCGCGCGGCCGGCATGTCGATCGGCGATCAGTGATCCTGCTTTTGCTTGGCGCCGCCGCCCGCACCTTCGCCGGTACCGGCTTTCTCGCGCGCCATGTGCTCGTGGCTGCTCTTCTGCTCGCCGCCTGCTTTTTCCTTCTGGATCTGTTCTTCCGACTTGTTGCCGGATTGCTGGTTCTGGCTATCGGTGGTTTTGGTCGAAGTCATGGCAATTCTCCTGAACACAATGTAGATAAACCGGCGTTGAAACCGATGACGTTTTGCGCAGCCTAGCATGGAAGAACGCGGCCGGTTTTCAATCGTGCGCGGCTGCTGGCGCTCCGCTATAGTGGCGTTTTGTTCCCCTGGATACCCCCCATGCCGCGCCTGACCATTACCGCCCTCGCCTGCCTGCTCGCCGCGCTGCCGTGCGCCTCGCCGGCCGCCGATGCCGTCCCCGCCGTGCCGATGAAGCTGGCCGACTACATGGCCTTGAGCGGCCCGGCCCCGAGCGCCACCGTGCGCTACGGCGCCGCGCCTTCCCAGTACGCCGAGCTGTTCCTGCCGGCCGGCAAGGGCCCCTTCCCGGTGGCGGTGCTGGTGCACGGCGGCTGCTGGACGAAGGAATTCGGCGGCATCACGCAGTTGCGCAACCTGGCCGGCGCGCTGGCGGCGCGCGGCATCGCGTCCTGGAACGTGGAATACCGGCGCGTCGACGAAGCCGGCGGCGGCTATCCCGGCACCTACCAGGACATGAACGCGGCGCTGGCGGCACTGGCGGCCCAGGCCGCGCGCCAGCCGCTCGACCTGCGCCGCCTGGTGGCGGTGGGCCACTCGGCCGGCGGCCAGCTGGTGCAATGGATGGCGGGGCGCGACCGCATCGCGCCGTCCAGCCCGCTGCATGCGGACGGCGCGCTGCAGGTGCGGCGGGTGGTGAGCCTGGGCGGCCTGGCCGACCTGCGGCGCGAGGCGGGCCTGCTCAAGTCGAGCTGCGGGCGCGAGGTCGCCGAACTGGCGGGCACGCCGGACAAGGCGCGTCCCGACGTGTTTGCCGATACCAATGCCGCCGACCTGATGCCGAACGGCAGCCGCACCATCCTCGTCACCGGCGCGCTCGACAAGGTATCGCCGCCGCGCGTGGCGCACGATTACGCGCAGCGCGCGCGCGCCGCCGGCGATGCGGCCGAGGTCGTGATCCTGCCGGGCGCCAGCCACTACGACGAAGTCTCGGCCGGCTCGGCCTCGTGGCCGCTGGTGCTGGGGGCGATCGAGTCGGCGCTGCAGTGATCAGACGCGTGATGACACGTGTGACTACCCGCGCCGCGCCAGTCGCTGCACGACCGTCAAATCTTCCAGCGCCACCGCGACGCATGGCAGGATATAGCCTTCGCGCTTTTCGTCGGCCGACAGGCCCGGCCACTCGACCAGGTAGCGCACCCGTCCGGCCGTAGGCGCGCCGTCGGCCAGGCGGCAGATGCAGGTGCGGCAGGTGCCGTTGCGGCAGGAACTGGGCAGCGCGATGCCGGCCTGCTCGGCCGCGTGCAGGACGGTGGCGCCGGCGTCCGCCGTGAAGGACCAGCCGGCGGGCTGTAGCGTGATGGTCGATGTGGACATGGCAGGATTCTACCCGCGGCGGCGCCCTGCCCATGGGTTCGTTCGCGCACAGACCATGCCTGGAGGCAGCATTAGCCTGTGATCTTCGAAGCAAGAACAGCAGGTAGCCCCATGAAAATGCCCCGTCTCGCCCTCCTGACCACCCTGCTCGGCGCCGCGCTGGCCGCCGGCGCCCAGCCGGTGACCGTTGCCGCTCAGGCCAAGCCGAACGGCGTCGCCGCCCCGAGCGCCGCGCCGATGGCGAAACCCGCCTACGACGCCGCGCCCACGGCCCGCGCCACGCCGGCGGCCAACGCACCGGCGCCGGCTTCCGCCCCCGCTCCAGCGGTCCAGCCGGCCACTCCGGTTGCGGCCCAGGATCCGTCCGCCCAGCAAGCCGAATTCGAACGTCTGCTGCGCGCCCAGGTGCTGCTCGACCGCGCCCATTTCTCGCCCGGCGAGATCGACGGCGCCTTCGGCTCCAACATGCGCCAGGCGCTGTCCGGCTTCCAGAAAGCGCGCGGCCTGGCCGTCAGCGGCAAGCTCGACGACGCCACCTGGAACGCCCTGAACGCGGACACCGCGCCGACCCTGGTCAGCTATTCGCTGGCCGACGCCGACGTCGCCGGCCCGTTCCGCCCGGTTCCGAACGAGATGATGGACAAGGCCAAGCTGCCGGCGCTCGGCTACGCGACCCCGGCCGAAGGCCTGGGCGAGAAATTCCATGCCAGCCCGGCCCTGCTGGAAAAACTCAACGCCGGCAAGAACCTGGGCCAGCTCGGCATGCAGATCGTGGTCCCGAACGTGGTCGGCACCCCGGCGCTGGCGCCGGCCGCCAAGGTCGTGGTCTACAACGATGCCCGCATCCTGACCCTGCTCGACGCCGCCGGCAACCTGCTCGCCCAGTATCCGGCCTCGACCGGCAGCGAGCACGATCCGCTGCCGATCGGCGACTGGAAGATCGAGAGCGTGCTGCGCAACCCGACCTACCACTACAACCCCAAGCTGTTCTGGGACGCCAAGGAAGGCGACAAGAAAGCCGTCGTGCCCGCCGGCCCGAACAACCCGGTCGGCGTGGCCTGGATCGATTTGTCCAAGGAGCACTACGGCATCCACGGCACCCCGGTGCCCGGCCTGGTGGGCAAGAGCGAGTCGCACGGCTGCATCCGCCTGACCAACTGGAGCGCGGCCGAAGTGGCCGGGCTGGTGACCAAGGGCACGGAAGTCGTGCTGCGCGATTGAGTTGCATGCGTGGGCACCGGGTGCCCACCCTGCTTTTCCGATAAAGGAGATGACGATGAGATGGCTGATGACCTTTGTGCTCGGCGTGGCGGTGGGCGCCGGCGGGCTGTTCGTCTGGCTGCGCCAGATGCCGCATGATCCGGCCGCGCCCGTGGGTGTGAACACCGGTTCGCTGCCGACGCCGGCCGGCCCGAACCTGGAAGGCCAACTGCCGCCGGCGCCCAAGGTCTACCCCGATCTCACCGAAGTCGATTTGCCGCTGCGTCCGGCCGGCGGTGCTGCCGCTGCCCCTGCCGCTGCCCCTGCCGATACCAGCACCGCCCCGGCCGCCGCATTCCCCGCCGGCAAGCTGATGGTGCCGGTCGACGGCATGGCCCTGGCCAGCATCCATGACACCTTCGACCAGCCGCGCGGCAACGAGCGCCACCACGAAGCGCTCGACATCATGGCGCCGAAAGGCACGAAGGTGGTGGCGGCGGCCGACGGCAAGCTCGTCAAACTGTTCACCAGCAAGCCGGGCGGCTTGACCGCCTACGTCTTCGATCCGACCGAGAAGTACGCCTATTATTATGCGCACCTGGACCGCTACGCCGACGGCCTGAAGGAAGGCATGGACGTCAAGCGCGGCGACCCGATCGGCTACGTGGGCGTGACCGGCAATTCGGACCCGAACGCGCCGCACCTGCACTTCGCGGTATTCGAATTGACGCCGGAAAAGCAGTGGTGGAAAGGAACGCCGGTCAATCCGTATCCTTTGCTGCAGCCCTGAAAAAAAGCCACGGACGCTCCGTGGCTTTTTTTTGCCTGCCGCGTGCGTGAATCACGGCGCCGCCGGCTCATCCACATCCGCCCCCACGTTGATCGCCGCATACGCCCGCTGCACGGCGATCGCTTCGCGGCTCCCCTTCCCGTACAACTCTTCCGCCGACTCGATCGTCCTGGCGCGCGCCTCCGCGTAATTGGTGCTCGACGTGAACTTGGTCGTGTTCGCCTTGAACCAGATCCGGTAGGCCTTGTCGAGGCCGATGCCGCTCATCGCCGCAGGCGTCTTGACCAGGTATTTGCTGTAGGTGTCGCCGGCCTTGTCGCTGTTCGAGCCTTGCGCCAGGAAATAGAACATGCGGTTGTTGGGGCCGCTGCTGTAATGCACGTCGAGGCGCTTGAGCGCGCTGCTCCAGGCGTCCGGGCTGCTGCCGTCCTTGCTCGGGCGGTACATCCAGCGCAGCGGGGTGCCGCTCTTGCTGATTTCCTTGCCCAGCACCCAGTCGTTGCCGCTCAGCGGGATGCTGTCGCCTTTGCCGCCCGCGCGCGCGTAGGCTTCGACGATTTCGCCGTTGATGTCCGACGCGGATTCGTTGAGGCCGCCCGATTCGCCCGAATAGGTGAGGTTCGAGGTGGCGGCGGTGATGCCGTGGCCCATTTCGTGGCCGATCACGTCGATCGAGCCCAGGCTGTTGAAGCTGGAACCGTCGCCGATGAACATGCAGCGGCAGGTGTCGCTGTAGTAAGCGTTGTCGTAGGCGGTGTTGACGTGGGCCGCGATGTAGGTCGAGGTGTTGTGGCCGTCCAGCGACAGCCAGTTGAACACGTTCTTCAGGGCGTCGTAGGTGTTCATCAAGCCCCACATCGCATTCACGGCGGCGGTCTGGCCGTTGGCGTTGGTGGTGGAGCCGCCGGCCAGGTATTGCTTGCCGTCGCCCCAGACGTTCTCGGCGCCTTCGCTCACGTACACATTGCCGGCGCTGGTGCCGTGGTTGGCGTTGGTGATCGCCATCGCGCCGAAGGTGCCGCCGATGCCGCGGCTGTCGTCGATCATCTTGTACTTGCCGTCGACCAGGGTGGTGTTGATCGGCACCTCGCCGTTGTACTGGCTCTTGCCGATCCCGACCACGGTCTGCAGCATGTTCCACTGGTCGAGGATGCGGCCGTCGCGCGCGCTGACCACGGTGTCGTGGTAGAGCGGCTTGTCGCCCGCGTGCATGCGGGTGTGCACCAGGTAGGCCAGCTCGAAGTGGTCGACGACGTCCTCGACGTCGAGCGCGTTCAGTTCCTGTTCCGGCTTGTCGCGCGCGCTGCCGATGCGCTCGGTGCGCATCACCGGATAGATGATCAGTTCGGCGCTGGGCGGCGCCACGTGGCGCGCTTCGATGCCGAGCGAGGCCAGCGCGGCGTCGATCGCGGCCTTCGAGGAAATCGCCGGCACCACGCTGAAGTCGCTGCCCGGCGCGGCGCCCGGTCCGGCGGGCGCCGCCAGGCCCAGGCGCCGTTCGGACGCCGCTTCCGACTGGATGCGCCCGCCCGCGTCCGCCACCACCACGGATTCGGCGCCGAAAATGCGCACGCCCTTGTAGGTGTGCGCCACGCGCGTCACCTGGGTGCCCTGCACGCCCGGGTGCTCGCTGACGATCGCATAGCCGTGGCGGGCATCGAGTCCGCGCGCGGCGCGGCGCGCCTCCAGCTGGGTCAGCAGCGCGGCACGCGCCTGGGCGCTGGCGGCCACGGGGGCGCTCATCGTGGCGGGTGCAGCGGCGACGGCGGCCTGGGCCGCGGCGGACAGGGACAAATAGCAGGCGCCCAGCGACGCCGCCAAGATCGTGCGTTGGTTCATCTCGTCTCCATTCGGTAGGGGTGACTACCGAAGTGTGGACGAGCTCGTTTAGCGGGATTTGCTGGAACGCAAAAACCCCCACGGCGGTGTGCAAACCGCGGTGGGGGTGTCGTAGAAATGTGCTAAGAGAATCTTCTTGCGATCAACGCTCGCGGCGGCGCATCAGGTAAGCTGCGGTGCCCAGCACGGCGCCGGCGATCGCGACCTTTTTCACCAGCCCGGCCTTGTTGTGCTGCCACTCGGCCTTGATGCCCATCTCGCCCAGCACGTTCGGCACCTTGCCCTTGGCCAGGTCTTCGCCGATGCCCTCGACCACGTTCACGCGGTCGGCCGCCAGCAGCAGCAGCCAATGGCGCATGTCGTTCTCGGACCAGCGGAACGCCGCGCGCCGGATCACGCCGGACAAGCCCGAGGGCGGCTGCGCGGTGCCGAAGATCGGGGTCAGTCCCGGCCGCTCGGTCGCGACCAGCACTTCGACCTTCTGCTCTTGCTGGGTCACCTGCCCGGTCGGTTCCGGGATGAAGCGCGGCGGGGTGCGCTCCATCGGCACGGCCGGGCGGTCCTTGCGGTCGAGGTCGGCGCCCCAGCCGTTGATGTGGGACAGCTGTTCGCGCGTGGGCCGTTGCGGCTCGTCCGGGTAATCGCGCTGCAGCTGGTGGGTATGGCCCTCATGATGGTGCTGGTGCGAATGCGGATCGACTTCGTTCGATGTTTTCATGCTGGCTCCTTAATTCTGTGCACTGGACTTGACGGCCTTGACTTCGCGCGCCGACGGCGGGATCAAGACGGTCTTGATGCATTCGTCCAGCTTGCTGGAGAAGATGTGATAGGCGTCCGACACTTCTTCCAGCGGAATGCGGTGGGTGATGATTTCCTTCGGGTTCAGGCGGCCGGCGCGGATGTGCTCGATCAGGCGCGGCAGGTGGCGCTTGACGCTGGCCTGGTTGGCGCGGATGGTCAGGCCCTTGTTCAGGACGTTACCCACCGGGATCGCGTTGAAGGTCGGGCCGTACACGCCGACGATGGAGACGTTGCCGCCCTTGCGCACCGAATTGATGGCCCAGTGCAGCACGGTCGAGGCGCCGGCCTGCGCCTTCATCAGGCGTCCGGTGAGAGTTTGCGCGATCGAACCGGCGGCATCGCCGCCGACGGCGTCGATGGTGACGTCGGCGCCCATCCAGTCAGTCATCTTCTTGATGTGCTCGGCCATGTCATTGACCTCGCGGAAGTTGATGACTTCGCACTGGGCGTAGCGCTTGACGAATTCGAGGCGGTATTCCACTTCGTCGACCACGATCACACGCCCCGCGCCCATCAGCCAGGCCGCCTTGGCGGCGAAGATGCCGACCGGGCCGGCGCCGAAGACGACGACGGTATCGCCTTCCTTGATGTCGCCCATCTCGGCCGCCTGGTAGCCGGTCGGCACGCAGTCGGTCAGCAGCACGGCGTCGTCGTCGTGGATGTCGTCCGGGATCACCATCGGGCCGACATCGGCCATCGGCACGCGCACGTATTCGGCCTGGCCGCCGTCGTAGCCGCCCGCGGTGTGCGAGTAGCCATAGATACCGCCGACCGCCGAGGCTTGCGCATTCGTGTTGTTGCAATTGCCGTAGAGCTCGTGCTTGCAGAAGTAGCAGTTACCGCAGAACAGATTGAACGGGACCAGCACGCGGTCGCCGACTTTCAGGTTCTTGACTTCGGCGCCGGTGTCGACGACTTCGCCGATGAATTCGTGGCCGAAGGTATGGCCGACGCGCGTGTCCGGCACCATGCCGTGGTACAGGTGGAGGTCGGAACCGCAGATGCATGAGCGGGTCACGCGCACGATGGCGTCGCCCGGATGTTCGATGACCGGATCGGGCTTGTGATCGGCGCGAACGCGATAGGGGCCGCGGTAATTCATTGCCAGCATGGGAGTCCTCCAAAGATTGAAAACCGGCTGGTGCGCCGGAGCTTTGGCATAAGTTATGCCAGTTTCATCAGGAAGGCGATACGCGCACGGAAAGGAAACCAGGCTTTTTGAACAATATTTTCACATTTGCAGGTCTTTGTTTTTAAAAGGAAATTTTATTTGCATAATAAATTTCCAATAGAAAACGGCCGCACGCATGCGGCCGTTCTTGATCCTGCGCAGCGCGGCTTACAACTGGCGCGCGTCGAAGGTGTTGCACTGCTCGACCGAGCCGGACTCGAGCCCCTTCTTGAACCAGCGCATGCGCTGTGCCGACGTGCCGTGCGTGAACGAGTCCGGCACCACCTCGCCGCGCGCCTGGCGCTGCAGCGCATCGTCGCCGATGGCACTGGCGGCGGCCAGGGCCGATTCCACGTCGCCCTGCTGGATGATCTGCTTGGCCTGGTCCGTGTGGTGGGCCCACACGCCGGCGAAGCAGTCGGCCTGCAATTCCACCTTCACCGACAAGGCATTGCCCTGGGTTTCGGACAGGCGCTGGCGCGCGCTGTCGACCTTGCCGGAAATGCCGAGCAGGTTCTGCACGTGGTGGCCGACTTCGTGCGCGATCACGTAGGCCTGGGTGAATTCGCCGGACACGTGGAAGCGCTGCTGCATCAGCTGGAAGAAGGACAGGTCGATGTAAACCCTGCGGTCGGCCGGGCAATAGAAGGGACCCACGGCGCTCTGGCCGGTGCCGCAGCCCCCGGTTTCAGTGCGGCCGGAAAACAGCCGAAGCTTCGGCGGCTGGTAGGTGGCGCCGTTGGCCTTGAAAATCTGGCCCCAGGTGTCTTCGGTGTAGCCGAGCACGGTTCTGACGAACTGGGTCTCGCGGTCGTTTGCCGGCGGGTTCGTCGGCGCCTGCTGTTGCTGCACGTGGGCCGGCGAACCGCCGCCCGACAGCAGATTCAGGATGGTGCTCGGCGAGACGCCGAAGAACCAGGAGCCGACCAGCGCGATGACGATCGTCCCGATCCCCACCGTGCCGCCGCCGAAGCCGAAGCCCCCGCCGCCCCCACCACCGCTGCCGCGGGCGTCTTCCACATTGTCGCTCTGACGGTCACCTTCCCAACGCATACCTTGCTCCTTCGTGTCAGCGTCCCGCAGGACGCTTCAAATTAACCAAACCCTTGTTTTCGCGGGCATCCTTGGTGCGGAAATCCTCGTCCACGGCCAGGCCGGCGCGTTGTTCGTCGTTGCGCGAGCGCTCGTTGCGCTCGCGTTCGATTTCGCGCTCGACGCGCGCATTCTGGGAAACCTTGGGCGATCTTGTGCTCATGACGATCCTTGTGGTGCGGGCCGGCCTTTCCGGTCCATGCGCGCAGTATGCCTGCAGACCGGCGCCGCGTTCTGTTCGAACTTTCACATAAGCTGTTAAATACATGACATCGCCACGACCGCGAGCGTGCGCTTGCGTACGGAGCGCTGCGGGCAGGTCGGTCATTCT
>Ga0308164_10005400_pt1 | contig 10310 bp, 8 predicted proteins | sample PhyTR2_FD_201031 | JGI IMG/M metagenome (GOLD analysis project Ga0308164, IMG submission 201031) | Phyllosphere microbial communities from UC Gill Tract Community Farm, Albany, California, United States - DLSLT.R2 | ecosystem: Host-associated > Plants > Phyllosphere > Unclassified | place: USA... | reverse complement strand
AAAGACAGCATGGATGTCCTGGTCGCCAACCTGGTCGAGGCCTACCGCCAGTCCATCGAGTCCCTCGACTGGATGAGCGAGGAGACCCGCCTCAAGGCCCTCGACAAGTTGTCGAAGTTCACGCCCAAGATCGGTTTCCCGGTGAAGTGGCGGGACTACTCCGACCTCGTCATCGACCCCGACGACCTGTTCGGCAACGTGCGCCGCTCGAACCTGTTCGACCTGCATCGCGAGCTCGGCAAGATCGGCCAGCCGCTCGACCGCGACGAGTGGTTCATGACGCCGCAGACGATCAACGCCTATTACAACCCGGGCTTCAACGAAATCGTGTTCCCGGCCGCCATCCTGCAGTACCCGTTCTTCGACGAGACGCGCGATGCGGCCGCGAACTACGGGGCCATCGGGGCCGTCATCGGCCACGAGATCGGTCACGGCTTCGACGATCAGGGTTCGCAGTACGACGGCGACGGCCGCCTCACCAACTGGTGGACGGATGCCGACCGCCAGGCCTTCGAGCAGCGCACGGCGTCGCTCATCGCGCAGTTCGACGCCCTCGCTCCCGCCCAGGTGCCCGACCAGCACGTCAACGGCTCGCTCACCATCGGCGAGAACATCGGCGACCTCGGTGGCCTGGCGATCGCGTGGAAGGCCTACGTCATCTCGCTCGACGGCGCCGAGCCGCCCGTCATCGACGGCCTGACGGGCGCCGAGCGCTTCTTCCTGTCGTGGGCTCAGGCGTGGCAGCAGAAGGGGCGCGATGCCGAGGTCATCCGCCTCTTGTCGATCGACCCGCACTCGCCCAACGAGTTCCGCTGCAACCAAATTGTCAGAAACATCGACGAGTTCTACGCTACTTTTGGCGTCACCGAAAAAGACGCCCTCTGGCTGCCGCCCGAGCAGCGCGTCTCCATCTGGTAGCCGAAAGAGTTTCGTGACGTCAACACCTCCGCCTTCCCACGGTCGCGCCCGACGGCGGCAGCGGCCGCGAGCTCGGCACCGGTCGGTCGAGCACGCCGAGAGCTTTTCGCGCAGCCTCAAGGCTCTCGATTTCCTGGCGCGCAACGGCGTGCAGGTGTCGGCGCGCATCAGCGACCTCACGACGGGTGAAGAGCTGCTCTCGGTCGACGACTACGTCATCATGCCCACGGCGGGCATCGGCACCACGCTGCTGCTCGTCGATGTCGCCGCCAAACTGAACGACACCGAGTTCGCGGCGCTCACCATCCTCGATCGCGAGTCGACCGACTTCGTGTCGCAGAGCGGCATCTGGCAACACCTGCAAGCGCCCTCGCTGCCGGTGGCCGACGTGGCCGCGCTCATCGGGGCCACGGGGGACAACCTCGCCACCAACGTGCTGCTGCGCAAGGTAGGGCTCGACGCCGTGCGGGTGCGCACGGAAGACCTCGGGCTGCGGCGCATGGCGTTGCTCGACCTGGCGCGCGACAAACGGGGGCCCGACGACGCGCCGCACCTCTCGGTCGGCTCGATGAAAGAGGTCAACTGGCTCTTCGCGTCGCTCGCGCGCGGCACGGTCGTCGACCAGGCCACGAGCCAGCGCGTCGTCTCCTGGCTCAGCCTCGGCCATGATCTCTCGCTGGTCGCCTCGGCGTTCGGCCTCGACCCCGGCTCTCACCGCTCGGGCGACCACGGCCTGCGGCTCTTCAACCGCACCGGTGTGGCCCCGGGCCTGCGCGCCGAGGCGGGCGTGCTCACGGGCACCCGGGCCGGCGTCTCCTACGCCGTCGGCGTCACCTTCACCGACGACAGCCTGCAGGCACGCCTCGCCGTCATCGACGCGCTGCGCACCATCGGCTACGACCTCGTCGAATACGTGCAGGACTAGCGGCTCAGTTCGCACCGGTTCGCGGCCGTCGGCCGTGCGCTTCGCTTGTCGCGCAGGCGCGCGCGTGGCGGGCCACACGTTCAGACCGTGAGCGATTCCCTCACGGCCGCCAGGGTCTCCGGTGCGCCCAGCACCTTGAAGTGCCCGTGCACGGGCACCTGCACATTGCGCGCCTCCGACAGCACGCTCCCATCGGGGACCTGAGCGTCGAACGTGCCGAAGATCGACGTGATGCGCGGGTTCACCGACGCATCCGCCCCCAGCTGCACGATGGTTTCGTCGGCCGGGTCGAAGATACGCAGGCGCGGGTCGAGCATGTACTTGGCCCGCCGCGAGCCGGCGAAGGGAGTTGCGATGGCCGTCAGCTTCTCGATCCCCAACTCGGCGCCATGCGCACGCAGCAGGTATTTGCCGATGAGGCCGCCTTTGCTGTGCGCCAGGATGACCCGCCCACCCGACGGCACGGGTAGCGCGCGCAGGGCCCGCGTCAGCCGCGTCGCGGTTTCGGCGATCGGCAGCAGGTTGTAGCCGAGCCCACCGATGGCCGCGATGCGATAGCCATCCTCGTTGAGGGCGTCGGCGATGACGCGCAAGAAGTTCCACGTCTCATAGACGCCCGGCAGCAGCAGCACGGTCGGCTTCGACGGGTCGCCGTGCCGATACCGCTCCGGCGGGTTGGGATGCAGCGCCGCCTCCGCGTGCAGGCGCGCCGACTCGATGAAGTCGGCCGTCGTCCACACGGCCTCCTGAACCAGCGACGGCCGCGCCCGCTGAATCGCGTTCGTGTCCGTGTCCGCGCCCGTGTCCGTGTCCGTGTCCGCGCCCACGGGGTCAGACGCCTGCTCGGCCGCGTGAGACGGGCCGCCGCGGCCGCCGAGCGGTCCGAATTCGTGTGCGCTCACCGCATCCTCGTCGCTCATCGGTGACTCCCCGCCCGCACGTGTTTCAGGATCAGTTCGCCCACGCGCCGATAGCCCGTGATCATGGTCTCGTGCCCCCGCCCCGGCACCTCGGCCAGATGCGCGTGCGGCATGATCGTCGCCACGCGCACGGCCCAGTCGTGCGGGCACACCGGGTCTTTCGCGCCCCGGATCACCAGGGTGCGGGCCTGCACGCGCGGCAGCGTCGCTTCGACCCGGTGGTTCATCATGCTGCCGAGTTTCTCGATGTACCACCGCGGCCCGGCCTTCAGGTAATACCGCGCCCCCATCCACAACACACGCGGATGCGTCGTCGACAGGTCTTGCACCAACCGCAGCGCCTGCTTGGGCACGGTGCGTTCGGCGGGGTTAACGGTCGGCGCGATCAACACGACGGTGTCGAAGAGTTCCGGATGTCGCGCGGCAGCCTCGGCCACGATCTGCGTGCCCATCGAATGCCCGACGAGCACGGGCCGTTCGATGCGCCACCGTTCCACCAGCTCGGCGAGCAGCTCGCCCGACGCCACCATGTCGAGCGGCCGGGCGGGTTCGGGGGCATCGCCGAACCCCGGCAGGTCGAGCGCATACACGCGCCCCACCTTCTCCAAAATCTGCGACAGCCCCGACCAGTAGCGGTGCCCCATGCCGATGCCGTGCACGAGCACGAAACTCGGCCCCGTGTGCAGCCCCGATTCGGTCACGAGCGTCACGCGCTGTTCCGAATGAAACTCACGCGTCGAGCTCGACCTGTGCGGCTCGGCAATCGGCCGCCGTCGCTTCACCCGGTCGAGCACGCTCAATCGATCGCTCCCGCGGCGGCGAGTAACCGCAGCACTTCGCGTCCGGCGGGCGGGCAGCGGTCGGCATCCCGTGTGTCGCACCAGTGCAGAGCGCTGACCTCGCTCGAGGGATGCGGCTGCTCGCTCGTGTCGGTGCCGAAATCCGTCATGCGCACCATCCGCCCCTCGGCCTGCCCGTGGGCCAACGTCTCGACGACGAACAACTCGGTCAGATCGGATGGCTCGAGCGCCAGTCGCACCTCTTCGAACGCTTCGCGCGCCGCCGCCTCTGCCGGTGTCTCACCCGCATTGACCTTGCCACCCGGCATGTAGTGCACGTCCCGCCCCCGCGCCGTCACCATGAGCACGCGCCGCTCACGCACCAGCGCGATCGCGGCCACGTCGAGCGGTGGCGGGGGCGTCGGGGTCACCCCTCCAGACTATCCGCGGTGCCGCGGCGGCTGCCCCGAAAACGCATTCCGTTAGGATGGTTCGCAACCAGGCAGCCAGCCTGGGTTCTGTTTTTATTGGGAGTATCGTGGCCGCACCGACCCGTCTTGATTCCGTCATCGCCCTGGCCCGCCACCGCGGGTTCGTCTTCCAGGCGGGTGAAATCTACGGGGGTTCTCGCTCCGCCTGGGACTACGGTCCCTTGGGCGTCGAGCTCAAAGAGAACATCAAGCGCCAGTGGTGGAAGACCATGGTGCAGTCGCGCGACGACGTGGTCGGGCTCGACTCGAGCGTCATCCTGCCGAAGCAGGTGTGGGAGGCATCCGGTCACGTCGAGGTGTTCACCGACCCGCTCGTCGAGTCCACCATCACCCACAAGCGTTACCGCGCCGATCACCTCTGGGAGGCCTTCGAGGCGAAGCACGGCCGCGAGCCGTCGAGCTGGGACGAGGTGCCAGACCCCGACACCGGCAACCGCGGCAACTGGACCGAGCCGCGCGCCTTTTCGGGCCTGCTGAAGACCAACCTGGGCCCCGTCGACGACGAGAGCGGCCTGCACTACCTGCGCCCCGAGACCGCGCAGGGCATCTTCGTGAACTTCGCCAACGTGCTGCAGGCGGCGCGCATCAAGCCTCCGTTCGGCATCGGCCAGATCGGCAAGTCGTTCCGCAACGAGATCACCCCCGGAAACTTCATCTTCCGCACGCGCGAGTTCGAGCAGATGGAGATGGAATTCTTCGTCGAGCCCGGCACCGACGAGACCTGGCACCAGTACTGGATCGACGAGCGCCTGCGCTGGTACACCGACCTCGGCATCAACCCCGACAACCTGCGCCTCTACGAGCACGCGCAGGAGAAGCTGTCGCACTACTCGAAGCGCACCGTCGACATCGAATACCGTTTCGGTTTCACGGGCGGCGAGTTCGGTGAGCTCGAGGGTGTGGCCAACCGCACCGACTACGACCTGACGACGCACTCGAAGGCATCCGGCAAGGATCTGTCGTACTTCGATCAGGCCAAGAACGAGCGCTGGACGCCGTATGTCATCGAGCCCGCGGCCGGCCTGACCCGCTCGTTGATGGCGTTCCTCGTCGACGCCTATCACGAAGAAGAGGTGCCCAACGCGAAGGGCGGCACCGACAAGCGCACCGTGCTGAAGCTCGACCCCCGCCTCGCGCCCATCAAGGCCGCCGTGCTGCCGCTGTCGCGCAACGAGGCCCTGTCGCCTCTCGCGCGACAGGTGGCCAAGACGCTGCGCGAGCAGTGGAACGTCGACTTCGATGATGCGGGTGCCATCGGCCGTCGCTACCGTCGCCAGGATGAGATCGGCACGCCGTTCTGCATTACGGTCGACTTCGATTCGCTCGAGGACAACGCCGTGACCGTGCGCGACCGCGACACCATGCAGCAGGAGCGCGTCTCCATCGACGAGCTCTACCTCTACCTCGCCGAGCGACTGCGCGGCGCCTAGCCCGCCGTCGCGCCGCGCGCAACGCACGTCGCGCAGCGCGGCCCGTCCATTGTCACCTGATTGACACGGTTCGGGCCGCGCTGCCAGCATGAGAACGCCCACGTCTAGAAGGAGCCCCATGTCGGACAACAACTCGAACAACGACCCCTCGCCCTACGGCGACCAGAACGCTCACAACTCCGGTCAGCAGCCGGGTGGCTCCGACCAGGGTCAGGGCTACGGCCAGCAGCCCTCCTACGACCAGCAGCAGTACGGTCAGCAGCCGTCGTACGACCAGCAGCAGGCATACGGCCAGCAGCCGGTTTACAGTCAGCAGGGTTCCGATCAGCCCTATGGACAGCAGCCCGCCTACGGTCAGCAGCAGTACGACGCGCAGCAGTACGGCGCCTACGGTCAGCAGCCCCAGAAGTACAACGTGCTCTCGATCGTCTCGCTCGTCGGCGCGATCATCGGCTTCAACGTGATCGCCGTCATTCTCGGCTTCATCGCCCTCTCGCAGATCAAGAAGACGGGCGAGCAGGGTAAGGGCCTGGCCATCGCCGGTATCGTCATCGGCTTCGTCTACCTGGCCTTCATCATCCTGATCACCATCTTCGTGATCATCGTCAGCATCGGCGCCGCGTCGTCGGGTGACTATTCCTCGTTCTAAAGCTCGACACGAAACGCCCCGCCGACTCGAACGGCGGGGCGTTTCGCGTTAACGATGCGGGCGTCGGAGAGTGCTGGTGTCCGGATGCGCAATCCGACGCATGTCGTCGCCCCGCATATGCCGCGTCACGAGCGGAACGACGGGCGAACGGGTCTGACGAAGAAGATACCCGACGAGCGAAGGTGTCGAACCAGCGATGAAGAGGTCGTGAGGAAGCCCGAGCTGCGGAAGCGCCGGCGCCGCGACCGGCGAGCCGGAAGGGGCGCGCCGGCCGAGCTAGGCGGTGGCTTCGCCGCGGGCGGTGTCGTCGGCGACCGCGCGGTCTTCGGCGGCAGAGGCCAGGCCGTCCACCGAGATGCCGAACAGCGTCTCGATGGCGTCGCGGTACTTCTGTGCTTCGCCGGCGCGCGCGAAGTCCTTGGCGCGCGTGGTGGGCGTGTGCAGCAGGACGCCCGTGAGGTGGCGCAGGGCGCGGGCGGTCTCGCCGTCATCGCCGCGACCCGCCGCGCGCTGGATCTCGTCCTCGAGCAGGTCGAAGACGTGGCTGCGCAAGGCGACGACCGCGTCGGACACGCTCTGCTCGTCGGTGACGTCGGAGAACTTGCGGGCCGCGCGCGACACGATCTTGCGCGCCTCGTCGGTGGCCTGCAGCTCTTCGAGGGGCGCGTGGATGCGAATTGTCTCGAGGTCGAGCAGTTCGACGCCGCGCACGGTCTGCACATCGGGGTCGACGTTGCGGGGCAGGCCCATGTCGATGACCAGCTGCGCGCGCGCATCGTGGTCGACCGGGCAGCCGTCGGCGGCTTCGAGGGTCGCGCCGTCGAGTCCCGTTCCCGCGGTCAGGCCGGCGGTGGCAGCGGGGTGGGTGACAGCGGAGTGGGCGACAGCGGGGGCTGCGGCGACGGCGCCGATCGGGATGACGGTGGCCGCGGCATCCGCGCCCGCTGCGTGTGCCTCGAGGCGGCCACGCTGCAACAGCTCGGCGTCGATGACGTGCCCGTTGGCCGTGGTGCAGGTGACGATGACGTCGACGGATGCTGCAAGCCGCGCGAAGTCGGTCGACGACACGTTGTCCATATCGTGCTTGGTGGCGAAGCGCGCTCCGCGGCCCGAGGGGGAGTAGACGCTCACGTCGGTGACGCCGCGGTCGCGCAGGGCGGCGAGGCTGGCGCCCGCATAGGCGCCCGTGCCGACGAGGAGGACCTTGGTGGCCGACCAGTCGCTGATGCGGCTCTCGGCCAGGTCGAGCGCGAGGCGCACGATGGAGCGCCCGGCGCGGCCGAGCGGGGTGCGGTTCTTGATGCCGCGGGACGTCTGCGAGGCGCGCTGGAACAAACGCTCGAGGTCGCTCGACGTGGTGCCCTCTTCGCGAGCACGCTCGAGCGAGCGGCGCACCTGGCCGGCGATCTCGCCCTCGCCCACGACAACGGATTCGAGCCCGGCGGCGACGGCGAACAGGTGCTCGGCGGCGTCTTGACCCGAGTGGACCTCGAGGCTCTGGCGCAGGATGGCGGCGTCGATGCCGCTGGCGGCCGCGACGGCGTCGGCGGTGGCCTCGAGGGCGACGGCCTGGGCGCTCGTGAGCGGCTCATCGAAGTCGATGTAGGCCTCGAAGCGGTTGCAGGTGGCGACGACCACGGCGCCCGAGACGCATTCGGTGTGTTCGGTGATGCGGCGCGCGACCGAGTCGGTGCGTACGCTCAAGGCCTCGAGGAGGTCGAAGCTGGCGTTTTTGTGACTCGCCGTCAAACACATGAGCACCGGATTATTCTACGCGCTCGCCGCTGTGCTCGGGGCCGCACGGTTTCGCCCTGCACGAACGTGCGGGTCACGGCCGGGTTCCGGGGCCCGCCGAGCACGCGGGGTTTGAGAGAATAGGGGAGTGAAACTCTCCCCGCAGCATCCGCTCGCCTCTGGCCGCACCACCGATTCGCGTCTCGTGCGCACCTACCAGGGCGTTCGGCAGGCGGTCACGCCCGTGTGGTTCATGCGTCAGGCGGGCCGCTCGTTGCCCGAGTACCGCGATCTGCGCATCGGCACGGCCATGCTCGACGCGTGCCTCAAACCCGAGATGGCCTCGGAGATCACCTTGCAGCCCATCCGCCGCCACGGGGTCGACGCGGGCATCTTCTTCAGCGATATCGTCGTGCCGCTCAAGCAGGTCGGTGTCGATGTCGACATCGTTCCGGGCAAGGGTCCCGTGCTCGGCAAGGCCGTTCGCACGGCGGCGGATGTCGACGAGCTCATCTCGCTCGATCCCGCCATCCTCGACGAAACTCTCGCCCCCGTGCGCGAGGCCGTCGCCATGACGGTCGCCGAGCTGGGCGAGAAGCACGGCGACACGCCGTTGATCGGTTTCGCGGGAGCCCCCTTCACGCTGGCGGCCTATCTCGTCGAGGGCGGTCCGTCGAAAGACCACATCCGCGCGCGCACGCTCATGCATGCCGATCCCGAGTCGTGGGCCAAGCTCATGGCCTGGTCGGCCGAGGTCACGGGGCGTTTCCTGCGGGCCCAGGTGCTCGCCGGTGCCTCCGCCGCGCAGCTGTTCGACTCGTGGGCGGGCGCGCTGTCGCTCGACGACTACGTGCGGCACGTGGCACCGGCCTCGTCGAAGGCCCTCGAACATGTCCGCGACCTCAACTACGACGTGACGACATCCGAGGTGGATGCCGAGGGCGCGGCTCAGGAGACCACGCACGCCCGCAACGTTCCCATCGTGCACTTCGGCGTGGGCACGGGCGAACTGCTGAAGGCCATGCACGACATCGGCGCCGACGTGGTGGGCGTCGACTACCGTGTGCCGCTCGACGAGGCGTCGCGCCGGCTCGGGGGAGTCGTCACGCTGCAGGGAAACGTCGATCCCGCCATCCTGTCGGCGCCGTGGCCCGTGCTCGAGGCCCATGTCGTCGACGTGCTCGAGCGCGGCAAGGTCGCGCCGGCCCACGTGCTGAACCTCGGCCACGGCGTGCCACCCGAGACCGACCCGACCGTGCTCACGCGTCTCGTCGAATTCGTGCACGACTACCGCTAATGAGCGAGCGTCACGTTCCCGAGCGCCATGTCTCCGAGCTGCACGCGGTCGTCGTAGGCGGCGGGGTCGCGGGCCTCGTGGCCGCGCGCGAGATCGCCAAGATCGGTGTGCGCGTCACCATCCTCGAGGCCACGGATGCCGCGGGCGGCGCCCTCGCGCAGGTGCAGGTCGCGGGCCTCACCGTCGACAGCGGCGCCGAGAGCTATGCCACGCGCGGTGGACACGTGGCGTCCCTCGTGCACGACCTCGGACTCGACGACCAGATCGTGAAACCCAACCCCCAGGGCGCCTGGTTGCGACTGCCCGATGCGGCCGGCGGCGAGCTGACCATCCCCATGCCCAAGGGCGGCGTGCTCGGCATCCCCTCTAATCCCTTCGCCGACGATGTGCGCCGGGCCCTCGGCTGGGGCGGCGCCTGGCGGGCCTACCTCGACCGTGTCATGCCCGTGCTGGCGATCGGCCGCGTGCACAACCTCGGCCGGCTCGTCGAGAAGCGCATGGGCCGCAAGGTGCTCGAGCGCCTCGTGTGGCCCGTCGCGGGCGGCGTCTACTCGGCCAGCCCCTACGACCTCGAGGTCGACCTCGCGGCGCCCGGCCTCAACAAGGCGCTCACGCGGGCCGGCTCCCTCTCGGGCGCCATCGCTCTTCTGCGCGGCGACGCCAAACCCGGTTCGGCCGTCTCGGGTCTGCGTGGCGGCATGTACCGCCTCGTCGAGGCGCTCGTCGAGAGCGTCGAGTCGCTCGGCGGCGAGCTGCGCACGGGTGTGCCCGTGGCCAGCATCGAGTCGCTGGGCTCGGAGGGAGCCGCGCGACCCGAGACATCGTCTCCCTCTTCGGCCTCGCACTCAGGCCCGGGCAATGCCGCGCGCTCTGCCGAAGCCGATCGCCCTGCGCCGCCTGGCGCCGCTTCTCTCGCGGCTCCTCGCTGGCGCACGGTCCTGGCCGACGGCGAGTCCATCGACAGCGACTTCCTCGTCCTCGCGGCACCCGAGACCGTCACGCGCGCACTTCTCGCCGAGCTCCCGGGGTCAGAGCCGCTCCGCGATGCGCTCGAGCAGGTTCCGGATGGCCCAGCCCCCATCGAGCTGGTCACCCTCGTGCTCGACGCCCCCGCCCTCGACACCTTCCCGCGCGGCACCGGAATCCTGGTCGCCCCGGGCTCCTCGG
>Ga0308164_10005399_pt1 | contig 10312 bp, 7 predicted proteins | sample PhyTR2_FD_201031 | JGI IMG/M metagenome (GOLD analysis project Ga0308164, IMG submission 201031) | Phyllosphere microbial communities from UC Gill Tract Community Farm, Albany, California, United States - DLSLT.R2 | ecosystem: Host-associated > Plants > Phyllosphere > Unclassified | place: USA... | reverse complement strand
TCGCGGGCGGCCATGACGGCGCGCCCTGGGCCGCGGTGATCTCGGCCGGCGCCTATACCGCGGTCGACAAGGCGGAGAGCGACATCGTCACCGCCTGGGCGGTCAACGCGATGGCGCCCGCGGCGTTTGCCGAGGCGTGCGCGAAGGCGGCGATCCCGATCGTCCAGGTCTCGACCGATTACGTCTTCGACGGCGCGCGCGAGGGCGCATGGGACGTCACCGATCCGGTCGCGCCGCTCGGCGTGTACGGCGCCTCCAAGCTTGGCGGCGAACTCGCAGTACGGACCTCGGGCGTGCGCCACGCGATCGTCCGGACCGCCTGGGTGGTCAGCGCGCACGGCAACAATTTCGTGAAGACGATGCTGCGCGTCGGCGCGACCAACCCGCGCCTGCGCGTGGTCGACGACCAGCATGGCAGCCCGACGTCCGCGGCCGATCTCGCCGCTGCGCTCGCGACGATCGCGATGCGGCTCGTCGAGGATCCCGCTGCCCCCACCGGCATCTATCATTTCAGCAACGCCGGCGCGGTCACCTGGGCCGGCTTCGCGCGCGAGATCTTCGCGCAGAGCGCCGCGCGGGGCGGGGCGAGCGCCGAGGTCGATGGCATCCCGACCAGCGACTATCCGACGCCTGCGACGCGCCCGGCAAACTCGTTGCTCAGCCATGACGCGATCACGCGCGACTATGGCATCCATCCGCCCGCGTGGCAGACCGCGCTCGGCAACATCCTCGACGAACTGCTCGGGGCCCCCAAGAAGGACATCTCCCAATGAAGGGCATCATTCTCGCCGGCGGATCGGGCACGCGGCTCCATCCGGCAACGCTCGCCGTGAACAAGCAGCTGCTGCCGGTCTACGACAAGCCGATGATCTATTATCCGCTGTCGGTGCTGATGCTCGCGGGCATCCGCGACATCCTGATCATCTCGAGCCCCGAATATATCGACAATTACCGTCGTCTGTTCGAGGACGGGTCGGCGTTCGGCCTGACGATCTCCTATGCCGAACAGCCCCGCCCTGAGGGCCTCGCCCAGGCGTTCACGATCGGCGCGGACTTCATCGGCGACGACGATGTCGCGCTCGTGCTCGGAGACAACATCTTCTTCGGCGCGCATCTCACCGAACTGCTGGCGAACGCGGTCGCGCGCAAGGGCGGCGCGACGGTGTTCTCCTACCGCGTCGAGGATCCCGAGCGCTACGGCGTGGTCGAGTTCGGCGAAGGCGGCAAGGCGATCAGCCTCGAGGAAAAGCCGGCAAAGCCCAAATCGCACCATGCGGTCACCGGGCTGTATTTCTACGACAACCGGGTGGTGCAGTTCGCACGCGACCTGAAACCGTCGCCACGCGGCGAGCTGGAGATCACCGATCTCAACCGGCTTTACATGAATGCTGGTGACCTGTTCGTCGAACAGATGGGTCGTGGCTATGCGTGGCTCGACACCGGCACGCACGACAGCTTGCTCGAGGCGTCGGAGTTCGTCCGGACGATCCAGCACCGGCAGGGCATCCAGGTTGCCTGCCTTGAAGAGATCGCCTTTCATCAGGGTTTCATCACCGCCGATCAGGCACGCGAGGCGGGCGAACGATACAAGAAAACCAACTATGGTCGCGCTATCCTGAACGCAGTCGCAGAGCGCTGAGCGTACGGAATTAAGGACAAAATATGGACGTCATCCCCAAAGGTATCTGGCCCTGCTTCAGTGAAGAAGAAGCGCTGGCCGTTGCGGACGTCGTTCGCTCCAACAAGGTAAACTACTGGACCGGCCAGATCGGTCGCGATTTCGAGAAGAACTTCGCGGCATGGACGGGTACGACGCACGCCGTAGCCTTGGGCAATGGTACGCTGGCGCTCGACGTCGCTCTCAAAGCGTTGGGTATCGGCGCGGGCGACGAGGTTATCGTCACGCCACGTACTTTTATCGCATCGATCTCCTGTGTGGTGAGCGCAGGTGCAACGCCCGTATTTGCCGATGTTGATTCTAACAGCGGCAATATTAGCCCGGCGACCATCGCGGTCCGGATCACCCAAAGGACTCGCGCGATTATCGCCGTGCACCTCGCTGGATGGCCCTGTGACATGGACGGGATCATGGCGCTGGCGTCCGAGCACGGACTTGCCGTTATTGAAGACTGCGCACAGGCGCATGGTGCGATGATCGACGACCGCAAGGTCGGAAGCATTGGACATATCGGTGCATGGTCGTTCTGCCAGGACAAGATCATGACCACCGGCGGCGAAGGCGGCATGGTGACGACCAACGACAAGGCGCTTTGGTCGACGATGTGGTCCTATAAGGATCATGGCAAGAACTGGGATGCAATCTATCACCGCGAGCACGCCCCGGGGTTCCGCTGGGTCCATGACAGCTTCGGTACCAACTGGCGGATGCTCGAAGTTCAGGCGGTGCTCGGCCAAATCCAGCTTCGTCATATGTCAGCCTGGACGCAGCGGCGTACCGAAATCGCAATGCGCATTGCCGATGTCCTGTCGCAGCACCAACAGGTCGTGCGCATGCCGATGCCGGCAGCGAACCTTCGCCATGCCTATTACCGGCAATATGGGTACGTCCGGCTGGAAGGTCTCCATGCCGACTGGTCGCGCGACCGAGTCGTTGCCGAACTGAACGCCGCAGGCGTCCAGGTTCTCCACGGGACATGCTCGGAAGTCTATCTGGAAAAGGCGTTCGACGGCACCAGCTATCGTCCCAATACGCGGCTACCGGTTGCCAAGGAGCTCGGCGAGACGAGCCTGATGTTCCTTACCCATCCGACGATCGGCGACGTGGAGCTTGATCACGCAGTCAAAGCGATCGACACAGTCCTGAGCAACGCCAAGCGCTAACGCTGCTTTACGGCCATTTGCCATCTGGCAAATGGCCGCGGGTCGAAGTCTCAGCGATGGTCTTCTGTGCTTCGGCTCCCGGTAAAGGGATGCATAGTAGCTTCCCCGTCGGCGGATATGCCGTCGCGTTGCAGAACCTTGCGGACGGTCAACCAGAGAATCCGCAGATCGAGCGCGAAACTGCAGTGATCGACATACCACGTATCGAGCGCAAACTTGGCGTCCCATGCAAGAGAGTTTCGACCGTTGACCTGCGCCCATCCCGTCAGGCCCGGCCGAACCAGATGCCGGCGTGCCTGTTCAGGCGAGTAGAGCGGGAGATACTGCACTAAAAGGGGACGCGGGCCGACGAGGCTCATGTCACCGCGCAGTATGTTGAACAGGCCAGGCAGTTCATCCAGACTAGTAGACCGCAGCATTCGCCCGAACGGTGTCAACCGCACGTCGTCCGGCAGCGGCTGCCCGTTCCCATCGACGGCATCGAGCATGGTCCTGAACTTCATCATCTTAAAAGGCTTACCGTACAACCCAGGACGGACCTGCCGAAAGAGCACCGGGCTACCAAGCTTGAATCGGATCAGGATAGCGACCACGGCAAGTACCGGACTGAGTGCTACAATCGCCAAGAATGACACCGCGAGATCAAATAAGCGCTTCAAAATCAATGCTTCCTAAGTTGCTTGTAGCCGTGCTGCGTCATTCGCATCCCAGAAAATTCAGTTATGGCAAGCCGATATCCGTTTAATAGTATATAGCTATTTCGTAGCCGCTTCAAACAATGGTGACCGACAGCATCGTCCTGCCTCGCCCCAGACCATTGCATCGTCTCCTATTAAGCGCCTCATGCCGAAAATCAGCTGCGGAAATGCGACGTGACCCCCGCTTTTTCCTCTAGTTGGAACTAGAGTCTGACCTTGGAAAGGGACGGACAGATGAAGCGGAAGCAGTTTTCGGAAGAGCAGATCATCGGCATCCTGAAGGAGGCCGAAGCGGCCGCGGTAGTGACCGACTTGTGCCACCGGCACGGTATGTCGAGCGCGACTTATTACGCGTGGAAGGCCAAGTTCGGGCTGCCTGGAGGTGCGATGTGAAGCGGTTGCGGGCGTTCGAGGAGGAGGAGAACACCCTGCTCAAGCGGCTACTAGCGGACACGATGTTCGACAACGCAGGTCTAAAGGACCTGCTGTCAAAAATGGTGACGCCTGCCGCGAAGCGGGAAGCGGTCGCGCATCTCCAGACGGCGTTGGGCGAGCGGCGGGCGTGTGCTGTCGTTGGGGCAGATCGCAAGAGCATGCGGTATCGGTCGTGCCGGGGAGATGATGGCGACCTGCGGTCGCGGCTGCGCGAGCTGCCGCAGCAGCGTCGGCGGTTCGGCTATCGGCAGCTGCACATCCTGCTGCGCCGGGACGGCATCACGATCAACCGCAAGAAGATCCAACGGCCCTACTGCGAACAGGGGTTGACGGTGCGTCGCCGAAAGGGACGCAAGCGGGCCGTCGGCGCACGGGCATCGGCCTCAGTGCTAGCGCTGCCCAACCAGCGCTGGGGCCTGGACTTCGTGCACGATCAGATGCCACCGCACCGACGGTTCCGTATCCTCAACATCGTCGACGACGTGACGCGCTAGTGCTTGCGAGCAGTGCTCGACACGTCGATCTCAGGCAAGTGGGGGTGCGCGAATGCGCTGACCTGATCACCGAGCGCGGTACCCCTAAGATGATCGTCAGCGACAACGGCATCGAGCTCACCTCTAACGCGGTGCTGGGGTGGTCAGGCGCTGCCGGCGTCGAGTGGCACTATGTCGCACCGGGCAAGCATACTTAGAACGGGTTCGTCGAAAGCTTCAACGGTCGCATGCGCGACGAACTGCTCAACTAGTTGCTGTCTTCACGGTCCGCCAGGCGCATTCGATCTTCGCGCGCTGGATCCATTATTACGACACCGAGCGACCGCTCTCGTCGCTCGGCTACGCCACACCGGCGGGGCTCGCTGCTGAACTCGAAGAGCAACGGGCGGGTTTTAACCCGTTCGTTGCTTCACCCGCGCTCCTGCGTGACAACTATAGTTAGTCGCTGGTTGCCGCTGGATGAAAGGCGGGGGGCACGTCACAACGTCTTTAGGTCGATCGCCGGCTTATCCCCCTGGCCATGGCTCTCAACGCTGAGCGCTCTACTTGGCTGGGCTGTCGCGTCTTCCCAACGGTTCACCAGATAGCTTATCACCATCACTTTCGACATCGGTATCCACGGGTGGTTCCGTCCGCAAACCCGCGACTTGAGTTTCGGGGCCTTCGGGCGTGGCGTACGAATTGCTCGGATCGATCTCTGGCACGCTAAGCTCCTCTATTGCGATGCTTAACGCTTCAATGACGAGACGGTGCCGTGCCCCATGCTACGGCAGTTCGTCAATTCAGCGATTTCGAAATCGGGGCAGAGAGATAGTCTCTGCGTTTCGAGCTTTCACGCGAATGCGGCAGCGACCCGCGTCGGGTGACACAAACACTAATCATCCCACTATTTTGATAGCAAGCATCGACAAGCGGAAGCTTAATATAGCGACGCCTTAGCCGCTAACGTTGGACGAGGCATTAACTCTAGAGGCTTCGTTAGCTATTAATTTGTAGAGATAGCAGGCAAAATTCGTGAGGACGCGAAAGCGCTTTCAGCTCTGGGCCCTAGGTAAGCATCCTGACTGAGCAAACCCTCTCGCGATCTTGGCGCTCGGTCATTCCGCCCGTCTATTGTGGGGAGGAATGGCTGGAACTGACGCTGTCTTCGCTCGTCACCGATTCCGATTGGCATCAAGGTAGAGGTGACGACGGCGGCCCCGATGATGGATCTATAGCCGTTATCCGACGCTTCGTGGACCGGGTGAACTTTCAGTTCGTTGCCCCCGACGGCATCGACGGCTGCTCGCCCAAAACCGATGTTGATGTCCGCCATGCCTCCGCCCGTCATATCACATCGCTCTGCCAGGAGTATCTGTGGTGACCTGCTCCCCAGAAATCATGCCATTGTTAAGTCAGCTTGTCAGATGGAGACGAGTGACGCAGCGAAGCGGATTTACCGAGGATCAGATCATCGGGGGTGGTGCGCGAGCATGAGGCTGGCGTGAGAACGTCCGCCCTATGCCGTAAGCACGAGATCAGCGACGCGACGCCGAACGTCGCAGGCTGCCTTGTATGATCGTCAGCGACAATGACACTGAGTTGACCAGTCACTCCGTCCTCGCCTGGTGCCAAGACACCGCGGTCGAGTGGCCTTACACCACGCCGGGCAAGCCGTAGCAAAACGGCTTTGCCGAATCGTTTAACGGTTGTTTGCGCGACAAGTGCCTGAACGAACACCTGTTCCCAACGCTGCCTGCGGCAATACGTATCATCGACGCATGGCGGACAGACTAAAATACGGTGCGTCCACACAGCAGCCTCGGCGGGTTGGCACCCGCCAAGTTTACGAACCGCCCCCGCCAAGGGCATATGAACACCAAAGCTGAGTTATCGGCGGCCTGAAAACGGGGAGCAGGTCACCGCCGCCCGCACCGGATCCTTTAAATATAGAAATTTCGCATGGGCGCAATCTGACATACGCCGTCACCGGCCGCGCCGTCATGATGCTGACATTCCAAGTTCTCCTTCATCGGAACGCTTACTGAGACACCATCTATCGACTGACAAATTTGTGACAGTTTGACATAAATGTAGCACGAATGACCTTCCCAAACGGTACGCCGTGGACACGCCTGAGCGAAGCTATTAGCCCGGCCAAATATTGGGGGGACTGCATGATGATTGTTAAGGTTGCGTCGCGAAAGCGGCGTGTGCGCATGTGCGCGTTGCAGACGAGCGCAATCGTGGCGACGTTTTTCGTAGCGGGCCCGGCATTTGCGCAATGCGCGCCGGATCCCACGGTCAACAATGGCACAACGACCTGCACAGGTACTGATGCCGATGGGCTCTCGGTTGCAACCGACAATAGTCGCATCGTCATTGCAAGCGGAGCGACCGTGCGCCCCGGCAGTGGTACTGCTGCGATCATCAGTCGGGCTAATAATGCATCTTTCCAGGTCAATGGCCTGATTGATGGCGGGACGGGCAAGGCCGGGCTGTTCATCACTACCGCTGCCCCCACCACAGTACCGTGCGATCCATATTCAGGGGCCTCCGTCGGCTATTGCGTCCCCGGTTCCACCCAGACCAGCTATCCGTCGGCCAGCGCGACGGTGACGGTCGCGGCGGGCGGTACGATGACGGGCGCGCAAGGGATCCTGATCCGGCGCGATGCCAGCAACACCAATGGCTATATCTCCGCTTCGATCGACAATGCCGGCACGATCAGCGGTACCACGGGCCCCGCGGTGGTCGCGGACCAGACGGGCTTTGGCTCGCTCTCGGTCACCAACCGCGCGACCGGGACGATCGGTGGTATCGCCGGCGTGATCTCCTACGTCACCAACGCCGGGACGATCGACGGAGGCGGCAATGCTGCGCTCGCCTCGACCCTCTCGGGGATGAACGTCGTCAACACAGGCCGGATCGTGTCGAGCGGCTCGGCCGCGACGCTGAGCGGTACCGGCAGCTATCTCTACGTCAGCAACGCGACAGACGCGGTGATCGGGGGCAGCACGACCGCGATCCGTACCAGCGGTGCGCTGTCGCTGACCAATGCCGGCACGATCAACGGGTCGGTCGTCTCGACCGCCGGGTCGGGACTGAACAGCACGATCGACACGCGCGGGGGCGTGATCAATGGCGATCTGGTGCTGGGCGCGGGCAACGACACGGTCCGCGCGCGCTATGATGCCGCGACCGGCCGGATCGCCTCGATTACCGGAACGGTCGACGGCGGAGCGGGGAGTGATACGCTGGCGTTCAGCGTCGACTCCAATGCGGTGTTCACCCGTGCAGTGCTGCCGACCAATTTCGAGCTGTTCGGCTTCGACCTGAGCAACAATGCGGTTGCGACGCTGGCCGCGGGCTTTACGTTCGGCACCGGCGTATCGGTCAGCGGCACCGGCGCGCTCGTCAACCAGGCCGCGCTCGTGACCAATGGGCAGGCCGTGGTCGCGGCATTCTCGTCCTATGGTCTCGACTTCACCAACCAGGGGTCGATCACCGCATCGCTCAGCGGCACCGGCCTGTTTGCCGTGGGCACGCCCGCGACGGTGACCAACTCGGGCACGATTACCGCCAATGGCGGCTCGGGGGTGCAGGCCTATACGACGCTGACCAACAGCGGCACGATCACCGCGACGGGGACCGGGGCTGCGGTCGTCTATGGCACGCTGGCCAATAGCGGGACGATCCGCTCGACCGGGGGTATCGGCGCCACGATTTCGGGCGGGGGTTTCAGCGGATCGACCAACGACGGAACGATCATCGGCGCGACCACGGGGCTCTCGCAGTCGAGCGGGCAACTGGTCAACATGGGCACCATAACGGGCGGCACCACGGGCGTTTCGCTGGGATATGGCAGCACGCTGATCAACGCCGCATCGGGCACGATCACGGGCGGTACTGCGGCAGTCAGCGGCACCGGATCGTCCGTCGCGATCGTCAACGCCGGGCAGATCGCCGGTACCGTGAACTTGGTTTCGCCCTTCAGCTTCGATTCCAGCAACGATGTGTTCGTCGACGCGGGCGGCACGGTGACCGGCGCGATCCGGCTGGGTGGCGGTGACGATATGCTCGTCGTCGACCTGGCAAGCACGGGCACGCGACCGCTCGCAGGGGCGATCGGCGGGGTCGATGCAGGCGCCGGCTATGATACGCTGCGCTACCGGGTCAATGCCGATGCCAGCGCGGCGCTGGCGCTGACCAACGGGTTCGAGGGTCTCGCCTATGAACTCACGAGCAACGCGGCGCTGACGCTGACCGCCGCGACGCCGTTTGCCACCACGATCGGGCTGACCGGCAACGGGTCGGCGACGCTGAACGGGACGATCTCGGCGACCGATCGCACGCTGATCGATACCGGGATCCTGACGGTCGACCAGCTGACCATGGGCACCGCGGGGCCGGCACAGGCGCTGACGATCACCAACGCCGGCACGCTGGCGCTGACCACGACCACGCAAAACAATTTCTATTCGACGCTGGCGGCGATCGCCGCAGGGACTGCCGACGTCACCAATAGCGGCACGATCACCGTCGCCAATGCGGCCGGCCGCTATTATCCGGCAGTCGCGATCAGCGGCGGTAAAACGGTCACCAACAGCGGCACGATCACCCTCACCGGGGGCGGCACGGCGATCAGCGGTGCGCGCGATATCGTCAATTCGGGCACGATCACGGATATTGCCGGCACCGGTGCCGGCGCAATCGGGGTGACGGGCTTCACCACGCTGGCCAACAGCGGCACGATCCGGGTCGACGGCACCGCCGTGCAGGGCAGCTATTATTATAACGCCATGCAGGTCACCAACAGCGGCACGATCGAGAGCCGCAGGGCGACCGCCGTCACGCTGGGCTACGGTAGCGCACTGACCAACGAAACGACCGGGACGATCAGCGGGCTGACCGCGATCGATCTCTCGAACGGCGGGACGATCGTCAACCGCGGCTCGATCATCGGCGATGTCGCGGCGACGTCGCCCTATTCCTATGGGAGTGCCCTCTACATCGCGGATGGCGGCACGGTTGCCGGGAACGTGACCTTCGGGTCGAGCACCGACATGTTCCTTCAGGCCGGCGCTACGACCGGGGTGAGCGGGATTATCGATGGCGGCGAGGGCTCCGACATCTTCGGCTGGTCGCGCAAAACCAGCGACAGCATCGCGCTCGACCAGCGGACGGCGATCAATTTCGAAGCCGATTACGTCCAGGCGCTCGGTACCGATACTCTCGTAACGTTGACCGCGACGAACCGTGTTGCAGGCGACCTGTACCTTCGGGGCGACGGCACGATCGTCAACGAGGCGACCATCGATGGCGCCGCACAGACCTATCTTCCGTTCTTCAACACGGCCGGATTGGCCCAGACCAACGGGCTGGCCGCGTTCGTCAACCGGGGGACGATCTCGGGCGGCGTGAACGGCACGATCTACGCCTTCACCAACAGTGGTACGATCGGCGCGGAATCGCTTCTGTCGAACGCCGTGTACCAAGGCGTTTCGTCGGGGACGCTGTCCTTCGACAACAGCGGGACAATCGCCTCGTCCAGCGACTATTTCGCCGCAAGCCTCGATGGCTATGGCATCGACGCTCTCACCGCCAGCAACAGCGGGACGATCACCGGCGGACTTGCGATATCGGCCACCACGCGTCTCGACCAGACGGCCCCGGCCGCAATCGCGGTCGCCAATAGCGGTAGGATCACGTCCACCACTGGCACCGCGCTAGTGATTTCGACCGGCAGCGATTACTATTCGAGCGGCGCAAGCGCGGTCTCGCTGACCAACGACGGTACCGTCACCGCGAGCGGCGAAGGCGGCGTTGCCGCGGAGCTGGACATACAGGACCGGTTCGGCGCGA
>Ga0308164_10005398_pt1 | contig 10313 bp, 12 predicted proteins | sample PhyTR2_FD_201031 | JGI IMG/M metagenome (GOLD analysis project Ga0308164, IMG submission 201031) | Phyllosphere microbial communities from UC Gill Tract Community Farm, Albany, California, United States - DLSLT.R2 | ecosystem: Host-associated > Plants > Phyllosphere > Unclassified | place: USA... | reverse complement strand
CGGGAAAGACCGCGCGAATGTCGGTGTAATCTTGTTTTGAGGACCGCTGCCGCCTTTCGTGCAAATATGAACCAGCGTCCGAAGTTGGGAAGTGAGGGAAGAGGCCTGAACGTCTGCTTGTGGGTCTTTTCGCCGCTCAGCATATCAGTCTTTCTCGCCGGGCCTGACATACTAGCTGAATTGAGATCGGGTTGGCATACTCGAAGCAAGCTGGAAGGAGTGAAGCATGTCCGCGCAGATGATCACGGTTGCAACCAAGGTTCCACTCTCGGGTAAACGGGCTTGGCAGGCCTACACCGACCCGAACGAAATTACGCAGTGGAACTTTGCAAACGACGAGTGGCATTGCCCCAAGGCCAGCGTCGATCCGCAGGTGGGTGGCAAGCATTCTGCGCGGATGGAGGCGAAGGACGGCAGCTTCGGCTTCGATTTCGAAGCGATCTATATTGAGGTCGACGCGCCGCGCGCCGTGGCAATGGAGCTCGGCGACGGGCGTCAGTGCCGGACCACATTCCATCCCACCGGCACAGGAACTCGGGTCGAGACGACGTTCGATGCCGAGGCCGAGAACTCGGTCGAGATGCAGCGCGATGGTTGGCAGGCGATCTTGTCCAACTTCAGAAAGCGTGCGGAACAGATGGCGGCGGGTTAAGCCGTCCGGGACCTCAAAATTTATTGCGACGCTGCGTCGAACCTGCGAGACGGAGAATGTTGCCGCGACATGTGCGTCCGATCCCATAGTCGCCGATCGAGCGACCAGGCACCGCCGCCGCGCACGAGCAGCGGAAGCAGCAGCGCTGCCCAGGACAGGTGTGTCGGCCAAGCGTCCGGATAGACGAAGATCTCGATGACAGCGGTCATGCCGAGCAACGCCAGCGCGGCGGGCCGCGTGAAGAGGCCGAGCACCAGCAGGATCGGGAACAGGTGCTCAGAATAGGTCGCGGCATGCGCGGCGATTACGGGCGGGATCAGCGGTAGCGCGTACTCTGTACGGAAAAGCTCATAAGTCCCGTCGGTCAGCGTTAGCAGCCCCTCGACCTTGGTACGGCCCGATTGCAGAATAACGGCGGCGATGCCGAGCCGTGCCAGCAACAGGAGCGCCGCGTCGGGTATCAGCTGACGCATCCGGCAGGCGACGTGCAGGTGAAACGTCTCGGTCATGGTGGATTTCCTTGGCGGTGCCGGACCGCGACAGCGGCGGTCCGGCGACATCATCAGGCCTTGGGCGCGAGTGAACCGAAGCCCTTTGGCGTCTTGATGGTCGTGCAGGTCCCGGCCTTGACGAGCTTCCAGGCATTGCCCTGGTAGTTCACCTTCGAAGTGCCGGCGCAACTGGTGCCGGCACCGGCCTTGCAGTCGTTTTTGCCCGCCTGGGACACGCCATAGCATTTCTCCATCGGCTTGGCGGCCTGCGCGGTGGCGGCGCCGGCCGTGAGTGTGGCGATCGCGAGCGAAGCGGCGATAGTGGCTGTGGTGCGCATGTCGGTTGTCCTTGAAGAGGCCCTGGTGCGAGACCCGACCGGAGGGACTGGTCGGGCCTCGCGGTGATAGGCGGGGGGGCGTCATGCCGATCACGATGCCGGTTCGCGGACACCGTGCGCTTGGTTACACGAGCAGTTGCGCCGGACTTTTTTTATGTGATCGCCGTTAATCGTGTAACCTTCCGGACAAGGCCGTCGAACTTCCTGTCGGGGAGCGCGAATGCGAGCGAACGAAGATCAGTTGCGGGCGTGGATGATCGGTGGCCTCGACGGCGACGCCGCCGCGCACGCGTCCCTCCTCCGTGCGCTCGTTCCGTTGCTCCGAAGCTTCTATCGTCGGCGCATGTCCGCCGGCCCCGATGATATCGAGGACCTCGTGCAGGAAACGCTGATCGCCGTACACACCCGCCGCGGGACCTATGATCGCGATCGTGTCTTTGCCGCATGGCTGTTCGCGATCGCGCGCTACAAGATGATCGACCAGTTCCGCCGCAACCGGCGCACCGTGCCGATCGAGGGGCTGGAGGACATGCTGGTCGCCGAAGGATTCGAAGAGTCGAGCATCGCGCGCATGGACATCGGCGATCTGCTGGCGACCCTGCCGGCCAAGCAGGCAGGGGCGATCCGCGCCACTCGGATCGACGGGGCAAGCGTCGCGGAGGCCGCGAACGCTGCCGGGATCGGCGAATCCGATGTGAAGGTGTCGGTCCATCGCGGACTGAAGGCGCTTGCCGCGCGCATCGCAGGGCAACGCTTATGAACACCGACGATCTGATCGCTTCGCTCAGCGACGGAGTGCAGCCGGTGGGACGCCACGCGGTCGGTTTGCGGCTCGCGCTGGGCGTGATCGGCGGCGCGGTGGTGTCGATCCTGCTGATCTCGGTGACGCTCGGCTTCCGTCCCGATCTGTGGCTGGCGATGCAGGGGCCGGCCTTCTGGATGAAATGGAGCTATACCGTTTCGCTGTCAGCGGGCGCGATCTATGCGACGGCACGGCTTGCACGACCCGATCCGGGCAGTCTGCGGCGGCTTTGGCTGATCGCGTTACCCGTTCTCGTGCTGGCTACGCTCGGACTAGGAGAGTTGATCACCACGCCGCGAAGCGAGTGGCTGGCAATGTGGCTCGGCCATACCTGGACGAAATGCCCGTGGCTGGTGCTGGCGCTTGCAATGCCGATCTTCGTCGGCTTGCTCTGGTCGTTTCGTCAGATGGCACCTACTCGGCTGCGCGCAGCCGGTGCCGCCGCGGGACTTGCCGCGGGCGCGTTCGCGGCGACGGTCTATTGCCTGCATTGTCCCGAAGTATCGGCGATCTTCGTGCTGACCTGGTATTCGCTCGGCATCCTTCTCGCCGCATCGCTCGGCGCCTTGGTCGGGCCGCGCCTGCTGCGCTGGTGATTTCGAGTACGGCGTAACCAATGCAGGGATCGCGGCGAACTGGAGGGGCCACTCAGGCGATATCCTCAGGGAGACTTTTCGATGATCACCATTCGTAACGGCGTCAGCTTCGCCGCCGCCGCCGCAGTCATCGCCATCAGCGCGACGGCGCCGACTGCAGCGATCGCCAAGGGCGGTGCCAAGGTGCACTGCTACGGCGTCAACACGTGCAAGGGTACGTCCGACTGCAAGACCGCGAAGAACGACTGCAAGGGCCAGAACGACTGAGAGGGGGCAGGGCTTCAAGGAGATGAGCGCCAAGGGCTGCAAGAGCGGCGGCGGCAGCCTGACCGCGCCGAACTGATCGTCGCCGGGCCCGGTCCGCGCAAGCGGTACCGGGCTCGCCTTCTCCCACCGACAGTGAGACCCGCCATGCCACCCGCACCCTTTTCCGGCTTCGGCATCGGCCTGCGCAAGCCGCATTATGCCGAACTCCTGCAGCAGCCGGTCGACGTCGATTTCGTCGAGGTAATCTCGGAAAACTTCATGGTCGATGGCGGTCAGCCGCGCCGTATCCTGCGCGACGTCCGCGAACGCTATCCGGTCGCGCTGCACGGCGTGTCGATGTCGATCGGGTCGGCCGATGGACTCGACGGGGCCTATCTCAAGCGGCTGCGCGCGCTGGTCGACGAGATCGATCCGCTGTTCGTCTCGGATCATCTGAGCTGGACCCGGATCGACGGCTTCAATGCGCACGACCTGTTGCCGCTGCCCTATACCAACGAAGCGCTCGATATCGTCTGTGCGAACATCGATCGGGCACAGGATGCGCTCGGCCGGCCGATGCTGATCGAGAACCCCTCGAGCTATATCGACTTCCCCGGCGCCGATATGACCGAATGGGAATTCCTCGATCATGTGGCAGCGCGCACCGGCTGCGGACTGCTGCTCGACGTAAACAACGTCTTCGTCAGTGCGACCAACCACGGGTTCGACCCGGTCGCCTATCTCGACGGCGTGCCTGCAGACCGGGTGCGACAAGTCCATCTGGCCGGGCACAGCCAGGGCAGCGACCTGCTGATCGACACGCACGATACGCCTGTCTGCGCGTCGGTCTGGGACCTGTACGCGCATGTCCTGCCGCGGCTTGGGCCCGTCGCGACGATGATCGAGCGCGACGACGCCATACCGCCGCTTGCCGACCTGTTGGCCGAACTCGCGATCGCACGCGGCATCGGCTGCCCTGCGCTCGAGGCGGCGGCATGAGCCTGATCGACCTGCAACGCGACATGCGGACATGGCTGCACGTGGGCGATACGGCAGGGTCGCGCGCACCCGCCATGCGCGCTGGGCTTGCCGTCTATCAGAACAACTACCGCGCGCAGCTGATCGAGTGTCTCGCGACGAGTTTCCCGGTAACGCGAGACTGGCTGGGCGAAGCAGCGTTCCGGTATGCCGCCGCGGATCATATCGATGCCGTACCACCGAGCAGCTGGACACTCGACGCCTATCCACGCGACCTGCCCGCGACGCTCGGCCGACTGTATCCGGACGATCCAGAAGTCGCCGAGCTGGCGACGTTTGAACTCGCGCTGGCCGAGGCATTCGTCGCCGCGGATGCCGACGTTATCGACACGGCCCGGTTGGCGGGCGTCGACTGGGACCGGGCTATCCTGCGGTTCGTGCCCTCGTTCGACATTCATGACGTGACCAGCAACGCCCCGGCGCTCTGGTCCGCGATTATCAACGGCGACCCCCCGCCTGCCGCCGCGATGCTGCCCGAGCCCGCGGGACTCCTGGTCTGGCGAAAAGATGATGTGTCGCGGTTCCGTACGACCGACCAGACCGAGGTGCAGGCGATCCTGCGCGCGCGCGCGGGTGCACCGTTTGCCGATCTTTGCACGTATCTCGTTAACGACCTCGGCGAAGCGGAGGGCGTCGCGGCGGCCGGACGCTGGCTGGGGCAATGGATCGGCGAGGGACTGATCACGCCCATCGAAGGAGAATTTCCGTGCGTAGACTGACCTGCCTCGCGATCGCTGTTCTTGCGACCGCAACCGCTCCCGCATTTGCCGCCGATCCGCGGCATCCGACTGTCGTCGAACTCTATCAGAGCCAGGGCTGCTCGTCGTGCCCGCCGGCGGATCTGGTGATCAATGCCGTCGCCGATCGTCCCGACGTGCTCGCGCTCAGCTTTGCGGTCACCTATTGGGACAGGCTCGGCTGGAAGGACATATTCGGCGACCCCGCCTTCACCCAGCGCCAATGGGACTACGCAAAGGCCGGAGGTCGAGGCAACGTCGCCACGCCGCAGGTGATCGTCAATGGCCGCGGTGTGCTGACCGGCAACCGCCGAGAGGACGTCGACGCAGCGGTCACACGCTACGATCGCGGCGTCGGTGGCCCTGAAATCCGGAGCGACGGGCGTACGGCAGTCGTCGAGCGCGGCGTAGGGGAGGGGACGCTGTGGCTGGTCCGCTATGATCCGCGAACGATTGCCGTGCCGATCCGCGCCGGCGAAAATGGTGGTCGCACGATCCCCCATCGCAACATCGTTCGCCAGCTTGTCGCGCTCGGGAGCTGGTCTGGGCCGAGCGCACGCTTCACGCTGCCCCCCGAGCGGGCTGGATTGCGAACCGCGCTGTTGTTGCAGAACGGCATCGGCGGCGCGATCATCGCCAGCAGGAGCCTGTAACCAGGTTTTGTAGCACCGAGGATGCCGATCTGAAGGCGTCTTACCGCCATTCGTCGAGTTCGGCCTTGGGAGTAGCGCATGATCCACCGCCGCCAGTTCACCGCGTTCCTCTTGGCCACGCCGTTTGCGACCGCTGGCTGCTCAGCGGCTCAGCGCGCTCCAAGCGAGCTGATACACGGCGGCTTCTCCTACCTGCCAGGCATCACCACGCGGGATCGTATTGTCGCGCCCGAGGGACGCGCCATCAGGGTGGCCTTCGCGATCAATCCCGGCGTTCAGGTCATCGACGTTGCCGGCCCGTGGGAGGCATTCCAGGATACCTATCGCCCTGGTGAAGACGTGTCGGCTTTTGAACTATTTACCGTATCGGAGACAGCCAAGCCCGTCCGCGCCTCTGGTGGTTTGATGATGGTGCCGGATTATACGGTCCACGACGCCCCCGTGCCCGATGTGGTGGTCGTGCCGCACTTCGACTATCCCAAACCTGCAACGCGTGACACCTCTCCGATCCACGACTGGATCAAGGCCACGCACGGCGAAGCGTTGCTCACGATGTCGATCTGCACGGGTGCGTTTCAGCTTGCAAAGACCGGCCTGCTTGATGGCATCCCGATGACGACCAACCGAAAAGCCTCGGACAATTTCGCCAGGGCGTTTCCCGAAATCATGCTGCGCCGCGGACCTCGGTTCGTCGAGGCGGGGCGCATCGCCACGTCCGGCGGGTTGAGCGCCGGCATCGACCTCGCATTGCGCGTCGTCGCGCGATTCTTCGACGAAGCCGTCGCACAGCAAACGGCGGAGACAATGGAGTATACGAGTACAGGATGGCGCGCCTGAACATGAAAGCCGTTGGTTTTGAAAGCCACTGTCCGCTCGGTGTTTTTCAGGGCTTTTGCGGGTAAGGTTGTGCCTACAAAGCAGGAGATACGGTTTGTCGCGGTTCCGGTTCGTCGTGCCCTCTCTCCTTGCAATTGGCATCGCTAGCGCAGCCTACGGGCAGGTCAGCAAGAACGACAATGCGCCTTCGAAGGTTGTCTTGCCCAAGAATGAACGGGCCGGCATCTGGCAGCCTGCAAAGGATGGGGTTCAGGTGCCGCTCTGGCTAGCGAGCATCCCTCTCGCGAAGCCCGACTCCGGCGATCGGCCCGAGGCGACCGGTAACGGGACGAGGCTCGTGGGCGGGCGCAAATGGCATTGGGCGAGCTACGTCACCCGACCGACCATGACCGTATATCGACCAAAGGGGCGCAATGGCGGAGCCGCCATGCTGGTTCTGCCAGGCGGTGGGTTCGAAGTCATAGCGACCGATCTGGAGGGCACGGAAATCTGCGATTGGGTCGTGCAGCAGGGTATGACCTGTGCGGTGCTCAAATACCGGGTGCCGCAAGACTGGCCGCAGGGTCAGCGGCCGAAAGTGCTATTGGGTCTGGAAGACGCGCAGCGAGCGATCGGGCTGATGCGCCGGCAAGCAGCGTCTTTCGGGATTGACCCGCACAAGATCGGCGTCATCGGCTTTTCTGCGGGCGCATATCTGGCGGCGAGCATGAGCAACACTGTAGCGCGGACCTATCCACTCACGGACGCCGCCGACCGGCAATCGCCTCGGCCAGACTTTGCAATCGTCGCCTATACGGCACGTATGCTGGACGACAGCAAGGGCAGGAACAGTCTCGAACTCAAGCCATGGGTGACCATCAGCCCCAAGGCACCGCCGACGCTGATCCTTCATGCCATGAACGACCCTACCGATCCAATCCGGCAACCTATGGCCTATGCCTTGGCGCTTAGCGATGCGGGCGTGCCGGTCGATATGCGCCTGTACGCCAAGGGGGGCCATGCTTTTGGAATGCGGCCCACGGCCGATCCGATTTCGCGGGAATGGCCCGGTCAGGTGAAGCAGTGGCTACATGACATCGGCGTGCTGTGACGCCGGCATCTCATCGGCATCAGCGTTTCACCGGTTGCCAGCGATAACCAGTGCCGGCCTTGACGATCTGGCCGAGCCCTGGGAACGGGAAATGCGGGCTGAACACATGCTCGCCGCTCGCTGCCAACTTGGCCAGTTCGGCGGTCCGCCGCTGGCACCCCTGCTCGCCGTCGGTGTCGTAGCCGATGATCCATTCGGGCTTGGCGAGAGACACGATAGCGCTATGGGCCGTGTCGCCCATGTCGAGCAGCTTCTGGCCGTTTGACGTGATTTCGTAGCCGCTATGGCCCGGCGTATGCCCCGGCAGCGGTACTGCGCGGATACCTGGCATCACCGCGGCGCCAGGATCAAATGGCATGACCTTCGGCGCGATCGTCGCGACTAGCGCCGCGTTATCGGGCTGGCTCTGCATGAACGCCCATTCGGGGCGCGTCATGCGGATCGTCGCGTTGGGGAACGCCAGTTTGCCGTCAGCGCTCGAAAGCCCGCCGACATGATCACCGTGCGAATGCGTGATCAGGACGTCGGTAATGTCCGCCGGCGATACCTTGGCGAGCGCCAGGCTCTGCATCAGGACGCCACCAACCTTTGGGCCCAGGCCAGTGTCGATAAGGACCATACGACCCGGCATGCGGACCAGCAGCGCATCGACGCCGAGCGATAACGCGTCGGTCGGCGCTCCTGCTTTCCGCAATATGTCCGCGACGGCTGCCGGGCCTTCCTTCTTGCCGAACACGCTGCCGTCGTTCGGAACGCGGTTGATCATGTCCCGCAAGGCTACAGCACGCACCGAGCCGATGCTGAACGGCACCGCCGCAGGCCCGATCGGCACCGGCTTTGCCACCACCGTCGATCCTAGGAATACGGCAAATCCGAGCGCGGTCATCGAACGAAGGATCATCTGAGGTCCCATAATGAGTGTCGAATACTGCTGGAATTTGGGCGCTCATCAAAACTGTGTCCAGCGACTTCGCGATTGCTCGGCATGGTCGCTCAAGGTTCTCGATCAGGAGGCCTTTTTGTGGAAACGAACTGCGTCATCCGATGTCGGCTAACGCCGCCCGCCTGCCGATATCGAACGGTCCGTTATCCCCCAGTCAGGACGCCTATGACGGCAGATCGGACGCCAAAAGCGCCTGGCGCAAAAGTGAACGAGTGTCTGAAATCGGGAAGTGGCGACGAGCGCATGAATGTCCGATTGTGGGTCTTCCTCGGCACTGGACTTCGCTGGGTCGCCTCCGGCCTTACCAGGCTCGTCTGTCGGCATGCCTGGGATTTTGGGCGCTACAGGTAATAGCAGCGAGCGCGGCCACGATCCTCTAACCATAACGTAACGCTTTGGCGTCAAGCGCAGTGCAGGGAGAAGCCTGTGCGACTATCGATATCGACGCGTGTATCAATAGCTTGCACGACTGTCATCGTGATGGCGCTGGCACTGCTGGCTATCGGCCTCTCGGTTGGCAACAAGATTCATCAAGCTGACCTGCGCATTACATTTCTCAGCGATGCGCTCGGCCGGGAGGATCGGCTGGATCAGACCCAGCGACGGTTGCGTCAGGACGTTGGCCGCCTGACCCGGGATGCGGAACACGGGGTGAAGGTACCTGACGCACGATGGGCGGAACTACACGAGCGGATCGCGCAGTTTAAGATGAAATCTTTGCAAGCGGTCCAAGCACCTGATCGCGGATCGGAACCTCGATCGGCTACTATTCAGGAGGGGCAGCGAGCCGCAACTGTGTTTGCTGCGGCCTCCGACAAGCTAATCGACACGAGCCGGTTCAGCCCCTCCAGCATCAAAACGGCCATGCCACGTTTCCTGGGCGCGCTAACGGCCTTGGAGATGAGCCGTAGTCAGGCGCGACAGGAACTGACCTCGGCGATCGGAAAGGCGGCGGAACGCAACCGGCGTGAGAGCCGTCAGGACATCATATCGGTGCTCCTAGGCGGACTCGGGATCGTTGCCATCATATTCAGTATGGCGATCTGGCTTCGGCAAAGACTGGTATTGCCGATAACGATCATGGCTGCGCGGCTGCGCGAGTTTCGGATAGGTGAAAGCGACCGAGACGTACCTGGTCTTGAACGGGCCGACGAGCTCGGTGATCTGGCGCGTGGACTTCACGAATACCGTAAGGCCGTGGAAAGCCGCAGGAACGCCGAGCACCGCGCCGAGTTTCTAGCCAACCATGACATGCTGACCGGGCTTGCGAACCGCCTGCTGTTCGAGAACCGTCTTGCCCACGAACTCGCTCGCAGCGCGCGCACAGGTGACGTCGTAGCAGTGTTCGCTATCGATCTGGACGCGTTCAAGTCTATCAACGATCGATTGGGTCATGCGGGCGGAGACCGCGTGCTAAAGCGCACCGCACAGCTGCTGTCTTCGTGCGTCCGCGGCGATGACCTGGTTGCACGTATCGGTGGTGACGAATTCGCCGTCATCCAAGTAGCGCGCTCACAATCAACAGCCACGGAAGCACTGATCTCGCGCATCTTCAAGATGGCCTCCGCGCCATCGGACGAGGGCGTAGCGATCAAGATGAGCGTCGGAGTAGCCCTCTCAGAACCCGGACAGACCGGAGACGAGCTTCACGAGCTTGCGGACCTTGCGCTGTATCGTGCCAAGGCCGACGGCAGGAATACGGCACGCATCTACGACAAGCATTTGAAGGATGAGGAGAGCGGGCGCGTGCTACTCGCAAGAGACCTCGAGAATGCCGTCTCTGCAAACGAGTTCCGTCTAGCGTTCCAGCCGATCGCCGACGCGGTTTCGTTGGAGATCGTCGCGTATGAGGCACTCCTTCGCTGGCGGCACCCCATTCTGGGCGACATA
>Ga0308164_10005396_pt1 | contig 10319 bp, 11 predicted proteins | sample PhyTR2_FD_201031 | JGI IMG/M metagenome (GOLD analysis project Ga0308164, IMG submission 201031) | Phyllosphere microbial communities from UC Gill Tract Community Farm, Albany, California, United States - DLSLT.R2 | ecosystem: Host-associated > Plants > Phyllosphere > Unclassified | place: USA... | reverse complement strand
TCGGTCGCCCTTTTTTGTGCCTGCAATTTGCTCTTTGTACGTCCGTGCATGAAACCAATGCCGTGGCCTGTTGGTCTGTTTCTTTAATCGGATCAATCGCCTATTCACGACTAAGCTTGGTCTTGAGCGTGTAGTCGTCGGGCATGGCCTGGCATAAGGAAGTGGATGAACAAGTTTATTGTGTTGATAGCAGCGCTGACGCTAGTCGGGTGTACCACTAGTGCGAAGACTCATGCAGTGCGCGGCGTCAGCGGTATCGAAGTCGACTGCTCCGGCTTGGGTTCCGGTTGGGAGAAGTGCCAGAAGCGCGCGGCGAAGGAGTGCAAGGGTGCCGGCTACAAGGTTGTCACAAGGTCCGACGATGCCAAGGAGGAGGATGAATATCCGTTTGGCTTCAATCCGGCGGGCTATCTGACGCGGACCATGCTGGTGATCTGTCGTTGATAACGCAGCGATCCGGCTGGTCAATCGGATGCCCTGAAAATGGGCATTCCAACGCCGGAAAAGATATGTCAATCCCTGGGCTGTTCAAATTCTTCCGGGCATGCTAAAACCTTTCAAGCGCTGATCTAGCTGCTTGAAAAAGAAGGGAAAAATATGACGAAGTCGGAGTTGATCGAACGAATTGTCACCCATCAAGGGCTACTCTCATCCAAGGATGTGGAGCTGGCCATCAAGACCATGCTTGAACAAATGTCCCAATGCCTCGCCACTGGTGATCGTATCGAGATCCGTGGATTTGGCAGCTTCTCCCTGCACTACCGCGCGCCTCGCGTGGGCCGTAATCCGAAGACCGGCCAGTCGGTCAGCCTGGACGGTAAATTCGTTCCGCACTTCAAGCCGGGCAAGGAATTGCGTGACCGCGTGAACGAGGAAGAGGAGGAGGGCGCTTGATCGTCGCTATACAAATTCGAGGGGGCGTGAATGCGTAATCTTAAACGCATACTGCTTGGCGTTTTTCTTCTGCTGATGGTTCTGATCGTGCTGGCGTTTGTGCTGGAGAACCAGCAATCGGTTTCGCTTTTGTTTCTGGGTTTTTCTGGCCCGCAGCTGCCGGTGTCGGTGGTGGCCGTGTTGGCGCTGCTGATCGGCATGCTGATCGGCCCTGTACTGGGCTGGTTTCTGGGACGTTCGTCCAGAGCTGCACGCAAGCGATTGGTCTGAAAACGACAGGCGCACGGCATCTGTCGAATTTGCGCCTCAGCCTGTCTTTATCCATTAGTAAAACCATCATTAAGCTGTAAAATGCGTCCCTTGTTCGATCGTGCCGTATTGCAGGTCGATTCAGACTGACTCTGACGGATGCCAACTGAAATTGGCCTCTGCATTCATGGATTAGACCGCGCTCGCTGGCAGCGCTGTCCGCAGCTCAAGGGTATCGTTTCGCGTGAAAATTCTAGTTACCGGCGGCGCCGGCTTCATTGGCTCGGCAGTTATCCGTCACATCATCTCCAACACTTCCGATGCGGTGGTCAACGTCGACAAGCTGACATACGCCGGTAATCTGGAGTCCCTGGCAGAAGTCAGCCAGAATTCGCGTTACGCCTTCGAGCGTGTCGACATCTGCGATCGTGAGCAGATCGACCGCGTCCTGCGTGAACACCAACCCGATGCAATCATGCACCTGGCCGCAGAATCCCATGTCGACCGCTCGATCTCCGGCCCGTCCGAATTCATCCAGACCAACATAATCGGCACCTACACGCTGCTCGAAGCCGCACGGCACTACTGGGCTGCTCTGGACGACACCCGCAAAGCCAACTTCCGCTTCCACCACATTTCGACTGACGAAGTCTACGGAGACCTCGAAGGTCCGGAAGACCTCTTTACCGAAACTACGCCTTACCAGCCAAGCTCGCCATATTCGGCCAGCAAGGCCAGCTCAGACCACCTGGTCCGTGCCTGGGCGCGCACTTACGGCCTGCCGACACTGGTCACTAACTGCTCGAACAACTACGGCCCCTGCCATTTCCCAGAGAAGTTGATCCCACTGATCATTCTCAATGCGCTGGAAGGCAAACCGCTGCCGGTGTACGGCAAGGGCAATCAGGTTCGCGATTGGCTGTATGTCGAAGATCACGCGCGCGCGTTGTACAAAGTCGTCACCGAAGGCGTCATTGGCGAGACTTACAACATTGGCGGTCATAACGAAAAACAGAACATCGAAGTAGTGCATACCCTGTGTGCGTTGCTCGATGAATTGCGTCCGGATTCGGCACACCGTCCGCATGCGAGCCTGATCACTTATGTTCAGGATCGTCCCGGGCATGACGTGCGTTATGCGATCGACGCGAGCAAGATTCAACGTGAACTGGGCTGGACTCCGGAAGAGACTTTTGAGACTGGTATTCGCAAGACTGTTGAGTGGTATCTGAATAACACTGAGTGGGTTGAGCACGTTAAGAGCGGCAGCTACCAGCAGTGGATTGATCAGAACTACGCAGATCGTACTAACAAAGCATGAAGATCCTTCTACTAGGCAAAAACGGCCAAGTGGGTTGGGAGCTGCAACGCTCCTTGGCTCCGCTTGGTGAGCTGGTCGCTCTCGATCGGCATCTTGTTGATGGCCTCAGAGGTGACCTGTCCGATCTTGAATCCTTACGCGCAACGATTCGTCAGGTAAAACCGGACGTCATTGTTAACGCCGCGGCCTATACGGCGGTCGACAAGGCTGAGTCGGAAACCGAGTTGGCTGATCGTGTAAATGGCACTGCAAGTGGCGTTATGGCAGAGGAAGCTGCGGCGTCGGGCGCCTGGCTCATTCATTACTCCACGGATTACGTTTTCAGCGGTCAAGGCGTGACGCCATGGCAGGAAACGGACGCTGTTGCGCCGGTGAATCATTACGGTTCCAGCAAGCTCGCTGGCGAACACGCGATTATCGCGTCGGGTTGCAAGCATCTGATCTTCCGTACTAGTTGGGTCTACGGTGCACGCGGCAACAACTTTGCGAAGACCATGCTGCGCTTGGCCAGAGATCGCGAAACGTTGAATGTGATTGCAGATCAGATTGGTGCTCCAACCGGTGCTGATCTGATTGCTGACGTTTCGGCGTTGGCTATTCAGAAAGTTATCAGTCGTCCAGAGTTGGCAGGCCTCTATCACTTGGCCGCTGCCGGCGAAGTGTCCTGGCATGGGTATGCCAGTCACGTCATAGACTTCGCTAAAGCCCAAGGTGAGGAGTTAGCTGTAACGGCGGTCAACCCGATCGAAACCACAGCCTATCCGACACCTGCACAACGCCCTCTGAACTCAAGATTGAATACTCAGAAGCTGCGCGACAATTTTTCTCTACACTTGCCGGATTGGCAAAGTGGTGTAACCCGAATGCTTAGGGAAGTTCTGAACAAATGACCACGACAAATCGTAAAGGCATCATCCTCGCCGGTGGCTCGGGTACTCGCTTACACCCACTCACGCTTGGTGTTTCCAAGCAAATGCTGCCGATCTATGACAAACCGATGATTTTTTATCCGCTGTCGGTTTTGATGTTGGCGGGGATGCGTGAGATTTTGGTCATCTCTACACCGGAGGATCTTCCGTGCTTTCGCAAACTCCTGGGGGATGGCAGCACTTACGGGATAAAACTGAGTTACGCCGTACAGCCTAGCCCTGACGGTTTGGCGCAGGCTTTCATTATTGGTGAAGAGTTCATCGGGAATGACCCTTGCTGTCTTATTCTCGGTGACAACATTTTCTACGGCCACCACTTCTCCGAAAATCTGCGCTCTGCGGGTTCGCAGAAGTCGGGTGCAACTGTTTTCGGCTACCACGTCTCCGACCCGGAAAGATTCGGTGTCGTTGAGTTCGATGCAACCGGGCGTGCGCTGAGCATTGAAGAAAAGCCATCGAAGCCTAAATCGAACTACGCTGTAACCGGTCTTTACTTCTATGACAATCAAGTGATCGACATCGCTAAAAGCATCAAGCCTTCCGAGCGCGGCGAACTGGAAATTACTGATATCAATCGCGCCTATCTTGAACAGAAAGAACTCAACGTAGAAATGCTCGGCCGCGGATTCGCCTGGCTGGATACAGGGACACACGATTCATTGCTTGAGGCCAGTCATTTCGTTCATACGATTGAACAGCGCCAAGGATTGAAAGTGGCTTGCCTTGAAGAAATTGCTTATCACAATGGCTGGATCACCGCCGAGCAAGTGGCGGCTCAAGCTGATTCGCTGAAGAAGACAGGGTATGGTCAGTATTTGAAGAAAATTCTGGACTCTGATTCCCACTGACCGCAGTGCTCGAGACTTTTGGGCGATCATGTTTTAACGGTGTAAGCAGAGACGGCATGCCAGCAGAATATCCAAGGATTGCAGTTTTACTAGCTGCGTATAATGGCATGCTTTGGATCGAGGAACAGATCACTTCGATCCTGTCTCAGGCTGCAGTGGACGTAACCGTATTCATCAGTGTCGACCCTTCCAGTGACGGCACAGAAGCCTGGTGTGAAAATTATGCTGCCAGGCATTCGCAGGTAGTTTTACTACCAATGGTCGGTAGTTTCGGCGGTGCTTCAGGTAATTTTTTCCGCCTGATACGGGATGTTCCGCTTGATTCCTATGATTTCGTTGCATTTGCAGATCAGGACGACATCTGGTTTAAAAATAAACTCAGCCGCGCTGTTTCCGCTATTCGAACCCTTCAGGTTGACGCTTACTCCAGCAACGTGACTGCATTTTGGTCTGATGGCCAACGTCACCTGTTAAATAAGGCTCAGCCTCAAGTTAGCTGGGATTATGTTTTCGAAGCTGCGGGGCCTGGGTGCACTTATGTAATGTGCAGAAAGCTCGCCGCGGACTTCAAACAGTCAATCAGGACTAACTGGCGATATCTGCAAGCTGTAACGCTACACGATTGGTATTGTTATGCGTTCGCTCGACGCAATGGATACCGCTGGTTTATCGATCCAGAGCCGTCCATGAGTTACAGACAGCACGAGAATAATCAGATCGGTGCAAATAAAGGGTTGCGATCGCTTATTGCTCGATACAAGATAATTCATGATGGCTGGTGGTTCAAACAGGTTCAACTAATATGCAAGTTGCTTGAACTTGAAAGTGATCCTTTCATAAGCGGCTGGCTTAATTTGCGAAGAGCGGAGTTGTTAAAGTTGTCCTTTAGTGCATGGAAGTGTCGACGGCGAGTGCGCGATAAATTCTTTTTCTTCTGCATTTGTTGGTTGACCGCGTTGATCGGTGGGGGGAAGAAATAATGACCGTCCCGAGAGTGCTGGTAACCGGTGCGAATGGATTTGTCGGCGAGGCGGTGGTCTTCAAATTATTAGTGGACCAAGCCTTCCAGCCTGTTGCAGCACTGCGTGGCAATTCCCGGCTACCAGGGATGTGTCCAGTGGTTAAATTTGATTTGACTCAGCCTGAGCAATTGCCTGATTTGACTGATATAGATGTTGTTATACATACTGCTGCGCGTGTTCATGTCATGAACGATATTGCTGCGCAGGCTCTTGATTCATTTCGCAAGGTAAACGTAGAAGGTACGCTTCGTTTGGCTCGAAGTGCAGTATCATCGGGAGTGAAACGATTCATATTTATCAGTTCAATCAAAGTAAATGGTGAGCAAACTTCTGCTGGGCAGCGCTTTCGGGCTGATGATCTTCCGAATCCTTCTGATGCTTACGGTGTTTCCAAGTTCGAGGCGGAAGAATCGCTGAGAGAGTTGGCTCATGAGACAGGCTTGGAAGTTGTAATCATTCGGCCTCCACTTGTTTATGGGCCTGGCGTGAAGGCAAACTTTCAAAACATGCTAAGGTGGCTTGATAGAGGCGTGCCTTTACCTTTAGGGGGGATTAATAACAAGCGCAGCCTGGTATCAATCGATAATCTGGTCAGCTTGATAATCACTTGTATTGATCATCCTTCAGCGAGCAATCAAGTATTCCTTGCTGGGGATGGCGTGGACCTTTCCACTTCCGAATTGTTATATCTTCTTTCGTGCTCGCTTGGAAAACCATCTCGACTGATACCAGTGCCTCAACATATTCTCCAGTGGGTAGCAAAGCTTTTGGGAAGGCGAGGCATCGCTGACAGACTGCTGGGATCGCTACAGATTGATATTGAAAAGAATCAAAAACTGTTGGGGTGGATGCCATCATCCGATATGGATAAGACCTTTCGTCGTACAGCCAAGTATTATCAGGAACATACTACCAAATGATCGCTTTGTGGTTGATACCGGTCTGCTGCGTCACTTCTTGGGTTCTTACTTTTTTTTTGCGAAAGTATGCACTAGCCAAAAGTTTGATCGATATTCCAAATGAGCGAAGTTCGCATTGTATTCCTACGCCCCGAGGTGGCGGCGTCGCTATTGTGCTTACGTTTCTATCCGGCCTGATGTTTTTGAGTGGCATGGGTGTTATGAGCTTGGAGGTGCTCGGTGCGCTTCTGGGTGCCGGTACGATCGTAGCCGTCTTGGGATTCGCTGATGATCATGGGCATATAGCTGCCAGATGGCGGCTGGTTGGGCATTTCACTGCTGCAGCATGGCTGTTGTACTGGATGAGCGGATTTCCGTCACTGCAATTACTCGGAATTACGATTCAGTCGGGAATGCTGACTACAGCGTTCGCGCTCTGTTATTTAGTCTGGATGTTGAATTTATATAATTTTATGGATGGTATTGACGGACTCGCGAGCGTCGAGGCGATCAGTGTTTGTTTGGGTATGTGCCTGATTTATTGGTTCGCAGGAACGCCAAGTCTGATATGGGGTCCACTGCTTCTCGCTTGTTCAACTGCGGGCTTCTTATGGTGGAACTTCCCACCCGCGAGGATTTTCATGGGGGATGCCGGCAGCGGTTTCCTTGGAATCATCCTCGGGGGCTTGAGCATATTGGGTGCTGCAGCCTCGCCAGCGTTATTTTGGAGCTGGATTATACTTCTGGCTGCCTTTATTACGGATGCAACCTGGACACTGTTACAACGCCTCCTGCGAGGAGAGAAAATTTATCAAGCACATCGCTCCCACGCATATCAGCACGCAGCAATAAAGCTTGAAAGCCATAAGCATACGACTGGTTATATATTGGCTATTAATATTCTGTGGCTGTTCCCATTAGCAATAGCTGTTGCCAAGGGGTTACAGCCTTTTCTGGGTATGCTCCTTGCCTATTCCCCCTTATGTTATTTGGTATTCAGGCTCAGAGCGGGACGTATGCTACCGGACAAGTGTTAGTATTTTAGTCGGTGTGCGATAGACGCAGCGAGTTCGGCAGCATATTTGCGGAGTTCTGGAACTGCAGTCGCCTCCCAGTATTTCGCCTTCAGCATAGGGCCAATATAGCTTAATGAAGCGCCGCCTTCTGGTAGTTCGTTTTCGAGTGTGAGATCATCGTTGACGAGTAGACCTAACTTATGCTCGTCCTGAAGTGCCAGATTGGAATCCTTGAGTTGATTTATCAACGGTTCGTTGACCAGCTCAAGATTGGTGTTTGGTCCGGTACAATTAATAATTCTATGTACCTCGATTTCGATCGCCGATTCAGAACTACGAGGTTTTATAAGTAGCGAGAGATGATCGTCGGAAATTGAAAAACTCTGTATGCGCCCTGCAAAAGGTTTAACCTGACGGCTGGCGCAGGAAGCTTTGAATACATCGAAAGAGTCAGGGGCGACCCGATGTCGATGGATATCCCAATAAGGTTGTATATGCCTTAAAAAACGACTGCGTTCACAACGGTTCAAGCGTAACCAAAGTTTATCGGTGATGGGGCGTATGGCCGCAATCACATCTCTCCAATCACATTTTGTGCGTTTAATTATACCTCTGAGAATGCGGGAGTAATTCAACACAGAAGGGTGACTCTGCAATAAGTCTTCTTGGACAGGGTAGTCCAGCGCTGCCTGACGACTGCCTCTACGATGGGGTAAAGGCAATAGCCCTCTCCTCGAAAGCATGTAAATTGAACCCAAGTGCCCTTCCTGCAACAATCTTGTAGCGGTGTCTAAAGCAGTTAGCCCGGTTCCGATTAGAAGAACTGATTCATTCGGTTCAAGTGGCTTCTGATTTATTTGAGCTGCCCAAGGATCCTGAATATAGTAACAGGAGCCCTGAAGTGCTTTCAATTCGTGAGGGATCGCAGGAGAGAAGTTACCCAGCGCTAAAACAGCATGTGCTGCATGTAGGCGAGTGCCATCTTTTACCGTAATTTCGAATTGATCATCTTGATATCGAATGCCCAAGACTTCAGCGCTTATTTGCTGAAAAGACATCCCTCCGCCGCTTTTTTCTTCTGCTTGTTTTAGAATGTCGCTTAGATACTCGCCGTAGACTTGGCGGGGTACAAATGAAGAGGCAGTGACGTTTAGCCCTTTAGAATTACAGTAATTCAGAAAGTGATCGGATTGTTCCGCGTAAGCACTCATGTTGCCGGCAGGAACATTTAGAAGATGGGCTGCGCTATTGGTACCATAAGCCAGTCCACGCCCCATTGGTCCGGAGCGATTTATTAAGACTAGGTGCACATCATTGATGTGCTGGTTCAGAAGCTGGGCGGCTAGAACAGCCCCACTAAATCCGGCACCAATAATGACAACAGTCTTCATCGCAGTGCCCGTTGCTCTAGGTGATCCATAATAATCTGTACCGATTGTTCGATGTTATTTTTGAACGTATCAATGTGGATGTCGGGTGATAAAGGTTCTTCATAAAGAGAGTCGATGCCGGTGAAATTTTTAATAAAGCCGGCACGGGCTTTTTTATACAGGCCTTTGGGATCGCGTTTTTCACACTCCAGCAAAGGTGCGTCAATAAACACCTCTATGAAAGAATCACGACCAATGATGTCTCTAGCGATACTCCTGTCTTGGCGGAAAGGAGAGATGAAGGAGGCGATGGTGATAAGGCCCGAATCAAGAAACAGCTTCGAAACTTCAGCGATGCGGCGAATGTTCTCCTCTCTGTCCTGGTCACTAAAGCCTAGGTCACGGCATAGGCCGAGGCGAACGTTGTCACCATCTAGAAGAAAAGTATGACGACCCTTCCCCAGTAATGCCTGCTCCAGTCCATTGGCTATGGTTGACTTGCCAGCACCACTGAGACCTGTGAACCAAATGACGATGGGCGTCTGTGCTTTTGCTGCGGCCCTGACCGACGGAGTGACGGCGGTGGGGTGGAACACGAGGTCAGTGTTCATCTCTACCTCTGGTCGTGAACAAAAAACGAAATGCTAAAAAGCGAGAGCATATCAGTATGAAGCAGAGCAATAAAGACGCTTGATTAAAGCAAAACGCCCTCTACTGCATTCTCGTTCAGATGCTGTTCCGAGATCCAGTATAAGGGCGTTTCCTGATATTACTGCGACTGTCTGATACGGGAGCGCAATGCCTTGACACGTTCTTCTGAAAGCAGATACGGCTCACTGTTCAAAAGTGACTGGCGCTCATCCTTGTCGGTAACCGCAAGGGTGTTGCTGTCCTTGCTATCGATGCGATGAATGTAGTCACCGATAAACATATCTGTATCAAGCGATTTCCAATCCGTATCCCGCTCGGTGAAAAGCTGCAATGTCAGGTAATAGTCTTCCATGTACTTCATGTCGCTGAAGTACTCGATTGCCGCTGTATTGCATTTGTCGATATTTAGCATGAAGCTGTGTATTGGGGCGTGATTCACATCGAGAAAGTCTTCAAAAGTACGGCCGTATGTGTAGGTCCTGTCTCTTGAGATAACCAAGCCGCTGTCGGAATGAACATTAGTCGAATAAACGCGACCGAAGGTTGCATTTTTCCCTGTAACAAGTAGTCGATCGGCCATTTTTCTGTATGCATCAGGAAAGACCACATCATCGTAATCAAGAAATGTGACAAATCCGCATTCGACGGATTTTAACGACTCGTTCAACATGAGCGAGCGCAGATCTGGCATCTCCGGGGTGGAGTAATAGCATTGAAACTCTGGGAAAGCTGTATCCATCCACGGCAAGCGTGCCAATTGTGCTTTCAAGAGTTCAATTTCTTCCACGGCCATATCCTGGATAGCAAGGATAGGTCGAACACGGCATCGATCTTGAGTTATTAGCGACAACAGACAATTTATAAGCAGCTTTTTATTGCCTTGCTTATGAAAGCGTATGATTGTCGACACAGTCTCTGGTGAATTGGCAGCAGACTGTTCCGATACGTCCAACCTGAAGCACGGTGCGATGCCACATTCTTTGTAACCGGCATTTCGGCGGCCTGACTTCAATATCATGCCGGAGCGCTGACTGAAGCTTATTTCAGCATTATTATTTTTTGCACCGGCGGCAAAGGTCTCGGTGTTTTTAACGCTTGCGCAAATATTGTATCCAATATG
>Ga0308164_10005395_pt1 | contig 10319 bp, 5 predicted proteins | sample PhyTR2_FD_201031 | JGI IMG/M metagenome (GOLD analysis project Ga0308164, IMG submission 201031) | Phyllosphere microbial communities from UC Gill Tract Community Farm, Albany, California, United States - DLSLT.R2 | ecosystem: Host-associated > Plants > Phyllosphere > Unclassified | place: USA... | reverse complement strand
CGGACGTCGCTCAGCGTGAGGCGCGTCTCGCGCAGAGCATCGAGTAGAGCGTCGCGCTCGAGGACGGCCTTGTCCATCTCGGCCTTGGCCGCAGTGAAGCTGCGGGCGCGGTTAGGGAGAGAGAGAATCAGAGGCCGGTTTGAGAAGGTCAGGAGGTCCGAGCGCGCCAAGCAGACGCACCGGAAGAAGATCTCGAGCTTGTCCATGTTGCGGATGTTGGTGATCGTGACGTTCTCGCCGAGCGACGCCGGCTCGTCGTCGTCCTGCGCGTTGGCCGCCGAGCTCGAGGCGAACGGCTCTTGCGAGCGGTGCGCCCGATCAGGGTGACGGCTCGGCGTCTGCGGGTACCAGGACGAGGCGTCGCCGCTCGCCGCTCGCACGATGCCGCGACGCTTGGGCGGGCTCATCGGCGGCTCCGAGAGGCGCTGAACGCTGATGCGGCGCATGCGCGCTGCCGGCGACTCGACCGCCGCGCCGTCCTCGCCCGGCGCCGCCCCCTCGGGGGCGCCGCGCCGCTGCAGCTCGCGCCCGACGCCGCTGCGAAGCGGCGAGCCGAACGAGATGCGGTAGGGCGACGACCGCGCGCCGGGCGAGAGCGTCTGCGGGTTGCGGCGGCTCGGCGACGTCGGCGGCGTCGTAAACGCTCCTCGGTCCGTCTCGGCGGTCGCGAACGCCTCGGTGCTGTCGCCGGCCTGGCTGAGCATGTCCTCGACGCTGACGAGCGACAGCATGCTGTCGCGCTGGTTCTTGGCGCGCAGGCGGCTTGCGGCGGGGAGGACAAGGCGGCGCATCCCGCTCGCGTCGCTGTCGGTGCGCTTGCGGCCGAGGATAGGCACACGCCCGGGCCAGTCGGGCGACCGATGCGTCGCGGCTTGGCGCGGCGAGGGCGAGGACGGCTCGAGCGGTCGGCGGTCGTCGGGCGGGGTCGTCCTGCCGACGGCGTGTTGGTCTTGCTCGTCGTGCTCGGCGTTCTGGCTCGTCGGCGCCGGCTCGGATTTGTCCTGCGAGCCCTCGACATGACGAGATAGGCCGTCGTCGAGTGCTTGCTCGTCGCCGTACTGATCCGGCGGCGGCTCGTCGTGACCGGCTGCTTGAGGGAGCGGCGGTGCGCGCTCGCGGCCCGCCGACGAGGGCTGGCTGCGGATCGAGGGCGTAGGAGGAGGTAGGCCGGGGAGGGGCTTGGCCTCGAAGTGCGTGGAGTCGAAGCTGTTGTCGGACGGACGGCGAGAGGACGAGTGCTCGAAGGACGTGTCGGGCGAGCTGCGTGGTCGAGACGTCAGCCGCAGTTCACTGGACGACAAAGAGTAGAGAGGGAGGGAGAGGACGCACAGGCCGATCTTGAGCGTGTCGTCGTCGTCTGCAGCGCGCTCGGACCGGTCGGCGAGCACCTCGAGGTCGTTCTCGTCGTCCTCGCCCATCGACCTGCTGATCCGCCTCGCCTGCGCGAGCGCGTCCTCGAGCGCCGCGTCGAACCCGCCGTTTGGAAACGTCGAGCTCTCGTCGGCGAAGCTGCCGGCGTCGCTCGGGGCCGTGTCGAACCCGCCCATGGCGCCGACCGGCGGTCGCGACGACGACGAGCCGAGGAGGCGCTTCATGCGCTCGTACGCCTTCTCGATCTCGAAGATGCTCCACTTGCGCGCCGTGCGCGGCGTGATCATGTCGCCCGAGGCGGCGGGAGACTTATCGCCGCCGACGAGCGGGCTCTGCCCGGCCGAGTCGTCGTCGCCGAGAGGCCCGACCGCCGAGTGGAAGCCCTCGTCGCGCGCCGCCGGGCTCGACCCGTCGTACGCCATGGACGGCGAGCGCCATGCGCGTGCGAGCTCGGCCTCCATGCGCACGATCTCGCTCTCCATGTCGGCGAGCGTGAGCGCGCTCGACGTGCTGTCGAGGCGGGCCTGCGGCGGCGGCGTGCGCAGTGCGAAGGTCGGCGGCGGTGGCAGAGGGGAGCCGGCGGGAGGTGCGGGCGGTCGAACGTGCGAGGTCGGGCTGACGAGGAGGTCGGCGGCCGACAGGTAGGAAGGTCGAGTGCTCGTCGCAGCGGCGGGGGGCGTCGTCGCGGGCGAGTTGTTGAGGTAGCCCGCGAGCTGGAAGGGGTGCTCGTCGCCCGGGCTCCGGGCGAGCGAGGCGCCGAGGGGCGACGGCTCGGGCACGAGGAGGCGCTGGACGACCGGCGAGCTGTCTGCTGCATGCTGCAGCTCGTCGTGTTGATCGTCGTCGGCCGCATCCGAGTCGTCGATGCGCGTCTGGCGCGTGAGACGAGGCGACAGGCCTCGCTCGTCCTCGCCGCGCCCGTCGGCCTGCGGCTCGCCGAAGATCGTCGGCCGACGACTCTCGCCGGCGAGCGTCGCCCGCCGTTGCGCCGCGTAGTTCTCGCTCCTCCTTCTGCTCGAGCGCGAAGGGCGACGCTGAGGGGCATCGGCGGCGTCGTCGTCGCTCGACCCGTCTTGGGAGTCCGGGATGGGCGGCACGACCGACGAGCGCAGCTGCGCGTTGTGCGACGTCAGGCTCGACGCCGAGCGCGCCTTGCGCAGCTCGCGGGTAGAGGGGAGGAAGGGATCGTGGAGCGAGGGAGGGCGGGCGCCGGTGTGGAGCGAGGCGAGGACCGGCGGCGCCTCGGACGGCGCGCCGTACGAGCTCGCCGACGACGACGACGCCGATGACGACGACCCTGCCCGGGTGAGAGGGGCAAGGAACGGCGGGACGAACGGATTCGAGCTGTTGCGGCGCGCAGACGAGGGCGGCGTGTCGGGGCAGTCGAGGTTGTCGTCCCGCTGGACGTTGCCGAGTGCGACGGGGAGGAACGCCGGCGCGTCGACAGGAGGAGCTGCCGCTCGAGCCGTGTCCTCCCTCGACGACTGCTGGACGACGACGCACTGGACGGGCACCTCGTCGAACTCGGGCGGGAAGGGCTTGCTCGGTCGGCGCTCGTCGGGCCTGAGCGGCGACGAGAAGCCCAACCCGGTGCTCGCTCGCCCGAGCAGCGCGCCGAGGGAAGCGCCGCGCTGCTCGTCGCGCTTGACCGGGTCGATCGGCGGGCTCTCGGTCGAGGCGCCGGCTCCTTGCTGGGAGAGCTTGGGCGTGACGACCGGGCTGACCGAGTGCCGACGCTGCAGCCGACCGAGCGAGTCGCGGCGCGTCGCCTCGCTCGCGACGGCGGCAAAGTCGAGCGCGGCGTCGGGCGACAGGTACCGCGACGTGCGGCGACTCGCGCTCGGGCCGTCGTCCTCGGTCGCGCCGAGGCTGAGCGCCGACTTGCTGCGCACCATGGCCAGGTCGGCGACCTCGGCGGGCAAGGTCGCGCCGGGGAGGATGCGCGAGTGGCGGTGGCCCTGCCGGGAGAGCGTGCGCGTGACCGACTCGCGCTCCTCGGCTTGGCGCCGGCGAAGGGACGAGAGCGGCGGGTCGTCGGGTCGGCGCGCAAAGTCTTGCGAGACCCGGTTGAGGATGTGTCGATTGGCCGAGAGGATGGGCGACAGGGTGCGCTGGGGGACGGGCGCCGTGTCGGGAGCTGTGGTGGGCGAGGCGAGAGGAGGAGGATCTCGCTCGGCGCGAGGCCAAGGCTGAGGGGTCATCGAGTCGCGCGCGCGTTTCGGTGAGGTCGGTGACGTCGCGCTTCGCAGGAAGGGCGAGGGGAGGGGCATGGGCGAGGGTGTGGTGCGCGGCGCGATGACGATGGGGCGACCGGGCAGGGGCGAGCCCCGGCCGAGGAGAGGGGAGCCGCCTCGAGGTGAGGGCGACGTGGCGTCGCGCTGGCGCGTGGAGAGGGCGGGCGTCGACGCTCGTACCGAGGGAGGATAGGGCGAAGTCGGCGAGCCGTACCCGGACGCGAGGGCCTGGTCGACCGACTGCTTGACGCCGAACTCGTCGACGTTGTCGATGCTGAAGACGAGCTGCGGCAGCGCCGGCGCGCCCTCGCCGCCGTCACGTGCAGCATGCAGCTTGGACGGGAGCGACGCGCTGCGGCTCATGTCGCGCGCTGCGGGAGCTGCGCCGGCGGGCCCGCCGAAGCCCTTGAGCCGAGGACCGTCGCCGACGGTCGCGGTAGAGAAGCGGACGTGGTCGACCGTGATGCGCTTGGCGTCGTCGCCCTTGACGATCTTGGGGCCCTTGCGCCCGAACGTGAAGCTCTGCTGGAACCGCGTCTTGAGCGAGCGGATCGAGGGCAGGGTCGAGGTCGAGCTTTTGCTGCGCGAGTGGCCTCGGCGCTCGTCGGGTGCGCGGTCGAGGTTGGCGATCGTGTCCATGTCGAACGAGCTGCGGCGGCGCGGGAGGTCGGGCGGCGGTAGGGCCGAGGGGGAGGGCGCAGTCGGGTGGGGCGACGAGACGGAGCGCGGCGCTGGGTCGAGGGTGCGGCTTGGGCGGGTCGACGGGGCTCTGAAGCCTAGCTGTGCGGGTGCTGAGCTCTTGCCGACAGCTGGATCCCTCGCCATCGCTCTCCTGCGCGACGACACGAGGTGGGACGACAAGGTTAGCGACCTCGAAGGGGCGCGCAGGGCACACTCGGCGCAGAGGGACAGGACGCACCGGTAGAGAGGCTGGAGGTCACTCTGCAGAGCACTGAGCTGTGCACTGGCTCGACCGAGGCCCTCGAGCGGGCGGTGGGAACGCTCGGCGACCGGAGGTTGAGCGACGACGACGAGCCGGGTGCTGGCGGCCGTGGGCGGGCGCGCAGGTGCCGGGTAGGCGTGTGTCGAGTTGGAGAGCGAGTGTGGGCGTGTCCTCGAGATGGCTCGGACGGTGGGAGGAGCGCTGCGGCGGTGGTCGTCGTCGTCGAGGTCTCCAACTCCGCCCGAGCGGGCAACCTCGTCCTCGCGGCTCACGCCGATCCTCTCGCTCGCACAAGTGCTGAAACTTGCTTGATCCTGCTCGTCGACAAAGGCTCACATTGCTCCCAGTCTGCTCTCGCTCGCGGTCAAGCCTCTCATGACGTCCGCCTTGCCTCGCTCGTCGAAACGACGTGCACGTTTGACAAGACGCTCACGCTCAACCACAGCTCCTACTCCCTCTTCGGTCCAGCGCCGCCCCTCGCTCCGACGCCGCCGTTCGGGATCGCCACGTAGCCCGGCGAGGCGAACGCGCGCTTGAGCAGCCGCCAGGTGCCGATCCACGACGCGACGAGCGCGACGAGGAACAGCACCGGGTGCGCCCAGCACCACTCGTACACCGCCGTGAAGCTGTCGACGACCGACTGCGGGCAGTGCAAAGGCAGGAGAGTCAGCTGCAAGTCGCTCGAGGAGTGAGAGGGCCGAGGAGGGAGGGGGACGCACGACGGCAAAGCGGTCGAGGAACTGGCGCGACGAGTGCGGCTTGGCCCTCGACGTGTGGATGCCTTCCTCGACGAGCTGGTACACCTGGTTCGGGTCGTCGAGCGCGAGCGGCGAGCCCGAGAGCGCCTCGGGCCAGTAGTTGAGAGCCTGCGTGCGAGAGGGGACCGTGCGTCGTCAGCGGCTGGCCGAGGGGCGTCACAAACGCAGCGAGGATGAGAGGGAAAGAGCGAAAGATGCAGTGCGACGCACCTTCGGGTCGGCGATGACGAGCGCCGGCGCGTCCTTGCCGCCCATTTTGACGTCGTACATAGTCCTGACCCAGCCCGCCCACTTGTCGCCGTCGACCCACGCCCACAGCACGTCCCTCTCCTCCCTGCTCGCCGTCCTGCGCCGCTGCGCCCAGCCCCGCGCGAGCGCGTGCACCTCGTCCTTCTTGCGCTCGAGCCCGTCGTCGCCAAGGCCCTTGCGGCTCAGGACGGCGAGCCCGACCAGCGGCGGCTCGCCGTCGGTCGGCATGAGGTCGGCGAACGTCGTCGACGTCAGCTCGGTGACGGTCGGGAGCTTGGCCGAGCGCAGCCAGTTGCGCGCGAGCGCGACGCGCTTGCTCGTCGAGCCGGCGCGCGGGAGGGCGAAGGTCGAGGAGGGCGCGAGCGAGTGGTCCTTGAGCGTGACGAACGTGGCCTGGCCCGAGGGCACCGAGAAGAGGGCGAGGAGCTCGGGCGAGCTCGAGGTGTAGACAGGCGACGAGCCCATGAGCGACTTGGCGGCGGCGTGACCGGCGTCCTGCGAGCGAGGGGACGAGGCAATGTCAGCGAATCGAGCGCGTGCAACGAGGTAGAGGAACAAGGCACGCACAATGTCGGTCTGCTTGGTCTCGGGCGAGTGCAGGAACAGCACGACGACCTCGTCCTCCTTGACGGCGCGCTTGAGCTCGTGCTCGCTCGTGAGCGTCTTGACGGTCGTGCTGCGGTGCGTGCGAGTCAAGCATCAGCCTCTGTGCGCTCAAGCGTGACGCAAGAGATGAGAAGGGCGGAAGAGGGACGTACGCCGCCTTGGCCTTGAGCGCGAACGCCTCGAGCGACTTGACGTCGCGCTTGCCCAGGTACTCGGCCGACGCGCCCTTGTTGTAGCTGCACGACCAAGGCGTCGAGAAGCTCATCAGTTTGACGCTCGGGCGAGGGAAGGAGAGAACGCAGGGAGGAAGGAAGGAGGAAGAGGAAGGGGACGCACAACTTGAGGGTCGGGTAGCCCTGCACGCCCTGGGTCCGGCACGCACGCTTGTTCTCGGCCGCATCGCAGTCGACCTCGTAGACGTGCACACCGGCGGGCGCGAGGACCTCGGCGAGCTCCTTCCACTCTGCGGGCGAGACGAGGACGAGGAGGGGAGGAAGGGGACGACGGTCAGCTGAGAGCGTCAGAGCGGCGAGAACGAGCACAGGTAGAGCTGGCGACGTACTTGGACTTAATTGCTTACAATGCGAACACCATGGCGCGTAGTACTTGACGAAAGAGGCCGGCGTTTCCTCGTCGGTGAGGACGGCGAGGTCCTCGGGCGTGAGATGCTGCACCGAGCCGTCGACGGCGGGCCACTCGTGCCCGCTGCGCTTCTTCTCGGCGGCAGGCTGCTGCGCGACGAACGCCGGGCGCGCAAAGCCGGTCGAGGTCGGCTCGGCGTGGGGCGGCGTCTGGGTCGAGGTCGTGGTCGAGGCGGAGGGGGAGGACGTCGACGAGGTTGGAGCCGGGTACAGCGCGTCGAGCTTCTTCTTGGCGTCGGCGAGGAGCGGTGCGAGCGGCTCGTCGTCGTCGTGTGCGTCGCCCTTCGGGTTGTGCGCCGAGCCCGTCTTGGCGGTCGAGCCGTCCTCATCCTCGTCGGCGACGTGCAGGACCGAGTGCGCGGGCTGCTCGCCGTCCTCGTCCACCTCGTCGTCCCACTCTTGCGCGAGGCGCAACTTGCCCTCGCCCTTGGCCGGCCGCGCCGCCGCCGCCTTGACCTCGCCCTCGTCCTGCTTGACATTGTCGAGCCCGCTCATGCCGTCGACCGCCTGCTCGCGCCTATCCCACTCACCCTTCTCGCCCGCTGCGCGCTCCTTCTGCTCCTTGTCCTCCTTCTCGGCCGCGAGCTTCTCTGCCGAGACCGGGTAGTGCTCCTCGACGTACTGGCCGAGCACCTCGAGCGAGCGCTTGTCCTCGAACTCCTCGACGAAGGCGCCGTCGCGGTACAGGAAGATCGACGGGTAGTACTTGACCGAGTTGGCGTGGCACAGGTCGCCGTTCGAGGCGCAGTCGACTTGCGCAAAGTAGAAGCCGTGGGCCGAGGCGGCGTCCTCGTACGTGTCGACGACTGCGCGCGGCGAGTCACTGGGTCAGCGCGCGATCAACTGCGAGTCTGTAGAGGAGAGGGACGCACGTTCTTTCCACTTGGGCGCGAAGGCCTTGCAGTGCGAGCAGTAGGGCCTGGATGGGGAGTCGAGGGGGAGAAGCAGAGTCAGCTCGACATCAAGGCGGGGTGCGTTCGGAGTAGGAGCGAGGTATGAACGTACGAGTAGTGCTCGACGAGCCTGCAGGCGTACACACGGAGGACGGAGTCAGCAAATCGCTCATCAGTTCGGAGAGGGAGGACCCCATCCCGGCGACGACGAGACGGTCCCCTCGCCCCTCGAGAGCCGCGCAGGGGCGCACCCAAGCTCTGTGGATAGAGCAGCGGAAGCAAACGCACCAGGTACCGGTCTCGACGCGGCTCCACGTCTCCTGGGTGAGCGAGTCGCCGACGACGACAATGGGCGCAGCCTGGACGGCGGTGCTTGCGCCGAGGGCGACGAGGACCGCGAGGACTGCCGAGGGCGAGGCTTGAGGCCAGCGCATGGCGGCTCGAGTCGATTGGGCGGGAGTGCGCCTGGTCGGCTTCGGGGTCGGGGAAGGCGACGAGGAGGGGACGAGGCGGTGGCGAATGGCGGGAAGCGAGGCTCGCTGGACCGGTGGCGCGCTTGTCGTGAAGCTGCTGTGTCGATATTAGGGCCGGCTAGGTCGGCACGGCGCGAAGTGGGAGAGCAAGCTGCTCTTGTCCGTTCGGCGCCTCACCTCAGCTGCCCCTCCCACCGACTGCTCGCACTTTGAGCGAGCTAGGGTGAGCTCGATGCACCTGTACAGCTCGCACGGCACGCCTCGACTGGGCGATCCTGCCCTGCGCCCGAGCGACCAGCTCGCTCAGGCTCGCTCGCTCTGCTCTCTGACCAACTCGGCTCTGGCGCCGCTCTGTTCTCTCGCTCTTGAGCTTCACGTGCCCGCTCAGTGACTCCGAGCCTCTGTCAAGGCGGCCGTGCGCGGCTCAGCTGTGCATCTCTCGCTCTTCTCCCTCGCAGGGACCTCCTCGGCCCTTTCGCGCGTGAGGGAAACGGCACTGCTGTACTGCATGGAGATCTAAAACTGCTCGAGGCTCTAGTGCATAAGCTGCGCCTTAGTGTTGGTAAGGTACCAGACCTGCTCGTCGATCCACTGCGAGCGCGAGAGAAGGGATGAGCGTCAGCTGGTGAGGGTCAGTGCGGCGACGAGAGCGGATGTCGACGCACCTGGCTCATCTCGTCGACGTTGACCTGCGCAGCACCGAGAAGGAGAATCAGCACGAGGTGAGAGCGGGTTGTGCAGCGAGCAGGGAAAGGGCGAAGACGCACCACCTCAGAGCCACCCCGACCGTCCTCGTCGTCCTCGGCCGGCAGCAGCTCCTTCCTCTTCTCGAGCAGCGACGCCATGATCGCAAAGCGCTCGGAGAGGAGCTTGAGGCGGTACACGGACCAGTGGTAGTTGAGCCGGTTGGCCTTCGAGATCGGGTGGATCGTCGAGAGCACTGCGCGGCAAGGAGGGACTCGACCGTCGTCAGCGCGAGACGCCGGGGACGAAAGAGAGAGACAAACGAGACGACGCACCGGAGCCGTCGTGAACCATCGGGTCGCGCGCGCGGAAGCTCGTCACCATCGTGATGCGCTCGCCGACGCCGTACGCTCGAAGAGCTGCGTGGCTGATGTGCCGACCCTGCATGACGACGCAGCTGCCAACGCTCGGGCCTCGGGCCTTGACGATGCGCCCGTCGCCCGTCCGGAGCGCGGTCTGCGTGCAGGACAAGGGAGGGAGAGTCAGCCTCGCGATCAGGGAGAGGCTCGAGAGCGCGCTCGGCGGGGCAAAGGCGAGCGAGAGAGGACGTACCTCGCCGCCAATCATGTTCTCGCAGTCGGAGAGCATGAGGACGCAGACGAACGGGTACGAGTCGTGGTGGAACGACACGTTAGTCGAGCCGGTCCCGTCGTCGGCGTCGGCGAGCTCCTGCGCGCGTGCGCGCTGCTCTTCCGACGCGCCCGGCTGCGCCCAGGGCTCGTGCGGCGTTTCGAGAAAGCCGTCTCGACCTGGCTGCGCGAGCTGGTAATTGACGTGGCCGAGCTCGAGGTCCATGACGGGGACGAGGTCGATTCCTGCCGCGTCGCTCACGGCGGCGAGCACCTCGGGCGAAGTCCAAGCGGCGTGCACGAACGGTGCGACGTGCGGAGGGTACTCGCGGCCCTGGAACGCCGAGATGTAGGACGAGACGGTGTACTTGTCGAGCACCTCCTCGGACAGGACTGCGAGACGTTGGCGGCGAGCTCGTCAGCGTGCATGCTCTGTAGGTGCTGCAGGGGGTAGAGAGGAAAAGGGACGTACTGTCGCGGCGCAGCTCGGTGATGGCGTCGCGAGAGAAGAGCGGGAAGGGCGCCGTGACGCCGATCGGGGAGATGCCGCCGTCGAGGGCGAGCTCCTTCATGGTGATGACCTTGTCCGGCCGGCGGTAGCACAAGTGCTTGTCGGCGTCGAACGAGGCGGGAGGGCGAACGAGGGAGGGCATGCTGGGTCGTGGTGAGGAAGAGAGGGAAGCAAGAGCAAGAAGGCGAGGAGGGAGCGAGGGCGAGGGCGAGGGCGAGAGAGGCCGACGCTATCGCAGCGACCCTGGGGGGATAGTGGAGGGTGCCTGCGAGCTAGAGCCGGATTGCAGGCGCAACTGGGGGGTCCGACTGGGGGCACCCCCCACCG